>Ga0137451_1000227_pt1 | contig 17068 bp, 16 predicted proteins | sample EasRivERMGT500_2_FD_102336 | JGI IMG/M metagenome (GOLD analysis project Ga0137451, IMG submission 102336) | Soil microbial communities from meander-bound floodplain in the East River, Colorado, USA - East River MetaG ERMGT500_2 | ecosystem: Environmental > Terrestrial > Soil > Floodplain ... | reverse complement strand
TAAGGCCATCCCCCGACGATCATGGTCAGGCCGTCGTGGGTCTGCGCCGCCGCGAATCCGCGGTCCGGGCGGATGTAGGTTTCGAACCGGCCAGCCATCGGCAGACCGCTCCAGTAGCTGTAGTAAGGGGCGAGCAGCGGTGGGCGCTCGTTGTACTTCTCGGGCTGGACAGTCTGGGCGACGAGGGAATTGCGGCCATCCGCGCCGACCACGATCTTCGCGCGCTCGGTGACCGCGCCGCCTGTCTTCGAATGACCCTTGATGCCTACGACACGTCCGTCTTCGGTCAATACCTCCTCGACGGTGAAACCCTCACGGACTTCCGCGCCCGCCTCGGCTGCGGCGTCGATGAGCAGCTTGTCCAGCACAGTCCGCCGCGGGCAGTAGGCGACCGGGGCATCCTGCGTGCCCGGCGCCCCCGCGATCGTGAAAGGGCCGAAGTCGTAAGTGTAGGTGTCGATCGGCGGGCATCCCGTCGCCACCAGGCGGTCGAGCAATCCCCATCGACTAAGGGCCGCCACCGCCAGCGGCTGCACCACGTGGGTGGACAGCGTGTCGCTCGGAAAGGCCGAACGGTCGGCCACCAGAACGCGGTAGCCCTTGCGTGCCAGAAGCATCGCGGTCGGTGATCCGGCGCAACGCGCGCCCAAGATGATCGCGTCGTATTGCTTGCTCATGTCTCCCCTCCTTGCGGGTCTTTGAAGGGTGCAGGGTACGGCGACGCCGACGGCAGAGAATCCCTCGCGCCCGAAATGCAGTGTTTCTCTGCAGGAAAAGGTGGCAGTATCACGCGGTGGACCGGCTGCAGGGCATGAAAGTGTTCGTCCGCGTCGCGCAAGACGCCGGCTTTGCCGCGGCAGCGCGCCACATGCGCATATCCACAGCCGCCGTGAGCAAGCACGTCAGCGCGCTCGAATCGCAGATCGGAGCGCGCCTGTTCGACCGAACCACGCGCCGGGTGGGGCTGACCGAGGCCGGTCGCGTCTACCTCGAGCGCTGCCTCGAATGCCTGCAGGCGTTCGAGGACGCAGACGCGTCCGTCAGCGAGCTGGCGAAGGAGCCGACGGGCTTGCTGCGGGTGACGGCACCGATTGACTTCGGCGAGAGCCTCCTGCCCGTCCTCGCCCAGGTGATGAACGCCAACCCGAACATCGTCGTCGACCTCCGGCTCTCGAACCGCGTCGTGGACATGGTCGAGGAAGGAATCGATGTCGGGGTCCGTATCGCGCCTTCGCTCGACGGCGGGTACGTCGCGCGGCCTCTCGCCCGAACGCGATTGGCGATTTTCGGCGCGCCCGAGTACTTGCGCAGACAGGGCCGCCCCGGCAAGCCCGAGGACCTGGCGTCGCACCGCAACCTCGTGTTTACCGAGCCCCGGCCCATGCGGGAGCTCGTCTTCGTCCGTGCCGGCCGTGAGGTCCGGGTGAAGGTGACTGCGGTGATGATGTCCAACTACGGCGAAGCGTTGATGGCGGCGGCCCGGCAGGGCGTCGGTCTCGCCGTCGCTCCGAGCTTCCTCGCAGGCAACGACCTCGGGGCCGGCCGCCTCGAGCCGGTCCTGCTCGACTGGTCTTTGCCGGAGTACCGCGTTTTTGCCGTCTATCCCCACCGGCGATTCGTTTCGCCGAAGGTCAGGGTGCTTATCGAAGCACTCCAGGCGGCATTCGGGGACGGGACGCGTGATCCATGGTGGCCCGAACTGCTTTCCCAGACGGGGGCCGCGAAGGCTACGATCCGCCGCCATGCGGCGCGTGGCGCCGCACGATCGTGACACCGCAATCAAATCGCACTGTGATTTGCCAACAGGGGAGCAACGATGCTTCAGCTACGTCCCAACTGCGAGTGCTGCAACCGCGACCTGCCGCCGGAATCACAGGAGGCACTCATTTGTTCCTTTGAGTGCACCTTTTGTCGTTCATGCGCCGAGATGGTCCTTAAAGGCCGGTGCCCCAATTGCGGAGGTGAGTTGGTGGCGCGGCCGCGCAGACCGACCGAAAAACTTCAGAAATTTCCAGCGTCGATCGAACGGATTTACAAACCCGATGGTTGCAGAAAAGCTGCCTAAGCCGTCTCATCGCATAGCCATGCGTAACGCGACTGGAAGGAGCTGCCATGAAGATTGACGGGCGCTGCCATTGCGGGACCATCACCTACGAGGCGGTGGTCGATCCGGCCAAGGTAGCCGTATGCCATTGCAGCGATTGCCAGACGCTGTCGGGCTCGGCGTTTCGCACGGTGGTTCCCGCTACGAAGGCGGCATTCACCTTGCGCACCGGGCAACCGAAAATCTACGTGAAGACCGCCGAAAGCGGCGCGAAGCGCGCCCAGGCATTCTGCCCCGAATGCGGAACGCCGATTTATTCGGCTGCAGTCGGCGATGCGCCGGTATTCTTCATCCGCGTGGGAACGGCCCGCCAGCGCGCCCGGTTGCGCCCGAAATCCCAGGTCTGGTGCCGGTCCGCTCTGGACTGGGTCATGGACTTGGGGTCCGTTGCGCGATTCGCCCGGCAGGAATCGCTCGCTCCTCAAGGCAAGCCGATCGAATAAAAGAAAGGAGGTCCGAACATGGCCGAAAACGACGTTATGGATCCGGCGTTTCTCTTTCGGCATGGCGATGCGCCGAAAGCCATTTCGATAGCCGCCGGGCAGCCCGTGTTCCGCGTCGGCGATGCCGGTGGGGTCATGTATGTGCTGACCGAGGGCTCGGCCGATGTGCTGATCGGAGGCACGATTGTTGAAAAGGCCGGCCGCGGCGCGCTTTTCGGAGAGATGGGCATCATCGACCAGGCCGAACGGCGCAGTGCAACGGTAATCGCGGGGACCAACTGCACTCTCGTTCCCGTGGATCTGGAGACTTTCCACGTGCTGGTGCGAAGAACGCCGCAATTTGCGACATACGTCATGAAGACGATCGTGGCTCGCCTGCGGCGAATGAACGCTCAGCTCCTGGAGAAGCAGGCAAAGAAATAGCGGGCCGGCGCTCGCCGCGCGGGTTTCGTGAAGTATGACATTTGCATGGGCCCTCGGCCCGCCTTAGGATGCCCCCATGAAACACAGCAAGCGCGATCCGCGCTCCACCACAGGTGAGATATTGAGCCAGCTTCGCCCGCGCAGCGTTCTGCGCGACGCGCGCGACCTCGCGGTGAAATTCCAGAAGGACGATGTCTTCCGCTCGTATATTGCATACCGGATTTGGGCCGTAGTCCCGGTGATATTGGTGTTCATTCTGGTGAGCACCGTGTGCGCGATCGGCATCATGTTCGGCGCGGCCCGGTGGGTTTCGCCTCCCGTGCCGCTGTGGTTTCGGGGGCTCGCGCTTGTCCTCGGTGCGGCGGTGTGGATCGGAGGAATTCTCGCCCAGGTCTATCTCTTCCTTCTCTGGCTGGAAGGGAGGGCAGCACGGCTGAACCGCTCATCGCGCGGGATGGAAGTCGTGATTCCCGGCGGATTTCTAGCCTACCTGAAGTACAGCCGCGCGCTGGCCCCCTGGATTCTCGCGACGGTCTGCGTCGCCTTACCGCTCGCGATCCTGGCTGTCAATGCGCCGATAGCCGCTTTGCTGCTCGTTTCCATCGCGATCCTCGCTCCCCTTCTCTTCAAGAAGCTCGATTCCTGACGGCGCCCGCCGGGGGGTCCGCTTACCTTGCTGGCAAAGCCGAAAAAGCGCATTCTCATGCGCGAATGACAGGGAAGGTCGCGCCTCGGAAGGGGACATAAGGGGACATGCCGCACAGACTAGCCGTCATCTACCGGCACGCGTCGGCTTCGCTGGCGGTGCTCGCCATAGGCGTCGCCCTGTCGGCCGCAGCGGCGGTCCTGGTCGCGGGGCAGTTGGCGCGCGAGGCGCGGCTCGCGTTCGAAGCCGACGTCGGCGACGCCCAGGACGCGATCGCATCGCGAGTTCGCGCGTACGCCGATCTGCTGCTGGGCATAAGGGGCTTATTCATCGCCGAGAATGCCGTCGGCCGCGGCGAATTCAGGCGCTATGTCGAAAGCTTTGACCTGAATCAGCGCTACCCCGGTATCCAGGTGATTCATTTCAGCCGGAGAATCACCGCCGCGCAGAGGCCCGCTTTCGAAGCGATGGTGCGCGCCGACACCAGCGTCGAATCCCGCGGCTATCCCAAATTTGCGATCAATCCGCCGGGGGACAGGGCTGAATACGTGATCGTCCAGTACGTCGAACCGATGGCGGGAAACGAAATCGCGCTCGGGCTCGATCTCGGCGGAGACCCCGTGCGCCTCGCGGCGCTCGACCGCACTCGCGATTCCGGGCTGCTCACGGCATCGGGCGCGATCGCCCTGGCGCACGACCCGAGCAGGCATCCCGGGTTCGCGATGCGCCTGGCCATCTATCGCAAGAACGCGCCGCTCGCCACGGTGGCGCAGCGCCGCGAGGCGTTCACCGGCGTGGTAAGCGCCTCGTTTATCGCGATCGACCTGATGCGCGGGGCCTTGAGCGACCCGTTCCTGCAAAAAATCCACGTGCAGATCCACGACGCCGGGTTCCTGGACAATCCGAAGGGGCTGCAGCCGCCCGACGCCGAGAACCTGATGTTCGACAGCGACCGCCTGCACAATACTGCGGGGCCCCTGCGGGCCCCCTTCGCCGCCGGCGAGGCGGCTGCGCAGCAGACCGTTTCGGACCTGGACATAGGCGGGCGCCGCTGGCACCTGTATTTCAGCGCGCGCCCGAAAAGCGGCGCTCTGTTTGAAAGCTGGCTGCCGTGGATCGTCCTGGCGGGCGGTGTCATCATCAGCCTGCTTCTGTCCGGCCTGATCCGTTCGCTCGCCACGACCGGCGGCCGGGCGGTCGAGCTGGCCAACCGCATCACCGAGGATCTGCGCAGGAGCGAGGCGAGCCTCGCCGAAGCTCAGCGCATGACCCAGCAGCTGATCGAGGCCCTGCCGAACCCGATTTTTTTCAAAGGCACCGATGGCCGCTACCTCGGAGTCAACAAGGCGTGGGAAGCCTATTTCTCGACCCCGCGCGAAGCATTCCTCGGCAAGAGCGTGCACGATCTTTACCCCGGAAACATAGAAGTCGCGGATCGGCTGCACGCAATGGACCAGGAGCTGTGGGCGCGCCCCGGAAGCCAGGTGTACGAGACGTCGATCACCACCCCCGACGGAAAGCAGCACGAAGCGATCTACTACAAGGCCACTTTTACCCGAGCCGACGGCAGCGTTGCCGGACTGATCGGCACCATCATCGACATCACCGAGCGCAAACAGGCCGAGGCGCGCGTGCTGCATCTCGCGCATTACGACGAGCTTACCGGGCTGCCCAACCGCAGCATGTTCCATCAGCGCGTCGGCCACGCGCTTGCCCAGGCGCGGCGCAACGACAAGGAACTGGCGATCCTGTTCATCGACCTCGACCACTTCAAGAAGATCAACGACACGCTGGGGCACGAAGCCGGCGACCGCGCGCTCAAGCTGATCGCCGAACGCGTGCGCGGGTGCCTGCGCGAGTCCGACACGGTCGGCCGCCTGGGCGGTGACGAGTTCGTCGTGCTGATCGAGGAGCTGCCCCGCTCCGAGAGCGTCGCCGAGGTGGCGACCAAGATCCTGGCGGCCGTTGCCCGGCCGTTTCCGCTCGACGCGGCGGAATACCAGCTTACCGCGAGCATCGGCATCAGCACCTACCCCGGCGACAGCGAGGACATGCAGGCCCTGATGAAGAACGCGGACATCTCGATGTACCGCGCCAAGGAGCAGGGCAGGAACAACTATCAGTTCTATTCGGTGCAGATGAATGTCCACACGCTGGAGCGCCTCGCCCTCGAGTCGGACCTGCGCCATGCCATGGAGCGCGACGAATTCCGCCTCCATTACCAGCCCAAGATCGACATCCGCAGCGGGCGCGTCACCGGAGCCGAGGCGCTGCTGCGCTGGCAGCGGCCCGCACGGGCGCTGGTCCCGCCGGCGCAGTTCATAGAGCTTGCCGAGGAAACCGGGCTGATCGTTCCGATCGGCGAGTGGGTGTTGAAGACCGCCTGCCTCCACGGCAAGGCCTGGCTGGACCAGGGGCTGCCGCGCTTGACCGTTGCTGTGAACCTGTCGGCGCGCCAGTTCGCGCACGAAAGCCTGCTCGCGGACGTGACGCGTACGCTGCGCGACACCAAACTCGACCCGGCTTGCCTGGAATTCGAGATCACAGAGAGCATGGTGATGCGCGATCCGGAACACGCCGTGAAGCTCCTGGGAGGCCTGAAGGCGATGGGGATACGCCTTTCGATCGATGATTTCGGCACCGGCTATTCGTCGCTGAACTACCTGAAACGGTTTCCGCTGGACAGCGTGAAAATCGACCGCGCCTTCATCCAGGACCTTCCCGGAAACGCCGACGACGCCGCGATCACCCGGGCGATCATCGCCATGGCACACAGCCTGAGGCTCAAGGTCATCGCCGAAGGCGTGGAGACCGAGGAGCAGTTACGCTTCCTGCGCGAGCTGGGATGCGACGAGATGCAGGGATATCTTTTCAGCGGACCTCTGCCGGGAGACGAATTCGTGCGACTGCTCCAGGGCGTCGTTGATTCCGGCGGCGAGCCCGCCCGGCGGCGCGCCTGACGGGATTCGACCGATCCAACCCGGCGAGGACTTCATGGGGGAGAGGAAAATGAAACTCCAATGGGCCGACAGCTTTCGCCAGCGTGTCAACGCCTTGGCGGACGTGCTTGGGAACCTCCTGGTCGACGCGTTCCATTATCTGGCCCTGTTCGCGATCGGAGCAGCCACCGTATGGTCCGCGGTCGTCGCGTTCCTGGCAATGGCGGCGAAGGGCCACGCGTCGATCGACGATATCCTGCTCTTGTTCATCTATCTCGAGCTCGGCGCCATGGTCGGCATCTATTTCAAGACCAATCATATGCCGGTGCGGTTTCTGATTTATGTGGCGGTGACCGCGCTGACGCGCATGCTGATCTCGGACGTGCAGGCGCATCACGAGCCGGGCATGGGCGTAGTTCTCGTATCGGGGGCGATTCTTCTCCTCGCCCTGGCAACGCTCGTGGTCCGCTACGCATCGTCGAAATACCCTTCCGGACAGGCGGGCGAGCGGGGCGGGCGCTGAGCGTGATCACGCTCGACCGTCGGGCGACCGAGATGGTGCGGGGAAACTCAAATTGAAGGAGTGAGCGCGTGCGGATCCTCCAGCCGCCTTCGTGGGCCAAGGCGCGCGGCTTTTCCAACGGCATCGCGGTCAAGGGCGGCACCACTGTATACATCGCCGGGCAGGTGGGGTGGACCGGAGCCGGCGCATGGGAAGCGAGGGACTTCGCCGGGCAGTTCCGGCAGGCCCTGCGCAACGTGCTCGAGGTGCTCGCGCAGGCGCGCGGGCGCCCGGAGCACATCGTGCGCCTCACCTGGTACGTGATCGACCGCAACGAGTACCTCGCTTCGCTCAAGGCGGTCGGCGCGGCGTACCGCGAGCTGATGGGTCGGCACTACCCGGCGATGAGCGTGGTGCAGGTCGGCGGGCTCGTGGAGGATCTTGCGCGCCTGGAAATCGAGGCGACCGCGGTTATCCCGGAATGACCGCGCGACGATGAAAGTCAGCGTCATCGGCGGCGGGCCCGGCGGCCTGTATTTCGCGCTTCTCGCGAAGAAACAGTGGCCGGACTGGGACATCGCCGTGGCCGAGCGCAACCGCGCCGACGACACCTTCGGCTTCGGCGTGGTGTTCTCGGACGAAACCCTCGGTGCGTTCCGCGAATACGACCGCCCCTCGTACGAATCCATCCGCCGCAGCTTCGCGTATTGGGGCGACGTCGACGTCGTCTACAAGGGCCACGCCATCCGCTGCGGGGGCAACGGCTTCTGCGGCTGCTCGCGCGTCACGCTCTTAAAGCTCCTGCAGGACCGCTGCCGCGAGCTCGGCGTGAAGATGCGCTTCCGGACCGAGGCGGGCGTGGAGGATTTTTCCGACAGCGATCTCATCGTCGCCGCGGACGGCATCAATTCAAAGACGCGGGAGACGCACAGCGAACATTTCCGGCCCACGGTCGATCTGCGGCCCAACAAATTCGTGTGGCTCGGCTCGACCAAGCCCCTGGACGCCTTCAAGTATTTCTTCAAGCAGACCCGGCACGGCATCCTGCTCGCGCACTGCTACCAGTACGAGAAGGACGCGAGCACCTGGATCATCGAGACCAACGCCGACACGTGGGAGCGCTCCGGCTTCGACAAGATGGACGAAGCGCAGACGCTGCGCGCGATCGAGCGCCTGTTCGCCGAGGAGCTGGCGGGCCACAAGCTCATCGCCAACCGGTCCCTTTGGCGAAATTTTCCGAGCATACGCAACGCCACCTGGGTGATGGGCAAGGTCGTGCTCGTCGGTGACGCTAAAGCCACGGCGCATTTCTCCATCGGCTCGGGCACCAAGCTCGCGATGGAGGACGCGATCGCGCTGTTCGACGCGCTGCGAGAGGAAAGCGGCGAGAAGGGCGGCGTGAAAGCCGCGCTGGCACGCTATGACGCGCAGCGGCGCGAGGACGTCGAGAAGACGCAGCACGCGGCCGACGTGTCGCTCGCCTGGTTCGAGAACATGCGCCGCTACTGGGGCATGGACCCGCTGCAGTTCGCTTTCGGCGTGATGACGCGCTCGAAGCAAATTACCTACGAGAACGTGAGGCTGCGCGATTCGAGGTTTCTCGAGGACGTCACGCGCTGGTTCGCGAGCCGGGTAAGGGCGCGTGGCTTCGACGTCGACGTGAGCAATCCGCCGCCGCCGATGTTCATGCCGTTCGCCCTGCGCGGAATGCGCCTGGAGAATCGCGTCGTCGTCTCGCCCATGGACCAATACATGGCGGTGGACGGCATGCCCAACGACTGGCACCTGGTGCACCTCGCGAGCCGGGCGATCGGCGGCGCGGGGCTGGTGTTTGTCGAGATGACTTGTACTTCGCCCGAGGCGCGCATCTCGCCCGGATGCACGGGCCTGTGGAACGAAGAGCAACGCGACGCCTGGACGCGCATCGTCGATTTCTGCCATGCGCAGTCAAAGGCGAAGCTGTGCATGCAGCTCGGCCACTCCGGGCGCAAGGGCTCGACCCAGCTCGGCTGGGAGCGGATGGACTATCCGCTCGCGTCCGGAAACTGGGAGCTGATCGCGCCTTCGCCCGTGCCGTATCACGCGGAATCGCAGATGCCGCGGGAAATGACGCCGGCGGACATGAACAAGATCAAGGACGACTTTGTGCGCTCCGCCCGGTACGCCGATGAGGCCGGGTTCGACATGCTCGAGCTGCACATGGCGCACGGCTACCTGCTTTCGTCCTTCATCTCCCCGCTGACGAATCTGCGCAAGGACGAGTACGGAGGGCCGATCGCAAACCGGCTGCGCTATCCCCTGGAAGTATTCCACGCCGTGCGCGACGCCTGGCCCGCGGAAAAACCCATGTCCGTCCGCATCTCGGCCAGCGACTGGGCGCCGGGCGGATTGTCGGAGGAGGATTTGCTCGCGCTCGCCCGCGCTTTCAAGCAGGAGAACGCCGATCTCATCGACGTTTCCACCGGACAGGTCGTGCCCGATCAGAAGCCCGTATACGGCCGCATGTACCAGGCGCCGTTCGCAGACAAGATCCGCAACGAAATCGGCATCGCCACGATGGCGGTGGGCAACATCACCGGCGCCGACCAGGTGAACACCATCGTCGTCTCAGGACGCGCCGACCTCGTGGCGCTCGCGCGCCCGCATCTCGCCGACCCCTATTTCACGCTGCATGCCGCGGCGTGGTACCAGCACGCCGGCCAATTCTGGCCCAAACCCTATCTGCCCGGGCGGGAGCAGGCGTACCGGCTCGCGGTTCGTGACCGCGAAGAGTGGACAGCGGGACGCCAGGCGCTGAAGCCGCCCAGCCACGAAGTAAAGGACGAACCGGTGAAGAACGAAGATACAGGCGCCGCCGCGAAAGGCGGTGGGCCCGGCAAGAAGGCGGCTTGAGGCGGTCCCATTTCCCCTCCTTGGAAAAGGAGGGGTGGCGCGAAGCGCCGGGGTGGTTTGACGGGCGAAAACCGATCACCCCGCCCCCTTCGGGGCACCCCCCCTCAACGAGGAGGGGAGGTCGCGTCAACAATCAATCGTCGTCGCGCGCAACCAGGGCAAAAATGCGCACCGCGGAGCCGGTACCGCCGAGAATCTTCAATGGCGGGACCACGACGACGAATTCGTACGCCTTCGCGCGCGCCAGCTCCTCGAGGTTCAGGTTCTCGATGATGTAGATGCCGGAGTCTGCGATCAGCTGCATATGGACTGGAAAGACCTGGAAGGTCGGCGATTCCACGATCGGCGGCCGCTTCTCAAAGGTCAGCGTGTCGTTGCCGACGATGCGCGCGCCGTGATCGATCAGGAATTGCGCGCCTTCGACGCTGGGCCCGGGTGAAGCCCCCACCGGGTCCGCGTAAACGGCGGGATTGGACTTGAATAGCGGACCCCAGCCGGTGCGGATGAACACGGTGTCGCCCTTTTTCAGCTTGACGCGCTGGCGCCTCGCCGCCTGCTCCAAGTGCACCGGTTTGATCTCGAAAGTTGCAGGCAACGGGCTCCAGTCGCCTTGAACCATCCTCGCCACGTCGAGCAGCACGCCGCGGTTGACCATCAGGTCGGTCGGGAACTGATCGATGGCGAGGTGCGCGCCGGTGCCGCTCGTACCGATCCCGTCGAGATTGCTGGTCGCCGTCGCGGCGTCCACGCCACCGAAGAGCGATCCATCGCGGCCGATGTGCCCGATCGCGTCGATGCTCGGGGCGCCGTGCTGGCCGCTCCAGTGCATGACCTCGGCGGTGAAAGACAACTGCCCGCCGTCGCCGAACGTGCCGCGCGTATTGGCATGCGTGGCTTCGAGCGTGAACGAGTAGGTCGGATTGACCGAGGCGATGGGCGAATGCTTGTCCCAGGTGTGGGAGAGATCGATCAGGCGCGCTTTCTTGACAGTGCGCAGAAGCTCGCGAGCGTTCCCCGAGTCATCGTCATTGGCAAACGCGGGTGCGGGCGAAGCGAGGCAGAGCGCGGCGAAGGCATCCGCCAGTATTGCGCGGGTGGAACGGTGGTACGGCACGGCACGGCTAGGGCGAATCGTTGGCTCAGACACGGTTTTTCTCTCCTTTAGCAACGTAAAAGAATGACACAAGATCTATTAGAGCTCAATGCCGGAGCCTCTCCCCGGGCCTAGCTGTCTCGGGAGTCATGGTTTCAGGCATTCCGCGTTTTTCCCGCGATGATCGGATGTGGTGCCCGCCCAACGTGGAAGTGTGCGGCGGGCGGCGCGATGTGTGACTACCACGCGGTGCTTCCGCACGTCCGCACCACTGCCGGGTTAGGCATCGCGGTCCCAATCAAGGTGCACAAGAACGTGCCCGCCACGGTCTTCAACTTGCGTTGAGATCGATCGATGCTTTGCGGCCTTGCCCTCGGGATTCAGCCTAGAGATACCAGCAAGGTGCTCCTCCAAGATGCAGCATCCAACAAACAAGAACGAGTCGACGGCGTTCGTGTGTGCGTCGCAATAGTGGGCGAGTGCCTCCGCATTGCACGTGGCAATGTCCTCGTGAAATCTACCGCTCCCAGAGAGGTGTGAAATTGCAAGGTGACGTGCTTCCCATTTCTCCGATGCGTACGCGATGGCCTCGTAGGTAACGTTGTAGTAGAAGTCGCGAAACGGGCGGCCGTATACCGGCGTTGCAAAGCGCTTGTAGCACTCTGAAGTTTCCGACGCCGCCAAGATGACGCCACGCAAACAGCTGCCTTTGCGCCGAGAAGAGATTGCCACCAGGGTAACGCTCGGATTCTCGAATCTGTTCCAATCCGCGTGACGCTTGATCTCCTTTATCGGAACCTCAAGGTCAGCGGACAGAAAACGCAAATTTGCTCCGAGCGGAGAAAATCCGTCTTCGGTAGCAACGATATAGGCGTCCGCTTTTCCTTGGCGCGCAAGTGGTTCCAGACTACCGCCGTCGAACGCGACCAATGTTCGCGTGCCCGCTCTGGAATCTAGGGTGGCGACCGGGACCATGTCTGCCCTTTCCACTTTCAGCGCGGCAGACGCAATGTCAAACAGCGCGATATTGTGCCCAGAACCCAGTAGGCTTCGATACACCGCTCCGTCGCGGCCATTCGCGCGAAACGTTTCGGCCAACGGGTCCGCACGATGGCGAAAAGTGGCACGCCGCTTACCGATGAAACTTCACTATTCCTGCGGCGGTTTGTACCCAGGATACGTCTCTCTCAGAAATTCATCGACATTATTACTGTACGCCATATCGGCGAGGATATTGTCGATCATGTTCTTTTCCTTGCGAAGGGCGGTGTAGGCGCACTCATATCCTGCAATCACAATCAATGCCCAGATTACAGCGCTATTGGAGCTCTCGAAAATGATGAAGTACAGCAGCGCAAAAGCTATCAGTGTGCCTCGTGTGTACGTTCCCCATCTTGCTTCCTCGATATTCGATTTGATTGGCTTGCTAAACCATAGACTGCCTGCTCCTTTCGGGATCTTCTGGTAGTTTTCACTAGATCTCGGCGCCCAGAGCAGTAGATCGCGGACCTCGTTCGGACTCACCGGCAATCTCCTTCAAGTTCAAGTTCTGGTGCGTGTATCGTAGCGGTTGCTATCATGACCTGTAGTCGCGAATGGCCTCCAATGATGCCTAACTTAAGTCGACCGCCGAAAAGCGGTGTCGAACACCCCTATTCTGCGCCGACGCTTGTCATCCCTCAACGGGATCAATTCCTTATGGAGGTTCGGCACACTAAATGCCCCAGAAAACCCCGATTCGCATGCCGAACGCAGAAGGGCCGCAGTTGCTGCTCCAAGCAACTGCCAAGCTGGAGTTTCAGAAAAGAAAAGCGATGCCGTCCAGCTCGGCTTCGGAGTGCACAGTGCGCGCGGATGCCCCTACTGACGCGGATTTCGAGCAGCGTCCGGTCGTCGAAAATGATCGAGCTGCGCTGACAGGCGTCTCGGACGAGGGCCTGTACTGAAATTTCTCCGAGGTAGTCGAGCGGACTCTTTCAGATCTCGGCGGAATGTTCCGCGCGATAAGCGGCGCGCAGCGTCTGTCTTGATCCTCAGATAGACCGACGTTTCGCGTCCGGATTATAAGGACTTGAATTTCTGGGCGAGCTTTTCGGTCTCGCGCGCGAGCACGCCGACGTCGGCTCCGACCGCGACGAACAGCCCCCCGCAGTCGAGCCAGCGCCGCGCGTCGGCTTCGACGCCGGTCAGGATTCCCGGCGCCTTGCCACACTTCCGGATGCGGCGGATGGCTTCGTCGATGACCGGCACGATTTTCGGATTGTTGGTCTCACCCGGATAGCCGAGCGAGGCGTGCAGGTCGGCCGGGCCGATGAAGACGCCGTCCACGCCTTCGACCGCCGCGATCTTCTCCAGGTTGTCGAGCCCTTGCTGGGTCTCGATTTGCACCAGGAGACAGATCTCCTCGTGCGCTCGCTTGGCGTAGTCCTTCACCCGGCCGAAGCGCGTCGCGCGCGTGCCGCCCGCCACCCCGCGCACGCCCGCCGGCGGATAGCGCGTGTAGGCGACGGCGTTGCGAGCTTCCTCGGCGTTCTGCACGTAGGGAATGAGGATCGACTGCGCGCCGATATCCAGGAACCGCTTGATCGTCACCATGTCGTTCCACGGCACGCGCACGACCGCGTGCGTGGGATAGGGTGCCGCCGCCTGGAGCTGCTTGAGCACCGACTCGAGGTCGTTCGGCGAGTGCTCGGTGTCGAGCAGCAGCCAGTCGAAGCCCGAACCCGCGAGGAGCTCGGTCGCGTAGTGCGACGACAGGCTGCACCACAGGCCGATCTGGGGCTTGCCCGCTTTCAGCGCGCGCTTGAAGTTGTTGACGGGGATTTCCATTGCTAGACCTTGTAGCCCTTTTCCTTGAGCGCCTTGTCCACCCACGAGCGGTCGACGGTTCCGGCCTTGATCTGCTTCATCGAGCCTTCCTCTTTTGCGAGGATGGCCTTCGCCGAGGCGAGGATGGCCTCGGCGTGCTCCAGCGGCACCGCGACCAGGCCGTCGGCATCGCCGACGATGATGTCGCCGGGATTCACGGGCATCCCACCCATCGTGATGGGAACGTTGATCTCCCCCGGGCCGTTCTTGTAGGGGCCGCGGTGGGTGACGCCGCTCGCGTAGACGGGGAAGCTTCCCTGCCTCAATTCGGCCGAGTCGCGGATCGCGCCCCAGATCACCATGCCGCCGACGCCGCGCTGCTCGGCGCGCGCCGACATCAGCTCGCCGATCAGGGCGTGATCGTTGAAGCCGCCGCCGTCCACCACGATGACGTCGCCCGGCTCAGCGGTGTCGATCGCCTTGTGGACGAGCAGGTTGTCCCCGGGCGCGGTGCGCACGGTGAACGCCGGGCCGCAGAGTTTCGCGCCGTTGTGCATCGGCCGCAGTTGCGGCCCGCCCGCGTACAGGCGCTCCATGCTGTCGGAGAGGTGCGGCGTGACCATTTTTCCGAGCTCGGCGAGGAGCTTCCTGTCGGGACGCTTCGGGATGGGGAGGATGCGAAAGCCGATGGCGGTCATGATGGGTTTCCTTAGACGAACTGCACTGCGACGCCGCCCAAGGGGCCGAAGTCGCCGTGCAGCGTGTCGCCCTTGTTCGCGAACACGACACGGGTGAAAGAGCCGGCGAGGACGAGGTGGCCCGCGTCGAGCGTCACGCCCATCTGCCCCAGTTTGTTGGCGAGCCAGGCGACGCCGAGCGCCGGATGGCCGAGCACGCCCGCAGCGAGCCCTGTCTCCTCGATCTCGGAGTTGCGATACATGATGCCGCCCACCCAGCGCAGATCGACGTCCATGGGTTTGATCGGGCGGCCGCCGACGACGATGCCGGCCGCGGCGCCATTGTCGGCGACCGTGTCGAAGATCTTGCGCGGGTTCTGCAGGCGCGCGTCGACGATCTCGATCGCGGGCACCACGTATTCGGTCGCGCGCAGCACGTCGACGACCCCGACGCCGGGCCCCTTCAGCGGCGTGCCGAGGATGAACGCCAGCTCGATTTCGACTCGCGGCAGGCAGTAGTTCGCGTGCGGCACCTTGGCGCCGTCGGCAATCATCATGGTGTCCAGGAGATGCCCGTAGTCGGGCTCGTTGATCTGCGAAGAGGCCTGCATCGCCTTGGAGGTGAGCCCGACCTTGTGGCCGATCAGCTTCGCGCCGCCCTTGATCTTGTGCTGGGCGACCGCGGTCGAGACGGCATAGGCGTCCTCGATGGTGATGTGGGGATAGGTGACGGAGAGCTGGACCGCCTGTTTCTTCTCTTTGTCTGCGTTGAGCAGCGTCTCAACGCATCTCTTGCGCTCGTCGTCGGACAGTGCCATGGGTTCTTTTCTTTCTGGAATGCGGATTTTACACCGCTAGTTTGCCGGCACGGTGCGCTCCGCGGCCCACGCGCGAAGCTCCGCGACCTGCTCCGCCATCGTGACCGAGAGCGGCTTGGTGCTGCGCATCTCCTCCTCCACAAGCTCGGTTGAAGGCGCAGTCTTTCGGGCGAGCGCCTCATAGAGCGCGCTGACGATCGCCTGCTCGATCTCGGCGCCCGAAAAACCGTCGCTTGCGCGGCCGAGGCGCTTGAGGTCGAAAGATGACGGGTTTTGCTTGCGCCGCGTCAGATGAATGCGGAAAATTTCTTCGCGCATCGCGGCGTCGGGTAGATCGATGAAGAAGATTTCATCGAAGCGGCCCTTGCGGAGCAGCTCCGGCGGAAGATGGCTGATGTCGTTCGAGGTCGCGACGAGGAACACGCGCGATTTGCGCTCGGACATCCACGTCAGCAGCGTCCCCAGGATGCGGCGGGACACGCCGCCGTCCGTAGCGCCCGAGGCGTCGGAGGCAAGTCCCTTTTCGATCTCATCGACCCAGAGCACGCACGGCGCCATCGATTCGGCCGCCTGGAGCGACTCGCGAAGATTCTTCTCGGTCTCCCCGTAGAACTTGTTGTAGAGCGTTGCGAAATCCAGGCACAGCAGCGGCACGCCCCAGCTTCCCGCGACCGCCTTCGCGGCGAGGCTCTTGCCGCCGCCCTGGACTCCGAGCAAGAGAATCCCTTTCGGCGTGTCGAGCCCTTGCGCCTGCCCGGCGCCGAGAAAAACCGGCTTGCGGCGGTCGAGCCAGCGCTTGAGATTCTGCAGGCCGCCGACGTCCTGGTACCTGGCGACGTCGAGCTCGAAAGAGAGCACGCCGCCTTTTCCCAGTGCCTCGTGCTTCAAGCGCAAGATCCGCGCCACGTCCTTCTCGTTGATCTCGCCGTCGTCCTCGATGGCCTGGCGCACCAGCCTGCGCGCATCGTCGCGGCACATTCCGGAAAGGTGCTGCGCGAGCAACTCCACGACTTCCTTCGTGCCGCGGGGTTTCTCGTCGTTGCGCGATTCGTAGAGCTTCGCTTCCTCGCGTATCACTTCGCGGACTCCACCTGCGTCGAGCACCGCCAGCCGAAAACGTGCGCTCATGCGGGCAAGGTCCGCCGGTATCTCGACCGACGGGCTGACGAAAACGAGCGTGCGCGCAGTCTTGTTGTAGCCGAGCGCGATGACGCGCAGCAAGCGTTGGACGACCGGCTCTCCAAGATAGGGATGGGCGTCGAGCAGAGCGTAGATGCCGTTCTGCGGGGTCTTGTCGATGTGCCTCAGAGCGGCGACGAATTCCTGCGTCATGGCGATCCGGTCGCTTCGCCCGTGGCGATGGATGCCTTCGGTGACGCTCCAGGTAAAAAAAGCCCACTCCTCCAGATGGCAAATATTCTCAAGGAGGGCGATCGCACGCGACTCCTCGTGCGTCTCGAGCACCACGAGGGGAAAGCGCGACTTCAGGATCAGCGTGAAGTCTTTGCGCTCATCCATGGGCTGTGGAAAAGGACACTGATCACTGCTTTTCAGCGGGCTAGCGAATCTCGGTCTCGGGCCGGAAGTTCGTCAAACCACCTCGAACAGGCCCGCTGCCCCCATGCCGCCACCGATGCACATCGTGATCACGACGTGCTTTGCGCCGCGGCGCTTGCCTTCGATGAGGGCGTGCCCTGTGAGGCGCGCGCCCGATACGCCGTAG
>Ga0137451_1000226_pt1 | contig 17073 bp, 23 predicted proteins | sample EasRivERMGT500_2_FD_102336 | JGI IMG/M metagenome (GOLD analysis project Ga0137451, IMG submission 102336) | Soil microbial communities from meander-bound floodplain in the East River, Colorado, USA - East River MetaG ERMGT500_2 | ecosystem: Environmental > Terrestrial > Soil > Floodplain ... | reverse complement strand
TGGATAGACCCCCAAACTCCTACTTCAACATTATCGCTAACACACATTATGCCATATGTACGCTAACGAACATAACGGCCGGAAGCGGGTGTGAATAATTTCACTTCTTCCCCTCAGCCGATTACCCCCTCTAAAGTTATGGATTACGGCCCCCGGGCAGCATGCCGCGGGCCGCTTTTTTGGGGGGGACACCCGTCCGGCCCGTTTCGCACGCATGCGCTCAGTACGCCAGCGCACAGCGGGTCGTGGATCGGGCGGCGAGAATCCTCAATTGAGCTGCGACGCCCCTGGCGGACGATGTGCCGCAACATAATATCCCGGCGCGGCGGCGATCTGCCTCACAAAGGAGCCCGTCCCATGAAGCACATGCTTCCCCCGCTGCCCTACTATCATGCGTCGCTGGAGCCGCACATCGACGCGCGCACGATGACGTTGCATCACGACCAGCATCACGCGTCGTACGTGGCGAACCTGAACTCCGCGCTGGCGGAATTTCCCGGGTTGCACGAGCGCACGGCGCTTTGGCTCTTACTCAACTTGAGCAAAGTTCCGGAGCAAGCGCGAACCGCCATCCGCAACAACGCGGGAGGGCATGTGAACCACAGTTTGTTCTGGCGGGCCATGTCCCCGGCGGCAAGCGGGGCGCCCGCGGGTCCGCTCGCCGACGCGATCAAAAGTGATTTCGGCGGTTTCGAGCAGTTCAAGGCCCGGTTCGCTGAAGCGGGGGACAAGGTGTTCGGGTCCGGGTGGGTCTGGCTGGCGAGGGCACAGCAGGATGGCGGCCTCCAGGTCTACACCACATCCGGTCATGACAATCCGCTGATGCAGGGGCACTTCCCCATTCTGGTCAACGACGTCTGGGAGCATGCCTACTACCTGAAACATGAAAACCGGCGTAGCGATTATTTGAAGGGCTGGTGGCCGGTTGTGGATTGGGAGGAGGCTGCCCGCCGGTTCGAGCGTTCCGATGATTCCGCCGAGCAGGAATGGGAAGGCGAGGGCGGGTTGGTTGCCGCACAGGCAGCGTGACCGGTCCGGCATCGGACTTGCAGCTTTGATCCGAGCGGGGGAGCACGGACCGCAACAGGCAAGACCGGCAGTCTGCGTGCCGTCCCGATTGCGTACTAGTCATGGAAACATCATGGTCAAACTTGTGCGTTCCTGCCTGCTCCCCGCGCTCGTCGCCGCGGGCCTGACTGCGTGTGGCGGCGCGGCGCGGTTACCGATTGCCGCGGGGACCGGCGCCAATCCGGCGCTCCCGGAGCCGGAGCATGCGCTCATCCCCGTCGTGAATATCGCGCCGGCCAGGGGCTGGCCCGCCGGGGGGAAGCCGGTCGCGGCGCCGGGAACGGTCGTCGCACGGTTCGCGGAAGGCCTCGATCACCCGCGCTGGATTTACGCGCTTCCCAACGGCGACGTACTGGTCGCCGAGACCAATGCGCCGCCCCGGCCCGAGCAAGGCCAGGGGGTCAAGGCCTACTTCATGAAGTTGTTCAGAAAGAAGGCCGGCGCGGGAACGCCGAGCGCGAACCGCATCACGCTGCTGCGCGACACCGACGGCGACGGCATGGCCGAGACGCGCTCGGTGTTTCTCGCGGGGCTCAATTCGCCGTTCGGCATGGCGCTCGTCGGCAACGACCTCTACATCGCCAACACCGACGCCGTGATGAAGTTCCCGTACGCCGCCGGACAGACCCGCATCACCGCGCCCGGCGTCAAGGTGACGGACCTCCCCGGCGGGCTGCTCAATCATCACTGGACCAAGAATCTCATCGCCAGCAAGGACGGCGCCCGGCTGTACGTGACCGTGGGCTCCAACAGCAACGTGGCGGAAAACGGGATCGACAAGGAAGAGGGGCGCGCCGCCATCTGGGAGCTCGATCTCGGGACCGCGAGCAAGCGCATTTTCGCCTCGGGCTTGCGCAACCCGAACGGCATGGCCTGGGAACCCGAAAGCGGCGCCTTGTGGACATCGGTGAACGAGCGCGATGAACTGGGCAGCGATCTGGTGCCGGACTATATGACTTCGGTGCGCGATGGCGGCTTCTACGGCTGGCCGTACAGCTATTTCGGACAGCACGTCGATACGCGCGTGGATCCGCCGCGGCCGGACCTGGTTGCCATGGCCATTTCCCCCGACTATGCGTTGGGGCCGCACACCGCCTCGCTGGGCCTCGCGTCCGCGCACGGCACCAGCCTGCCCCCGCCGTTCCAGCGCGGGATGTTCGTGGGGCAGCACGGCTCGTGGAATCGCAGGCCGCACAGCGGCTACAAGGTGATCTTCGTGCCGTTCAGCGGTGGCAAGCCGGCAGCCGGTCCGGTCGTCGATGTGCTGACCGGCTTTATCACAGCAGCGGGCGATGCGCTGGGGCGGCCGGTGGGCGTCGCGCTGGACCGGACGGGCGCGCTGCTGGTGGCGGATGACGTGGGCAACATTATCTGGCGCGTCAGCGCCGCTGCCCGCTAGCCGCGGACATCATCGACAAGAACCTATCTCAACGAGGAGAACCACGATGGAACCAGCTCTGATGATGCAAACGGCAACAGGATTGTTGGCTGTCTCGGCTGCGGGCGGTTTGACGATGGCAGTCATTCGATTCAGTGGCAAACCCCATCCGCCCACCTGGCTCGCAATGCTGCACGGATTTCTGTCGGCCGCCGCGTTGACCTTGCTGATCTATGCTTATTTCACGGTTGGATTGCCGGGGATGGCGCAACTGGCGCTCTTGTTGTTCCTTATCGCAGCTGCCGGCGGCGCCTTCATGAATCTCAATTTTCACTGGAAGATGTTGCCGCTGCCGATAGGGCTCGTCCTGGGCCATGCCGGCATCGCAATTTGCGGATTCCTGCTGCTGATTGTTGCCACATGGAAGGTTTCACACGCGTGATCCCGGCATTCAAGGTTGGTGGGAAATCTGATCCCAAGAAATATCGGACTTCATGCGCGCTGGCGCACGGAGCGCCCGGGCCGGCAAGGGTATGGTGAAGATTGCCGTGTAGTGAATCGCGTAAAGCACGCGATTCGATCCATTAACCCACGCGAAAGGTAATCCCATGAACAGCATCGTCTACCTCGTCGGCGCAGTCGTCATCATCCTCGCTATCCTGGGGTTTCTCGGGCTGCGCTGAGGCGTCAAGAAGATTGAAGAGACTAAGGTGGGCTACGCTTGAACCGGCCCCGCCCGGTCTGTACCCCATAGGCCAGAGTTGGCTACCGAACAGATGGCGCCATGGCAGATGGATAAATTGCCCGGATAGACACCGAACCGGACCCAATAAATTATGCCCGCAATTCGCACTATCGGAATTCTCTTCTTCGCCCTGGCGACAGGTTGCGCCGGGGTAAAGGAGGCGCCGCCGGGCGTGATGGCGCAAACAGGACTTCCGGTCGTTGATCCGTCCCCGGTCGGGCCGAACCAGGACGGTGCCATCTCCGGCAAAGCGGAGGCCGCTGCAACGGCGCCGCCGGCCCCGCCCTCCGGGAGCCAGGGCGCCGCCAAGGCCACCCTGCCGCCCGCCACGGCGCCTGCGAAGGTTTCCGCCTCTCCGGTGGCCATTGAGCAGCCGCGGAAGAAAGAGGATCCTCCTGCCGTCACCAGGAACCCGGAGCCGCCACTGGACGTGGCGGGCCTGACGACGCGGCTGCGGGACACCGATGCCATCGGCGTCTTTACCAAGCTCGCGCTCAAGAACCAGGTGGATGATCTGATGAAACAGTTCCGTGCGCATCACCAGAGCGGGCAGCCAAGCGTCGCTTCGCTGCGGCAACCGTACGACATGCTGGTCCTCAAGGTGCTCTCCGTCGTCCAGGATAAAGATCCAGCGCTGGCCCGCGCCATCTCGGGGTCGCGCGAGGCGATATGGGGCATTCTCGCGGATCGGGAAAAATTCAACAAAGTAGCCTGACTCGAGGAGCAGCAACTTGAACACCTGTACATGGGCTTCGGCCCTGATATTCTCCCTCGCGGTGATCTTTTCAGGACCGTCGCCGGCCGCGGACGACGTCACGCTGCTCAAGGATCTGACGGCGGTCATCATGTTGCTGGGCATGCCATGCGGCCAGCTCGTCAGCGCCAAACGGCAGGCGGACAACGACCACATCGCGTCATGCGAGAACGGCAATCGCTACCGGGTGTACGTGAACGCAGAAGGCCGGGTCGTTGCGCAGCAGCAGTAGAGGTGGGAGTAGCCCGCTGGAATCGGGCCATCCATCGGCCATGCCGGTTGTGGTGCTGGTGATCATCAATATGCTTTTCAACCAGGAAGCACAGTGAACTCAAACCAAACCCTGAACCAGCGTCAAGTGACCTGGCACGATGTCGAAGTAGCTATCGCTGCTTGACGTGAGGCATCTCGCCTCGACAAGCCGCCTTCCTCTTTATGTCCACACCACAGGAGAATCACATGGAAACCACCGTACGCGGCAACACTCCCTCGACATCCGGATTGCCGAATTACACCGAAGGCAGTTTGACCAAGGCATCTTCGAGCGCCCACGCCGCCGTCAATGCGCTTGCGGGTGCGGCAGATGAGGCGGCGCGCAAAGCCAAGCCTGCGATTGACCGGGTTGCGGCAATGGCTCACCAGGCGGTGGACAAGGCGGCGGGCGCTGCCGCACCGACGGCCGACTGGCTGGCGGAGCAAGGCGAAAGCCTGAAGGCCACGCAGAAGAAAGTGGTGGCGGATACCTGCAGTTACATTTCGGCCCACCCGCTGAAGTCGGTCGGGATTGCCGTGATTGCGGGCTTCCTGCTTAGCCGCATCATCCGCTAATGATGGCACCCGGGACGGGCGAGGCGTCGCCCACCCGTCGTCCGTATGGCGCCGTGCCGGCAGGCGGCGGCGCGGCGCCAGCGGCAGACGCTCCGGCGCACAGTCCCGGAGTCCACGCCGAGAGGCCTCTGCCGACAGCGGGCGTGCTCGACGAGTTGTCGGGCGCATTCGCGTCGGCGCGCGCCGCGCTTTCGAGTTTCCTCGATCTGATGTCGCTCGAGGCGCGTCGCGCGGGCCTCACGCTCATGTGGATGGTCATATGGGGGTTCGTCGCGGCTATTTGCATAGTCGGGGCATGGGTGGGGTTGACGGCCGCCCTTGCGATGTGGGCCGTTTCGCTCGGTTTTTCCCCGATAGCGGCGGTGATTGCAGTCGCCGTGATCAATCTGGCTGCAGGCGCCGTACTGATTTACGTTTGCATCGGCATGAGCCGCGACCTGCTTTTCTCCGCAACCCGGCGGCAAGTGGCGGGTAGATCCCCCGTCACGCCACCCGCACCATGATGCGGGCGCCAACCCTGGCTGCGATCCATGCAGCCGAACAGCGGGTCGCCCAGTCGGGACGGTACGCCCGTGACGGCCTGCGCCGCGCGCGGGTTGCTTTCCGTGCGACCCTCGCGCGGCCTGCTACGCTGGCGCTGGTTGCGGGGGCGGCGGGCTTGGCCGGTTTCTGGCTCGTGCGCCGGCCGCGCCGCCAGGCGCCATCCACGACCGAAGCCGCGGGTGTTGGCAAGAAGGCCTCCGCCGTCGGTGTCGCTTTGGCATATATCGTGCGATACGGGATGCCGCGCGTGCCTTTCTTTCTTCAGCAAGTTCGGGCGGCGCTGCAAAAACGCTTGTCGTGCGCCGCCCCCGACATGTCGAATCGGCCGGCCACAAATCATTCCGCGACCGGCGTGCGCGACTAGAGTACCGGCCGCCGCGGCTGCGCATGGCGCAGGTCGCTACTGCAACGAACCGCTCCCGGTCAATCCCCGACATCGTGGACGCGGACGCGTCCAGCTCGACATTGCCGGATCGCCGCAGGCAGATAGCGGAGCACGATCCGCTATGTTCGGCAACGCACCGCACGTGACATCGAAGGTCGCCATAATCGGCGCGACACCCCGCTTCACGTTTTACCCCGCGGGCGCGGCCGGAGTGGCCTAAACAGGAGCAGGCATGACTACCAATAAGCCGTCCTTTAGTTGCAGGCGGGCAATGGTAACTCGCATTCTTGGGCGTGCCGCGGCGGCGGCGTTTTCGCTGCTCGTCGCAGCAGGTTGCGCGACCCTGCCTGACACCGATGCCCTCATCGAGCGGCACGCCGGGCAGGCCGCCAGGTTCGAGAATGCAAGCGGTCCGCTTTCGGCGCAGCGCAACGCCACCGTCCTCGCGGAGCTCAAGCGCAAATCCGGCGACATCGATATTCTGGAAAAGCAGATTGCGCTGGAACAGGCTATCGTCGGCAGCCCGCTCATCCTGGGAAACAAGGTCACCTTGTTGCAGGACGGTGCGGCCACCTACTCTGCAATGTTCGCCGCAATCCGTGTGGCCCGGGACCATATCAACCTGGAGACCTACATCATCGAAGACGACGAAATAGGGCGACAGTTCGCGGATCTGTTGCTGGAGCGGCAGGGCCGGGGCGTCCAGGTCAACGTAATCTACGACAGCGTCGGCGGACTCCGGACGCCGAAGGCCTTCTTCGAGCGGCTGACGGAAGGCGGGATCGAGGTGCTCGAATTCAATCCGGTCAACCCGCTCGCGACGAAGACGCCGTGGCTGATCAATAACCGCGATCACCGGAAACTGCTTGTGGTCGACGGGCGGACCGCATTTATCGGCGGGATCAATATCAGCAGCGTCTATTCTTCGGGATCGGCCGCCAGGCGGACTGGAAATCCGGCCGATCACAATGTGGCTTGGCGCGATACCGACCTGCAGCTCGAAGGGCCCGTGGTCGGCGAACTGCAGAAGCTGTTCATGGCAACGTGGGAAAAGCAGCGCGGCAAGCCGCTTGCCGCGAAAGACTATTTCCCCGCGCTCAAGCCGCAGGGCAGCGAAATAGTGCGCGCCATCGGCAGCACGCCCGACGATCCCTACAGCCTGATCTACCTTACGCTGATATCCGCGATCGGCAATGCGGAAAAGCAGGTGTACCTGACCAACGCGTACTTCGTTCCCGACCCCCAGCTGCTGAAGTCATTGACCGATGCCGCCGGGCGCGGCGTCGATGTGCGGCTGATACTGCCGAGCCATTCCGATTCGGAAACCGTATTTCACGCCGGACGTTCGCACTATTCCGGTCTGCTCGAAGGCGGTGTCAAGCTCTACGAGCGGCTCGGCGCGCTGCTGCATTCGAAGACGGCGGTCATCGACGGCGTCTGGTCCACCGTGGGCTCGACCAACCTGGATTGGCGCAGTTTCCTCGACAACGATGAGATCAACGCCGTGGTCCTCGGTCGTGAATTCGGACAGAAAATGAGCGACATGTTCGCCGCGGACCTGGCGGCCTCCCGGGGCATCGACCCGGAACGCTGGGAACGCCGGCCGCTTTCGTTCCGCATCAAGGAATGGATGGCGCGGGTGTGGGAGCGCCTGCTTTGAACGAGCTGCGCGCTGTCTCGGAGCAGTAGGCCGCGAGCTTGTCCAACGCGACCTGTACTGCGCGATTGGCCGCAATCACCCCGCCGTAGGGATCGTCACTCGCGGCAGCAGCGGTTTCATCGAATTCGCGCCACGCCAGCACCCGGCGCGTCGTATTCTCCACGATATAGGCGCGCAGCGTGAAACGCACGCGGCTGGGGCGGGTCTGGAATTCGTGCTGCAGCCGCACGATCTCGGTGTCGAGCCGCAGGTCGCCGGCCGCGGCGCTCGGCGTCAGCACCACGGCGCGGAAGGTGCCGGTGTTCTCGACCGCGGCGGCAAGCAGCGGCGCCAGCATACGCGCCGGCGGGTCTACCCATTCGCTGTGCACGAAGTATTCGAGCTTGTGGGCCTCGCGCACGTAGATGATGCGCTGGCTGTCAAAGCCGGCGGCGGCGTGCGGGGGGTTGATTATCAATGTTGGTGCCGCGGCCGGGGCCGTAGGCCGGATCGCAGTCGGTGCCGCGTCCCGTGTCCTGTCGAGCGTATAAAAGGACGGTTGCGGCGAAGTGGTCGGACGCAGCGCGTCGCAACCACCGGCCAGCGTCAGCGCCAGGCCGGCAGCGCACAGCCGGCCCAGTCGGGCAGGGGATGAGGTATTCATGGCTGTCGTGGTCCTGTTGAGGATTCTCCCGGCCCTTCCGGCAACGGCGTGCGGCCGAAGAGCAGGCCGCGCGGGTCGCGTTCGGTCTGCTCGCTCAGGCGGCGCAGCGAGGTCGTCAGAACGCTCAGCTCGCCGAGCAGGCGCTCCAGTTCGGGCAGCGTCTCCGCGGTGAAGCGCTTGACGTCGGCGCCGACCGAGTCGACTGTTTTTCCCGCGCCGGCGCTGGTGCGGGCTACCTGATCGCCCATCTTCTCCACGGCTTCAGCGCCGCGGCTGATGCGGTCGATCACCGGTTCGAGCCGCGCGGTGGCGCGCGCGCTGTTGTCGAAGGTGCGCGCCGCGCTGACGATGCCGGCGTCGAGCGTGTCCCTGCGCGCAGCGATCGTGCGCGCCACGGCGGCGATGTCGGTGAGCGCGCCGGTGAACGCTGCCCGGTTTTCGTCGCTGAGCATGGCGTTGAGGTTGCTCGAAGTGCTGTCCAGCTTCGCCAGGACGGTGGTGAGCACGTTCTCCAGCCGGGTGCTGAGCGAGGGCTTGGTGCGGATCACCGGATACTTGTTACCCGCGGTTGCGGTGAGCGGCGGCGAATCCGGGGAGCCCCCGCTGAGTTCGACATAGGCAATGCCCGTCAGGCCCTGGGTTTTCAGAACCGCTACGGTGTCCTCCTTGACCGGCGTGCCGTGCTCGATAACGAAGAACAGGTTCGCCTGTTCCGGGTTGCCCGGCTCAAGCCAGATCTTCCGCACTTTGCCCACGTCGACACCGTTGTACTTGACCGGTGCATTCAGATTGAGGCCGGCAACCGATTCATTCGCGATCGCCAGATACAGGTCGTATTTCTTCTGGAAAGTGCCGCCCGCGGCGAGCCAGAGCACGCCGGCGACCAGCACGGTGCCGAGAGCGAGCACGAATGCGCCGACAACCGCATAATTCACTTTGGTTTCGATGGCGGCCTCCCGGGTTCTCCACTGCTGCGCGCGCCCGCCTGCCGCTGCGCTTGTTCCTGCGCCGCTCTGCCGCGCGGGCCGCCGAAGAATTTCCGGATGGCGGGATTGTCCATCCGCGAGAGCTCGGACATCGAGCCGATGCCCTGCACCCTGCCTTCGCCGAGGACGGCGACGCGGTCGGCCACCTGCCACAGCAGGTCGAGGTCGTGCGTGATCATGACGATGGTGAGGCCGAACAGGTTGCGCAGCCTGCGCACGAGCTGGTCGACGCCGCCGGCGCTGTCCGGATCGAGGCCGGCGGTCGGTTCGTCGAGAAACAACAGTTCGGGGTCGAGCGCCAGCGCGCGGGCGAGAGAGGCGCGTTTCATCATGCCCCCGCTGAGCTCGGAAGGATACTGTGCGCCGACCTTCGGCTCGAGGCCGGTCATGGCGAGCTTCCACGCCGCGATCTCATCGATCAAGCCGTCCGCAAGTCCGGTGTGTTCGCGCAGCGGCAGGCCGACATTCTCGGTGACCGTCAACGCGCCGAACAGGCCGCCGTGCTGGAACATCACGCCCCAGCGCCGGCGCAGCGCGACGGCTTCGTCGTTCCCGAGCGCCTGCAGGTCGGCGCCCAGCACCCGGATCGAACCCGAGTCCGGGCGCCGCAGCAGGATCATTTCGCGCAACAGGGTCGATTTGCCGGAGCCGCTGCCGCCGATCAACGCGAATATCTCCGCGCGGCGCACTTCCAGGTCGATTCCGGAATGCACGACGTGATTGCCGAAGCGCGTCGACACCTGGCTGATCTCGATGACCGTTTCCTCCCGCATTGTGCTTTGCATGTCAGAGGCCCAGCGCGCTGAACGCGATCGAGAACAGGGCGTCGGCAACGATCACGAGGAAAGTCGCCTGGACGACGCTGAGGGTGGTGTGGCGGCCGACGCTGTCGGCGCCGCCCCTGGTGCGAAAGCCCTGGAAGCAGCCGACCACGGCGATGATGGCCGCGAACACCGGCGCTTTGCAGATGCCGATCAGGAATGCCGTAGGGCTGACCGCCTTGACGAAACGGTCGAGGAACTCGCCGTAGCCGACGTCCAGTTGCACGTGCGCCATGATCATGCCGCCGAACACGCCGAGCACATCCGCGAACACGGTGAGCAGCGGCAGCGCGACCAGCAACGCGAGGATCTTCGGCAACACCAACAGGTCAAGCGGCGCGATGCCGAGCGTGCGCATGGCGTCGATTTCCTCGGTCACGGACATCGTGCCGATTTGCGCGGCATAGGCAGAACCCGAGCGCCCGGCGACGATGAGGGCAACGATCAGGGGTGCGAACTCGCGCAGCATGGACAAGCCGACGAGATCGGCAACGAAGATATTGGCCCCGTACCGCCTGAGCTGGTCGGCGCCCTGGTAAGCGACGACGATACCGAGCAGGAACGACAGCAGCCCGACGATGGGCAGCGCATCGAATCCGGCGCTGCGGATGTTGTACAGGATCGGGCGCCATCTGAATCGCGACGGGTGCGCGATGCATCCCGCAAACGCGATCGCGCTTTCCCCGACGAAGCTGAGCAGCGCAACAGCCTGCTGGAAGGCGGCCTCAGCGCTCCGGCCCAGGCCTTCCAGCATCGACGCGGGCGCGCCGGCAACCGGGATGGGGGCGCCGGTTCGGCCGGCCACTTCACGCCCTACGATTTCAAGCAGTTTGGCGAATCCCGGGCGCAAATCGCGCACCTGCACGGCGGTGCCTTCGTCGCGCAGCCGCCGCAGGAGTTTCTGCAGGACCCAGGCGCCGGCGGTATCGAGAGCCTCGATGCGCGCACCGTCGACCACCAGCTCGGGTTTGGCAGGCGCGGACAGCGCTTCGAGTTGCGGTTCGATGGCGCCGATCCCGTGCGCAGTCCACGACCCCGACAGCGCGAGCTCGTGCGGCGTTGGCTGAGCGATTGCGGCAGGTGCTGCCAGCAAGGGATTCATAGACGATTTACAGGGTAGATGAAACGATTTGACCAGTTTGTGCGCCAGCGTACGGAATTACTTAATGGAAAGAATAACAATGACGATGTCGTCGAGGCTTAACCGCTACGACTCGCCGCGCTGCAATTAATTGACGCCAGCGCGTCGGGGCGAGCGTGACGCCGGAGCGAGTCCCATTCACCCTCATCCTGGAGAAATCAACCATGAAACAATTGAAACGCATTACCACATTCATCCTCGCCCTCGCCTTTGTGTCGGTCCTGGGTTGCGCGGGCAACGCGAAGCAGGAAAGCACCGGGGAGTACTTCGGCGACAGCTGGATCACCACCAAAGTGAAGACGGCCCTGGTCAATGATCCGCAGGTCAAGTCGACAGAGGTTAACGTCGAGACCTTCAAGGGCGCGGTGCAACTCAGCGGCTTCGTCAGTTCCGATGCGGCCATGCGCCAGGCGGTCAAGGTCGCGCAGGGCGTCGAGGGCGTGACCTCGGTCAAGAATGACATGCGCATCAAGTAAGGGTACGGGCGTCGCCTGGAAGCTGTTGCAAATGAGGGGAACCATCCTTTCATGCTTACCTGGATCAGGGGCCGTTTCAGTCATTCTGGAGCGGCCTTCTGGCGCACTAAGACCGTAGTTCAACTGAAACTGGAGCGCGCAACCATGCTTACTCTTCGATTCGCAGCGACAATATCCCTTTGCCTGTCCGCGCTGGCGCTCGGCGGGTGCGAAACCACCACTGCGGGCGGTGCAGTCGGCGCGAATAGATCGCAATTGATGCTGGTTTCGTCGGAGCAGATGGACCAGATGTCCGCGCAAGGTTATGCCAAGCTGAAAGCAGACGCGTCGGGCAAGGGTGCGCTCAACCAGGATCAGGCAATGCTTAAGCGGGTGCGCACGATCGCCGGCCGTCTCGAACCGCAGACCAAGACTTTCCGTCCCGAAGCGCCGGGCTGGAAATGGGAAGTCAATGTAATTACCAGCAACGAGCTCAACGCGTTCTGCATGCCCGGCGGCAAAATCATGGTTTACTCCGGGCTGATCAATCAATTGAAACTTACCGACGATGAGATCGCGATCGTGCTGGGGCACGAGATCGCGCACGCTCTGCGCGAGCACTCGCGCGAGCACCTGTCCCAGGCGCTGGCCGCGCAGGCCGGAATCGGTCTCAGCGCCGCCCTGCTGGGCCTTGGCCAGGGCTCGGCCGATGTTGCCGGCGCCGGTTACGAGGCCCTGATCGCCACCCGCTTCAGCCGTGCGGACGAATCCGAAGCCGACCGCATCGGCCTGGAACTCACGGCACGCGCCGGCTACGACCCGCGCGCCGGAGTTACGTTGTGGCAGAAAATGATCGGTGCCAGTCAGGGCGGGCAGCCGCCGGCATTTCTCAGTTCGCATCCGACGGAAGCGAGCCGCGTACAGCAGATCCAGGCCCTGTTGCCGACCGTGATGCCGCTCTACGATGCCGCACGCCGGCCCGGCTAAGCCGGCCTGTCGTGAAATTCGTCCAATGAGCGCTGGCGCACAGACCGCCTCGGCCGCGAAGGGGACAATAACAGCAAGGATGGATGTTCCCTGGAACGGGCTACTCCGCAACGGGGCGCACCCGGTCTTGACGGGGTTTGAGGTTTTCATGCCTCGAAGTTCGCTCTTCTAACCGTGGCGTCGGCGCAAGCGTCAGTTTGGGCAGCACGCCCGAAAAGGAAACAGTATGGAATCACAAGCCAACAAATCCCCCCCGACGCTGTATTGGATCGCGGGCATCGCGGTGACCGTGTTCAGTGTCGCCGGCATTGCGGCCATCATGGGGTGGATCCCGACGTCGACCGGCGGCCCCGGTGACAGCGTTGTCGCCAGGCAACCGGCGGCGCAACCCGGCGCGAGATCAGCCCCGCCGCAGGCACCGGCCCAAGTAGCCAGTAACGCACCGGCCAGGGCGCAGTGCGCCGAATGCGGCGTGATCGAAGCGGTACGCGAGATCGACACGAAAGGCGAAGGATCCGGCATCGGCGCGGTCGGCGGGGCGGTCGTGGGCGGCGTTCTCGGCCACCAGGTCGGCGGTGGACGCGGCCAGGACATCGCGACAGTGGTCGGTGCGGTGGGCGGTGCGGTGGCCGGCAACGAAATCGAGAAACGGGTGAAATCGAACAAGACCTACGAGATTACCGTCCGCTTCGAGGACGGGTCGAGCCGCGTGATCAACGAAGCGAGCGCGCCGTCGTGGCGGACCGGCGACCGGGTCAAGGTCATCAACGGCGTGATCCAGTCGAACGCCTGACACCTTACTAACCAAACAAAGGATACTTGCCATGCTATATACCATCGCTGTTGTTCTGCTCATCCTGTGGCTCCTGGGGCTCGTTACCTCGTACACCATCGGCGGATTCATACACGTTCTTCTGGTGATCGCCCTCGTGATCGTCTTGCTCAGAATCATTAACGGGCAAAGAGCCATTTGACTCTCGCGAGTTGAAGGAGCTACTCATGATGAAATTCAGCAATAGTGCCGTCGCAGCGGCCGCGATTGGCGTCCTGATTGCAGGGCTGTCCGGCTGCCAGAAGCAGGAAGGTCCGGGGGAGCAAGCCGGCAAGGAGATCGACAAGGTGGCAGGAAAAATCGGCCAGAATATCGAAAAAGCCGGCGAGAAAATCCAGGACGCGGCAAAAGGCGCAAAGTAACAAGGCTTGCCGCGCGATTCCGGCGCCAGTCGGCGCCGCCCTGGCCTGGGTCAAAAGCAAGTGGAGGGCGGCGACTTTTTCACATCATGTAACAGGACAGGAGATACACCATGTTGCAAAGAATCTTGGCGGCACTGATGCTGTTGGGCATGTTGGGTGCGATCGGGGGCTGCAACACCATGCACGGCCTTGGTCAGGACATCGAACGGGGCGGGGAAAAGATGCAGGAAAAAGCGCGCTAGAGGGAAATGCGGTTACTGGAGCGCATCCGTCGGATGCTCAAGCCCGACAGGCTGCTGGCATGAACGAGCAAGTCGGCGGGTCGAGATCTGCGGCCGGGACGACCGAGCTGCTGTCGCCAGCCGGTTTTGAGGAAGAACTGCGGCGCGTTGCGCGCTTTCGTACACGGATTCCGGTCGCGGGCCTGCTGGACGCGGCGGTGAGGAGAATCGAGGCGAACCCGGCGTTTGCGCAATCGCGCCTGCTCACCCGCATACTGACCGCGCTGGCCTACCGGGAGGGCGAGTTCCGGCGCGCGGAACTCTCCGCACTTGACGTGGCGACGCTGGACATCGTCATTGCCCTGATGGATGCCTGTGCAGCCGGGACGTCGCCGCGCGAGGATTGGGTGCGCGCCGTTGACGCGGCAAAGGCCGCGCAACTTGGCGCCGGCGGCTAATTTGGTTTTTGCCCCGCGCGCGTTGCGCATCGGTGGGCGGGGCGCGTCCACGGTGGTGGCGGGCACGGCGGCGAGCCACCCGCGGATGGAAGAAAGGCTCATCGCGGATTCCGGACGCAACCTGTTTTACAGCGTGTGCCGCCTGTCGCCGTGCGCAAAGCCGAGCAGCGATTCCGGCACACCACGGCCAAGTGCGATTACCTTGAACAGTTCGCCCATCTCGGCGGGCGAGAGCAGCTTCTGCGCCCCGGCGGCAAGTGGCGTGTAGGCTGCGTCGTCGGCCGGGGTTTCGGACAGGACATCGGTAATACCGCAATTCACCAGGAATTGGGCCTGGCCCGCGTAGCCGAGCAGATCGAGTCCCCCGTCCCGCCCTGCGCCCGCAATCGCCGAGAAGTCCACGTGCGTAGTGATGTCCTGCAGGCCGGGCAGGAAGTACGGGTCGTCGTGCGCGCGGTGCCGGTAGTGGCACATCAGCGTGCCGCGGTTGCGCTGCGGGTGATAGTACTCGTGGCGTGGAAAACCGTAGTCGAAGAACAGCGCCACGCCGCGCTCGAGCACGCCGCCGAGCGAGCGGATGAAGCCGCGCGCCGCCAGCTGGATCTCCGTCCGGTAATCATCGTCCGGCAATGGAAGCTCTTCCGCCGCCCGCCGCAGCGCCTCGCTGGCGGGCCCCTCCAGATCAAGAAAGCCGCCGCCCGCCGCGTCGTGCTGGACGAACCCCTCCAGGGTGTCACCCCGGCAGCGGATCACGCGATGAACCGCCATCGCGTCGAGCACTTCGTTGCCGAGCACGATGCCAGCGAAGCGCGGCGGCAACTGGTTCAGCCAGGACACGCGCTCGAGCAGGTGCGGCGCGCGCGCGGCGAGCGTGTCGCGGCTGCGCTCGCGCAGGTCCGGCGAGAGTTCCAGCATCAGGTAGCGCCGCGGGGCGCAGCCGAGCCGCTCGAGCTCGAGCAGGAGGTCCGCCGCGAGCGCGCCGCTGCCCGCGCCGATTTCCAGGATTTCGTCGAGGCCGATTGCCGCGAGCTCCCGCAATTGCCGCGCCAGGGTGCGGCCGAACAACCGGGAGATCTCCGGCGCCGTGACGAAGTCTCCGTCGCGCCCCAGCTTGCGGGCGCCCGCCATGTAATAGCCCATGCCGGGCGCGTACAGCGCCAGCTCCATATAGCGCGCGAAACTCAAGCGCCCGCCGCCGCGCGCGATTTCCGCGGCAATCAGTTGTCCGAGCGCCGCACTGACGGCGAGCGCCGCGGCAGGCGGGGCGGGAAGCGGCGGGGGATGCGGCGGCGAATTCATGCAGTAACGATGCAGCCGCCGATGAACGCCGATCAGTTAGTCAAGGCGCAGGACGTGAAGAGTCACCAATCGCGCCTTCCGGTCCGGCTTCCATCGCGTCCTTGGCGTCTATTTGCGTTAAGAGTTTCCGGTTTTCGCTGTTGAGCCCTACAATTCTACACTCCACAAACGGCGGCCCAGGACGAAGATGGAGGAAGTATTGCAGGGCAAGGTGGTGCTCGTCACCGGCGGCGCGAGGCGCGTCGGCGCCGCGATCTGCCGGCGGTTGCATGCGGCAGGCGCGAACCTGCTGGTGCACTACCGCTCCGCCGCGCTGGAGGCACGCGCGCTGCAGGTGGAGCTCAACGCGCGCCGCGCGGATTCGGTCGCGCTGGCGCAGGCCGACCTTCTCAAGACGGCGGCCTGCTCGCAGCTGGTCAAGGCCGCATTGAAGCAATTCGGCCAGCTCGACGCGGTGATCAACAATGCCTCCAGTTTCTACGCGACCGCCATTGGCGAGATTACCGAGCAGGCGTGGGACGACCTGGTCGGCACCAATCTCAAGGCCCCGCTGTTTCTCGCTCAGGCGGCGGCGCCGGAACTGCGGAAGCAACATGGCTGCATCGTCAACCTGGTCGACATCCACGCCGACCTGCCGATGAGAAACCACCCGGTCTATACCGCTGCCAAAGGCGGACTGGCCGCGTTGACGCGCGCGCTGGCGCGCGACCTGGGTCCCGAGATCAGGGTCAACGGCGTCGCTCCCGGCACCATCCTGTGGCCGGACGACGAGACCTGGCGTGACGAGGTGTCGCGCCAGCGCATCATCAACCAGAGCGCCCTGAAGCGGATCGGTGAGCCGGACGATATCGCCAAGGCAGTACAATTTCTTCTGGCAGACGCGCCCTACGTCACCGGGCAGATCATCGCGGTGGACGGCGGGCGCAGTTTGAGCCTTTGAAAATGCGTGACTCGTTGCTCGTTTCTCGTTGCTCGTCTGTAACCCTCACCCCGGCCCTCTCCCGCAAGGGGAGAGAAGGCGGGGTGAAGTGAACGTCGAACAACGAGAAACGAGAAACGAGAAACGAATCACTTGGTGAATATCATGGAAACGACAGTCATACGCATACAGCCGCGCAGCACGCAGGAGCGGAAAGAATCGTACGAGGCGAACAAGCTCACGAAGCGCTTGCGTCGGCTCGCCGGCGAGGCCATTGCCGACTACGGCATGATCGCCGACGGCGACAAGGTGATGGTGTGCCTCTCCGGCGGCAAGGACAGCTACGCCCTGCTCGATGTCCTGATTTACCTGCGGCGCCACGCACCGGTGCATTTCGACCTCGTCGCAGTCAATCTCGACCAGAAGCACCCGGGCTTCCCGGCGCACGTGCTGCCCGATTACCTGACGCAGCTCGGCGTGCCGTTCCGCATCGAGGAGCAGGACACCTACAGCACGGTGAAGCGCGTGATCCCCGAGGGCAAGACGATGTGCTCGCTGTGCTCGCGCCTGCGCCGTGGCGTGCTCTAC
>Ga0137451_1000223_pt1 | contig 17118 bp, 11 predicted proteins | sample EasRivERMGT500_2_FD_102336 | JGI IMG/M metagenome (GOLD analysis project Ga0137451, IMG submission 102336) | Soil microbial communities from meander-bound floodplain in the East River, Colorado, USA - East River MetaG ERMGT500_2 | ecosystem: Environmental > Terrestrial > Soil > Floodplain ... | reverse complement strand
AGAGCGCACGCTCCACTTCAAGGGCCGGATCGAGGCCATCGGCCTCACGGGGCGCTGGGAGATGTGGACGGCCGCGCCCGACCGCTGGATGCGGCGTTTCACACTCGGCTCGCTGCGCTTCCGCGAAGGCTTCGACGGGAAGGTCGCGTGGCGCACCGACCTCACCGACAAGGGCGTCCAGCCGCTCTCGGCTGCGGAGGTCGCGCGCGCGAGCGAGGAGGGATGGTTCCTGTGCGAGCGCTGGGCGCTCGACGATCAAGGCGGCGGGAGCGTGAAGAAGCGCAGCACGTCGTTCGGCAACGGGGACACGTACGACATGCTCGAGGTCACGCCGCCCGCCGGCCATCCGCGCAGGCTCTCGGTGAGCCAGAAGACCGGCTTCGTGGTCCGGGTGATCCAGGAAGTGGACCAGCACACGGTGACCGACCAGCCGGGCACCTACAAGCGCCTCGCGGGGCGCAAGCGCGCGACGGTCTACGAATCGCCGACGCTCGTGCCCGGCGAGAAGCCGGTCGAGCGCATCGTGGTGGACTCGGTGTGGGCGAACGTCGAGGTCGACTCCTCGATCTTCTCGCCACCCGCGACCGCGGAGCGCTCGATCGCGTGGCGGAAGACGAAGAGCGCGGTCCGCGTGCCGTTCGGATACGCGTCGAAATCGGTGCTGGTCAGGGTGTCCATCAACGGCGCGCCCCCGGCGGACTTCATCCTCGACACCGGCGCGAGCCTGACGGTGATCGACAAGGACTACGCCTACTCGCTGGGCCTGAGACCCGAAGGTGATGCCCAGGTCGGCGGCATCGCCGGCACGGGCGAGACGCAGTTCGCCCGCGTGAAGAGCATCGCCCTCACCGGCGCCCGCGGAGCCTCGGTCAGCCTCCCCGACTTCCGGGCGATGCTCCTCGATCTCGCCGAAGGCGGGCGGATCGTCCTGTGGCGGAAGCCGATGGGGATCCTCGGCGCCGACTTCCTGAGCCGCTTCGTGGTCGAGATCGACTACGACGCGCTCGCGGTCACCCTCCACGATCCCGCGCACTACCGGTACGAAGGCGAGGGTGCCGCGATTCCGTTCGAGCTCAGCGCCGGATGCCCGCTCGTGAACCTGACGCTCGACTCGGGATGCTCTGGCAAGTTCCTGGTGGACGTGGGGAACAGCTTCCACTTCGTCGTCCACGGCTCGACGGTGCGCTCGTGCCGGCTGTTCGGCGCGAAGAAGCGGCGCGAGGTGGAGGTCATGGGCGGCGGCGTGGGCGGCGGCTTCACCGGCACGCTGTGCCGGCTCGACAGCCTGCGCATCGGCCCCTACTCGTGGCCCGAGCCGGTGGCGGCGCTCACGCTCTACAGCAGCGGCAGCATCGGCAGCAAGGAGGTGGCGGGCAACATCGGGAACAGCGTGCTGGAGCGCTTCCGCTGCACGTTCGACTACGCGCGCCGGACGCTCCACCTCGAGCCCGGCCGGCGCTTCTCCGAGCGCGACCGCGTGTCGCGCTTCGGGGCCATGTTCGCGCTGGTCGGACGGACGGTCGTAGCGGGCGAGATCCTGATGGGCTCGGCGGCCGACGAGGCGGGGCTCCACTGGTTCGACGTGATCGTCGCGGTGGACGGCAGGCAGCTCGAGCGGTGGACGCGCGAGGAGATCGACCGCCTGCTCGAAGAGGGCGAGGTGGGCTCCGAGCACGAGGTCACCTACCGGCGCTTCGACCTGCCCGAGAAGACCGTCACGGTGAAGCTCAAAGACGTGCTCTGACGGCGGGCTCCGGCGGTGCGCATCTCCTGCCGCCCAGTCAGTCGCTTGCCAGACTGTCAGTCGAACGCTCCTCGCCCCCCCTTCCCGTGAGGAGCCTCCTCCCCCCGCGGTGACTGATTCGCAAGGACTTGCGTCCCCGCCCGCATGGCGCTCGCGACGGCGCGCTTCATGCAGTGCACACCAGCGGCGCCGGATCGGATCTGAACCCGGAGGACGGCTGCGCCGCCCTGGGACCGGTCCCCGATCCGGCGCGGAGAACGTCCTGACCGTGCCGAGCCGGATTCGCGTGATCATCATGGGAGCGGCGGGGCGCGACTTCCACGACTTCAACGTCTACTGGAAGCGCGAGCCCAACGTCGAGGTCGTGTGCTTCACGGCCAGCCAGATCCCCAACATCGCGGGCCGCCTCTACCCCGCATCCCTCGCCGGCCCGCAGTACCCGCACGGCATCCCGATCCACCCCGAGCATCTCCTCGAGAGCCTGATCCGCGATCTGCGCGCGGACGTCGTGACGTTCGCGTACTCGGACGTCCCGTACGAGTTCCTGATGCACCAGGCGTCGCGTGCGCAGGCGGCCGGCGCCGGCTTCCGCCTGCTCGGCCCGAACGAGACCATGCTCGCAAGCGCCAAGCCGGTGGTCGCCGTGGGCGCCACGCGCACGGGTTGCGGCAAGAGCCAGACCTCGCGCCGGATCGCGGGGATCCTGCGCGCGCTGGGCCGGCGCGTCGTGGTGGTGCGCCACCCGATGCCGTACGGCGACCTCGAGCGGCAGCGCTGCCAGCGGTTCGCGTCGTATGCCGATCTCGAGGCCGCGCAGTGCACGATCGAGGAGCGCGAGGAGTACGAGCCGCACCTGGCTGCGGGCAGCGTCGTGTTCGCCGGCGTGGACTACGAGCGCATCCTGCGGCGCGCGGAGCGCGAGGCCGACGTCATCCTGTGGGACGGCGGGAACAACGACCTCCCGTTCTTCCGGCCCGACCTCAACCTCGTGGTCGCGGACCCGCACCGGGCCGGGGACGAGCTGCGCTACTACCCCGGTGAGACCAACGTGCGAATGGCGGACGCCGTGATCGTGAACAAGGTCGACACGGCCGAGGCGGCCGACGTCGCCCGGGTCGAGGCCAACGTGCGCGCGCTGAACCCGCGCGCCACACTGATCCGCGCAGCCTCCCCGGTGACGGTGGAGGATCCCGAGTGCATCCGCGGCAAGCGCGTGCTGGTGATCGAGGACGGGCCGACGCTCACGCACGGCGGGATGCGCTACGGGGCCGGTTACGTGGCGGCGCAGCGGCTCGGCGCCACGATCGTGGATCCGCGCCCCTTTGCCCGCGGCTCGATCGCGAAGGTCTTCGAGCAGTACCCGCAGGTCACCGAGGTGCTGCCGGCGATGGGCTACGGCGGCGACCAGATCTCGGAGCTATCGGCGACGATCGAGGCCGTGCCGTGCGACGCCGTGCTGGTCGCAACGCCGATCGATCTCAGGAAGCTGCTGCAGGTGAGCCGGCCCTGCACGCGGGCGACCTACGAGCTCGCAGAGCACGACCGCGCGGTCCTGCCGAAGCTGCTCCGCGACATGCTCGAGCGCTTCCCCGAGGGGCGCGACAACGCGCGCCCGCCCGCGTGGACCACCTCCGAGCGGCTCCAGCATGCCGGCCATTGAGGAGGGACACTCGCCATGACGGTGCGGACGCAGACCCGCCACTACCTCTCGGTCGGCGATCTCTCCGCCGAGGAGACGCGGAGCCTCCTGAGACTCGCGATCGAGTTCAAGCGCGAGCCGGTCTACCGGCCGCGTCACGGGCCGCTCGCGGGCAAGACCCTGGCGATGATCTTCCAGAAGCCCTCGCTCCGCACCCGCGTGTCGTTCGAGTCCGGGATGACCCAGCTCGGCGGGCACGCCATCTACCTCGGTCCCGAGGACGTCAGGCTCGGCCAGCGCGAGACCGTCGAGGACGTGGCCCGCACGCTCTCGCGCATGGCGGACATGGTGGTGGCGCGGGTCTTCGCGCACGCCACCGTCGAGGAGCTGGCGCGCCACGCTTCGGTGCCCGTCGTCAACGGGCTCTCGGATCTCGAGCATCCGTGCCAGGCACTGGCCGATCTGCTCACGATCCAGGAACGCAAGGGGAAGCTCGCGGGCGTGCGGCTCGCCTTCGTCGGCGACGGCAACAACGTTGCCCACTCGCTCATGCTCGGCGCGGGCCTCCTGGGGCTGCACTGCGTGGTGATCACGCCCCCCGGCTACGGGCCGAACCCGAAGGTCGGCGCGCGCGCCGCGCGTCTCGCCGCAGCGAGCGGCGGGTCCGTGCGCGCGAGCCACGACCTCGAGCAGGTGGCCGGGGCCGACGTGGTCTACACCGACGTCTGGGCCAGCATGGGCCAGGAGTCCGACGCCGAGGCGCGGCGCGAGGCGTTCCGCGGCTTCCAGGTGAACGACGCGCTGATGAGCCGCGCCCGGTCCGACGCAATCCTCCTGCACTGCCTCCCCGCCCACTACGGCGAGGAGATCGAGTACGGAACGTCGCGCCGGGCGAGCTCCGCGATCTTCGACCAGGCCGAAAACCGGCTGCACGTCGAGAAGGCGCTGCTGACGAGGCTCGCGGAGTAGGGCGGGGCGGGCGCCTAGAACGTGATCGAGAGCTGCGCCGCGACCAGCGAGGGCCGGTCGTAGTGCGCGGACGGCCCCGTGTACTCCAGCTCGTTGTGCTGGTAGACGAGCTTCGCAACCACGTTGCGATCGAACCGGTAGCCGAACCCGGCTTCGTAGCGCGTCACATCGGCGTCCCACGGACGCTCCGCCCCGGTCGAGTCCTTGATCTTGCCGAAGCGGATGGCGTCGAAACGCCCGGCCACGTATCCGCCGAAGGAGAAGGAGTACTTGGCCTCTGCGTAGCCGCCCGTGGCCTCGAGGTCGCCGACGGTCGGCGTCTCCCACGTGTTCCACGCGCCCTCGCCGCGCACCTCGAGGTGGCCCGCCAGCACTTCGAGATCCGCCATGCCGAGCCGCTGGTGATAGTCGGTGGCGGTCTTGCCGGCCGGCAGCGACGGATTGAGCGCGTCCTGGAGGTAGGGACCGTACGACGCCGAGACTCCGAGGCGCAGGCTCGGAGTTGGCGCGAGTCCCACGCGTCCCAGGAACGACTTGCCGCTGTTGTCATCCTGCGAGCTGACGCCCCATCCCGGCGTGCCCATGACCATTCCGGCCGCGTACTCCAGCGGGCGCTGGCTGCCGGTGATCGTGACGCCCACGTCCCAGTAGGAATCGTCAACTACCGGCATGCCGAGCCCGCCGTAGGCGTAGCCGACGCCGTGCTGGCCCGAGCCCGCTTCCGCCAGCAGCGCGTCGGCGTCGGACGGAATCGCGTACCAGACGAGGGTCGAGTGATACTGGTACATGAGCGGCGTGCCGACGAGCGGGTTGCGGTTCGAGTACGAGCGCGGCGCGTAGGTGCCGATCGCCCACGGAATCTTGCCGGCGAGGAGATGCAGGTCGCGCTCCGGGTCCGGCGTGAAGGTCGCGTAGGCGCCTTCCACGTAGAGCCCGCTCGCGTCGCGCAGCACGATCTGGCCGAAGAGCTGGAGCCGCTCGCCCACCTGCCCATCCGCGAACAGGCGCATGCCGTACGCGTCGAATGACGCATCGCCGCGTGTGAGCAGGTTGAGGTCGTAGGCCTGGCCGCGCTCCGCCAGCACCACGTCGAGCAGGCCGCGCCACTGGATCTCGGGGCCTTCCAGCGCGCCCGCCGGGACCGGCGCCAGCGCGAGCAGCCCCGCCGCGAGCGGCCACCACCCGCGGAGCGCCGCCCGGCGGGAGCGCTGATGCGGGCGCGCGGGGCTCACGCCGCTTCCTCGAGCTGCGCGCCGGGCTCGGCCGGGATCCAGAGCGTGACCGTGGTCCCGACGCCGAGCCGGCTCTCGATCAGCAGCCGGCCGCCGTGGGCCTCCGCGATGCCGCGGGCGATCGGGATCCCGAGCCCCAGGCCGGCGGAGTTGAACTCGAGCGTGCTCGAGGAGTGATGCTGGAGCGAGTCGCCGACGGCGAACGCCTCCTCGGCGAGACGCCGCTGGTGCTCCGGCTCGATGCCGACGCCGGTATCGCTCACCGAGAACACGAGACGGTCCCGCACGCGCGACGCGCGCACCTCGACGCGGCCGCCGTCGGGCGTGAAGCGGACCGCGTTGCTCACCAGGTGCACCAGGGCCTTGATCAGGCTCGGCCCGTCCACGTGGGCGGCGCCGAGGCCCGGAGACGTGGTCCACGCGAGCGCGACCCGCCGTCCCACGGCGCGCCCGCGGACCTCGGCGACCGCCTGGTCCACGACGCCGGCCACCTCGCAGTCGCCGCGCTGGATCGCCAGCTCGTTGCCGTCGATCTCGGCGATCTGGGTCGCGTCCTGCGCGATGCGCGTGAGGGTCGCGACGCTGCGCTCCGTGGCCTCGAGCGCCTGCTTCTGCTGCGGCGTGACGCCGCCGAGCTTGCCCGCCAGCATCAGCTCGAGGAAGCCGCGGATCACGCTGATCGGCGTCCGCAACTCGTGCGAGGCGACGCTGATGAACTCGGACTTCACGCGCGCCACCTCCCGCAGGCTGTGCACGTAGTCGCGCTGGCGCCGGCGCATGTCGTCGAAGCGCACCGCCAGGTCGCCGATCTCGTCGTGCGACTGGACGTCGAGCGGGAAATCGTAGTTGCCGCGCTCCATCTCCTCGGCGCCGCGCACCAGGCGCTGGACCGGGGCGGTGATGCGCTCTGCGATCACCAGGCCGGCGAGCAGCGCCACCAGCACCGCCGTGACCCCCAGGCCGACCAGCACCGCCTGGATCTCCCGGAGGAAGGCGGTTTCGGCATCCACCGCGCGCTGCATCACGTAGAACTGGCCCTGGCGCGGGTCCGAGCGCGGCAGCGAGCGCACCAGGGTGAGGTGCTCGTGACCGCCGCCATGCAGCTCGAGCAGCGTGCCGGTGCGCGCGTGGGAGAGGGAGCCACGATCGAGCTCCGCGACCGCGGCGAGCAGGCCGTCGCGCACCTCCCCGCTCTCGAGCGTGCTGCCGGTGATCGCGTGGCGCGAGATGAACGTGACCTCGCTGCGCGTCAGCTTGCGCATCTGGTCGGCCAGGTCGGGTCCGATGCGCGCGCCGAGGAGCAGCGCCCCCACCGGGCGACCGCCGGCATAGACCGGGGCGACCGAGACCTGGTAGTGCGCGTCGGGCTCGGCCAGGATTCCCGAGACCCCGCGCCCGGAGAGCGCCTCCCGCACCAGCGCGCTGCGGCCTGCCTCGAGCGAGGCGTCGCGCCCGGCATCCGGCGTCGCCCCTTCCGCGTTCCCCACCGCCGCGAGCATCTTCCCGCGCGCGTCGGTGACCTCGAAGAGATCGGCCTGCGTGATGGCGTTGAAGTCCCGCGCCACGCCGCTCACCGTCGCGCGCAGCTGCGGGTCCTGGTGGGAGCCCGGGATGGTCAGGACCGAGAAGAACTTGGGGTCCTTGACCGTCATCTGCCCGCCGATCGCGAGCGACTGCGCGCGCGCCGCCAGCACGTTCTCGAGCACGGCCGACGCGCGGCGCAGGTCGTCCTGGATCCCCTGCTGGACGTGGCGCGTGATGCTCCAGTTCACGATCCAGAGCGTTGCGATCGCCAGCGTCACGAGCGGGAGGACCGTGAAGGTCATGATCTTCGAGCGCAGGCGGAGCTTCATTGGGGATAGCTCGGATCGGCCGCCACCAGCCCGACCTCGGGCACCTCGACGCTCACGGTCTGCTCCCCCAGGTCCGGGTGCCACGCGTGGAGCAGGTACGTGCCCGCGGGCAGGTCCGGGAGCCGGAACTCGCCCGAGGCCCTGGGGCGCGTGAACCCGTGGTGCGGAAGCACCAGGATGAAGGCTTCCATGTTCGAGTGGATGTCGCAGTAGACGTTCACGAGCCCCGGTTTCGGGAAGTTCACCGTCCGCGAGCTGCCGCGGGGATACTTGCCGAGATCGAAGCGCCGCGGCGGCGAGAGGCTGAAGACGTTGTGGTAGATCGGGTCCTGGTTCGGAAACTCCACGTTCGAGTTCGCGGCGATCGCGATGACGCGCGGCACGAACATCTGGTCCTTCTGCGCGAGCCGCGGCGCCGGGCCAGCTGCCGCCGCCAGCGCCGACTCCGCAGCCGCCGGCACGCGGTCCACGTAGACCACCGCGTCGCTCGCGAGCCCGCGCTGCGCCTCGTGCATGCCCGCCATGGACCCGGCGGATCCCGGATACGCGTTCATGCTCCCCGCCGACGGCGGCGCGGAGGGCGGAACGCGAAGCCTGCCGTGGATCACCCCGGCCGTCGCGGGCGCCGGAACGCTCCACAGCAGCGCGAAGAGCGCGCTGAAGAGGAAGAGTTTCATCTCGAAGTGCCGGGTCCCCGGTGTCGTGGGATGGCGCGCGGGCCATGAGCCTGCAACCTCGGCAGTTATCGGCGGCGCGGCGGGGGCCCTTGAGGGGTCAAGCCCCTCTTCTCTTGCGCCGATAACGCGCGGGCAAGGGGGGAATCGACCATGCTTCGTCGAATCGTGCCGGCCGTGCCGGTGCTGCTGATCGTTCTCGGCTGCGCGGGGCCGTCCAAGCTCGCCGAGAAGAGCGAAGAGATGCTGGCCGGCGGCCAGAACGGCCGCGCCTGGAATCTCGCGATCCGGGCGCTCGACAAGGATCCTGGAAACGCCCGGGCGCGCGCAGCGGCCTCGGCGGCCGGGAACGCCATGGCGCGCGAATGGGAGAACCGTGTCGCCGTGCTCGCCCAGTCCGACAGCCTCGCGGCGGCCGAGCAGGTGCTCGAGCTGAACTCGTTCCGCGTCGGCGCCGTGCGCTACGCCGCGATCACGGTGAGTCCCGAATGGTCGCGCGCGGAGCAGACGATCCGCCAGTCGGCGGCCCGCACCCACTACCAGCGCGGCGTCGCGGACGCATCGTCGCGGCGTCCCAAGCGTGCCTACCTCCACTTCGCCGACGCGCAGCGCTTCGTCGCCGACTATCGCGACGCCGCGCGGCTCGCGGACCGGGCGTACGAGAAGGCGCTCACCCGCGTGGTCGTCGTTCCGTTCTCCACCGCCTCCGGCAACGTCTCGATGGGCCGCGACGTGGCCGCAGAGTGGCGCGACGGCCTCGCCCAGCGCCTGGCCCCGCCGGACGCCCACTTCACGCGGGTCCTCGGCAGTGCCGAGATCGAAGGGCAGATGACCGTTTCGCAGCTCGGCCGCATGTCGCGCGAAGACGCCCTGAGCCTCGCCCGTCTGGCCCGCGCGGAGCGGGTCGTGTGGGGCTCGATCGGGGGCATCGACTCCAAAACCAGCCTCCATCTCTTCACCGACGTGATCGTCCGCCGCATCGTGGAGAAGGACTCCGAGGGCCACTCGGTCACGCGCTGGGTGAACGTGCCGATCGAGGTGCTCTCGCGCGTGCGCACCGTGACCGCCAACGTGGACTACGAGGTGATCGCGACCCGCGGCGGCGGAACGCTCGCGCACCAGCGCGCGCCGCGCACCACCAGCGCGCGCGTCGTGTGGACCACCTACACGCCCGAGGGCGACCTCGGCGCCTACGCGCTGGTCTCCGACCTGGTGCGGTCCGCGCATCCCGAGCGCGCGAAGCAGATCGAGACCCGGTGGAAGGAGACCTGCGGCGACAACACCTCGCTCTTCCAGGTGCTCGAGGCGCGGCGCTCGTCGCGCAGCGGCGGGCGCTACGACCGCGACTCGCTCCTGCCGCGCTTCATCGCCGGCGCAGCCTTCGTGTTCCTGCAGGAGCTTCCGCCCGTCGAGGACCTGGCGTTCGCAGCACTCGCGGGCGGCTGGCAGCCGCTGTGCGACGACCTGCTGCGGCTCGACGGCGTGGACGAGGTGGATCTCGGGATGGCGGCGGCGGGCGACGCGCAGCGCTGAGCGCGGCCCGCGGGCCGCAGCGGCGCGGGCGCGGCTCCCCTACCCTGCCCGCGCCAGCGACAGCTTCGCCTTCACCTCCGGCGCGGCGCCCGCGCCGCCCTCGAGGGTGAGCGTCGCGTTCCACGGCTTGCCGTCGTTGCCGGTGAAACGCCACTTCGTCGTTCGCGTCGCGCCGCTCGCGGCCGCGCAGCTTCGACGCGGACGGACGCGGCCCCGACGCTACCGCGTGACCTGGCGGGGCCGGGTGCCGTCGGCGTTCATGACCCAGATCTCCATCCGCCCGGTGCGGTCGCTCTGGAACGCCAGCCGCTTCCCGTCCGGGAACCACGACGGGGTCTCGTCGAGCCGCGGCTCGTCGTGCGTCGCGAGCCGGGTCGCGGCCCCGCTCGCGACGTCGAACACCCAGATGTGCGCCGTGTTCTTCCCGGGCGCGTTCCGGTCGTAAAGACCGGCCTGGATCGCGATCTTGCGCCCGTCGCGCGACCACGCTGGCCACTGGGGGCGGGCTTCGCCGGGCGCGAATCGGGTGAGCGCGCGCGCGCCGCCTCCGTCCGCGTTCATCACCCACACCTGCATCGCCCCGGTGGAATCGGAACGCGTCACGGCGAGGCGCGCGTCGTCCGGAGACCAGGCCAGGTTGAAGTAGCCCGCCGAGCTGTCGGTGATGGCGGTGGCTCCGCTTCCGTCGACTGCGCTCACCCAGATCCGGTTGCGCGTCCAGGTGCCCACTGGATACGCGAGGCGCCGGCCGTCGTTCGAGAGAACCATCGTCCTGGCGTTCAGGCTCGCAACGACCTTCGTGGCTCCCCCCTCGCGGGGAACCGCGCTCAACGTGGAGGTGTCGCCGCGGTCCGACTGATAGTGCACCCACCTGCCGTCTGCGCTCCACGAGGGCATGTACTTCCCCTCCCGGGAATCCGTGAGACGCACGGTTCCACTGCCGTCGGCGTTCACGACGTAAACCTGCCAGACGCTGTCGCCCCGGCCCGCGACGAACGCGATCCGTCGCCCGTCGGGCGAGAGCGCCGGCAGGCTCGCGTTCCGCGGCACGTCCGCGCGCGCCGGGGCGGCCCACGCTGCCGCGATCAGCCCAGCGGCGAGCGCCGCCCCGCCCGCCTGCGCGATCCTCCGCGGGAGGATCGCGCTCATCCCGCGTCCGCGCCGACCGGCACCCGCCTCACCCGCCTCCCGGTCGCCGCGAACAGCGCGTTGAGCACCGCCGCCGCCACCGGCGCCACCGGCTGCTCGCCCGCGCCAAGCGGCTGCTTCGCCCCTTCGATGAAGTGCGTCTCGATTTGCGGCGTCTGTGAGAGCGTGAGGATCGGATAGTCCACGTAGCTCGACTGCTCGACGCGCCCGTCGCGGAACGTGATCTCCCGGCCCAGCGTCTGCGACAGGCCCCACACCACGCCGCTCTCCACCACCGCCTCGAGCCCGAGCGGGTTCACGACCGGCCCGCAGTCGATCGCGCACACGAAGCGATGGACGCGCGGCGCGCCGCCCTCGACCGAGACCTCGGCCACCTGGGCGAGCGTGGTCTCGCCGTCGTAGACGTGGGCGGCGATGCCGCGCCCGCGTCCACGCGGGAGCGGACTCCCCCAGCCGGACTTCCCGGCCGCGAGCCGGATCACAGCGGCGAGCCTCTTGCGCTGCGACTGGATCGCCTCGTCCGCTCCGTCGCGCTCTTCCAGCAGCGCGAGCCGCAGCGCCACCGGGTCCTTCCCGGCGGCCGTGGCGATCTCGTCGAGGAAGCACTCGCGCGCCATCACGTTCGAAGGCGCGAACACCGCGCGCCACGGCCCGAGCGGGATCGGCGCTTCGACCAGCATGAACTCCGCGCGCATCGCGCCATAGACGTACGGATTGTCCACGCCGCCCCACATGTGGATCGCCGCGAGGTCGGGGTTGGCTGGATCCATGCGGTCGCGGTAGTTCTGGGCGCTGCTGGCCTCGCGGTGCCACCACGCGAGGATCCGCCCCGCGGGGTCGAGCCCGGCCGCCATCCGGTGCGTTGCGGCCGGCTGGAAGAAGCCGTGACGCATGTCGTCCTCGCGCGTCCACATCACGTGCACCGGCGTCCGGATCGCGCGCGACAGCTCGGCCGCCTCGAGCGCGTAGTCCACGCCGAGCCGGCGGCCGAAGCCCCCGCCGAGCAGCGGCACGTGCACCTCGACCTTTTCCTGCGGCATGCCGAGCAGCTTCGCCACCGCCGCCTGCGCCGGGTTGGGCGCCTGCGTGCCCGCCCACAGCTCGCAGCGACCATCGTGAACGTGGGCCACCGTGTTCATCGGCTCGAGCGGCGCGTGCACGAAGAACGGATACTCGTAGACCGCATCGAGGCGGCGTGCTGCGCCGCCGAGCGCCTTCTCGGCATCGCCAACGGTCCGGCCGACCGAACCTTTTCCCTTCGTCGCCTCCAGCAGTCGCGCCTGATAAGCCGCAGAGTCGAAGCGCGGCTCGTCGCCTCCCTCCCAAGTCAGCTTCAGCGCCCGGCGCCCTTCGAGCGCGGCCCAGGTGTGATCCGCCACGACCGCGACGCCATTCGAGAGGCGCACAACTTCGCGCACGCCCGGCACGCGCCGGGCGGCCGCATCGTCGAGCGAGCCGAGCCGTGCGCCCGCGACCGGGCGCCGCTCGATGGTCGCGAACTTCATTCCCGGGATGCGCACGTCCATCCCGTAGCGTGCGGCCCCGGTCACGATCGCCCGCCCGTCGCGGCGCGGCGTGCGGCGCCCGATCAGGCGGTACTCGGAGGCCGGCCTGAGCGGTGCGTCTGCCGGCACCGGCAGCTTCGCCGCTTCCAGCGCCAATTCGCCGTAGCCGAGGCTGCGCTTCGAGCCCGGATGCAGAACGCGGCCGCTCTCCGTGCGGCAGGTCGAGGCATCGACGCCCCAGCGGGCGGCGGCGGCCGCCACCAGCATCGCCCGCGCACGCGCCCCCATCCTGCGGAGCGGCTCGAAGGCGCCGCCGATGCTCCAGCTTCCGCTGGTGGTCATGCGCTGGAAGTCCGGTCCCGGCATCGCGGTCTCGACCTCGACGCGCGACCAGTCGGCATCCAGCTCGTCCGCGACGATCATGGGCAGCGATGTCCGCACGCCCTGGCCCATCTCCACGCGCCCGATCGTGATCACGGTGCGACCGCCCGGCTCGATCGCGAGCCACGCGAATGGACGGAAAGCCGCGCCCGGCTCGGGCCCGGCCGCAAGCGCTTCGCCCGCGCGGCGCAGCCGCCCGTCCACGCCCAGCTCGAGCGCAAGGCCGGCCGCGAAGAGCGTGCCGGCTTTGAGAAAGTCGCGCCGGGTGGTGCTCATCGCTTGCTTCCGCCGGGCACGGCGCCGGGCTTCGCGTCTCCCGCGCCGCCGCGGCGAAGCTCCACCGCCCGCTTCACCGCCTGTCGGATGCGCGGGTACGAGCCGCAGCGGCACAGGTGCGCGTCGAGCGCCTGCTCGATCGTGGCGTCGTCCACTGGAGACGTGCTCTCGAGCAGCGCCGATGCAGCCAGCAGCATGCCCGGCTGGCAGTAGCCGCAGTGCGCGACGTCGGCATCGATCCATGCCTGCTGGACCTCAGCCCCGCCGGCGGCTGCGAGGCCCTCGATGGTGGTGAACGACCGGCCCGCCGCCTCGGCCACCGTGAGCCGGCAGGACCGCAGCGTCTGCGCCCCTTCGCGCACCGTGCATGCGCCGCAGACTCCGGCGCCGCACCCGTACTTGGTGCCGGTGAGGCCGAGCAGATCGCGCAGCGCCCAGAGCAGCGGCATGTCGGGCGGCGCGTCCACGCCACGCCGCGTCCCGTTCACGACGATGGAATAGCTGGGCATGAGCGACTTCCTCCGGGCTGGCTGGAGCACCGCGGCCGTGGCTTGCCTCGATCGCGCAGACGATCTCGCCGCGATCCGGTCGCGTCCAGCCAGCGGATTCGGACGAACGCGCCGCCGCGGAGGATGGGCGGGGGCCTCGCGGCTGGCAAAGCGGCGCATGCGCGGGCTCCCCGAACCCGTCCGCCCGCGGCGACCCGCGTCGGATCTCCGCTTGGCCGGAGCCCGTGAGCCGGGATAGCCTGCGCGCATGAGCGACCCCGCCTCGAAGCGCGAGACCTTCCGCCGGCTCCACGAGTCCGGCTGCTTCGTGATTCCCAACCCCTGGGACGTGGGCAGCGCACGCTACCTCGCCCGGCTCGGCTTCAAGGCGCTCGCGACCACCAGCTCGGGGTTCGCCTGGTCGCGGGGCCGCCCGGACAACGGCATCTCGATCGACGACGCGCTGCGGCACTTCGAAGACGTCGCGCGCAGCGTGGAGATTCCGATCAACGGGGATTTCGAGGGTGGATTCGCGATCGACCCCTCGCAGGTCGGCGCGAACGTCCGCCGCGCGGTCACAACCGGGATCGCCGGGATCTCGATCGAGGACTCGACCGGCGATGCCGCCCGCCCGTTGTTCGCATTCGGACTCGCCGTCGACCGCGTGCGGGCGGCGTGCAAGGCGGTCGCCGGGACCGGTGTGCTGCTCACCGCGCGCTCCGAAGGTTTCATCGTCGGCCGGCCCGATCTCGACGAGACCCTTCGGCGCCTGACCGCGTATGCCGAGGCCGGGGCGGACTGTCTCTACGCCCCCGGGATCAAGACTCCGGAGGAGATTGCAGCGGTCGTGCGGGCGGTCGCCCCCAGGCCGGTCAACGTGCTGGTGGGCGGCCCGCACACGACGGTCGCCGAGCTGGCGCGACTCGGCGTCCGCCGCATCAGCGTGGGCGGAGCGCTGGCGCGGACCGCGTGGGGCGGCTTCATGAGCGCGGCGAGCGAGATCGCCAGCCACGGGACGTTCCGCGGGCTCGCGGCCGCCGCGCCGTTCGCCGACCTGGAAGCCCTTTTCAAATGAAGACGCCCGGATGGGACGGAGGGAATGCCCTTGAGTGACATGAAGGCGGCTCAGGCCGTCGATCTCGCGGCGGTCGGTGACGAACACCTCTCGAGACTCTCGCGCGGCCTGATCGGTTCCGAGGTGCTGCGGATCGCCGCGGAGATCCGGACGCTGGTCGCCCAGGGCCATTCGGTGTGCAATCTGACCGTTGGCGACTTCGATCCGCGCGAGTTCCGTCCCCCCGACCGGCTGCTCGCGGGCGTTCAGAAGGCGCTGGCCGGCGGGCACACGAACTACCCGCCGTCGAACGGAACCCTCGAGCTGCGCCAGGCGGTGACGCGTTTCTACGCGCGGGAGTTCGGGCTGGAATACCCGCTCGAGTCGGTGCTGGTGGCGGGCGGGGCGCGTCCGCTGATCTACGCCACCTACCGCGCGCTGGTCGATCCGGGCGACCGCGTGGCCTATCCGGTGCCGTCGTGGAACAACAACCACTACTGCTACCTGACCGGGGCCCAGGGGGTGCCGATCGAGGTGGGGCGCGAGTCGGCGTTCCATCCCACGCCCGCCCAGGTGCGGGCGGTGCTTCCGAGCATCCGCCTGCTGGCGCTCAACACTCCGCTCAACCCCACCGGGACCGCGATCGATCCCGCGGCGCTGGCCGAGATCTGCCGCGACCTGGTCGGCGAGAACCAGCGCCGCCACGCGCGCGGGGAGCGCCCGGTGTTCCTGATGTTCGACCAGGTCTACTGGTCGCTCGAGTTCGGCCGCATGACCCCGCTGAGCCCTCCCGCACTGGTTCCCGAGGTGGCGGCCTACACGGTGCTGCTGGACGCGATCTCCAAATCGCTGGCCGCGACCGGCCTGCGCGTCGGATGGTCGGTCGCGAGCCCGGCCGTGACGCAGCGCATGTCGGATCTACTGGGGCACGTCGGGGCGTGGGCGCCCAAGGCCGAGCAGATCGCCACCGCCGAGTTCCTCGACGACGCGGAGGCATTTCACGCCTTCCGCCTCGAGATGCACCACAAGCTTGGCACCCGCCTCGACCGGCTCTACCGCGGCTTCGTGGCGCTCAAAGACAAGGGCCTGCCGGTGGAGGCGGTCGAGCCGGAAGGCACGCTCTACCTCTCGGCGCGCGTGGACCTGTTCGGACGCTCGCTCGCCGGAATCCGGATGGAGAACAACGAGGACATCCGCAAGGCACTGCTGACCGGCGCGGGGCTCGCGGTGGTGCCGTTCCAGGCCTTCGGCCTCGCCCGCGAGAACGGCTGGTTCCGGCTGTCGGTGGGCGCGGCTTCGCTCGATGCGATCGAGCAGGGGCTCGAGCGCCTGGGAGCGATGCTGGAGCGCGTGGGGTAGCCTGCCCCCATGCACGTCGCGCCCGATTCGCCAGGGCCTGCAGCCCCGCTCCGCGAGCGCGCGCTGCGCGCCGTGCCGATCGCGAGCGCGGTCCTCGCGTTCGTCGTCTACGCGGGCACCGCCGCGCGCACCATCACGTGGTGGGACGGGAGCAGCTACCCGCTCGCGGCGGTCACGCTCGGCATCCCGGGGGCGCCCGGCTCCCTGCTGCTCACGCTGCTCGGCTGGGTCGTCACGCGCATCCCGATCGTTCATCCGGTCGCGTTCCGGCTCAACCTGTTCGCGGCGCTGCTGGTCGCGACCCTGGTCGGACTGATCAGCTGGCTCGGCGCGCGGCTCGCGACACCCGAGGGCCGCGAGCCGGGCCCCGTCGAGCGATTCGCCGGCGCGTTCGCGGGTCTCGCGTTCGCGTTCGGCGCAACACCCTGGACCTACGCGGTCCAGTTCACCCCCTACGGGCTGAGCGCGCTGTGGACGGGCTTCATTCTGATCGCGGCGCTGGCGTGGTGGCGGCGGCCCGACGGTTCGACCGGGCGCGCGCGGCTGTTCCTGCTCTTCCTCCTGTTCGGGCTCGACCTGAGCGTTCACCGCACCAACGCGCTGCTCCTGCCCGCGGCGCTGCTGTGGATCATGTTCCGCAGCCCGGCCAGCCGCCACCGGATTCGCGACGGTGCGGCCGCGGCGGCCGGGATGGCGCTGGGCCTCGCATTCCATCTGCTGCTCATCCCGATGGCGGCGCGCGAGCCCGCGTATCTGGCCGAGGACACGAGCACGTGGGCCGGATGGTGGTCCTACGTCACGATCGCGCGGATGGGGGGCGGCTTCCTGGTCCACGTCTTTCCCCGGACGGCGGCCTTCTTCCCGGTCCAGGTGGCCGACTACCTGGCGTTCCTGGGCCGCAACCTCTCGCCCGCGCTGTTCGTGCCCGCGATCCTCGCTGTGCTCGGCTGGGTCGCGATCCTGCGGCACCATCCGCGTCGTGCGCTCGGGCTGATGGCGTTCTTTCTCTGCGCGGGTCCCGGGGCGGTCGTCTACTTCAACCTCCCGCAGCACTACATGCGCCCGATCGACCGGCACTATCTCCCGTCACTCGTGATCCTGGCGCCGTGGATGGCGGTGGGCGCAGCCGTTGTGATGCGCCGGGCCGCGCGCCTGCCCGGACGGGTCGCGCTCGTGCCGGGTCTCGCGGCGGTGCTGGCGCTGGCGCCGCTCGCCGCGTGGCGCGCGAATCACGTGGCCTGCGATCTCTCGCGCATGCGGTT
>Ga0137451_1000221_pt1 | contig 17155 bp, 21 predicted proteins | sample EasRivERMGT500_2_FD_102336 | JGI IMG/M metagenome (GOLD analysis project Ga0137451, IMG submission 102336) | Soil microbial communities from meander-bound floodplain in the East River, Colorado, USA - East River MetaG ERMGT500_2 | ecosystem: Environmental > Terrestrial > Soil > Floodplain ... | reverse complement strand
CGGCCTGAAGATCGGACCGCAGCTCGGCGACTACGTCACGATGGGTGCGAAGATCGCGGAGTCGATTGAGAATGTCGGCGAAACTGCCCAAGATTCACAGCCCCACATCGAACGCCTTACGGTCGAAATGAAGGCGTTCTTCGAATCGCTCCAACCGACCATTCGACCGGGAGCGAAGCTCGAACAGGTCCGGAACCAGATCGATCTGCTCCAGCGCGAGCTCTCGCAAAAGAACAAGAAGGGTGATCCGCGCTACGGCGTCGAGCCGTTCACGCCGGAGGAATTGCGTCGCGCTTACGACGAAGCGACCGTCGCGATCCTGAAGGACGCGAAGGACGTGGCGTCCGGGTGGGAGGTCGCGATGGCGCAGACGCGCCTCGCTGCCGAGGACAACGCGAAGGCGATCCGGGACATCTTCGCCGCGACGGTGGACGGGATCACAAACCTGGTCGTTGCGCTCGAGACGAACAGCCGGGATGCGTGGCGCGGCATCGCGCGCGACGCGATCCTCGAGATCAATCGGATCATCGTCCAGATGCTCGTCCTGAAAGCGATCTCGGCGATCGCGGGCTCCTTCTCGGCCGGTGGCAGCTCGGACTTCACGCCTGGCGCCGGCGCAGGCAGCGGCACGGCCGGAAAGAACGCGGTCGGCGCTGGTCTCGAGTACCGCGCCGAGGGCGGTCCTGTGTTGTCCGGCCGCCGGTACATCGTGGGCGAGCGCGGGCCCGAGTTCTTCGTGCCGAAGGAATCCGGGACGGTCGTGCCGCAGCAAGGCTGGCAGCAGCCGAAGGTCACGATCGTGAACGTCGCGGACCGTGACGAGGTCCGGAAGCAGCTGGACAGTGGCGAGCTCGACGATGTCGTGGTCAACATCGTGCGGCGTTACCAGAGTCGAACGGTGCGGCAGCGCGGTTAGGAGAGGCGCCCCATGTATCAGGAGTTCGACGCGGTCGGAGCGGGCGTGGCCTACCGCGACCTCGCCGAGAAGCTCGTGCACCTGGCGACGGCCGGTTGCTTCCAGCCCGGCGGGCTCGGCGTGACGAACGGCGGGTCGGGCTACGCCGATGGCGACATCCTGGAGATCACGCACGCGAGCGGGACCTTTCCGTGCCGGTTCGCCGTATCGGCGTTCGGTGGGGTCGTGGTCGGGGTCAAGCGCATCGTGTGGGGCGGCTCGTTCTCGAACCGGGTCAAGACCGTCGCGATCCACACGGCCGGTACGGGCTACGCGTTGAACGATGTGGTGCAGGTCGGGACGGGCGCGTATCCGCCGGTCGTCGCGACCGATGGGGCCGCGCTCGAGCCCGCGCTCGTCAAGGTCACGGGTGTGTCGGGAGGGGCCGTCACGTCGATCGTCCTGCTCCAGGGCGGCAGCTACACCGCGTCAGTCGGGACCGGCGCGCCCCCGCTGAACGATTGCGCGACCTTCTCGGGCGTCGGGACCGGATCGGGCACCGGCCTCACGCTCGACCTGACCATGCAGGATGTCCTGATCCCGATTGGGGTGACGCCTGGCAACGTCACGGGCACGGGGAGCGGCGCGACGTTCGGCGGGGCCTTGTCGTTCGCCGGCTGGACCGCGCTGCGCGTCCGGAAGAACTACTCGCTCAACAGCGTCGGGGACGAGTGGGAGATCATCCTTCAGGGCCAGGCGCAGACCGGCGGCGAGACCCCGATCATCGGGCTCCGGACCGGGACGAACGGCTCGGGCGGCACGCTCCGCAATTTCGTCTCGTTCACCGCGTTCAGCGCGTTCAATTCGCTGTCCACGTACGACGGGCAGCCGGATGCCATCAATCCGGCGCCGTCGAGTGCCGGCGGGCAGTTGATCGGATTCCTACCGGCCGCCGCGACCGTGTCGTGCTTCGTCGCGGGATCACCGCGCAGCTTGCGCGGATGCGTAAAGGCGATCGGTGGCACCACGACCGCCTACCATCCGTTCTACGTCGGCCTCGTGAAGCCGATGGGCACCACTACCGAACTGCCCTGGCCGATGATCGTGTGGGGATCGATGAACGGCGTGACGATCGCGGCCGATTCGTCGTCCGGGTTCGAGATCAGCGGTCCGACCGAAGCCTTCCGCAACAATTCGCGAGCGGGGCCGCGCGTCGCATGGTCGCAGAGCCTGGTCGATTGGGTGGAGGTGTCGAACGCTCACGCCACATCGGGCACGCCTCCGTTCACGGTCGACCAGGACTACACGGTGTACCCCGTGAACGATCCGCTCAACCAGGTGACCGACACGGAGCCCGACCTGCTGGTCGCGGACGGCGGGCTCGCCTACGGCAAGACCCTGTTCCCGGCCGACGGGTCGGCCCCGACCATCCTGCTGAAGCCCACGCCAGGCGCTGCGGGTGCGCAGGCGGTCTTGATGCCTGTCGTCGTGAACTTCGCCGTCGAGAAGCTGTCCTTCGGAACGCTCGAGGGCATCTTCGCCGTGTCGGGCACGAAGGAAGACGGATCGTCCGTCGCGCCAGAGGACCTGTTCGTCGTCGGGACCGCTCTCTACAAGGCGTTCCCGAACGGCTCGCGCGTCGGTGGCGGTTCGTGGTGGCTCGCGCAGATGGGGCTGTGACCTATGGGACTCTCGACCGGCACAGCCGCGAACGTCGCGGGGCTCATGGCGCAGGTCGCCGCGATCGCGACCGCGAAGGGATGGAACGTCCGGCAGAACGTACCGGGCAAGCTGTTCATCGACGATGCGCCGAGCACGAGCTCGTCGGGGAACTATTGCTGGGTCGCGTTCCGGTGGGACACCGCGACACCCGAGTACGTCGGGATCTACCAATCGCTCGGCTTCTCGGGCACTGGCGTCGATCCAGGCAACCACCTCAGCGACTCGGGACAGGGCGTCATCAGCGGGACGAACGCGACGCTGGCGACCGGCCGACACGTGCGCCTCGTCGACTCGGCCATGCCGTTCTGGATCTTCGCTGGCACCGGCACGGCGAAGTATCTCCACGTCTTCGCGCAGACCGCCGTTGGGAAATGCGTGCAGTTCGGCTTCGGGACGTTGTTCAAGCACGGCGACGCCTGGACCGGTGGGCAGTACGCCTTCGGCTCGCGCTTCAACGCGCTGGACGAACACGGCGCCGCCGTCGCGTTGCAGTCGTCCCTCCTGCTGGACGCGCTCTCGGACGCGACGACCGGTGGCCTCGACACGCTCGGTGGCGCGCCGTTCCGCGCGACGGTCCACGTCGAGGGCATCCCGAACCAGCCGGGTGGATCGAAGTGGGGCGTCATCGGGAACTTCGTCACGACGGCGCCTGGTAATGACCGGGGCGCCATCGCGCGTGTGAAGGTGCACGGTGGCTACCGCGGCGGCACGGGTCGCTCGTTCGGCCGCTACTCCTCGAGCTCGCAGAAGGGGCTCGCGGACATGTACGCCATCGACATCCACGCGCTCACCAATTCGGATGTAGACGCCAGGCGTCTCGGGTCCTTGCCGGACGCGCGCGGGATCTCCATGGAGTTCTTCGAGCTCGGGAACAACTTCCTGTATGGGTCGGAACGCTGGTACACATTCCCGTCGTACAAGAAGGGGCCGGGCAACGTCGCGGGCTCGTCGTACTTCCAGGGCATCGCGCACAAGGTGGCGGTGCCGTAAATGGCATCCTTCCTCGCCGCGATCCCGGTCGTCGAGCCGACGAAGCCGTCGCCATTGCCGGACAAGGTCCGGGGGCGTATCAGCACGCGGCCGCCGAAGCTGTTCGCGATTCCGGTACCTGGCGTCACGTTCTCCGGTCGCTTTCAGAAGGGCGCGCCGGTCACGCCGCCCCCGATCGTCGTCGGGGCCCTGCCGGCCGCGCTCATCGATTCGACGCCGGGAGGGGACTGGTTCGGCAAGATCCACGTCCTGCCGCGCTCACCAATCGACTTCGGCAGTTTCGTGACCCCGACTTCCGAGACTGTCGAGGTCTTCAACAGCCACGACGAGGAACAGGTGCTAGTCGCGGTCGTGAACACGGACGAGTTCGATGTCAACGTGGTCGGCGTCCCGACGCTCCCGGCGTCACTCCTGCCGCACTCCTCCCTACTGGCATCCGGGTCGGTCCCGTTCGTCCCGGTCTTGCCCACGCTCGTACCGGGCGAGGCTGGCGCCGCGTCCTTCAGCGGCACGGTCACGTTCACGTTCGCGTCGGGCGAGGAGGGAGCGGTCACGTTATTCGGCGAACGCGTCCCGGTCGTCCTGGCCGAGCTCGAGGGGTCGGTCATCGAGGTCCTGGAGTTCGGCACATCGGTCATGCGCTCGCCGGCCGGACCGGAGCAGCGACTCGGCTTCCGGCGCCATCCGCGCCAATCGTTCGAGGGCCACTACACGCTCCTGCTGGACAGCCGGGAGCGCAGGACGTGGTCCAACCTGGTCTTTGGCCGGCAGACCGGGACGCTCGCCCTGCCCCTGTGGCACGTCGCGTCGAAGCTGACGGCCGCCGCATCTGCGGGCGCCACGACCGTGACGGTCACGACCACCGTGGCCGCGGACTATCGCGTGGGCGGGCGCGCGCTCGTGTTCGGATCCGAGCTCGACTTCGACGTGGTGGATGTCACGGGCGTGACCGCCACGACCGTGACCTTCGCTGCCGGCCTGTCCGCGAGCTATCCGGCCGGCACGCTGGTGGCGCCCATCCGCCTGGCCAGGCTCCCGCAAGGCCCGTCGATCGCGCGCTTCCCGGACGGCGCGGAGCGGCACGCCGTCCTGCTGGAGGTGACGGACGCGGCCGTGGGGGCGTCCGACGGCACGCTGTCCGGATGGTCGACGTTCCGGGGCAAGCTCCTCCTGGACGCACCGAACGTCATGGTGTCGAACCCGAGTCGTCAGTCGGTGAACCAGCCCCTGGTCCGGATCGACTCGCTGTCCGGCGAGGTGTTCCAGCGCACGGACGCGACCCGATCCGACCACGGGTTCGCAGTCGGGTTCGTCACGCGCAACCGGTCCGAGCTCCAGGCCCTGCGCGACCTCTTGCTCGCGCTCGGCGGGTCACGCGTGTCGTTCTGGGCGCCGGCGCGCCAGGACGACCTGGTCGTGACGCAAGACCTGGCGTCCGGCACCACGTCGCTCATCGTCGAGAACGACGGCTACGCGCAGTACGTGGGCGCGCGCGTCGGGCGCGCGGTCGTGCGCATCACGTTCACCGACACGACCGTGCTGGACCGCGACATCGTGGCGGCCGCCGTCATCGACGAAGAGGAGGAGGAGCTCGCTGTCGACATCGCGTGGCCGGAGAACCGGACGGTGGCCGAGATCGCGTCTGTTCGGTTCCTCGAGCTCGTGCGCTTCGATTCGGACTCGTTCCGGATCGAACACTTCGGCGTCGGACAAGCCAGGCTCGAGGCGGCAGCGATCGCGTGCCGCGACGTGGAGGCGTGAAGTGGCGACGCGGGACGAGATTATCCATAGTCCTGACAGCGGGCGCCCGATCGAACTGTACGAGTTCGGGATGCAGAGCTTGGTGTTCCGGTACACGTCCGCCGACTCCGACGTGGTGTTCGGAGGCTTCACCTACTTGAAGCGCGCCATCGCGCGCGAATCCGTCATCGCGAACGTCGGGGACCGGGCGCAGCTCTATCCGATCTCGCTCCCGTCCGACGACCTGCTGGCGCAGGCGTTCATCCCGCGGCCGCCACCGATCACGGTGTCGGCGGTCGTGTTCGAGATCGAGCCCGAAGAGACGCCGACCCCGACGCGCCGGATCCTGTTCTCCGGCTCGGTGCGAGCGATCGAGCTCGATGGCCGCATGTCCGCGGCGCGCCTTCAGTGCACGTCGCTCGAGTCGGAGCTCGGGCGGGAGTTCCCTCGCGACGTGTACTCTGCGCTCTGCAACAACGTCGTCTATGACGAACGGTGCCAGTCGAATCCCGCGCTGCACCAGTTCGTCGGGACCGCGACGGCGCTCGGCGGGACGCAATCGGGTCCAACGATCCGGGTGCCTGGTTCCGCCGCGAGCGGCCACGACTTCAAAGGCGGGACCGTCTCGATCTTCGGGTCGAGTTCCGTCCGCATGGTCATCAAGCAAGGCAGCCAAGCGCTCGGAGAAGACCCGGACGATTTGACGATCGTGTTCCCGTTCGACGAGGTGGATGACCCGATCGGGAAGCCCGTGACCGTGACCGCCGGGTGCGACCATCAACTGGGATCAGGCTGCGCGATCGTGCACGACAATGTCCGGCGCTTTCGAGGGAAACCGTACGTGCCGACGCGCTCGATCTTCGCGACGGGGCTGACCTGACCATGGATTGGATCATCGGCATCTTGGTGTCGCTGGCCCTGTCCGTGGTGGCGCAGCTGCTCGTCCCGCGACCGAAGCGAGGGCAGACGCGTCCCGCTGGCCTTGGCGACTTCAACTTCCCGACGGCCGAGGAAGGCCGGCTCCAGCCCATCGTGTTCGGTACGGTCCTGTGCACGGCGCCGAATGTCGTGTGGTACGGCGACCTCCAACAGGTCCCGGTCACGGATTCGTTCCGCTACTCGCTGTTCGGCGAAACGTCCGTGATCGTCGGCTACAAATACTCCGTCGGCTTCCACGCGTCCCTATGCCGCGGCCCCATCGACGCGATCGTCGCGATCTATTGGGGCGAAAAGAAGGTGTGGGAGCTCGGGACGGATCAGCCACCGAACGGAGACGAGATCAAGACCATCACGATCGACAAGCCGATCTTGTTCGGCGGCAACGATCTCGGGAACGGTGGGATCGGTGGCGAGGTCGACATCCTGCCCGGCGGCGAGGACCAGCCGATCGATCCGTACCTCGCGCAGTTCCAGCAGACAGCGGCCGGCACGGACAGGACGACCGCATATCCAGGCGACGCAGGCCTCGTGTTCAAGTCGTTCTACGTGGGCAACACCCCGAGCATCCAGCCGCTCGCGGTCGAGGTCCGGCGCATCCCGAACGGCCTCGAGCTCCCGCCGGAGCAAGCGTTCATGAACGGCACGGGCAGTGGCGGAAGCGACTGCAACCCGATGAACGTGATGTATGAGGCGATCACGGCCCGAACCGAGTGGTCGATGCGCCAGTCACCGGCGAGCGTGGATGTCGAATCGTTCCGGGCTGCCGCGGCCGTACTGGCCGAGGAGCGCAACGGCTTCTCCGCCCTGATCGACACGCGCACAACGATCGACGAGCTCCGGCTCGACCTCGAGCGCCAGATCGACGGGCACATCTTCATCTCGCCCACGACCGGCCTGTGGACCGTGAAGCTCAAGCGCGCGGACTACCTGCTCGAGGACCTGCCCATCCTGGAGTTCGAGGGCGCGCTGCTCGATGTCGAGAAGTACGTCGCGCAAACGTACGCCGACACGCGAAACCAGGTCGACCTCACGTACTTCGACCGGCAGAAGAATTACCGATCCACTCCCGCGCGCGCGCAGGACCTGGGGAACGCGCAGATGCGCGGCGGGCAATCGTTCGGCGATGTCATGACCGCGAGCGTGGGTCAGAACTATCCCGGCGTGAAGGACGCGGGGCTCGCGAACCAGATCGTCTGGCGCGACCTGCGCCGCGTGTGCCGCCCTCGCATCGGCGCCACGCTCATAGCGAACCGGCGCTTCAGCGACGTGAAGCTCGGGGACGTGATCCGGTGGCGCGATCAGGACCGCGGAATCGACCTGCCCATGCGGATCGAGGCCATCGACTACGGCAAGACGGAAGACCGTCGCATTCGCCTCGAGGTCATGGACGACATGGCCGCGACATATCCTGCGTCCGGCGGGGCTCCGCCTCCGACGCTGTGGATCAACCCGACGGCGGGTGTCGTCCCGTATGCGCACTACTGGGCGATGATGTGCCCCTTCGGGATCGCGGCGCGTTTCGGAGGCTACCACGGCGGGTTCCTCGAGAAGTTCTGGGTCGGAACCGTTGGGATCCAGGGGTCGCTCGGCTTCACCCTGTCGATCCTGGGCGGCCAGGTCTACTACGACGAGGTCCGGACGACGCAGCAATCGGCGAATGCGCAACTCAAGGCCGATCTATTGCAGGGCGCGACGTACCTTGGCGAGCTAATCGTCACGTGCGCCTCGATCACGCAGAAAAAATCGATCATGTTCTCCTATCAGGTGTCGAACGGGATGTCGGACGACGAGCTCGGGAATTCGCTGTCCACGCTCATCATGATCGAGGACGAATTCCTGGTGTTCCAGCTCATCGCGGACGGGCCTGGGAACGACATCCTCTTGACCGGTGTGTACCGGGCGGTCCTCGACTCGGTCCAGCCGCGCGTGCACCGGGAAGGCGTGGACGTGTTCTTTGCGGCGCCGACCATGCTGCCTGGAGGTCATGTCTCGGACACACAGCCAGGCGGCGACCCGGACGACTTGATCTCGGTGGACTATGGCGTCGCGATGACGCCGTTCTCCGCGTTCGTCGATGGGCTCGACCTGTTCGGCCGCACGTTTATTGACGTGGCGAACAACTTCCGCGGCCATCGACCGACGCCTCCTGGACAACTCACCTTCAACGGCGCTGCGGACGCGACGATAGCGAGCCTTGAGGGCGTTGGTGCAGGCGACACGTTTGGCGTCGGCGTCGCGATGATCCGGCGCGACAACCGGAACCCGATCCGCGGCATCAGCGAGATCGCGCAGCTGTTCACGGACGCGGCCGGCTACAACAGCGACGCCGACGGATTCCCGTACTTCCCAGGCGCGAATAACACGCAGTACGTGGCGTCGATCTATGCCGACCCGCTCGGCGCGAACACGTTCCTATTCGCAATGGCGAGCTCCAGCTCGGCCACGTTCACGGTCCTGCGAGACGAGATCCTGAAGGCCACGGACGGGGTGGTCCCGAACCAGATCGCGGTGTCGATCGTGGTGTCGCACGACACGAACGATGGCGGGACGTTCCACTCGATGTTCCCACTCGTCTGGGTCCTGGACATCACATCGGCCCTGTCCGCCCTGTTCGTGATGGGGGCGCGCAACGCCAACGTCGCGACGAACGTGTACCAGGCGTCTGTCGCGGGCACGTACGCCTTCTCGATCTTCACGGCGGCGTCCGGAAACATCGAAGTGTCGGTCAACGGCGGCTCTTTCACCACGCTGATCGCGGCTGGTGCAACGTCCGCGAACCTCGGCGGGATCAATGCGAGCGACACGATCACGATTCGCCACCAGCTCACGACGGTCGGACAGCAGCGGCTCTTGTCGATGAACGCGCCGGGTGCTGGACAGGACGCCTTCGCGCTGCTCTATAAGGCGTGACGCGACCGCCACGGAGGACCTGACCATGCAGTGTTTCCCGAATGCCGAGGGATGGGGCTCCGACACGACGCACGGCAGGTTCGGCGACGTGTACTTTATGGACGTGCTCGACGGCGACGCGAACGGCGTCGGGACCTTGCGGGCCGCCGTCGAAGCCACCGGGCCGCGCACCCTGGTCCCGCGCGTGTCTGGCATCGTGAACGTGTCGCAGCCCATGAAGCTCGAATCTCCAGGGCTCTACATCGCGGGCCAGGCATCTCCGGGCGGCCTGGTCTTCAAGGGAGAGGAATGGCGCGTCCAGACGAGCGACATTCTGCTGCGCTACTTCGGGATCTACCCAGGAGCCGACGATGAGCCGGCTGACGGCTACGACAACCGTGACTGCATCACGTTCGGGCATCCCGCGGTCGACGGCCGGACGCACGACTGCATCTTGGATCACATCAGCGGGCGCTTCGCGGTCGATGAATCGCTGTCAGTCTGGTACGACAGTTTCAACATTACGGTTTGCTGGTCGATGTTCGCGGAGGCCCTGAACTTCTCGAAGCACCCCAAGACGCTCGGGCCTCCGTTCCAGCCCCACTCGATGGGGCTGCTGGTCGGCGCCGGCGCGAACCACGTGACGCTGCACCACATTCTCGACCACGCCTGCCGCGAGCGAAACTTCCAGCTTGCAGGGTGCCTGACACCGGCGCTTGAGCCGAGCCACTCGATCGTCGGCGTATGGTGGAACACGATCAGCGACTACGGCCAGGAACAAGGCGCGGTCGAACAACTCGGGAACGAGATCGACTTTGTCGGCAATCGCTACATGCTCGGCCCGGACTTCACCGCGCCTAATAAGAAGATCGTCCGTTTCGCCGACGACGCTCCGGACGCAAAGGTCTACGCGAAGCTGAACGTCGGTCCCACGAACAACGATCCGACCGCGGACTCGTGGGAGATGTTCACGACGGACCACGGCACCGTCCCGCCGCGCGCCGGCCACCAGGTCGACGTGCCGTTCGGACCGGTCATCAGCGGGAGCGACCCGTTCGTCGAGAGCGCGCGAGTGCTGTCGAGCGCGGGCATGCACAAAAACCCGATCAACATGAACTCGGCCGAGGCCCGTACGATCCAGCAGATCCGGACGCAGGCGTGCCGGCCGCGGAACGCCAAGTACTTCATCGACTCGCCCACGCAAGTCGGGGGCTGGCCCCTGATCGTCGGGGCGACGTATCCGACGGACTCGAACAACGATGGCGTCCCGGACTACTACGCGACGGAGCGCGGGTTCAGCGTCATGACGGACATTCACGACGTGGCCGCGCCATCCGGGTTCACGTACCTCGAGGAGTACCTGGAGTCCCTGATCGTCCCGCCATGAAAGATCGCGGGCGCTGGTCGGCCACCCAAACGCCGCCAGCGCCCGCGCCGAATCGGGCACACGCCCGTCGGTGAATCACCAGAACGTCCCGACCCCCTCGGCGACTGTCTGCTCGATCGTGCGCCGCGCAGCATCCTCGAACGCGCGGTCACGATCGACAACTCCAAAGACCTGGCAGACGCGTCGCTGCTCGATCCCATTGACCGTGAAGTGGACGGTGAATTGAAGCGCGCTATGGCGCGGGTCCTCCATCACGTCGCCGAAGTAGGTGAGCCTGACCTCGGGCGCGCTCATGCGAACGGATCCGGCCGGCTCATGACGTTCCCGTCCCGGTCGGCGCGCAGCGCGTCGTCGAGGCGGAACGGTTTGCACGGACCGTTGCACGTGCGCGTCTTCCCGATCCGGATGAGGGCCTCGCGCACGCGCTTCCGGAGCCGGCGCCGGTGATCCCACTCGATGAAGCCCCATCGCACCGCGAGCAGCACGATGTTCAGCGCGGTCCACCCGGCAAAGAAGATCCCGATGTCCTTGAGCATGGCCGCTACCTCGTGGCGCACGTGAGGAGGAGGAGGTCGAACAACGCGAGCGCCGCGACCAAGCAGAACACGATCACGGCGAGGCGGAGCGCCCATCGGGCGATGCCCCCGATGACCGCGATGCAGAACCGGTCGAACCCGCGTAGCGCGCTCACGGCATCACGACGGTGCGGGCAGCCCGCGCGGCAAGTGCGGCCGCGATGAGGGGCGCGCTGGCCTCGGCAATCGCGGCCTCCCACGTATCGCCCGAGCCCATGGCGATGAACCGGTCGCGCGCGTGCGGATGGTCGTAGTGCCCCGGGTCGAAGCCCACGATGCACCGCTCCGTATCCTTCCCGACCCCGACCGTGACGATCCGGCGCCGGCATCGCCCGCCTCGCCCGAATAGTGCCTTGACCACGCGCTCTGCCCGTCGTCGTGACATGTCCATGGCCCGTGGGACCTCCTGGTATTGAACCGGAACGGCCGCTTGGTATATCGTTCCATCAGCGCGGGTCAAGCCGACCACCGCCTCCCAAGGGGGCGACCATGCTGGAACTCTGTTTCGCCGCGGGTGCGGCCGTCGTCGCATTGCTCGCAATCGCGTGCGAGCGCCTGCTCCGGGGCCCGCAGAACGGCGCGCGACGGCGCGAGCCGTGACGCGCCCGAAGCTGTCGGATGAACCTCGGATCCAGGTCTACTCCGGACCGGTCCCCGAGACGTGCGACGACGTGCCAGTCGATGCCGTCCTGCTGGTCGATGCCCCGATCATGTGCGGCGACCTTGCGGGCAAGGGCGACCACGTCCTGCTGGCAGGATCCGAACTGCAACCGGTCGTCACGGTGCGCGCGACCGGGGCCGCGTCGTTCTTCCGAATCGTGCTGGTCAACGGGACGGGGGCGGCGCAGGGACTCGTCTCGGTGCCAGGCTACGGCGGCGACCTCATCATCGATGCGCCGCACCGCCAGATGGGACCACGTGGCTGGTTCTTGCCGGTCCTGTTCTCCGGCGAGGTGTTCGAGATCGGGACCTTCATCATGTCGATCGGGAGTACGTGAATGGACACAGAACGGCGCGGGCGGATCGATCGAGTGGTCGCGTCGTCTCGCACGGCGGCGCGCGAGCTCACGGATGGATGGCGATGACTCAGTCGGACCTGCCTTTTCAGAAGCACTCCGAAACGAGTCGAGACGCCGCGCGATCGAAGCGCGGCGACGTGCACAACGAGCTGTCCCGCGTCTTCTGGCATCTCGCCACGTGCGCCGACACGGGTTCGACGGACGATGAAACGCAGCGGGCGTTAGACATGATCGGGAGCACGGAGCGGCCGCGCCGGATCGACTTGACGGCCGGCGGCATCGTCGTGGATTCAGGGCTCCGGCGTTCGACCTGCTCCGGTCGTGCCGCCGTCGTCTGGACCATCCCGGTCGAGCGGCGCGAAAAGGCGTTCCTCGAGGCGCTGGTCGACAAGCTGCGCGTCGAGGCGGCTCGGAAGAAGGCCGAGAGGAAGACGGCCAGCGAGAACGCGGGCGCGGAGTGATTCCAGGTCGCGGCGCCAATGCGCCGCTTTCATCGAAGGGGCCACGCATGAAGGTCAAGGGAAACGCGAGGCTGTTGTGAGCACTCTTGGAACTCGGCTCGTTCGCGTCGGTGAAGGAGGAGAAGGAGAAACGTCCGTGAATGGAGAAATCGAAGTGAAGACGATCGAAGAAGTCCTCGCCGAACACGGTGGGGTATTCGCTTTCGGCTCGCACTGCTCGAAGAACGGCCCGCCAGCCGAGTGCTGCATCCTCGAAATGGAGGCGCTGCGGCTCGGCATACCATGCACGGACAAGCCCGAGCTTGTTCGCATGTGGGATCTGCGCAGCATCAACGATGCGCCGTGGTCTTCTCGGGAGGTCGCCACGCCACACCTGCTGCGGATGCACTCGGCCTATGTCGGCTCGATGGATTGGACGGAGGAGAAGCAGCGCTGCGTTCTGGAGCGCATCCTCATCGGCAGCGTGAGCCGGATCATCAGTAAGTTTGCGGGACTGCCGAAGGATGTCGTCGAGAAATGTAAATCGGCGCGGACCGCCCTCGACCTCGCCAGCGCCCTCCACCTCGCCAGCGCCCGCGTCTTCCCCATCGCCTGCGACGAGGCGCTCGTTCTCATGGTCGATGTGTGGGTCGACGCGGCCTCGGAGCCGGTGCTGCCGTGAATTACCTCAATCCACGGTCATCCGGCTACGGTCGCGGATACCACAGGCCAAGGACGCGCTGCTACGGATGTGGCAAGCCAGGCTGCGGCTGCGCTTGGGGGCCGTGGTGCTTCGAATGCAACGTCGCGCGCATCGGTCGAGTGACCAGTAGCCTCGTCTCGATCTCGGAAGGATTGGTGAAGAAGGCGGCTGCTTCGGAGCCGACGCCATGAAGCACCCCACCGATCCCCCGCTCGTGTCGACCCGCCGCGCCTACGACTGGAAAAAAATGATGCAACCCACGCGCTACGATGATGAAGAGTTTCCTGTTGTGACCAGTAAGCGGGCGATAGACAGCGGGGTGGCGTGCGCCGTCTGCTTCGTCGTGGTGCTGGTCGTCCTCGTCGCGTCGCTGATCGGAGGAGCGTGATGAACGCCACGGATCTGATCGACCGGCTCAAGCGTTTCTTGAACTCTCCCGACCCGTTACGCGCGACGTTCTGCTTGGGCGAACGCCACCGCGATGCCGTCGAGGAGTTGGTGGCCTTGCTCGACGGACACTCCAAGGCCCTCGCCGCCGCCCGCGACGAGGCGTTGGAGGAAGCGGCGAGGATGCACGGAAACGTCGACCCGGCGTGCGACCACAACGCGCACGGCTGCGGTGCGATGCACGCGATCGTGCAGTACCGCGACAAGATCCGATCCCTCAAGTCGAAAGGAGCGTGACCGTGGACCCGAAGCGGGCGGTGGAGATTCTTCGGTGGCAGGCAGAAACGCCGATTGGTCACCCGCAGATGGCGGAATATGACGTGATGGAAAGTGAGGCAAACCTACTAGGAGCCATCGCGATCGAGTGGTGCGAGGCGCGCTGCGCGTTTCAGGACGCCTCCATCTCACCGACTCGTCCGGTTCAGCCTCCTGATCAGCTCCCCTTGCGTTATGTTGCGCTGATCCGCGAGCGCGTCGCTCGTCGCGCCTACCTTGCCGCCGCGCACCCGGAGAAGAAACCGTGACCGCTGACCCGATCCGGCAGGCATTCAAGGCATACTGGTGTGACCACAGTCCCGCTGACCACGGCGAGAAGACTGCCGCGAGAGCGGACTTCGTAGCCGGCGCGAAGTGGGCAGCCATGGAGGCGGCGAAGCTCTGCAACGACCGCGCGTACGAGCGGCGCGACGTGGCGAACGAAGAGGCGGTCCGATGCGCCATCGAGATCCGCAACCTGATCCGCAAGCACTTCGGCGACGAAACGTCGATCTAAGGAGAGCCGATGGACACAAGAGAACCGCACCGCATCGTAAACGAGCGCGACATCCCGAGGAATCAGCGGCGCTACTTCCTTCCGTTAACTCCCGACGAGGCTGCGAAGCTGACCTTCGCGACCGTCGAGGAGCGGGCTGTGTGGCTCGCATCAATCGGAGACGAGAAGATCCGCGAGCGCATGGATCGGTGGACCCGCAGAGCCTACTACGTCGCCGCGCCGCGGGAGTCGGTGACGATGCGGCCTCGGATGGAGGAACGAGACGTGACGACTAACCGCCCGGCGATCTGCGGCAAGTGCGGGACAGGAGACCATTTGTCGATCCTCACAACGTATCCAGAGACGCGGCGCCTGCCGGGGGTGGATCCTGTCGGCACGACGGTTCGGGTTGCATGTTCCAGCGCAGGTTGCGGTCACTCCGTTTCGTCCGATTCCATCCACGCCGCGCTCGCCAAATTCGAATGGAAGGTGGAGGCGCCGTCGTGAGCGCGACTACTTCGATCGAGTGGACCGACTCGACTTGGAACCCGATGCGCGGCTGCTCCCGTGTATCCGCGGGCTGTCAGCACTGCTATGCCGAGCGGTTCTCTTCGCGCTTCAGTTGGAAGGGCGGTCGTTACGATGGACTAGTCCGGCAGACACGCGACGGCCCGCGCTGGACCGGGAAGGTCGAGCTCGTCGAGTCGGAGCTCGAGCGGACGCTCAAGTGGAGAAAACCGAAGCGGATCTTCCTCAACTCGATGTCGGACACGTTCCATGAGTCGCTTCCCGACGAAGCGATCGACCGCGTCTTCGCCGTGATGGCGCTCGCGCCGCAGCACACGTTCCAGGTGCTGACGAAGCGTCCGGAGCGGATGAGGAAGTACCTCTCCGACGAGGCGACCGCCGGTCGAGTCCGGAACATTCGCGCGAGCAACCAATGGACTGCTCGCGAAGACTGGCCATTGCCTCAGGTTTGGTGCGGCGTTTCCGTCGAGGATCAGGCGACGGCCGACGAACGGATCCCGCTGCTCCTTTCAACGCCGGCCGCGAAGCGGTTCGTCAGCTACGAGCCCGCTCTCGGTCCGGTCGACTTCACCGAGCTCGACGGCCTCGGGATCTTTCGGCGGCCGCACTCGATCCATGAACCGGCGGTCCTGTGGAACGCCCTCACCGGATTCGTCGCGGGCCCCGGCGAGATGCGCAACCACCTCGAATGGGTCATCGTCGGCGGAGAGTCCGGTCCAGGGGCGCGTCCGTTCAATCCGAAATGGGCGAGGCAGACCTTGGCCGCCTGTCGAGACGCCCGCGTCACCTGTTTCGTGAAACAGCTCGGATCGAATGTCGTCGGCAGCCGCGATCCCAACATTCCAGGAGCCGATCGACTTCGGTTCGAGGACTCGAAGGGCGGCGAAATGTCCGAGTGGCCGGAGGATCTCCGAGTGCGAGAAATTCCTGGGGCAAGGCCGTGAAAATCACGAACGCGAAGCTCACGAAGGAGGAGCGGAACCAAATCGAGGAGGCCATCAAGAATCAGGCTGACCCTAAGGACTCGTTCGAGGAGCTCAGCGTTCTCGTACAAGTCGCCTTGCACGTGCTAGGCGCGGACGAGTGTCGTCCGCCCGACGAGAAACCGACGGTCGAGATGCTCCGCGGCTTCGTCTTTCACTCCGAAGGACCGAATGAGATCCGCTGGACGATCGATCGGATCCTCGAAGATCTCGGCCACGCGATCGATGCCAGCCGTCGGAGAGGATCCACCATCAAGGAGCGCCGACGGGTCGCTCAAGATCTCTTCTTCGCGCTCAGACGGCGAGTTCACATACCGTAGAACCTCGCGGCCGATTTCCGGCCGCCTTCCATTCCAGGAGCTTCCCCGTGAGTCTTGACCCCGCCTCGATCGCGCCCGTTGTGCCCGCCCCATCAGAGCGAACCGTCACGGTTTCGCTGTGTCCCTGGGAGAGCCATCACAAGATCGACGAGGTCCTCGCCGGCTACGAACGGCAGATCATCGAAGCCGCTCTCGCCAAGGCGAACCACGTCCAGGCCGGCGCCGCGCGACTCCTCGGGATCACCCGCTACTCGCTCGGCCGTCGCTTCCGGCGCCTCAAGATGGACGAGGCGGTCCGCGATGCGATCGCCGCGCGTTCGTCCTGACCGGCCGCGCCCGCTATGCAACCCTTCCTCGGAACGATTCCTCGCTCCTTCGTCCATCTCCGCGTCAATTCTGACGGTTGGCCGATCCCGTGGTTCGTCGCTGATCCGACCGACTTCAGGGTCGCGGACGGCCGGAAGCTCGAACTCGCGATCCGGAATAAGGCCTGCTGGGTCTGCGGGCTCTATATCCCGAGAAAGGTCGCGACGTTCGTCCTCGGCTGCATGTGCGTCGTGAACCGGCTCTCGGCCGAGCCTCCGGTCCACGAGGAATGCGGACGCGAGTCGATCCTCCTCTGCCCGTTCCTCAATCAGACGATGAACCGGCGCCGCGGCGGAGAAGAGCTCCCGCCCGGGACGGTGCCAGGGCCCGGCATCGCTCTCCTTCGGCAGCCCCGCGTCACGGTGCTCTGGAAGACGAGAAGCTTCCGCGTCGAGCGAACGCGCGAGGGACCGCTTTTCAGGCTCGGCGATCCGATCTCGATCGAATGGTTCCGCGAGGGG
>Ga0137451_1000220_pt1 | contig 17246 bp, 16 predicted proteins | sample EasRivERMGT500_2_FD_102336 | JGI IMG/M metagenome (GOLD analysis project Ga0137451, IMG submission 102336) | Soil microbial communities from meander-bound floodplain in the East River, Colorado, USA - East River MetaG ERMGT500_2 | ecosystem: Environmental > Terrestrial > Soil > Floodplain ... | reverse complement strand
CTCCATGAGCGCTTCGCCCAGGCCCATGTAGACGCTGCCTTCGACCTGCCCGCGCGCGCTCACCGGGTTGATGGCGCGGCCGATGTCGTGCGCGATCCACACTTTCGGCACGGTGATCCAACCTGTGTTGCGGTCCACTTCGGCTTCAACCACGCACGCTGTATACGAATACGCCGGCGACGGCCCCACCCCCGCGCCCTTATAGCGCCCGGGTGAGCGCGGCGGCGAATAGGAGCCCACCGAGCCGAGAGTGCCGAATTTTTCCTCGGCGAGGACGATCGCCTCGCGGAAGCTCATCAGCTTGCCCGGGTCGTCGGCGCGGAACACGCGCCCGCGCGCGAAACCGACATTTTCGGGCAAAGTCTCCATGTGCTCGGCCGCGGCACGCGCGATCAGCTCGCGCAGGTGCTCGGCCGCCTGAATTGCGGCGTTCCCCATCATCACGGTGACGCGGCTGGAATACGAGCCCAGATCGACGGGCGTGAGGCCGGTGTCGCCGGTGACGCAGCGCACGTCGTAGGCGTCGATGCCGAGCACTTCGGCGACGATCGCGGCGAGCACGTCGTCCGACCCCTGCCCGATCTCGGTCGCGCCGCAGAACACGGTAACCTGGCCGCTGCGGTCGATGAGGAGTTGCACCCCCGATTGCGGCATCTTGTTCCAGTAGATCGGCAGGCCTGCGCCGCACAGGTACGCGCCGCAGGCGAGGCCGACGCCACGGCCTTCTGGAAGTTTCTTGAATTTGTTTTTCCAGTCCGAGCTCGCGACCACCTTGCGGATGCATTCGGCGAGGCCGATCGTGCCTATCTTCAGCCAGTTCGCGGTGAGGGTATTGGGCTTGGCAACGATGGAAAGGCGCAGCTCGGCCGGATCGATCTTGAGTTTCTCCGCGATCTTGTCGAGCTGAATTTCCTGGCCGAAGCGCGGCTGCGGCGTGCCGTGCCCGCGCTTGGGGCCGCAGGGCGGCTTGTTGGTGAAAACCCGGCAGGCGTCGAACTTGTAGCGCGGGATCTCGTAGGTCGTCGTCTGCAGCACGCCCGTGTAGAAGGTGCTCGCCGCACCGTAGCCGCCATAGGCGCCGCCGTCGAGCAGCGTCTGGGTGTGCATCGCGGTGATCTTGCCGTCCTTCGTCACGCCGGTGCGCATCTTCATCAATACCGGGTGTCGGCCGCGGTGCATGTAGAAGACTTCCTCGCGCGTCAGGCAGATCTTCACCGGGCGGCCGAGCGCGAGCGCCGCTTTGGATACGACGATCTCGTGGTTGTGCAGGTCGCACTTTCCCCCGAATCCGCCGCCGTTCGGGCAGGCAATCACGCGCACGTGCGCGGGCGGAATCTGGAGCGCATTGGCGAGCGCCCGATGGATGTAGTGCGGCACCTGCGTCGAGGACCACAGCGTGAGCTTGCCTTCTCCGTCCAGGGCGGCGACCGAGGCATGCTGCTCGATCGGAGCATGCGTATTACCCTGGTAGAAAAACAAATCCTCGAATACGTGGTCGGCTTTGGCGAGCGCCTCCTCGACGTCGCCGAATTCGAAGGCTTGAAGGCGATGGATATTGCCCTGCTCGCCGTAGCTCTGTATGCGCGGCTCCGGCGTGGCGAGCGCCTCCTCGGGATCGGAGATGGTCTTCAGCGGCTGGTACTTGACGTCGATGAGATCGAGCGCCTCGGACGCGGTCTGCTCGTCGCGGGCGACAACCGCGGCGACCGGATCGCCGACGTATCTGACACGCTCGGGTGCGAGCGGGTACTCGTCCTGCGTCACCGGCAGGATGCCGAAGGTGACTGGAAAATCCTTGCCGGTGAGCACCAAGTGCACGCCCGGATGCCTCTCGGCGCGCGACACGTCGATCGATTCGATCGTCGCGTGCGGATGCGGCGAGCGCAGCAGCTTGCAGTGCACCATGCGCGGCAGCATCACGTCGTCGGCAAAGCGCGTCAGGCCCGTCACCTTGGCGCGGCCGTCCACGCGGCGGCGCGGCTTGCCGATGACGTCGAATCTCTTCTTAGTGCTCATGCTTTGATCCCATGTTTACGTAGGGGCACCTGATAGTGCCGTCATCCCCGCGCAAGCGGGGATCCAGTGTCGTTTTCCAAAGTCGCTGGATTCCCGCTTGCGCGGGAATGACGATCATCCTTACGCATCTGCGCCGCCGCTTCCTCGATCGATTCGTAGATCTGCTGGTAACCGGTGCAGCGGCACAGATTCCCGGAGATCGCTTCCTTGATGCGCTCGCGGCTCGGATTTGGTTCGCGCTCGAGCAGCGCTTTGGCCGTCATCAGGATCCCCGGAGTGCAGTAACCGCACTGTGCGCCACCGAGATCGGCGAAGGCAGCCTGCAGCGGGTGCAGCTCTCCGCCGTCCGCCAGCCCTTCGACGGTCTCGATCGAACGCCCTTCGCATTCGAGGCCGAGCGCGAGGCAGGAGAGCACCGGCACGCCGTCCACCAGCACCGCGCAGGCGCCGCATTCGCCGAGCTCGCAGCCGTGCTTGGTGCCGGTGAGGTTCATGTCCTCGCGCAGCACTTCGAGCAGCGTCTTGTACGGGGCGAAGGAAACCTGCTGCTCCTCGCCGTTCACGCGCAGCACGAGGTGGATATTTTTCGGCGCGGGCGTTTTCATTTCACGGCTCCTGCTCCAGAAACGGGCATCAGCCCTCGGACGAGGTATTCGGAGAGCGAATCGGCGATCTCGGCGACCGACCGCGGGCCCTCGGGACGATACCAGCGCGCGGTCCAGTTCACCGCGCCGAGCATCGCGCGCGTGACGAGCGCAGGATCGGTCTCTCCGAATTCGCCGCGCTTCACGCCCTCGGCGACGAGGCCGCGCACGGCTCGCTCGTAGGCATTCCGCTTCTCAATGACTCCGGCGCGCATCGCCTCGGGCAGGGCCTCGACTTCGAGGTGGGCGGTCGCGCCCTCGAGCTCGTCGAGCATGCAATGCACGTGCGCGCTCATCAGCGAGCGCAGCCGCTCGACGTGGGTGCCCGAGGCGGCATGCGCTTCCTCCGCCGCGGTAAGAAGGCGCTCGAGCGTGCGTTCCTGGCAAAAAAGCAGGATCTCGTCCTTGCCGCTGAAGTAGTAGTACAGGTTGCCAGGCGAGAGATCGGCTTCCTCGGCAATCTCGCGCATTCCGGTTGCCGAGAGGCCGAGGCGCCGAAACACCCGCGCGGCCGCGCGCAGGATTTCGAGGCGCCGCGCCTCGTTCTTGCGCTGGACGCGCTCCGAGGAGAAAGCCTCGTTCGAACTCCTATTCAAAACTTGAACCATCGTTCGAATTTTAGGTTGCGGAAGGCCCGGGGTCAACCAAATCATGCCATTGCGATGCGGAAGAGACTGCTACGGGACAATCCCGGCCTTGATGCTGCCCAGGAACGCGGTCGGAAAATCGATTGAGTCGGTGAGCGCAAGCAGCACCCGGTGCTCCATCTCCAGGCCCATCGCCAGGAGCCCCGATCCGAAGCGGTTGACCCGCTCGGCAAGCTCGCCGAACGTGTATTGCCCCGCGTCGTCGATGAACGCGACCTTGCCCGAGCGGCCGGCCCGCAGGTTGCGCTCGATCAGGTCGTACGTGGCGTTGTAGTCGCGCGGAATATGGATTTTCGGCGGGCTGACCGAGTGGTCAGCAAAGCTGAGCGACGGCACGATTACCACTCCCCTTCTCTACTCGACTCAGGCTGCGAGCTGGGCTTCCTTGCGGCATTGCGTGATCCAGCCTGCCGCCCACGCGACGGCCAATTCCTCGGGCATGGTGCCCGCGCTCGCGTCGTGCAGCATGACCTCGCCGATGCGACGCGCACCCAGCCCCGATAGGATCGCGTCGAAACGCTTGCCGCCGTTGCAGAAGGTTTCGGCATACGTCCGGTCGCCGAGCGCGATCACGCCGTATCGCACGCTGGAGAGGTCGGGACGGGCGGTCTGAAGCGACTCATACAGATTCTTCGCGTTATCCGGCACGTCGCCCTGGCCGTAGGTGGACGAGCAGATCAAAAACAGCCCGCCGCCCGCAAAAACGCCCGCATCGAGCCCGTCCATGGGACTGATTTGCACGCGGGTTTCGCCGTCGTCGAGCGTGAGTTCCAGTTCCTGGGCGACGAGCTGCGCGGTACCCGTCATCGTCCCAACAAGGATGGTCAGTTCGAGCGCCATCGAGTCTCTCGTGCCGCTTGCGTTTCGCCAAAGGGTGCATCATACTGCATGGAACGCGAATCGCAAGCATTATATTGCACAGTGAGCATACTCACAACACACTCGAAGAAACATTCGCAACGACCTGTCTACGCGAATGAAAACGAGTCGAACAGCGAGCAGGATTATCTCGCTTCCCTAGGCGACAGGGTGCGGGAAGCTCGCGCGCGGCGAGGGATGTCGCGCAAGCTGCTTGCCGCAGATTCGGGGGTGTCGGAGCGCTACCTGGCGCAGCTCGAGGTGGGGCAGGGAAACGTCTCGATCCTGCTGCTGCGCCAGATTGCATCGGCCCTCAGCCTTGCGCTCACCGAGTTGCTTGCCGAGGACTCGGGCGACGCCGTGGAGCTGACCCTGACCACGCAGTTCCTGAAGCGGCTTCCCCGGCAGAAACTTGCCGCCGTGCGCTCGCAGCTTGTGCGCGACTACGGCAGCGCGCAAGACGATCGCATGAAGCGCATCGCGCTCATCGGGCTGCGCGGCGCAGGCAAATCCACGCTGGGCGCCAAGCTCGCCAAAGCGCTGGCTGCGCCTCTTGTCGAGCTCGACCGCGAAGTCGAGCGCGAGGCCGGCACCAGCCTCTCGGAGATTTTTTTGCTCTACGGGCAGGCGGGATACCGTCGCTACGAGCGGCGCTGCCTTGAAAGAGTGCTCGAAAAAAACGACCGCGCCGTGATCGCCACCGGCGGCAGCATCGTCTCGGAACCCGGGACCTACGAACTCCTGCTTTCGGCCTGCTTCACGGCGTGGCTGAAGGCCGAGCCCGAGGAACACATGGCGCGCGTGATCGCGCAGGGCGACACCCGTCCCATGGCGGGAAATGACCAGGCGATGGAGGATCTGCGGCGTATCCTGGAGGGTCGGGCCGTGCTCTACCGACAGGCCGACGTCACGGTGGACACCGCCGGCAAGACGCCCGAACAGAGTCTCTCGGCGCTGCGCAAGGCGCTCGCCGCTTAGTACCAGGAGTCAACCATGAGCGCCGTTCTGGAATCCGTACCCTCCCCTTCCCTCATCACTTACGACACGCACCCCGACCGCTATCTCCATTGGCGGCTCTCCTACGAGGGACCCGTGGCGACGCTCGCAATGGACGTGAACGAGGAAAAAGGCCTCAAGCCCGGCTACAAGCTCAAGCTCAACTCCTACGACCTCGGCGTGGACATTGAGCTTGCCGACGCGCTCAATCGCATCCGCTTCGAGCATCCCGAGGTGAAGTGCGTCGTGATCACCAGCGCGCGAGAGCGCATGTTCTGCTCGGGCGCCAATATCTACATGCTCGGACTGTCCACGCACGCGTGGAAGGTAAATTTCTGCAAGTTCACCAACGAAACCCGCGCAGGCATCGAGGACTCGAGCCGCCACGAGGGCTTGAAGTCCCTCGCGGCGGTCAATGGCACGATCGCGGGCGGAGGCTACGAGCTTGCGCTTGCCTGCGACGAGATCCTGATGATCGACGACCGCTCCTCGACCGTGAGCCTGCCCGAGCTGCCGTTGCTGGGCGTCCTCCCCGGGACGGGCGGCCTCACGCGCATCACGGACAAACGCAAAGTCCGGCGCGACCTCGCCGACGTTTTCTGCACGACGAGCGAAGGCGTGCGCGCCGACCGCGCCAGGCAATGGAAGCTGATAGACCACATCGCCAAACCTCAGGGCTTCAAGGATGCGGTGAAGGAGCACGTTGCGGCGCTCGCGTCGCAAAGCACGCGCGGGAGCGGCAAAGGCGTGATGCTCAACCCGCTCAAGCGCTCAATCGACGCGAACGGCTATCACTACGAAAACGTGGATGTCACCATCGACCGCAAAGCGCGCACCGCGACGCTCACGGTGTTTGCGCCGAGGACCCAGCCGCCGGCCGACGTCGACGCGATCCATGCCGCGGGCGACAAGTGGTGGCCGCTCGCGATGGCCCGGGAACTCGATGACGCGATCCTGATGCTGCGCACTAACGATCTCGAAATCGGTACATGGATTCTCAAGACGCGCGGCGACGTGGACCTGGCGCTCGCTGCCGACAAGACTCTCAAAGACAAGGAAGGAGACTGGCTTGTGCGCCAAGTGATCGGTCTTCTGCGGCGCACGCTCGCGAGACTGGACGTCTCCTCGCGCACAATGTTCGCCATCATCGACCAGGGTTCGTGCTTCGCGGGAACACTCTTCGAGCTCGCGCTCGCCGCCGACCGAAGCTACATGCTCCAGCTTGATGAAGCCACGGCGCCGGTCATCGGGCTGTCGGACATGAATTTCGGCGCCTACCCGATGGTGAGCCAGGAAGCGCGCGTCGCCGCTCGTTACTGCGGTGAAGCGAAGCCGATCGAGGCGGCGCGCGCTCGGACCGGCGCGAAGCTCGATGCGAAGCTTGCCTCGGAACTGGGCCTGGTGACCTTCACGCCGGACGATCTCGACTGGGACGATGAGGTGCGCATCGCAATCGAAGAGCGCACGAGCCTTTCCCCCGATGCGCTTACCGGCCTGGAAGCGAATCTGCGCTTTTCGGGCAAGGAAACCATGGAGACGCGCATATTCGGGAGGCTTAGTGCGTGGCAGAACTGGATCTTCAGCCGGCCCAACGCAGTCGGCGAGTCGGGCGCGCTGAAAGTATATGGAAGCGGAGCGAAGGCGAAATTCAACTGGGAAAGGGTGTAGTGCTCGTCATTCCCGCGGAAGCGGGAATCCAGCGTCGTTCAACGTCGCTGGGTCCCCGCTTCCGCGGGGACGACGGTAAGCAAAGGAACCAGGTATGACAACCATCAACTACAGCGAAAAGATTCCAAATAACGTCGATTTGGCGAACGACAAGACACTGCAACGCGCGCTCGAGCACTGGCAACCGCTGTTTCTCGACTGGTGGCGCGAGCTGGGACCGAACGATTTCGCCTCCTCGGACGTCTATTTGCGCACGGCGATCGGCGTCGACGCTCAAGGATGGGCGCACTACGGCACGGTCAAGATGCCCGATTACCGCTGGGGAATTTTCCTCGCCGATCCTATTCCCGATCGCACCATCGGTTTTGGCGATTCCCTCGGCCAACCCGCGTGGCAGCAGGTGCCGGGAGAATTCCGCTCGCAATTCCGGCGCCTGATCGTGACTCAGGGCGACACCGAGCCCGCCTCCGTGGAACAACAGCATCGGCTCGGCCACACCTGCCCTTCCCTGTACGATCTGCGCAATCTCTTCCAGATCAACGTCGAGGAAGGTCGGCATCTTTGGGCGATGGTCTATCTGCTGCACGGCTATTTCGGCCGCGACGGCCGCGAAGAGGCCGAAGAGCTGCTCGCCCGCCACTCGGGCGACGCGAACAAGCCGCGCATCCTCGGCACCTTCAACGAGCCGATCGAGGACTGGCTGTCGTTCTTCTGCTTCGCCTATTTCACCGACCGCGACGGCAAGTTCCAGCTGAAGAGCCTCGCGGAGTCTTCCTTCGATCCGCTCGCGCGTACCTGCCGCTTCATGCTGACCGAGGAGGCGCATCACATGTTCGTCGGCGAGACGGGCATCGGGCGCGTGGTGAAACGGACTCTCGAGGTGATGAAGGAAATCGGCGGCGACGACCCCGAAGCGATCCGCCGCGCGGGCGCCGTGGACCTGCCGCTGCTGCAGCGCTATCTCAATTTCTGGTTCAGCTCGTCGCTCGACCTGTTCGGCTCGGAAGTATCGTCGAATGCGGCAAGCACTTTTGCAAACGGGATCAAGGGCCGGCCGGACGAGACCACGCAGTACCAGGACCACGTCTGCACCGAGGCGAGCTTCGAGCTGGAGACACCCGACGGCAAGGGCGGCTTGGCCAAGGAAACCGTGGGCATGCGCAACGCCATGAACGAAGTGCTGCGCAACGCCTACATCCGCGACTGCGAAATCGGCCTCAAGCGCTGGAACATTCAGATCAAGCGCGCGGGCCGCGAGTTCGAGCTGAAACTTCCGAGTAGCCGCTTTCGCCGCGCGATCGGCGTCTGGGCGAACGTCCCGACCGACCTCGAGGGCAACCCCATCAGCCGCGAGGAGTTCGAGCGGCGGCTCCCCGGCTGGCTCCCGAGCACGGAAGACAGGGCTTTCGTGAAGAGCCTGATGCAGCGCGTGGTCGAGCCCGGCAAGATCGCGGGCTGGATCGCTCCGCCCGAGCGGGGGATCAACAACCTACCGGTGGAATACGAGTATGTGCGTCTGAACTGAGCTGTGGAGCATCGCGCCGCAGCTCAGCCCCGCGTAAGCGGGGATCCAGCAACTCTCGATTCCAAGGCTTTACCTGGCCAGCTCCCTCAGGTACAGCACCACTTGCCAAACCTGCTCGTCGCGCAGGGCTTTGAAGCTCGGCATGCTCGTTCCCGGCGAGCCGTTCTGAACGATCCAGAACAACTGACCATCGGGAATGCCATTCACCGTCTGAGCGCAGGCGAAGTTGCGGGGCGGCGGATCGAACTGTCCTGACAGCGGTCCTTGGCCGTCACCTCTTATTCCGTGACACATCTGACAGCTCGGGCTGGCCTCTTTCTCATAGAGCCTGCGGCCGGCTGCAATCCTCGCCGTATCGGCCCTCAGCGGATTCGACATGTCGTAGATCTTCTCGGGCGCCTTGCCCGTGAAGCGCGGTTGCGGGCACTGGCTGGCGGGAGGCAAGGGTGAACGCGCGTCGCCCGCACATGCGCTCAATACGCTCGCCAGGATAACTGACATCATCGGCTTGATTCGCACGGCCCTTCTCAATATGATCGTTCCGCTGGGAGCCGTCGTCAGTATGAGAGTGGCCCCGTCGCCGAGGCTTGATCTAGGTCAAATCGCAGGTGGACGCGTTGCCCCAGCATCGGGTCCACAACCCCTTCAGGGATATCAAGATGAAAATAGCTTTCGTTCCGACATTGCCGGCTCTTTTTCTCGCGCTCGCGGCCTGCAACCCCGGCACGCCGCCCGATCGCTACGACGTCTCCAAAATGGATCTGAAGCCCGCTCCGGCGAAGCTGTCGAGCGAAAGGCACAAGGGACCGTTCGCCTCGGGCGGCTCGCTCAACATGGGCGCGGAGCTCAAGCCGCTCGATCCCTCGCCGATCAAGGAAGTGCGGCTCGACACGACCCACAAGATCATCGAGATCGCGCCCGGCGTAAACTTCAACGCCTGGACATTCGGGGACACGGTGCCCGGGCCGACGATCCGGGCCCGGGTCGGAGACAAGGTCAGGTTCAGCATGACCAACCGCAGCGACGAGCCGGTGCCGGGCGTGCAGATCGCCGCGGCGCCGATGATGCACTCGATGGACTTCCACGCCGCGATGGTGTCGCCGCAGGACAAATACCGCTCGATCGCACCGGGCCAGACCATCGAGTTCGAATTCACGCTCAACTACCCCGGTATCTTCATGTACCACTGCGGCACGCCGATGATCCTCGAGCACATCGCTTCGGGCATGTACGGCGCGGTGATCGTCGATCCACGCGAGGGCTACCCGACGAAGGTCGACCGCGAATACGTGATCGTGCAGAGCGAGTTCTACGCCAAACTCGATCCGGCCAAGCGCAAGATCGGCGGAGCGCCGCTCTACGTGCTCGACAACGACCGGCTGCGCGCCTCTCAGCCGACGCACACCGTCTTCAACGGCGTGCACAACGGCATGGTGAAGAAGCCGCTCGCAACCAAACCCGGCGAGCGCGTGCGCTTTTTCGTGCTCAACGTCGGTCCGAGCAAGACCTCGAGCTTTCACGTCGTCGGCACGATCTTCGACCGGGTGTGGATCGAAGGCAACCCGGACAACGGGTGTCGCGGCATGCAGACGGTGCTGCTCGGGTCCTCGAACAGCGCCACAGTCGAGTTCATGATTCCGGAGAACGGCTCCTACATCATGGTCGATCACCACTTCGCCAACGCGTCCCAGGGAGCGATCGGCCTCATTTCCACCTCCGTGAAGCCCGAAGAAAGAGAACTCGAGCACCACAACATTCCGGCGACTGCAACGCCGACCGATCCCGACGCCGTCGCAGGCAAACTCGCGTTCGAGAGCAAGTGCCTGGCGTGCCACTCGGTCGGCCAAGGCAAGAAGCTCGGCCCCGACGTGCTCGGCGTCACCAAGCGCAGGAGCGACGCCTGGCTCGCGCGCTGGCTGAAGGAGCCGGAGAAAATGCTGCAGACCGATGCCGACGCGAAGGCGTTGCTCAAGGAGTACAACAACCTTCCGATGCCCAACCAGAGCCTATCCGACGCGGAGATCCGGCAGTACATCAAATACTTCCACTGGTTCGACGCGCAGCCGACCGGCGCGGCAAAAGCCCCGGGAGGAAAATGATGATTCACCGGGCGGTGCTGGCGGGATTGCTGCTCACCGCGCAGGAAGCGTTGGCGTGCGGCTATTGCGTCGAGGACAAGGTGGCCATGGTGTACGACCACTCGGTGATCGTGCGCGCGTTGAACAAGCGGCATGAAGTGGTCTTCCTTGCCATCGAAGGGTCCTTGGCCGTGAGCCCCGGGCTTCAGCGCGAGCTCGAGCGCTCGATCGAGTCCACGCCCGGCGTGGACCGGAGAAGCGCTCGCGTGTCGCTTGCCGGAGCGTCGCTTTCTTTCGCCTACGATCCGGCGCGAGCGCCGCTCGGTTCGATCATGCGTTCTCTCGACAAGAATCTCGGGGTCAAGGGAATCCGAACGACGCTGCTGCGCATCATGAGCGAGAATCCGGGTGGGCCCGTCACCAAGGCGGCTCCGGGCCGAGCAGGTTCCTGAGCGAGGCTCGATTCGCAATCGCACGAATGTGGATTTCCCGTGGTCCCGGGTAAAACCTTAGCCCCCTCGCACGATGGGTCCGAAGACGACCGCAGGCCTTCCCAAGCCCTTGCATGGTGGATCGCGGTGCGGCCCCGGACGCTCCCGATCTCGCTGGCGCCGGTGCTGGTCGGAACCAGCGTTGCGTGGTTCGAAACGCACGAACTCAACGCATCAGTGATGCTCGTTGCCCTGCTTGCCTCTGCGCTCATCCAGATCGGAACGAACCTGCAGAACGACGTCGGCGACTTCCGGCGCGGCGCGGACCGCCACGGCAGGCTCGGTCCGCCGCGCGCCACCACGCTCGGCTGGCTCTCGCCGCGCCAGGTTCAGACCGCTGCGACGATGAGTTTCGCTGCGGCGATCTGTTTGGGCGCGTTTCTCGTGGGGGTGGGCGGCTGGCCGATTCTTTTCGTCGGACTGGCATCGGTCGCCGCCGGCGCAGCCTATACGAGCGGGCCGTTTCCGATCGCCTACACGCGGCTGGGCGAGCTGTTCGTGTTTGTGTTTTTCGGCGTGGTGGCCGTGTCGGGCAGCTATTACCTGCAGGTTTTCGGAATGACTGCCGATGCACTGATTGCCGGAGCCATGGTCGGCATGCTCGCCGCCGCCGTGCTCGTCGTGAACAACACTCGCGACATCGAGTCCGACTGCCGCGCCGGCAAGCGCACCCTGGCTGTGAGACTTGGACCGCGCTTCAGCCGCGCCGAGTACTCGGTGCTGCTGCTTGCTCCCTTTGCCCTCGCGCCAGTCCTCGGGGGAACGTTCATGTGGCTTCCCCTGCTGCTCCTGCCGAGGGCATTGGGACTCGCCAGACGCATCTGGAGCGAAGCGCCGGGGCCCGCGATGAACCCACTGCTCGCAGATACGGTTCAGCTCGAAGTCGGCTTCGGCGCTCTGCTCTGTCTTGCCGCCGTCCTCTGAGGCGGCCGGCCCCCAACGTGGAGGACCTGTCCAGGACGTTCGGCAGCCAGATCGTCAGCGCGGGCGAGCGCGAGCGGAAAATCCGCGGCGTATTCGAAGCGGTGGCGGGACGCTATGACCTCATGAACGATCTCATGAGTTTCGGCATCCACCGTTTTTGGAAGCGCACGCTCGCGCGCCTGTGTGCGCCCTCCGCGCGACAGCTCATCGTCGATCTCGCAGGCGGCACCGGCGACGTCGCAGCATTGGTGGCAGCCCCGGACCGGACGGTAGTCGTCTGTGATCCCAGCCTGGCGATGATGCGGCGCGGACGGAAACGGGCTGCCGGGAGCGTAATCTGGATCGGCGGGACCGGCGAGCGCATTCCGCTTGCGTCGAACAGCGCCGATGCCGTCACGATCTCCTTTGGCATCCGCAATGTCACCAACATGAGGGAGACGCTCGAGGAGATCCTGAGAATCCTGAAGCCTGGAGGGCGCTTCCTCTGCCTGGAGTTCTCCCGGCCGTCGGCCGCAGCCCGGCCTTTATACCGTTTGTTTTCGATCGCGGTGATTCCGCGCCTGGGCGCGTGGATAGCGCGCGCGCCCGACGCCTATTGGTATCTGGTCGAGTCGATTCGCCGCTTTCCGAATCAGGAAGAGATGAAAGCACTCCTCGAGCGTGCGGGTTATGTGAACGTCGACTATCGGAATCTGAGCTTCGGCATCGCCTGCATTCACACCGGCGCCAAGCCCGAATGAACGGATCTGCACCATGCCCCCGCATCCTCGGGATGTAGGCGGGTGCCGGATCTCCTCCCCTCCCACCGAAACTTCGGGTCAGCGCAAGCCGGCTACTCGGTGTCTTCCTCGCGCAGCCACCAGGGACCGAACTGGCGGAACTGCTTGCGCTGGTCCGGTGTGAGGATCGCTGCGATTTGGTTGCGCGCCTCCACGCGCGACTTCGTCACCTGCCTTCTCAGCTCGTCCACCTTCTTCTCCTGCTCGGTGACCGCGGCCGGATCGATCTTGTCGGCGTAATACATCCGCCGCAGCTTGAACTGCTCGGAGCGCAACTGTCCCATCGTTTCCCAGTTCTTGCGGCGGTTTTCTTCCTGGACGGCTGCGATCTTGTCGCGCTGCTCGTCGCTCAGGCCCTGCAGGGCGAGCGGGCCGCCGGGACCGAATCCCCCTCGGCCGGGACCGTAGCCCGGTCCTCCGCCGTGACCGCCCATCATGCCGGGGCCCGGTCCGTATCCCGGCCCATAACCCGGACCCTGCCCGGGTCCCTGTGCAAATGCGGCCGCTGCAGCAGCGAGCCCCAGCGCCAATACTCCTGCTTTCAACGTGCCGGCTTTCATGATCTCACCTCGTTCAAAGAATGACTGGTATCCATTTTGATGCCCCAGCGATCTATCCAGTTGATCTACATCAACTGAAATTCAGGACCACGAGGCGCGGAAGAACCCGGTCCCGCCCGGGGCAGGGTCAATCGCGCTTCCAGGCCGCCCTCGGGGCGGTTGTGCAGGCTTAGCCGGCCGCCGTGCGTTTCCGCGATGCTGCGCGCGATCGTCAATCCGAGTCCGGCGCCGCCCGTTTCCCGGTTGCGCGATCCTTCGACCCGGTAATAGGGATCGAATACCCGCTCCAGTTCCGACTCCGGAATCCCGGGGCCTTCGTCGCGGATGCGGATTTCCAGGCGCTCGTCGTTGTCGTCGACGCCGACCCGGGCCGATTTGCCGTACTTGATCGCGTTGTCGAGAAGGTTCACCAAACATCGCTTCAAGGCTCGAGGCTTCCCCGGATACGGCTTGAGCGGCCCGCTCTCGATGCCTACCCGGCCGCCGGTTTCGGCGAGATCGGCCTGCAGGCTCTCGAGCAGCGCGTTCACGTCGATCGGCTTCGCCGCCTCGTCGCTTTCCAGGCCGCGCATGAAATCCAGCGTCGCGCCGACCATCGATTCCAGCTCGCCGAGATCGCCGGTGAACTTGGCCCGGAGCGAAGGATCGTCGAGCAGCTCCGCGCGCAGCCGCAGCCGCGTGATCGGCGTCTTGAGGTCGTGCGACATGGCGGCGAGAACGCGGGTGCGGTCGCGCAGATAACGGACGAGACGCGCCTGCATGGTGTTGAACGCACGCGCGGCGCGCGCCACCTCGAGCGGCCCCGATTCCGCCAAGGGAGGGCGGTGGATGTTCTTACCGAGCTCCTCGGCCGCATCGGCGAGCGCATTGAGCGGGCGCGTCGCCCAGCGGACCGCGATCAGGGAAACACCGATCACCGCGGCCAGCAGCACCGCCAGGCTCGACAGCAAGCGGTAAGGCCAGTTCTCGGTTTCCGCGGGCTGCCTCGAATCGAAAGTGACGAACGTACCGTCGTGCAGGCGGACTTGCGCTACGAAGGAGAGCGCCGGCTGAGACAAGTACTGCATGGCCGGATGGAACGGTATCCACCCGCCGCTCGGGTCGCCCCCCTTGTGAAAGCCGGGCGGACCGCGCATCGCCGCGGGCGCGAACGGCCGGCTGTCCGTGATCGCCACTTCCAGCGGCCAAGCGTCGCCGAGCGAGCGGCGCAGAAACGCGCCGAACAGCGCCGCCCGCGCCGTTCTGCTCCGGTCCTGCGCAATCGGCGCGAGCGGACCTTGATCCAGTCTGATCGCCATCGGTGGCGCGCTCAATACGTTCGCCATCCTGCGGCGCTCCACCGGACCGAGCGGCTCCAGCAACCGGACGATGTCGGCGATCCGCTGGGCCGATTGCATGCCGCTCGCCTCCAGCAGCAATTGGCCGCGCTCGTGCATGTGAATCGCGAAGCTCACGAGCTGCGCGATGACCAGCCCGGCGAGCAGCACCAGCACCAGGCGGCTGAACAGGGAACGGGGCACGAGCTTCATCGGCCCGCCGCCGCGACCTCGGCCGCGAATACGTAGCCCTGGCCGCGCACCGTCTTGATGATGGCGGGTTCCTTGGCGTCTTCGCCCAAGCGGTGGCGCAGGCGGCTCACCTGCACGTCGATGGCGCGGTCGAACGGGCTCGCATCGCGCGAGAGCATGAGGTCGATCAGCTGGTCGCGGGTCAAGACGCGGTTCGGGTGGTCCAGGAAGATCCGGAGCAGCCTGAATTCCGTACCGCCGAGCGGGACCACGACGCCTTGCGGCGAGGTCAGGTTGCGCGTCACGATATCGAGCGTCCAGCCGGCGAAGCGGAACGACGAGACCTCGTCCCGCTTGAGATTCTCAGGCAGCGCTCGCGCGCGTCTCAGCACGCTCTTGATGCGCGCGAGCAGCTCGCGCGGGCTGAACGGTTTGGGCAAGTAGTCGTCCGCCCCCATCTCGAGGCCCACGATCCGGTCAGTCTCGTCTCCGCGCGCGGTCAGCATGACGATCGGCACGTTGGAATCGGTCCGCAGCTCGCGGCAGATCTCGAGCCCGTCCTCCCCGGGGAGCATCAGATCCAGAACGACGAGGTCCGGGAGCGTAGTTTGCACGGCCGCGCGCAATTCCCTGCCGTTGGCCGCTGTGGCGACGCGATAGCCGTGCTTCTGGAGATACTCGCGCAGCAGGCCGCGAATCTCCGCGTCGTCGTCCACGATCAGAATTTGGTCCTGCTTGGTCATCGCGGAGTTATACCCGAGCCGACGATTGTGGCGCCGGAAATTCGTAACGCAGTGCAACAACCCCCGGGCTTGCCAGGCTGCGACAAGAAACGGCGGCCTCGCGACATCGCTGCGTTACAAGCGGCGGGTCTAATGGCCCTGCAAGATCTCGGTCGTCCGGCGGCAGGGCGAGGTGCAGACTCGATTGCACATTTGATGGGATCATCGGACCTTGCCGGCGGCGCCGCGAAGCTCGTTCCGAGCGGCCGCAGCGATGAAGCCGCCAAAGGGCACCCAATGTGGGGTTACGGCTTCGGCGCTGCGCGCGCACGCGCCACCCGAGGGCAGATGGATTGCGGTACGCACGCGACGGAGTGTCATCGGTAGCGTCTCCAGAAGGGCCCTCGCTTGCGCAGGCGTATGCCACCTGGCGCCGTGATAGGCGCCGAGGCCGCCATGCCTGCCCTTTTGCAGATAGAGGAGGCTCCACCGATTGAGCAGACCGAGCGCGAGGCCGCGTCTGCTCACGCGCGCCATTTCGCCGAGCGCCAGGCGCTCTTCGGTAATGAAGCAAAGCGCCGTAATCGAGATGCAGTAATCGAACTCGCCGTCGGAAAATGGCAGCCTGCGCCCGTCTCCCGGAACATACTCTTCCGTGCATGCGCGATGAGCGCGCGCGTAGGCGAGCATCGCCGGATCGGGGTCGAGCCCGGTGACATCGTGGCCCGCGCCGGCGAAACGCCGGGTGAAGTAGCCGGTACCGCAGCCGACGTCGAGAATGCGCGCGCCGGGTTCGGGCTCAAGCAGGTTCATGATCAATCGGAACTCGGTTTCGCCGATCCACCGGCCACGGGCGGTGTTGTACCAACCATCGTATTGGTCCGGAGTCATCGCTTGCGCCTCAGGGCCCGATATTCCACCGCGCCAAGCTCGAGCCTGATGCCTGCATCGGGCGTCGGATTGACCCTTGATTACCACTCCGGATTTGTCGGGTTCAAGTGCGGGTGGGTTTCCTCGGCTTGCAATACTGCCCAAAGGTGGTCTGCGTGGACAGCCATGATTGTCTCCGTTGCTCGCCCGGCACGATCACAGTCTGGATACATTCGGTTAACGAACGCCTGGCCGACCCAGACCAAGTCCGATCGCAACTCGCGGAGATCAAGACGTCCGAGAGAAGAGGCCCCGCCCGGTCAGGGCGGGGGGCTTCAGGTCAACGAAGCTTGACGGCTTGAATGTCGGCTTTGGCGCCGAACCCCAGCGTCTTGACGAATGAGATGTGATGACCGCGGGTGGTGATGTTGTCGTCATGCACCGCGAAGCCGACGTTGTAGACGCCGCCCTGCTTGAGGGACTTGTCGTCGTCATTCGCGAGGCCGAGAGGACGTATGACTACGACGGTCCACGTGCCGTTCCTCCAACTGGAGATGGCGTTGTTGTCGGCGGCCGACCCCTTGGCGTTGTCGCGGCTGAGGAAGTAGTCGGGAATCATGTCGCCCTCTTTCCAGCCTGCATTGGGGTCGAACGGCACCGCGTTCTGCTCGCGGATCAGGTAATGCTCGCCCTTGCGCAACTGGTCGGCCGTGATCGACTTGTAGCCGACCTTCTTCTCGTCCCACATGAATCTGGGCGCATGCGTCTTCGCGTCGGCATTCCCGCCGAACATGTTTGAGCCCGAGTCGAAGTTGCGCCACTCGAGGACGTAGCCGTCGTCGGCCATGCCGGCCGGGTGCGAGCGGTGCGCACGCCACTGGATCAGATCGACGAAACCGCCGGCGGCCTTGATCTTGTTGATTTCTTCGACTGACTTGCCGCTCTTCCAGTCCGACGGAT
>Ga0137451_1000219_pt1 | contig 17387 bp, 14 predicted proteins | sample EasRivERMGT500_2_FD_102336 | JGI IMG/M metagenome (GOLD analysis project Ga0137451, IMG submission 102336) | Soil microbial communities from meander-bound floodplain in the East River, Colorado, USA - East River MetaG ERMGT500_2 | ecosystem: Environmental > Terrestrial > Soil > Floodplain ... | reverse complement strand
CCTCGAACTTGACGCTGCCGGACACCGTCATGCCCGGCTGCAACGGCACCGACACGTTCGGACGGCTTCGGCCGTCCACGACGACATCGAAAAGGCCCCAGAGCTGCGTCGCACCGGCGCCGCCGGCCCCAAGCTTCGCTTCCAACTTCATTTCGATCATGACCTCGCGGCTGCCATCGACGTTGAACGGGGTCGGCGGCGCGCCGTCCCGCGCCGTCGCGCGCGCGATCAGCGTGTAGGCGCCGGGCGTCACGCCACGGATCGTGAACGTCCCGTCAGGCGCCGTGCGCGCGGATCGCGCGTTGACGCCGTTCGGCTGCGATCGATCGATGAGCTGAATCGATGCCGGGCCGGCCTGCTGGGTGCTGAAGACGTTGCCGGTAACCGTCACGAGCGGCACGAGCTGCAGCTGCAAATCCACGGCAGCACGTTCTTCGCCGGCACCCAGGGTGAACGTTGATGCAGATGAGGCCTGGACGGTGCCGGGGAAATACACCGGCGCGTACCCGGATGTCGGATCCGGCGCGTCGCCCGGGGCACCCATGCCGGCCATCATCATCTTCGCTTCCTCCATCATGGCGGCGCTGCCGGACCTCGACGCGACCATCGCCATTTCCTCGACACGCATCATTCGTTCGCCCATCGCGTCCTGTCCCTCACGCGGGATCGCGCTGACGACGTAATCACCGGGCGGGAGCGCGGGAATCCGGTACACGCCGCGGTCGTCCGCGGTACCGGAGCCGGCCACCTGCAGCGTCCGCTCGCCGGTGCGCCACGAGTACCGCATGGCGCGAACTGGTGTGCCGAACGCCGCGTCGCCGAATTCATCGGTAATCACACCCGTGATCACGCCGCCACGTTGAATCTGGAACGAGAGCTTTTCAACACGCTGCGCCGCGTTGAGGTGAATCGGTGTCCCGGCCTGGCCGGTTCCCGGTTTCTGCTGACCGTACGTCGCGCTGAGGAATCCGCCTTTCGTCGCCGTGAGCGTGAAGTCACCGGCCGGTAGCGCAGTGAACGAGAAGTTTCCGCGCTCGTCGGTCGTCGCTGACTTGCTGATGCGCACGTCGCCGCCGTTGATGCTGATCTGCGCGCGCCGCACCGGCTTGCCGGTGTCGAACGCGATGAGCGTGCCGGCGATCGCACCGGTCCCGGCCGGCGCCGCCGCCGTTGGCGCCACGTCTCGCGAACCCGGTGGCGGGAGGGGCTTCGTCTGCGGCGGAACCTGCGCGATAGCAACCGCGCCCGCGATGATGCCAATCGCTGCGGCGACGAGCGCTCTCTGTCTCATGACTCCTCGCTAGCCTTTGCCAATTCGGTGAAACGACACGTGCATGCCTGGCGCAGGCAGGTTCAGCCGATCGAACTGCTTCGCCAGTGCTTCCTGTACCTGGCGCGCAGTCAGGCCCTGAACCTTGATCGATCCGAGGAACGGGAATCGAATCGTGCCGTCGGACTGCACCTTGTACATCGGCGGCAGAGCCGGCTCGCTGGGAATGGCGACCTGGACGATATCGCCGGCGCGCGCGGTCTCGTTCTCCGGCAGCCTTTCCTCGATGACGAGCTTGAGCTTGAGCTCATCGAGCTTCTGCGCCTCCTCGAGCTTCTGTATGAGCTCGACCTTCTCGAGGTCTTTCCGCACCTTCTCATTTTCGAGCGTCGCCTTGAATTCCTTGTCCGTCTTCTCCTTGAACTCCTTGAGCTCCGGCAAGACCTCGAACAGTTTCTGGCGGATCAGCGCTTCCCGTTCGAGTGCCAGCTCCTGCTTTCGCAGATCCATGTCGGCCCGCTGGAATTCCATCTCGGCGCGTTCTGCCCTCATCTGCTGCTCGGACGCGGCTATCCTGGCCTCGAGCTCCGCGAGGACCGTCGCGTTCGCGGTTCCGGCGTCGACCATCTTCCTCGCACGCTCCCACTCGAGGCGTAACGCCTTCATCTGCACTTCCTGCGTAGCGATCTTTGCTTCGGATTGTGTCTGCGTCCGGCGCAGCTCAATCTCCATGCGCGCCTGGGCAAGCTTCTGACGCTCTGCTTCGAGCTCGCGCAACTGGGCTTCGAGAACGCGCTGTTCGGCTTTGGGATCTGCTTGAGCTTGTTCAGCAACCTGCTCCAGCTTCACTTCGACGGCTTGCTCGACGCCGCCAACAACGCCTCCGGGAACTCCGCCGACGACGCCGCCCGGCACTCCACCCGGCACGCCGCCAACAACGCCGCCTTGCACACCGCCCGCGACGCTCGAATCAACTAACAGTTTGGCCGCGTCTGGTTTCTTGTCTTGCGTCAGCGCGACCGGCGCAATCGATCCGACGAGCAACACCACCATGCACACTGACAACCATCCCGATGCACCGTCGTGTCCTTCCGCCGGCTGGCCCAGAATGCGACGAACTCGCTGAAGGAGCGGGCCGTCCGTTGCCGCGAGTGCAACACGCGGCGTCGTCGCCATCGCGGCAAGATCGCTGAGCGCCGTCGCATAGACGACGCGATCGCAGACGTGTACGGCGAGATCGTCGCAGCAATGTTCACGATCGATGCGCATGCGTCGCGAGATGAACCAGACTGCCGGGTGATAGAAGAGGAGCGTTTCGACGGCCGACTGCAGCAGATTGACGAGGTAGTCGTGACGCCGCACGTGCGCGAGCTCATGCGCCAGCAGCGCTTCGACCTGCATCATCGAGAGCCCGGCCAGTGCCGCGGCCGGCAGCAGGACAACGGGTTTCATCCAGCCAATCATCACAGGCACGGTGACGGCCGAAGACTCGAACACACCCACGACACGATCGAGCGCGAGTCGTCCGGCGACGCGTCGCGCCATCGCTTGAATCTCAGCGGAGGCAGGAGAAAGTGCTCGTCGTGCCAGACGGCGCGCGACGATCCAGCCGCCCAACAGCCGAATCGACAGCGCGATCACGCCTGCACCCCAGAGGACGAGAATCACAGTCGGCAACAGTGCATTCGTCTGCGTCACGGCAAGAGGCGTCGCGCTGGCTGGCGCTGTGCCGGGCGCAATCTCTCTGGCTATCGGTAACACCTCGATCATCGTTTCGAGAGCTGGCGGGACGCCTGCGGCATCGGCGCTGAGCTTCACGAACGTGAGCGCCGGTGCGGCCAGCATGAAGGCCATCGCCACCACGCCGCTCGTGTACCGCGCAGATGCCGACATCTGCACGAGACGCTGAATCGTGATCAGGGCCAGCGCAATCGCGGCGCCCTGCCAGATGAAATGGATGAGCGCCCAGGCGAGCGCTTGCGCGTACGGATGTCCGAAGACGAGAGACATAGACAGCTCCTCTGACTATCGAACCAGCGTTTTTTCGTGCGCTTCGATCAGCTTTCGAATCTCGTCGAGCTCTTCCGTCGTCGTGGGATGCGCGCTGAGCGCCTGCATGACCAGCGCCGTGGCGGATCCCCCGAATGCGCGATCCATCAAGTCAGAGACGAGCTGGCGCTGGGTCTGGTCTTGCGAAACACGTGTCGTGTACACGTGCGTTCGCGAGGACTCGTCACGGGTGACCAGGCCCTTGTCCGCCATGATCTGCATCAGCTTCAGGGTCGTGGTGTAGCCCGTGTCCCGGCCGTGCGACAGCGCTTCGTGCACCTGCCGGACGGTGGATGGCCCGCGCTCCCAGAGCACCCGCAGGATTGCCAGCTCGGTGTCGGTCGGTCTTGGAAGGTCTCGACGCATGAGTCTTAGTATACGAACCAGTTCGTAGATGTCAACGAAGACTTTCGGACTTCTCGGTTTCCGGCCGGGAAACCGGGCTTTTCACCGAGCGGACCGGCCGCTCACCGATTCGCTGGCTCCACGCGGTTTAAGCGGGCGTCTCATGAAAGCGAGATGACGTAGATGACCGCCGCGCTGCCCCTGGGACTTGGCCAGGGAACCGGTCGCAGTGCCAGCGGTGACGTGAGCGATCGCACCGGGCTCGTTCTGCCTGGCGTCGTGGTCACCGTGAAGGGAACGACCACGTTGGCGGTGACTGACGAGCGTGGTCACTTCACGATCGCGATGGGTACCGGTGACGCGACACTCACCTTCTCGCTCTCAGGTTTTCAGACCGGCGAGATCACACTGAAGAACACCAGTGCACGGACCAATCTGAAGATCGCGCTCGACGTCGCTCCCCTGTCGAACGAAGTGCTGGTCCGCGCACCGGCCGCCAACACACCACCCGATGCGCGAATGGTGCTGCGCCCACTCGACGTCGTTCGAACCGCAGGCGCGCAGGCCGACATGATGCGCGCGCTAGGTGTTCTGCCGGGCGTCGTTCACGTCGATGAAGGTGCGGGACTCTTCGTGCGCGGCGGTGATGTGAGCGAGACGCTCGTGATGCTCGACAACGTGCCGATCGCGCATCCCTATCGCTACGAGACACCGACCGGAGGATTTCGCGGCGCCGTCGATCCGTTCCTGACGCTAGGCGTCTCGTTCACGACTGGCGGCTTCTCCGCCGAATACGGCAACAGCCTCAGCGGCATCGTCGACATGCGTGGACTCGGACGACCGACGGTGACACGGACCACTGTCACGGCTGGACTCGCCGGTGTCTCGGGAACGATTGGACAGCCGCTCGGGTCACAGGCGGGATTCCGGATCGCGGGCAATCGGACGACACCGAGCGTGCTGTTCGCGGTCAATCCGCAGCCGACGGAGTTCGATCGCTTGCCTGGTGGCTGGGATGTGAGCGGCAGCGGTCATCTCGACAGCGAGAAGTTCGGCACGCTGCGCGTCTTCTTGCTCGAGCAGAAGGATCACATCGGGGTTGAGCTCGAACAGGACGGGTTCACTGGCTTCCTGCACTCGAGCGCCGAGCATCGGCTTGGCACGGCGACATGGCAGCGGCCGCTCCCAAGCGGCTGGAGCCTGTCGGCCTCAGGTGGCGGCGACCTGTATCTCACGACCATGGACGCCGGCGTGTTTCTTCTCGCCGTTGAAGATCGTAACGCATCTGCGCGCCTCGATCTCGGCGGTCCGGTTCGCGGATGGAATCTGCGCCTCGGCAGCGACATCGGTCGGGTTGCGACCACGGCTGCTGGTCAGGTCCCGACGCGCGGTGGTGACTTTGCGGGCGTGAGCGGCGCGAGCGAATTCCGACTGACGCATCGCGATTGGCACGCAGGAGCCTTCGTCGAAGCCTCGCACTCGTTCGGACAATTCACGCCAACGGTCGGCATTCGCGCGGATCACTTCGCGCAATCACGCGACGAACGCGCGGACCCGCGGGTGAACCTCACATACGATCTCGGCCGGCCCGGCCGGCTTCGGTTTGCCTGGGGCATCTATCACCAGGCGCCGGCGCCCGAGTACTTCGATGACGTGCGCGGTGCGTCACGTCTGTCGCCGATGGCCGCGACGCACTACATCGCGGGCTATGAAGCCGGCACGTCGACCGGCGCGGCGTTCTTCCGCGCTGAAGCGTACGCGAAGACGTACCGCCATCTGCCTCTCGAAGACATCGCCGCCGGGTTCGTGGATTCGGGCTACGGCCACGCGCGCGGTATCGATCTGTTCGCCCGCCGCGTCTGGCATTTCATCGACCTGCGTGCGGGCGCCAGCTTCGTCAGTGCCGCACGACGATGGACGCCGCCGACGCAACGCGAGCGATATCCGATTCCGGAAGGCACGTGGCGACCGGACTTCGACGTGCCGTTCAGCTGGAACGTCGTCATCAGTGCACCGGTCTCGCGCGCGATTACGGTGGGCGCGGCCTGGCGAACGGCCGCAGGCCGTCCAATGACGCCGGTCGTCGGCGCTACGCCGACGCCTCGCGGATACGAACCCATCTGGGGTCCGATCAACTCGGAACGTCTTCCCCGCTACGAACGGCTCGACCTGTCAGTCGGCACGACGCGAACGATTCGCGCGCATACGACCGCGATCTTCTTCGCCAGCCTGGACAACGTCCTCGCGCGGCAGAACTTCTTCGAGTACGCGTACTCGCCCGATTACAGCACGCGGCGTCCGGTGCTCGGCGCCGCACCGCGAAGCTTCTACGTCGGATGTTCGATCACTCACTGAGACCAGAGGACATAGAAATGAAGAACCTGATGCTCGCACTCGTACTGACCGTGCCGTTGACGCCGCTCGCTGCGCCTGCCGCGCAGACGCCGGCGCCGGACTTCGAGTCTGTTGTCGCGCGACTCGAGACGGCCGCGCTGGCCAGCGACGTCGCCGTCGTCAAGGACGCGCGCCTCGCCTGCCTGCGCATGCTCGCTGGCTCGGGAGTGTCCGCGGATCGTGTTGCGCAGCTGCGGTACGCGGTCGCGTATGCGGGCTGGCGGCTGGCGTTTGTTCCGACGATGGCCGCGCGTGAGAAGGGCGACTTGTTGACTGACGCGAAGACGCAACTCGACGCGGTGATCGCCGCCAGTCCGCGCCACGCCGAAGCGCTCGGTCTGCTGTCTGCCGTCTACGGCGCGCAGATCGCGAACAACCCGGATCTCGGCATGTCACTCGGTCCGGCATCGGGCGAGATGATCGGACGCGCGCTCGCGCTCGAGCCGCAGAATCCGCGCCTCCTCGTTTTTCGCGGGCAGAGCCAGTTCCACACGCCGCCCGAGTACGGCGGCAGCGTCCGAGACGCCGAAGCGACCGGGCGACAGGCGCTGCAGCGATTCGAGCAGGAACCGGCCACGAAGCCGTGGCCCAACTGGGGCAGGTTCGACGCCCATGTCCTGCTCGGCCAGGCACTTGCCGATCGGCGCGACAACGCCGGCGCCCGCGCGGCCTACGACGCCGCGCTGAAGATTGCGCCTAACTCTGCGTGGGTGAAGTTCGCGCTGCTGCCGGCCGTCAAGTAACCTGACACAGGATGACGACCACGATCGATCTCTCCGAGCCGCCTCGGCGGCGCGCATGGCTGCCGGCGTTCCTCTGGACCGGCTCGGTGATCCTGTACGCGATCGTCCTCTCGCAGCAGATCGGCCTGCCGTTCATCATCGCGCTCCAGAGCAGCGCCGTTTATCTGTACTCGCTGGCGCTGCTGATGATTCCCGGACGCCGCTGGGCCTGGCGCGAGATGGCCGTGCGGCGCCAGACGCCGGTCAGGGTGGCAGCCCACATCGCCGTGGGTCTCGTGACGATCGCCGCCTGGCTCGGCGTGAACATGCTGTTCGCGCGAGTCACCGTCGGCCCCAGCTTCTGGCGAGTCGTGTACGCGGAGTCCTGGTTGTTTCAGGTGCTGTTCGCGATCACGGTCTACGGCATGGTGCTCGGCGTGACGCTGACCGCGCAGTCGTGGCGCCGCGAGCAGGAACGCGAACGGCATGAGGCCGAGCTCGCCCTCGTCGCCCGCGATGCCGAGCTCAACGCGATTCGCGCACACTTCCAACCGCACTTCGTCCTCAACGCGCTGAACTCGCTGCTCGCGTTGATCGATCAGAACCCGGCACTCGCGCGCACGATGGTCGTCCGGCTCGCCGACATCATGAAGGAGGTGTTCGATCGCACCGACCTCCCTGCGGTGCCGCTCTCACGCGAGCTCGATCTGGTGCAGGCCTACCTCGATGTCGAGCGCATCCGCTTCGGGGATCGCCTCACCGTCACCGTCGACGCCGACGCCGCCGCACGCATCGTCGCTGTACCTCCGTTCCTGCTGCAGCCCATCGTCGAGAACGCGATCAAGCACGGCATCGCGCCCTATGCGCACGCCGGACGCGTGACGATCACAGCGCGCACGGATCGGGATCAACTCAATGTGGAGGTTCAGGACACGGGTGCCGGCAACGGACTCGCCATCGAGGGCACCGGCCGAGGGCTGCAGATGACTCGCCGGCGGCTGGAGACGCTCTACGGCAGCAACTACCAGCTGACGATGGGGCGGACCACCACGGGCACGTCCGTGCGGATCGTGATCCCTACAGACCTGGAGCCGGCTCGTGCCTCCTGACGCCCTGACGCTGCTCGTCGCCGACGACGAGTCGCTCGCGAGGGATCTGGTGCGCCGCTACGCGACGAGTCAACCTGGATTGGAAATCGTCGCCGAATGCGCGACCGGCGACGATCTCGCCGATGCGCTCGCGCACCAGCGGCCGGATCTGCTGCTGCTCGACATTCGCATGCCCGGTCGTGACGTGTTCGGCGTGCTCGAGCGCGAAGCCGCCGGTCCTCGTCCGCTGCCGTCCGTGATCTTCGCCACGGCGTACGACAGCTACGCGGTCAGGGCATTCGAGCTCAACGCGATCGACTACCTGGTCAAGCCGTACACCGAGGAGCGCTTCGCTGAGGCAATTCGCCGAGTGCGCACGAGACAGGCGGCCGATCGCTCGACCGATCGGCTCGAGCGCGTCATTCGCGATCTCGGCTCGCACCCGGACCGGCTGCTGGTGCCGGACGGTCGCAAGATGGTCCCGCTGGCCATCGCCGACATCGTGTGGATCAAAGCGGAAGACGACTACGCGCGCGTCTTCGCCGGCGGTCGCAGTTATCTGGTGAGCCGCACGTTGAAGGAGCTCGAGGTCCGCCTGGACCCCGAGCGCTTCGTCCGCATCCACCGCTCGGCCATCGTCCAGACGCCGCACATTCGCGAAGTCGTCGGCGTGGGCGGAAGCCGGTACCGCGTGCGGCTGAGTGACGGCACAGACGTGCTCGTCAGCCGATCACGCGCGCCGGAACTTCGAAAATGGATGCTGTAGCCGGGCGGGTGCTCGGTGCTGGGTGCTCAGTGCTCGTGCTGTGCTGGGTGCTGGGTGCTCTGGTACGCAGATAAAGCAATCCCATCAGTTGTCCGTGATTTGAAAGACTGCGTACACCTGTCGAAACACGCTGAGTATTAGCTCGGCACGGTTAGTGCAGTGATGCGGCCATTATGGTCGCTCGCACAATCGAAGAATTGGACGCCTGGGTTCTCGCGAATGAGGTTCGCCGCGAGATTCTCGCACTTACCGACCGGCCAGACGTGAAACGCGATTTTGATTTCTGCGATCAAGCGCGACGCGCTGCCAACTCAGCGTGCAAGAACACGGCGGAAGGATTCCATCGCTACAAGCACCCGGAGTTCGCGAACTTCGTCAACATTGCAAAGGGCTCGCTGGGTGAGTTGTTCGACTCACTTCATGAAGCACGGATGAAGCGCTACATCGACGACCGGGAGTACGGGCGTCTGCATCAGATGGTCGATCGAGCGCATCGGTGTGCCTGCGGTCTGCACACGCACCTGCGCGGCTCAGATGCACCGTGACGGGCGTGGGCGCACCGAGCACCTAGCACCCAGCACCCAGCACAGCACTAGCACCCAGCACCAAGCACCCAGCACTATTTCCGTTCGATCGTGACTTTGTTCATCGTGACCGGCGTGACCGGCCGATCCTGACGATCGGTCTGGGTCTGCCCGATCTTCTCGACGACATCGAGGCCGTCGACGACGGCGCCGAAGACGGAGTGCTTGCGGTCGAGGTGCGGCGTCGGGCCGAGCGTGATGAAGAACTGGCTGCCGTTGGAGTTCGGGCCGGCGTTCGCCATCGACAGAATCCCCGCGCGATCGTGGCGAAGGCTCGGGTGGAACTCGTCTTCGAACTGGTACCCGGGCCCGCCGTGGCCCTGACCGAGCGGGTCACCGCCCTGGATCATGAAGCCCTTGATGACGCGGTGAAAGATGATGCCGTCGAAGTACGGCTTCTTCTGCTTCTCGCCGGTCTTCGGGTGCTTCCATTCCTTGGTGCCCTCGGCCAGCCCCGTGAAGTTGGCGACCGTCTTCGGCACCTGGCTCTCGAACAGTTCAACTGTGAAGTTCCCGAGTGTTGTCTCGAAATGCGCGTATACAGCCATCCGGCTATTCTGACAGAACCAACTCGGAACTTAGAACTCAGAACTTAGAACCAGGAACCAGAAACCCGGAACTAGCTTTTGTCTTTCAGCCAATCTTTCAACTTGTTCACGAACTCTGCGAGCGAGGCGTCCTGCGCCGCGATCTCGATGAGGCGCTTGGCCGCGGGGATGTTGGAGGCGGAGGCGTAATAGTTGGCGGCATTCATGGCGGACGCGTAGAGCTGACTGTTCGCGTCCTTGAGGCCGGCCTGCAGCGCCGCGATCTTTCGCGCCTTGAAGGCCGCCTCCAGATCGGTCCGGGTCTCGAAGCCGCGCAATAGCGCGGTGAGAACGCCGGCGGCGCGTGCGTAACAACCCATCGCGTCTTCGAACTGTCTGGCGGAGAGCGCCCAGGCCTGGCGCTTCGCGTGCACCATCCCCACGTACCAGATGGCGGTACAGTTGTTTTCGCCTTGCGGCAGAGCGCGCGCTGTCTGCAGGTCGATCAGCGCAGGATCGAGATCGCCCTGGTCGTACTTGATGATGCCCGCCAGCGTGTAGACCTTGTCGGTCGCGCCGGAGCGCTTGGAGGTCTCGATGTCGACGCGCGCGCTCGCGAATTCTTTCCGGACGTGCTGATTGAACGCACGCCAGTAATAGGCTTCGCCCAGGTAATCCGTGCGGAGGTCGATCATCCGTGTCGCCGCCGCGATGGCCTCGTCGGTCTGTTTGAGGAATGTCAGGCAGATCGTGCGGCCGAGCTGCGCATCTTCGTGCGCCGGGACAATCGCCAGCGTCTCCTCATAGAACGCGAGCGCGGCCTCGCAATCGCCAATCGCCTGGTTGAAACTGCCGCTGAGATAGTTCGCGGCGGGCGACGCCGGAAAACGCGTGCGCGCCTCCTCGAGCCGGGGCACCGCCAGGCCCGGACCCACCTGCTCGGCCAGCACGATGTCGATGCGCGCGAGGATCAGCGACGCTTCGGCAAATCGCGGTTGGGCTTCGCGCAACCGGAAGAGGACGGGCTGATTCGGCAACTGACAGGTCGCGGTGCGATACGCGATGAGCGGCGGCGCGCCCGCCGCAGGCTGACGCGTCCGCGGCGGCGGCGGAGTGCCGGGCGGGCGTGGCCGGTTCGGATAGCCGCAATCAGCCGCAAGGTCCAGGTACTTGCGGAAGGGCTCGCTGAGCGTCGCGGTCCGAAGCCACGCGAGCTCGGCGTCGAGCTTGCCGATGTAGCCGGCCTTCTGCTGCGTTTCTCGAAACGCCGCGCCCGTCTTGCGAGGCGTGCCGATGTCATCAGGAGGCACGCCGTCTGCGAGCGCCAGGTACCGGCTTGCGTCGGTGTCAGGCGGCAGTTCCCTGCCGACGTCACGCGCTTCGGACAGCGGCTCCGACGGATCGAGACTGAGCTCCTTGTGACGGAGCGCGATCAGGATGTTGGTTTCGAAGAGCCGCGCGAGCACGACCGGCCGGCCCGCGCCCGATCCGATGCGGCGATACGTCGCGCGCGCATCGAGCAGGCAGTCGTAGCAGCCCTCGAGCACCAGCGCGTCCGCCTTGTCGAGACCCGACAAGTCCGGCGGCCGCACGACAGGCTTCGCCGCGCCACAGCCGACGGCCAGCAAACACACCCCGGCAAGCCACGACTTCATGCACCACATTGGACACCGGGTCTGGGCCTTCGGCCTTGAAATCTTCAATCGGGGAATCGCCAATCGGGCAATCGATTCTCCGATTGTCCGATCACCCGATCACCCGATCACCCGATCACCCGATCACCCGATGCCTAGACCCCCACACTCTCCCGCTCGGCCTTATTGGCGCGAGCCCCCAGCCGATCGAGCCCTTCCACGAGATCGGCGACCAGGTCTCGCGGGCTTTCGCAGCCGGGCGACAGGCGAATCAGGGTGTCCGACAACCCGAGCTCCGCGCGGGTCGCTGCCGGAATCGACGCGTGTGTCATCTTGCACGGCAGACACACGAGCGCACGGACACCGCCAAGGCTTTCGCCGAGCGCGAAGTACTTCAGCGACGACGTGAACGCCGCGGCCTCTTCGGGCGTGCCGTCGAGCTCGAACGACACCATGCCGCCGAAGCCGGTCATCTGCCGACGTGCGATGTCGTGCCCCGGGTGCGACGGCAGGCCCGGAAAGTAGACGCGGCGCACGCGCGAGTGCTTCGTGAGCGCCTCGGCGACAGCCGTGGCGTTCTCCGCATGCCGCAGCATCCGGAGCTCCATCGTCTTCAACCCGCGCAGCGTGAGCCAGCAGTCGAATGGGCCTGGCACGCCGCCGAGTGCGTTCTGCAGGAATCCGACAGGCTCGAAGATCGCCGCGTCGTTTCCGATGACCGCACCCTGAACAAGATCCGAGTGCCCCGCGAGGTACTTCGTCACACTGTGGACGACCAGGTCCGCGCCGAGCGCGAACGGCTGCTGGAAGTACGGCGTCGCAAACGTGTTGTCGACGACGACCAGCGCGCCGGCCGCGTGCGCGATGCGCGAGATGGCGGCGATGTCGTACACGAGCAGTCGAGGATTGGTCGGCGATTCGAGCCACACGATCTTCGTGCGCGACGTGACGACGCGCTGCACGGCGGCCAGATCGCTGAAGTCAACGCGCGTGATGATGCACCCGTTGGGCTCGAAGACCTTGTGCAGCATCCGGAACGTGCCGCCGTAGACGTCACCGGGCACGACGATCTCGGTGCCGGGTTTCAGGTACGCGGTGAGGATCGCGTTCTCTGCGGCGAGCCCCGATCCGAACACCGCCGCGTGGCTCGCGCCCTCGAGCTCGGCCAGCACCACTTCGAGGCGCTTGCGTGTCGGATTCGACGTCCGCGTGTAATCGAACCCGCGGTGCTCGCCAGGTCCGATCTGCTGATAGGTCGTCGTCTGAAAAATCGGCGAGACAACCGCGCCCGTCTGCGGCTCGCTCGGCTGTCCTGCGTGAATCGTCTTCGTCGCGAAATCCATGATCTGATCCTTGTGTCTCGTGTTCCGTGTTCTGAGTTTGAGTCCTGATTTGCGTGACAGACGTAGGGGCCGGGCTTTAGCCCGCCCCTTGCCCGAGCGCAGGGAGGGCAAGCACGCGCGTCCCGCGCGCGTGAAATGCCCACACGATGTCCTGAATCGCCTGCCACGATGCGGCTGCGGTCAGCACGAGCAGCCGGCCGTCGTGCGTCGTCTGTCGCGTCACGCGAATGCCGCGCGACGAGAGCACTTCGATCGCCTCCGCCGGCCATTCCGCCCGCTCGTCGTCACCGAGTGTGAGGAACCACGGACCGCGGGCCGGTTGCCGCAACGCCGCCGCACTGATTGCACTCTCTTGCGGGCGCGGTGCTGCGCGCTGAATCCACTGCCCCGTCACCGCTTCGACGATGTCGTCTACCAGCGTGACGGCCGTCGCTTCCGGTCCGGCACCAGGACCGGAGAACGTCACGGTGTGTCCATTGCGGCCGGTGAGACACAGCGCATTCGCGACGCCTTCGAGTTTGGCGAACGCGTGCGTGTTGGCGACGAACGCGGGACCGACCCACGCGCCGGGTGCGTCCGGATCGAGCGACGCAATCGCGACAGGTTTGATTGTGCCGCCGCTCGCCAGTGCGCCCTGCAGGTCGCCGGGCTGCAGCAGGCCGAGCCCGGCGCATGTCAGATCGGCCACCTTGACGTCATGGCATCCGGCGAGGTGCAGCAGAATCGTGAGCTTCTCCGCCGCGTCACGTCCGCTCGTGTCGGCGGAGCTATCCGGCTCCGCATATCCGCGCGCCACGGCTTCCTTGACGGCCGCGTTGAACTCGACGCCCCGGCCGACCGCGTCGACGATGTAGTGGGACGTGCCGTTGACGATGCCTTCGATCCGTCGAGCTGCAGAGATGAGTGGACGTCGCGACAGCGAGCCGATGAACGGCACGCCGGCGAGCACGGCCGCGTCGCACGCGAACACGGTGCCGTGAGCGTCGGCGATCGCCTTCAGTTCCTGACCGCACGTCGCGACCAGCGTCTTGTTGGCGGTGACGACCGGACGTCCCGCGCGCAACGCTTTCGCGACGAGGGCACGCGCAGGTTCCAGTCCGCCGAGCACTTCGACGACGACGTCGACGTCGCCGTCAAGAACATCTCCGGCCCTGGAGGTCACCGCGAGCGCCGGCCCGGAGCGCGATTTCGCGACGTCCCGGACAAGCGCACCCGTACATTCGAGCGCGATGCCCGCAGACGCCAGCCGATCTTCTTCGGCCTCCGCGAGCGCGGCGACGGCCTGGCCGATTCGTCCGTAGCCGAGCAAGCCGACACGAACAGTGCGGATGGGTACGGCTGTGGTCGAGCCAATCGCGGGTGGTGTTGAAACTTCTGAGTTCTCAGTTTTGAGTTCTGAGTTGATCACGTTCACGACAGACACACGTCCCCCTCGCGCGCCGAGGAGTGTTTTGAAAACACCACGGCACGACAAACGGCAAAGCAACGCGACGCGGCCTGCGCGTTGCGGTTACGAACGACTTACCGTGGGAACGAGTACTACTGCCAACTGCGACGCAATCGGCCTCGCTTTTATCTTCCCCGGTATCGGGCAGGAAGTAGCACCTGGGCATTTGCTGCCTGGTTGCTGTGGCGTCTTCGGGCCTGTTCCCTCAGCCACTCGAGATAATCGCCTGCGGCACGCGCAGACTGCCAACGAGGATACGCAGGCGGACTCAGGTTGTCAAACGGGTAATCAATGTCGATGAAATCATTAGCGGGGGGCGCACGAGTCCGGCGTCCGGACTCGCGTGGACTCTTCGTACTCGTCGTACTCTTTGGTGGGTTTACCGCTCGACGCGGTCGTACACGCGGTTGACGCCGACGATGTTCGCCTGTTTGTCCTGCGTATTGCCGACGCGCACGATGACGAACAGACGCTTGCCGCTTTCACTCAGCATGTACGTCTCGCTCATCCGGAAACCTTCGGTGCCTTCGATTTCCTTCTTGAGCAGGCTGCCGTCCCAGTAGGCCTTCGCTTCGAAGACGGACGCGCTGAGCTGGTACTTCTTTTTCTTGCCGGTCGTCGGATACGTGATCTCGCGATCGAGATGATCGACGAAGGTCACTTCGGAGTCCGTCAGCTTGATCTTCAGCTCGACCGGGACTTCGAGAAGATCGCGAACGAGGTCGCGGCGCTCGTTGACGACCAGCGACGTGAACGGCGAACTCATTCCGCCGCCACCGCCACCGCCGCCGCCGAAGCCGCCGGGGTTCGGATTGCCGGTGCCGCTGGTGCCGGCGGTCGTGCCGCCGCTGCCCGTCCGGCCCGCACCGGCGCCGCCACCGTTTGCGCCGCCGTTCCCGCCATTGCCACTGGACACACCGCGACGCATCGCGGCGTTGTCTTCTTTGCGCCCGTTGGCAGAGTTGAGGCTTTCTTCCGGGTTGTAGACCCAGACGCCGGCAAAACTCTCTTTCGTGGCGGGTGAGGCGACTGAAGAGGTCGACGGGCCTGGCTGGGATTCTTTCTGGCCGTCGCGCGCGTGAACAGAGACCGTGGATGCGCTGTTGAGCACCAGCGCCAACCCGGTCAGGAGCGTTACTCGATGAAGAGCTCCCATGGCCACGTCCCTCGCGGAAAAGGTCTTATTGGCCGTAGCATAACCCACTCCACCGGGCCGGCGCTCACGAAGTGGTTACGAGATCTGCGAAAAAAGGCCGCCGGGAACCGCCTCACTGGCGAAATTCGTCGGTGGGACCCGGGCTCGGGCTCGGTTGGGCTACGGTTTTGCGGCCGCGGGCTCGGGGGCCAGCCACGACGCGATCTGCTCGCGGGTCCAGCGGTGGTCGTCGTTGAGGTGCACGAGGAGCGCCGCGAGGTAGAGACGCTTGCGGCAGCCTTCGCCGGGGCACGGCTTCACCGTGTCGAGGCAATCGAAAAACCAGTCGAGATCGCGCGTCGGATGCTGGCCGGAGGCTTCAGCCGGCAGGCGGTACATCGCTTCGTACGCGGCGCCGAGCGCACACGACGCATTCTGCCCGCTGTAGTAATCGCCGAACGCGTGCTCTGGCCGGCGCTTCATGCCGTGACGGATGTACTCGGCCAACTCGCGTTCGCCGTGATGCTGCCTTGGTGGATCTTCGGCGTGCATGTTGCGCCTCCTGTGGAAGGAACAACTTCAGTGTAACAGCAGTGATCGCGTACTTTGCGGCCGTTTGCCGCGAGAAATGGCGTCGTTCACATCCGGCCGCGTACGTCCGCGATCGGGCAGATTATCGTCGGGCGCCGGTCGGCCGGCGCGGATTGAGCTGCGACTCGAGCTGCTCGCGCTCCGCCTCGGGCATCCCGTACGTGTGGCGATCTTCAGGGAACGTGCCGCTGCGCACTTCGCGCGCGTACGTTTCGAGCGCGCCGCGGATGGTGCTCGCGGTGTCCGCGTACTGCTTGACGAATCGCGGTGTCGGACCGGGAATGAGTCCGAGCAGATCGTGCCAGACCAGCACCTGGCCGCCGCAGTTCGCACCGGCGCCGATCCCGATCGTCGGAATCTGCACGGCCTCGGTGATGCGCGACGCGACCGTCGCGGGCATCGCTTCGAGCACGATCGAGAAACATCCGGCGCGTTCGAGCGCCTGCGCTTCTTCGATGAGCCGCCGCGCCGCGGCCGCCGTGCGGCCCTGTGCCTTGTAACCGCCGAGCTTCGTAGCCGACTGCGGCGTGAGGCCGATGTGTCCCATCACCGCGATGCCGGCGTCGATGATGCCGCCGATGCGCGTGAGCGTGCGTCCCGCGCCTTCGAGCTTCACGGCGTCTGCGCCCGCTTCCTTCGCGAAGCGAATCGCGTTGGTCACCGCGGTCTCTTCTGAAATCTGGTAGGAGCCGAGCGGCATGTCCGCGACGATCAGCGCACGCCGCGTCGCGCGCGACACCGCGCGCGTGAACAGCAGCATCTCGTCCATCGTCACGGGAACGGTCGAGTCGTACCCGAGCATCGTGGTGCCGGCCGAGTCGCCGACGAGCACGATGTCGACCCCCGCCGTATCCGCGAGTCGCGCGCTCGGCGCGTCGTACGCCGTCACCATGACAAGCCGTTCGCCGCGGCGCGCCATCTCGGTGATCGCCGGCAACGTGAGCTTCTGTGCGGCGTGATCGGATTCGTGGATAGCCATGAGGATGACCGGTCCTTCGCAGTGTGTCGGCTGGTACGACGCCCTGCTATAGCCCCGCCCGCTCCGGGTGGTCGACAGGAACATTATCGATCAGGCGGGTGGCGCCGGCCTTCACGGCGACAACAAGCGTCGGACCGTCAGAAAACGTGGCCAGGCCCACATAGTCGATGTCGAGCCCGGCAAGCGCGGCCCGTGCCGCAGGAATCGGGTCGCGTCCGGACCGGTGCGCGGCCAGCGCGGCGCGCAGAGCGGCCGGAATCGCACGGGCCTTCGCGCGCTCATCGGGCGAGAGCCTCGCGTTGCGCGACGACAGCGCGAGGCCATCCGCATCACGCACCGTCGGCACCACGTGCACGCGGACACCGAGATGCAGGTCGCGCACGATCTGCCGGATGACCGCAACCTGCTGCGCGTCCTTCTGGCCGAAGTAGGCGAATTGCGGCCGCACGATGTTGAACAGCTTCAGGCACACGGTCGCGACGGCGCGGAAATGACCGGGGCGGTGCTTGCCTT
>Ga0137451_1000218_pt1 | contig 17390 bp, 17 predicted proteins | sample EasRivERMGT500_2_FD_102336 | JGI IMG/M metagenome (GOLD analysis project Ga0137451, IMG submission 102336) | Soil microbial communities from meander-bound floodplain in the East River, Colorado, USA - East River MetaG ERMGT500_2 | ecosystem: Environmental > Terrestrial > Soil > Floodplain ... | reverse complement strand
CTTTGACGAGCCCGCCGACCGTTCCGGTGCTCTGCGGAAAGTGCTGCGGGACGCGCTTGAAAACGGCGCCGTTACCGAGACCCAACAACGCGGCGCAACCGAGCGCGCCCACGGTGAAGGGCACCATCGCCGGCCAAGAGAGGATCAGCGCGAACGGAACGATGCCGGCGAACACGACCGAGAGCACACGCGCGCCGCCGATCCGATCGGCGAGCCACCCGCCCACCGGACGCATGCCGGTCGCCAGGATCACGAAGCCCGCGGCGCGAAACCCCGCCTGCGCGGGGCTGAGGCCGAACTGGTCCTTCAACAGGGTCGGCAGATAGACGGCGAAGGCGACGAAGCCGCCGAAGGTGAGGAAGTAGAAGGCGGACAGGGTCCATGCAAGCGGCTCGCGGGTCATCACGCGGAGCATGGGTCCGAGACCCGCCGGCGTTTTCGTCGAGGGCGCGTTGCGTGCCGAAATCGCGAATGCCGCCCCCCACGCGACGAGCAGGACGGCAGCGAAGCGGAAGACCGAGTCGCGTCCGATCGACGCGGCGACGACCGGTCCGAGGAAAACCGCCGCCGATTGGCCGGCGTTTCCCAGACCGTAGATTCCCAGGGACGCGCCCTGCGACCTCGGGCCGGACCAACGGGAGACGTAGTCCACCCCGATGGGAAACGCCGCCCCCGCAAGGCCTAAGAAGAATGCCGTCACGAGAAGCGTCGCGTAATTCTCCGCGTTGGGAACGAGCGCGACCGGGATCGCGACCAGGAGCATCAACACGGCGAATACCGATCGCGCGCCGAAGCGGTCGGAAGCCATCCCCATCGGGATGCGCGCGATCGCCCCGAGCAGGACAGGTGCTGCGACCAGCAAGGCCGTCTGCGTGCCGCTCAGCCCGAAATCCTTCCGGAACGCGGGTGCGAACGCGGAGATCAACCCCCACGCAGCGAAGCACACTCCGAACGATAGGGTGCCGAGGAGAAGGTGACGGAGAGGTAGCGGCTCGGCTCGGTGAGCCATGGCCGGATGCTAGCGCACTCCCGCGCTCGGCAGAAGACTACTTCGGTCCTTTGCTCGAGCCCCGACTCACGCACGCAGGCCGTACGCTGTCGATAGCCAGGGAAGGAGGACGGCGATGTCCAAGATTCTGGTCGTCGAACACGAACCCAATCTCCGACGTCTCTATCGACGAGAGCTGGCGCGGGAGGGCGACGTCGTCCTGACCACCGACAGCGAGATCGACGCGGTTCGCGAGCTCGTGCGGGAGCGGCCGGACGTCGTGGTCGTCGACGCGGGACCGCCGCCCGGCGGCCTCGCCGTCGTGGAGCGAATGCTCGCGCTGGACCGCACGGTTCCCATCGTGCTCAACACGACGTACAGGTCGTACACCGACGACCCGCTGGGCTGGGCGGTCGACGCGTACGTCGACAAGTCGTCCGATCTCGGCGAGCTGCGCGCGAAGGTGCACGAGCTGTTGTGCTCTCGGTCCGAGGGCGTCTGAAAGGGAGGTGTGCGATGTCCAAGACCAGCCTCAGCATTCATGGAATCCTCTGTCCTACGGACTTCTCCGAGCTCGCAGCGAGCGCCTTCGCGGAATCGGTGCGCCTCGCACGGTGGTTCGGCGCCCAGGTGACGGTCGTTCACGTCGTACCCGTCACGGCGTCGATCGTCGGCGACATGGGATACCTGCCGGTCGTGTCCGGGATGGACGATGTCGTGCGTGGAGCCACTCTCCGAACGCTCCAAGAATTCGTCGATGCCACGGAGCACGCGGGGGTGCCGGTCGCGCTCGCTTGCCGGGAAGGGAACGCGTGCGAGGAGATCCGTCGTCTCGCGCAGGAGACCGGCGCCGGTCTCGTCGTGATGGGGACGCACGGCCGTTCGGGGTTCCGCAGACTGGTGCTCGGCTCCGTGACCGAGGCCGTCCTCGACCATCCTCCCGTGCCCGTGCTGGCCGTGAACCGGAAGCTCCCGCAGCGCAAGGGTCTGTATGCAACGGTGCTCTGCGCGACCGACGTCTCGAAGGGAAGCGCCCGAACGGTTGCCGTGGCGTTGGCGATCGCCGGAGACGGCTCGAAGCGCGTCACGGTGCTCAACGTCGTCGAGCACGGCGTGGAGGCGTTCCGCGGATCGATCGAGCAAGCGGCCGTGACCGCGTTGCATGGGATCATCCCCGAAGAGGCCCGAGGCGTGCGCCGCATCGACGAGCGCGTCGAGCTCGGTGAGGCGGACCGGGAGATCCTGGACGTTGCGGCCGAGGAGGCCTCGGACCTCATCGTCATGGGGACTCGAGGGCACGGCGCGTTCGGGCCGTTCTTCGGATCGACGGTCCGGAGCGTCGTGCGCAACGCCACGTGCCCTGTGATGGTGGTGCCCGCCGGGTTCACGTGGCCGGCGACGGAGCTGCGGACGAAAACGGTCCGCACGAAGGCAGGTCACCCGCCAGCGGCTGGTCACACCGGTGCGCGGTAGCGGAGTGCCCGGCCCAGGTATTAGCCTTCCTCCGGACGTCACCAGGAGAGGCTCCCATGCGACGAGCTGCCGCCCTCGGCGTTTCCTTCGTTCTCCTCCTCGGCCGCATCGCATCCGCGGCCGATAGCCCGCCCTTGGGTGATTTGAGCAAGGTCGGCATCGTCGACTTCCCGACCTCGTGCAGCGCCGAAGCCCAACCGGAGTTCGTGCATGGGGTCGCGCTGCTGCACTCCTTCTTCTATGAAGAGGCGCGCCGGGTCTTCACGGTGGCCGCGACGAAGGATCCGGGATGCGCGATGGCTTCCTGGGGCGTCGCGATGACGTGGTACCACCCGATCTGGGCGCCTCCGACGGAGGCCGACCTCAAGGCGGGCCTCGCGGCTGTCGAGAAGGCGGAGTCGATCGCGAAGGTCACTCCGCGCGAGCGGGATTACATAGCCGCGATCGCGGCGTTCTACCGCGCGGCAAAGCAGAACGCCTCAGGCCCGGTCGGCATGAGCTGCCATGGACCGACCGATTACGTGACGCGGCGCGCGTCGTTCACACAGGCGCTGGAGAAACTGCACGCGCAGTACCCGGACGACGTCGAGGCGGCGGCCTTCTACGCTCTGTCGCTCATCAAGTCGAGCCCGACGCCGGCGGAGGTTCCGGGCCAGCTCGAGGCGGCGGCGATCCTCGAGCCGCTTTTCAAGGCGCATCCCAACCACCCGGGAGTCGTGCACTACCTGATCCACGCGTACGACTACCCGACGTTGGCGGCGAAGGGCCTGGCCGCGGCCGATCACTACGCGAGCATCGCGCCGTGGGTGCCGCACGCGCTCCACATGCCCTCCCACATCTACACGCGGCTCGGTATGTGGGAGAAGTCGATCATCGCGAACGCGGCGTCCGCGGACGCGGCGCGCGAGTACGGAGCCAAGTACCACCCCGGCGCGGCGAACGCACAGGAGCTGCACGCGCTCGATTATCTGGCCTACGGCTACCTCCAGACGGCCCAGGATGCCAAGGCGCGCGAGGTCGCGGCGCATCTCGCGACGATCACGAAGACGTTTCCGGAGGTGGACTTCGCGGCGGCGTACGCGAGGGGCGCCATCCCCGCGCGCCTGGCGCTCGAACGCCAGGCGTGGGCCGAGGCGGTCGCGTTGGCTCCGCCGAATCCTCGATTCGTCGAGAAGTTCCCGTTCGATGCCGCGCACGTCGAGTACGCGCGAGCGCTCGGTTGCGCGCGGACGAAGGACATCGAGGGCGCACGCAAGGCGTCGGCGCGGATCCAGCAGCTCCACGACGCGAGCACCGATCCCGGCTACGCGTACTTCCGCCGCCAGCTCGAGCTGCAGCAGCTTGCGGTGAAGGGGTGGCTTGCGTGGGGCGAGGGGCGGAATGACGAGGCGATCGCTCTGCTCCGCTACGCCGCGGACGAGGAGGATGCCCTCGGCAAGCACCCGGTCAGCCCCGGGGCGATCCTGCCCGTGCGGGAGCTGCTCGGCGATCTCTACCTCGAGCTGGACCGGCCGGCCGACGCATTGGCCGCCTTCGAGCAGTCGCTGAAGCTCAATCCCGAGCGGTACCGGGCGATCGCGGGCGCGGCCCGCGCCGCCGAACGCGCGGGCAAGGCCGGCGCGGCGCACGACTATTACGCCAAGCTGCTCCAGCTCGCGAAGCCCGGCGACGGAACTCGCCCGGAGATCGCGCAGGCGCGGGCGTTCGTCGCTCGCGACGGGACGGCCGTCGCGGAGGCTGACGCCCCGGCGCCCTAACCCATCGGGGTGATGACGGGGCACCCTCGATCTCGCTAAACCTTCGCCATTCCCGGTGGGGTCGGTCGCGACGACCGGCCACCGGCCGATGGAATCGAGGGTCGAGATCATGAAGAAGACTCCTTTGTTCGCCGTGCTCGCGACGATGTTCCTCTTCGCGCGTGCATCGAGCGCCGCGGTGATTCACGTGGATCCGGGTGGATACCCCGGGGAGTACCGGATCGCCGGTGGGCCGTTTGTCGTGGGCCCCGGCGCCGCGGACCTGCCGGCTGGAGGCCCTTATCAGCTGGGCCTACGCTTCGTGGGAGACGTGTTTTTCGAGGTCGATGCAGGCGGGAACGTTACGAGCCTGACCCCGGACTCCGCTTACGGCGACGGCGACACGCTCGTGCTTCGCAATACGACGATCACGGTCAACCCCGGGAGCTTCGGAGGCGATTATCGGGTGCTCTTCTTCCCGTTCGGACCGGGCATTCGGACCCACGCGCTCGTCCCCGGCCTGGGGATGTCGTACGTGTGCGGCCTTTTCGCGGGGGACATCTCCTTCCAGGTCGATGCCGCGGGGAACGTGATCAACCACACTCCGAACTCCGCGACGGCGTCCGGGAGCACGCTCACGTTTCGAACAGCGACCGTGAACGTCGATCCGGGCGCGTACCCCGGTGCCTGGGGAGTCTGGGGAAACCCTCTGCAATTCGGCGCGCACCCAGCCACCGTGGTGACCGGATTGGGCATGCAGTGGTTCGTGGGCATCCACCAGGATGTGGGGGATATCCACTTCCAGGTGGATACGGCCGGCAATCTCGTCAACCTGGCGCCTGGGTCCGCGGACATCGTCGGCACCACGCTGGTCCTGAAGAACACGATCATCTACGTGAACCCGTCCAGCCCGACGGTCGAGTACGACATCATCTACTTCCCGATCGGCACCGGTCCCCGCAACTTCGTTCTCATCCCCGGGTCGACGCTGTCGTGGAGCCTGGAGATCAACAACCCGGACCATACGTACGGCGGCAGGGCTCGGTTCACCGTCACCGATCCCTGCGCCATCAGTCCCGACGCCGTGTCGGTCGGCTCGAACGACTTCGACCTCTCCTGCTCTCCCTTCGTCGTGTGCGTCGACCATGACAACGACGGGTACGGTGCTCCCGGCGACGCCTCGTGTCCTCAGGGTGCCGCAACCGACTGCGACGACCTGGACTCGAGCGTGCATCCGGGCGCTCCGGAGCTGTGCGATGGGCGCGACAACGATTGCAGCGGCTCGCCGGGACCCGAGGAGGTCGATGCCGACGGCGACCACTACAGGATCTGCCAGGGAGACTGCAACGACGCGAACGCGTCGCAGAACCCGCAGGCCCCCGAGCTTCCGGGCAACTCGGCCGACGAGAACTGCGACGGCTCGCTCGGCGCGTGCGATCCCACGGCGGTGTGGCGCAACCACGGCCAGTTCGTGCGCTGCGTGGCCAACGAGGTGAGCTTCCTCGTCAGCCATGGAACCATCACCGAGGCCCAGGGCGACGATCTGGTCCGCCAGGCCGCCCAGTCGAACGTGGGCAAGTGATCGCGATCGGCAGCTAGGATCGAGGCCGGGCGGCGTGATCCCACGCCACACGCCGCCCGGCTCCCGTACAATCCCGCTCGCGATGGGATTCCTCAGCCACCTCTTCTACCCCTGGGGATTCATCGTTCAGATCGCTGCGCTCGTGCACTTTTTCTGGCGGCGCCGAGCCGGTTCCATCTGGCTCTGGATCATCTTCATGGGCGGGTTCGTAGGTGCTGCCGCGTATCTCATCGTCGAGGTACTCTCGGAGGCGGATCTGCTCCGGACGGCGCTCGAGCGGCGCGCCCGCAAGACACGCATTTCAAGCGTCGAAGCTCAGACTGTCGACAATCCGTCCGTCGCCAATCTCGAGGAGCTGGGAGAGCTCTACTGGGACGAGAAGGACTACACGAAGGCGCGCGACGCCTTCAACCGGGCCGTCGGGGCGGGAAGCGATTCCACACGGACGTTCTACCGCCGCGGCCAGTGCTCCCTCGAGCTGGGGGAGGCCGCGGTCGCCGTGACGGACCTGGAGTTCGCATTCCGCACCGAGCCGAAGCTCGATTTCTACCGCGGCGGGATGTTCCTTGCGCGCGCCTACGCCGCCACCGGTCGGGACGCCGAAGCGGCGGCGGTGTTCTCGGCGGCCACGCAGCGGACCAGCACACCGGAGATGCTCTGCGGCTACGCCGCCTTCCTCGCCGAGCACGACCGAGAAGAGGAGGCGCGCGAGTGGCTGAAGCGCCTCGAAGAGATGAAGCGAACTGCTCCCCGGTTCGTGCAACGCGCGGAGCGCGCCTGGTTCAACAAGGGGGCGGCCCTGCGCAAACAGCTCAGTCGCTGAGGATCAGGACGCCACCTCGACGGTGACCCTGTCGCCTCGCACCACGAAGCGCAGGGCGCTCGCTTTCGTGCGTGACACGTTCAGATCGTAGAGCGCCGAGAGATACGTCTTCTTGGTTCCATAGACCTTCGCGGAGAGCTTGTGCTGCCCGGCAGGAATCTGAACGGGATCCCACGTCGTGGTTTGGGAAATGATTAGGAGCGGTTTCTGGAACTTTTCATTGAAGATCGGGACGCCATCGAGCATGACGACGAGATTCCCCTGCCGCAGCGTGCTGGTGATGCTGATCGTCATGGGACTCTTCGACGCCGCAGCACGGACGGACGGCTTGGCTTCCGGGCCCACGCTCTGCATGGAGCACGGATTCGTGGCTGGCGCGGCGACCGTCGTCGTTCTCCACTCGCGAATCGACTTGGCCGGAGGCGGATCGGCCGCAAGGGATTCCGGAGTTGCCGTCGTTCTCCACTCACGAATCGACGTGGCCGGAGGCGTGGCGGCCTCAAGCGATTCCGGAGTTGCCGCCGTCCTCCACTCACGAATCGAGGTGGCCGGAGGCGTGGTGTCCGCCGGCTCTCCGGCCGCGAGCGACTCCGACGTGGTCACGACAAGCACGGGCATCACAAGGCGCGCGAGCATTCTCGTCCCGAACATGGCCAGGCCCTCCATGCGCTTCATCTGAAATATGGGCGCCTGTAGGACTCTGCCCACCGTCGCTTCTGATCTACGGAATTCAAATCCGTTATCGCGCGAGCGCGGGAGCCGCTTCGGCCGGAGGGTCGTCCGCTAGTACTTGACCATGTAGTTCTTGGCCTCGAGACAAACTCCGAACGCCTTCTTGAAGTTCGTCAGCTGCTCGGCGGTTGCCGCCTGAGCTTGCTGACCCTGCGCCTCCGCCTGCTGCGTGGCCTGCGCCCCCGCCTTCTTGGCCTTGCGCCGCCCGGCCACGACGCCGACCGCCGCCCCGGCGGCGGCACCGCCTCCGGCGTCGTCGCTCGCGACCTCGCCGACCACCGCTCCGGCCGCTGCGCCCTTGACGGCTCCCTTGGCCCCAGCACCTTTGCCCGCTTGCGCGGCTTGCTGCTTCGCAGCTTCCGTCTGCTGGGCCTGCGCTTCGGCTTGCTTCTGAAGGGCGAAGGGGTCGGTCCCCGTTTGCTGGTTGGCGTACGTGTAGCACGCGGCTTCGTCCTGTGATTGCTGCTCGGGTGTCTGTCCCTTCGACGGGAACGCGTAGACATTCATCGTGGCGGCGAGTGTCTTCTGCCCGGAAGGCGGAGCCGCGGGGGGGGCCTGGGCGAGCGCGTGCGTCCCGCACACGAACGCCGTCATGAAGAGGAGAACCGTCCGTTGTCTCATGGTCGTTTCCTTTGGAGATGAGCCGTGCAGATTATCGTGCCGAAACGTAATGCAGTCTATCAGCGCACTGGCCAGGGCGGGGCCTCCACGGGCTGGCGCTGTGGCGTGTCGGAGTAGGCGACCCTCGGATCGTCCGTCGGCTCCGGAGCCTCGGCACCGTATCGGTGGGCGAGCTCGCTTGCGGGGTAGAAGAGCGCCGGCTCGGGATCCTCACGGTGACCGACGAAGAGGACCGCGCACGGCTCGTCCAGGCCCACGACCACGTGGGTCGTGCCGGCGGGGAAGTGCACGAAGTCCCATGTCTCGAGGATCCGCTCCTCGCCATTGACGAGCAGGCGGCAGCGGCCCGCGAGCACGATCAGGTCTTCCTGTGCGCCTTCACGGTGGTAGCGGCAGTTGGGCTTCCCCGGCTCGAGCACGTAGACGTGGATGCCGATCTGCGGGAACGGATCGCCGGGCTTCTCGAAGTACGCCATCCTGCCGAAATGGTCCCCGCGGCTCGTCCACCGTGCGTCCTTGACGTTGACGACGAACCAACCGCCGCGCTCCTCGAGCATCACGGTCCTCCTGGTCCGTGGCTACTTCAGGCTGGCGATCAGGTTCTCGCTCAGGCGCGTGTACTCGGCCTTGAGCTCGCCATCGGCCTTCGACGCGAGCTCGAGCGCTTGCTTGGCCGCCGCCATCGCGCCGTCTTTGTCGCCGGCCTTCTTCAGGATCAGACCCTTGCGGTAGACGATCCACACCGCATCGGGCTGCTTCTTGGCCGCGGTCTCGATCCAGTCCTTGGCGAGCGCCATGTCGAGGTCGTTCTCGTAGTAGAACATCGCCGCCGCGAAGTAGGGTTTCTCGCCGTTGCCCGCCATCGCGGCTTCGATCTGCGGTCTGATCTTCGCCACGACGTCGGTGTCGATCTCGACGGGAACCTTCGTCTTCTCCCAGGCGATGACGAGGTTCGCTTTACCGGCGCGCAGGTCCTGCAGGCTGATCGTCATCGTCTCCAGCGGCTCGGCCGTGGCGACGGGCTTCACCTGGACACGCGCTTGATCGTCCTTCTTATCGTAGGCGTAGGAGCCCCACTGGTCGTCGACGACCTTGCTCAGGATCACCGTCCACTCGGCTTCACCGGGGATCGTGAACAGGGCGTAAGAGCCCGCGGGCACTGCCGCTCCGCCGAGCTTGACGTCGGTGCTGAACGTGATCTTGGTCGCGGCGTTGGCGCCGGTGCGCCACACGACGCCGTAGGGCACGAGCCCGCCGAAGATCTTGCGCTCGCGGGCGCTCGGTCGCGAGTACTCGACCGAGACGCCGGTCACACCGACGCGCTCCTTGATGGATGCGAGTGGGCTCGGCTGCGGGAACTCGATCTTCTTCGCCTCCTGGGCGTATAGTCCGGAGGTGAAGAATGCGGCACCGGAAACAAGAAGGGCGATGAGGTTTTTCATGATCCGCGCATTCTACGCGACGCCGGTTCAATCCGTGCAAGGTGAGGTCACTTCGACGTCCGGAGCGTACGCGGGTGCATCCGGGTCATAGGTCTTACTGGAATCCACGCGCTTGCCGTCAACGGACCAGACCAGCGACTGGACGTTGTCGATGAGGCGGAGCCTCCACCCCTCCGCGGTGTTGATCCAAGTCTCACGGTGGCAAGCGCTCGTGTCGACCCGGCGCCCCACAACAACGATGCATGGACCGTGCACTATGCTTAACGCGTGAGGATACCTTCGAGATCGGTCACCACCACCGTGGTCATGGGTCTCCTTTCCTTCGGCATCCATCTGCTCGTCAACGCTCTGGGCGGCTATGGCTATTTCCGCGACGAGCTGTACTACCTGGCGTGCAGCCGGCATCTCGCCCCCGGGTACGTCGACCAACCACCTTTCTCCATCTTCCTCCTGGCGCTGTCCCGGACTTTCCTGGGCGATACCGTCTTCGCGATCCGCCTGGTCCCTGCCATCGTCTCGGGACTATCCGTAGTCATCTTGTGCCGCCTCGTCCGAAGATTGAACGGCGGCCCCACCGCCATGGCGATTGCGTCGCTCGCCTTCATCTGCTCGGGCCATATTCTGAGCTTCCACGCCTACTATTCGATGAACAGCCTCGACATCCTCTTCTGGCTCGTGGCGGCGTACGTCCTGGTCCTCCTCGGGGAGCGCCCCACCGCGCGAAGATGGGTCCTGCTCGGCCTGGTCCTCGGGGTTGGGTTGCTGAATAAGACCAGCGTGATCTGGCTCGGCGCCGGCGTCGGCGCCAGCCTTCTCCTGACCCGCTTCAGAGGTCAGCTCAAGACCCCCGGTCCGTATCTGGCGGCGGCGACGGCGTTGATCCTTTTCTCGCCGTACGTCATCTGGAACGTCGCCCACGAATACCCGCACCTCGAGTTCATGAAGAACGCCGCGGCTGGCAAGTACTCGGAGTTGACCCGATCGCGATTCCTCGTCGACCAGTTCGTGAACATGAGCCCGCCGACCGTTCTCGTCGCGTTGCTGGGTTTGTGCTGGTATCTCTTCTCAGACGAGGGCCGGAGTTACAGGTTCCTCGCGATTGTCTTTCTCACGGTGTTCGGGATCCTGGTACTCAACCCGCACAGTAAGTCTGAATACATCGCCGCCGCCTACCCATTGCTGCTCGCGGGAGGTGGCGTGATGGTCGAACGCCTGGCCCGGCGGTGGGGCAGAGGGGTTCCGCTGGCCCTCGGCGCGGTGCTCGTTGTCGCAGGGATAGTTGTGGCGCCCATTGCCTTGCCGGTGTTGCCGGTCGAGACCTACATCCGCTACGCGGACATGATGGGCGTGTCGGCGAGCACCCCCGAACAACTGCAACTCGCCGAGCTGCCCCAGTTCTTCGCCGACATGCAGGGCTGGGAGGAGTTGGCGCAGGACGTATCGAAGGCATACCTCTCGATCCCCGCAGCGGAGCGAACTACGACTGTCGCGCTCGTCGGCAACTATGGTGAAGCCGGCGCACTCGAGCAGTACGCCCGGAAGTACCCACTGCCGCGGGTCATCTGCGCACACAACTCCTATTGGTTCTGGGGCGTCGGTGACACCCCCATCACCACCTTCATCAGGCTGGGCGGAAAGAAGGACGATCACGTCAAGAAGTACGCCGACGTGACTCTGGCGGGGGTGCACACCTGCCGCTACTGCATGCCGTACGAGAACAACCTGAACATCTTCCTGGCGCGCCAACGCCGGCGCCCGATTGAAGAGGTGTGGGGCGAGGCCCATTCGTTCCACTAGGAGAGAGCCGCAGCCGGCGCCCAGTGGCTCACTCTCCGATGAGGTGTGCCGCAACTTTTCGCACGTGGGGGTCGGTGCGGTGCTCGTACAGGTAGATCCCCTGCCAGGTGCCCAGCGTAGGCGCGCCGCCGATGACGGGAATCGATAGCGTCGTCGCCGTCAGCGCGGCGCGGACGTGAGCCGGCATGTCGTCGGGTCCTTCGGACGTGTGGCGAAACAGCGGGTCGCCTTCGGGGACGAGTCGGCGCAGGAACCTCTCGAAGTCGCGGCGCACTTCCGCGTCGGCGTTCTCTTGAATCACCAGCGAGGCGGAGGTGTGCTTCACGTGAAGGGTCAAGAGCCCAGTCGCGACCTGCGTCGCGCGGACCCAGGCGACGACGCGATCGGTGAACTCGATCATCCCCGGCCCATGCGACGTGACGACAATTTCGGTGGTGTGTTGTTTCACGAAGGCCAGAATAACCCGCGCGCTAGCGTCGTTGTTTGAGCGGGTTCTTCCAGAGCGCCGTGCCGTCGGAATCGAACAGGACGAGCGAGGACGCAGGGCGGCGGACCTGCTCGTTGCTCTCCGGGTTCTGCAGCTCGACGGATCCGAGCGCCGCGCGAACGACGCCCTGATCGTCGGCGAGATCGAGGAACGGAGACTCCCAGGATCGCAGCCCCAGCTGCGCGCGCATCACGCCGTCGCTGTCGGCGAGGGCGAGGCGGGGTCCGGACTCGCGCGTCGCGGCGAGCTGAGCTGCCACCGCGCCATTCCCGTCCTTGAGTGAGAGCTGGACGCTCCCTTCGCGCCCGACGCTCGCGTGCAATCCGGCGTGCCCGCTCGCACCGGCCAGCTCGAATCCGGGGGCTCCATCGGGGCTCGTGTGCAGCAACGCGCGGACCCGACCGCTTGGATCGAGAAAGCTCAGGGAGGGCTCTCCTGTCGGAAATGCGATCAGCATCGAGCGCGGACGTCCCTCATTGTCGTTGAGCGACAGCCGCGGAGCTCCGGCGGCGCCCGTGATCGAGATCCGCTCCTTGCTATTCGCGTCGTTGAGGACGATGCTCGGCGTGCCGTCGGAGTGCGTTCTCAGCGCGAGTCTCGTCGTCCCCTGCGCGTCGTCGAGGGTCAGCTTTGCCGTGTTGTCGGCCTGCACGGCGAATCTCGCAACCGGATTCCCCCGTGCGGACATCAGCGTGAACCCAGGGGAATCGTTCGAGGCGAGGGAGAGCCGCGCACGCGGCGTGCCCGAAGGATCCGAGAGCTCGACCGAAGGCGTGCCGTCGTCGTTCACTCGAACCGTGACGCGCACGTTGTCGTCCTTGTCGTTCAGCGTCAGCTCCGGCTCTCCGTCGCTCTGGATGGCGAGCATCGCCCGGATCGTGCCGGCATCGTCCGTCAGCGTCAGCGCCGGCTGCCCGTCCATCGACGGGCCGAGTCGCGCGCGCACGGTCCCGTCGGCTTCCAGGAGATGAAATGCGCTCGCCTGGAGGATGACGGGCGCGCTCGGCGACGGCGACGGCGCCTGCGCCATGAGCACGAGCAAACCCGCGGCGGAGATGCTTGCGATCGTGATCCAACGGAGACGGTGGTAGCGCCGCTCGAGGCGCTCGAGCCTCTCGATCACCTGCTCGGACATGGCCGGCCCTCCTCGCGCGACGGAACTCACCGGCGAGCCCGCGCCCAGCGACACCGCATGCTACTGGTTCCCGGCTCCCGTCCGCCGAGGAGGAGGCGACGGAAGCGCGATTCGCTTGGCTACTGCGGAGGATCCGGGCGCGGTGCCTATTGCGGGTGTGCCTTCGCTTTGTCCTTGGGATCGTCTGCTTTGTCTTCGTGCTTGGCGGGCTGCGGCACCGAGCCGCTGTAGAAGACGTCGCACTTCTGGTCGAAGGCGTGATGGATCTTCTGATAGAGACCGATAAACGGGCCCGCGATCGCCTTCATCGTGCTCTTCCCGATGTCCCGCCCGCCGCCGACCGGTCCGGATAGCTTCTCCGTGTAACGCGAGCACCCGCGCTCGTCGAGCACGGCGATCGCGGCGTCCTGGTACACGCCGTGTACGAGGTCGATCTTCCCGGCGAACGCCACGCGGTTCTTCTTGGTGGCGAGGGCGCAGTCCTTCGCTTCGGCGATGCCGTCGTCGATGCGCCAGGTGGTGAGCAGCCGATCGAGCGTCCCCTCGCCCGTGCCGAGCTGCTTGTAGACGCGTCCGAAGTCGTAGCCCTTGGTCGCGATCGGCCCCAGCGGTCCCGCGATGAAGAACGCCGCGAGGTCGATCAGGCTGAACCCGCGCGTCTTGTCGAACTTGTGAATGAGCTTGTCCATGTCGAGGTCGTGGGTCTGCAAGTGACGGCCGGACAGAGAGACGTCCCCGGAGAGCGTCTGCGTGAGCTCGTCCTTGTTGCGACCGGCGGCGCGCACGTGCATCGCGAGCGCCGCCTCCCCGCCGATCACGGGCTCCGTGCGCAGCCCCTCCAGCAGGTGCTCGACGTGGCAGCGCGGGACTTCGAGGCTCAGCTCGAAGCGCGGCGTGCGCTCGCTCGTATCCGCGGCGAGGGTGCCCGTTCCTCGGCCACCGAAGGCGTCCAGCGAGAGGTCGTCGAGCAGGAAGTGGCCGCCGCCGGCCGAGACCTTGGACTTCAATTGGGTGAGCGTCAGCGCGTCCCTGTGGAGCGCGTCCCAGGCGAGCTCGCCCTTGAAGGAGAAGGCGCGGCGGATTCCCTCGGGGGGTCTGCCGATCGCGAAGCCGTGCAAGTTGGCGCTGACGCCGGTGATCTCCGCCCGAGCGGGCTTGCCCCGGTCCCCGAAGGTGTACGCACCACCACGGGCGATCAAGCGGGACACGAACAGGGCCGGGGGCGCCGAGCCCGCACCGGGGGGAGGCCGCGGTCGTGGGGTCGTGCGCTCGAAGTTGAAGTGTCCGTCGGCTCCCCTCACGATCGCGATCGCGAACCCATCGACCGTGCACGTCCCCATGCGCAGACGGCGACGCATGAGCGGGACGAGCTCGAGTGACGAGCATTCCACGTTTTCGAGCCTCACGACCGGCTCTTCCCGATTCTGGAATTGCAAGCCGTGAACGACGACCGTCAAGGGGAACCAGCGCTTCCGCTCGAGGGTCCCCTCGATCGTCACGTGCATGTTCGTGGCCTTCGAGACCGCAGCCTCGATCTCCGATTTCCAGGAGTTCAGGTCGAAGCGCGCCGCGTACACGAGGACGGCCAGAACGACGAGGCTGGTGAGGCCGAGGACGACCAGGAGGGCTCGCTTGCGTTTCCTCGAAGGAGGCACGCCCTCGATCGTAGTGTTCCCGACGTGCGCCGGCGATTCCTGAGGCACCTCAACCGGGGGCATCACCGTCATGGCGGGAATCTCAAGATCGGCTCCGATCACCGGCAGAGAACCAAGAGCGCACCGGCGGTAGCGTCCGCCACTCGACGCGCTCTTGGCCTCGTCCCATCCGTGATCGGGTCGCCGTTCTCAATCCAGTCGACGTCCGCTTACTTCGGGTTGATCTTTTCGGCGACCTTCTGAGCAGCGACGGCACCCGTCGCAGCGCCGGCCGTGCCGCCGACGACCGTCCCGACCGGACCGCCCACGGCGGTGCCAATCACCGCGCCGGTCGCCGCTCCGGCGGCCGCACCGACTCCGGTGGCCACAGGGTGGGCGTCGTTCGAATCAACCTTCGGCTTCGGGTTGTAGTTCTTGTCCATTGGAGAACTCCTTCAGGAACCGTTGGCGCGGGAATACGCCCACTTCGGCACAGTACGTCGTGAGCTGGCACCCTTCGATGGGGTGTAGTCCTACCGACACCCGACCCGGTGCGTGTGAGACGAGAAAGAAGATGCTACGAGCCAACGCTTTGTTGACTCGTTGCCTGTTTTCTACGAGGGTTACGGATAGCGACCGTATTCGCGGCGAGGTGCAGCGAAGCCATCACGGGGTCGGGTAGCTGGATTCCTCCGCGAAGCTTCGAACAGTCTGATGTGGTCCAGCGCCAGCCTCTCCATTGCGGCGCCCAGTGATTGAGGTATTGAAATCCTGTTGGTACTGCGTCGGTTGTTCAAGCTCGCGCACTCAAGATCCTGATAACGTGCGCCCTACGGCGTGAGGCAGATGAACAACGATTTGAAGCCCGACGAACGGCTCCCGACGGAACCGGAGGACTTCTCGCTCGTCCTCGGCGGTCCACTCTTTCAGCTCTGGCAGCGATCGCATATGGCCGGCGACGGGCTGCAGCTCCTGCACCGACGCGTCATCGTGCTTGCGACGATCGCGTGGCTTCCGCTTCTGGTGCTATCGGTCGTAGAAGGGCATGCCTGGGGTTCCAGCGTCGCGTTACCGTTCGTCCGAGACATAGAGGTGCACGCCCGTCTGCTGCTCGCGATGCCGCTTCTGATCTTCGCGGAGTTGACCGTCCACCAGCGCTTTCGTTCGGTCGTGCGGCAGTTCATCGACCGAGGCCTGGTCCCACCCGCTGGGCGGGCGCGCTTCGACGCGGCGATCGCGGCGGCGATGCGCCTGCGAAACTCGATCACCGCGGAAGTGGCGATGCTGGCCTTCGTCTACGTCGTCGGCGTGGCCTACATCTGGCGGACGCAAGTCGCGGTCGACGCGTCCAGTTGGTACGGGGTGGCCTTGGATGGGAAGCTCCAGCCGTCGTTGGCCGGCTGGTGGCTGGGCTGCGTCAGCTTGCCGGTGTTCCAGTTCCTGCTCCTACGCTGGTACTTCCGGCTGTTCATCTGGGCCCGCTTCCTCTGGCAGGTCGCGCGCATCGAGCTGACGCTTATTCCCACGCATCCGGACCGGTGCGGCGGGTTGGGCTTTCTCGCCGCGGTGGGCCATGCGTTGTCCCCTGTGTTCGTGGCCCAGGGGGTGATGCTCGCCGGCGTGATCGCCAACAAGATCTTCTACACGGGGGCAAAGCTCCCGGAATTCAAGATGCACATCGCCGCGCTCGTCGTCATAACGCTGCTCGCGCTCCTCGGGCCGCTCTTCGCATTCGCTCCCGTACTCGCGGGCGTCCGGCGAACGGGCCTGCGGGAGTACGGCACCTTGGCGCAGGGCTACGTTCGCTCGTTCGATCACAAGTGGCTGCGCGGTGGCGCACCGCCGGACGAGCCGTTGATCGGCAGCGCCGACATCCAGTCGCTGGCGGATCTGAACAATAGCTTCGAGGTGGTGACGAGCATGCGGTTTGCGCCGATCACCTTCCAAGCGATTCTCCAGCTCGCGGTCATGACCGTGCTCCCCTTCGCTCCGCTGCTGCTGACGATGTTCTCAGCGGAGGAATTGCTCACAGAACTCGTGAAGACACTGTTCTGACCGATCCTTCGCCGCGGCCTCGATAGAACATCAGTGAGGAAAGGGCGACGAATCAACGATTTCTTAATTCGTTGCCCTTTCCCGTGTCCGAGCATTACAGGAGGGCCGTACAGTCCGACGATTATGGTGACACCAGTGGACACGCGGCTTCCTACGCGTCACACGTCCTACCGGAGCTCGTCGCGGCGCAGGAGACGATGCCCCTCAAACACGGTCAGCACTTCAATCGTATTGAGCATGCGGCGGTACACGATCCGGTAACTATCGACGACGATCTCGCGAAGGCCGCTACTCGGGATCTCCGGGAGCTTGCGACCCCGATCAGGATACCGACCCGGCGCGTCGCCCCGAGCGATCAGTTTGTCGACAAGCCTCACCGCTGCCTCGGGATGGTCACACGCGACGAATGTCTCGATCTCGGTCAAGCGCTCCCACGCCCGCTCGGTCCAGACGACCTTCATCCCCTGGCGCGCTCGGCTCGCCACGCGCGGAGGCGCTTCTTGAGCTCGGCGGTGCCGGTCACCTTCCCTGCCTCGGCATCGGCCAGGCCAGCCGCGATCGACTCCAGGAACCGCTGCCGCTCTTGAATGCGATCGAACTCCCTCGGAGACACCAAGACGCCGGCCGGTCGACCGTTCTGCGTGATCACCATCGGCTCTCCGGATTCCCCGAGGCGCTTGAGCAGCTTCGCGGCCTGCGCCTTGAATTCGCCAAGGGGGACGATTCCGTCGAAGACCTGGACTTCCTTCACATTCACCTCCCGTCTGCGTGCGGACCAAATATAGACCGATTACGGACCGTTATCCACCACAATTCCCGACTGGACCCGCGGATGCGGCAAACTGGCGGAGGGTGGCTTTTCGCCTTTTTGCCCTAGACTCACTG
>Ga0137451_1000216_pt1 | contig 17467 bp, 11 predicted proteins | sample EasRivERMGT500_2_FD_102336 | JGI IMG/M metagenome (GOLD analysis project Ga0137451, IMG submission 102336) | Soil microbial communities from meander-bound floodplain in the East River, Colorado, USA - East River MetaG ERMGT500_2 | ecosystem: Environmental > Terrestrial > Soil > Floodplain ... | reverse complement strand
GGCGACGAGGTTGTTCTCGGCGCGCCGCCAGCTGTAGTCGCCCCGCAGCGAGACGGCGACGTCGACCGGCAGGCTGAGGCGGGTGCGCGCGGCGGTGTGCCAGTCCTCCGCCTTGCTCACCGCGTTTCCGGTGGTGTCGCGCATCTGGCCCGTGTCGTTGGGCTTGAGCCCGGGGTTGTCGCTCAAGCCCACGAGGTAGAGGAACTCGCTGGTCCCCAGCAGGCGCGAGTAGCTGCTGGTGTGGTTGTAGCCCGCCTCGGTGGAGATGGCTCCCAGGCGGGCCAGCAGGCCCCGCAGCGACGGGCGGGAACGCTGCACCGTCCGGCTGGTGTCGGAGGGCAGGCGCCGCGCCGCCTGCGGCTGCAGGCGGTCGAATGGCAGCGCCCAGCTGGCGTTGATGCTCTGGCCGTTCGCGAGCGCCCGGACGCTCAGGTCCCTCGAAAGCTCGGGGCCGTTGCTCTGGGCGTAGTTGCCGGTCCAGCCGAGGGTGGGGCTGAGCCACGGGCCGCGGTTGAGCGAGTAGCGCGCGTCCATGTTCTGGCCCCAGCGGACGACCTTGCCGAGATTGATGGAGCCGAACTGCTCACGCTGCTCTGCCGGCAGCGTCAGGTTGCGCACCGCCTCGAAGTGGTGGTGGAAGAACTCGAACGGCCGCATGTCGGCGCCGAAGTTGATGAACGCCGTCCGGCCGTCCACCGAATTGCGCAGCAGCAGGCCGCTGGCATCGCGGAGCCGGTCGTAGACACGCTGTTCCGACGTGGAGAGGGCGTAGTTCCAGTAGAAGCGCTCCGGCAGCAGGTACATCCTGACCTTCGTCAGCGGCACGCGGAGCACCATCAGGTTGCGCGGACTGATCCCGTAGTTCACGGCCGCCGACTGCCCCCGGAACGTCGTCACCGAGTTGGGGTTCTTGCCGTCGGTCTGGTTGAGGCCGTAGTTCGCCGTGACCCCGCCGAGGGTGTAGCGCAGGAGCGGGTTCGAACGCTCGCTCCACTGCCGCGAGTAGCTGGTCGTGAGGTTGCGCGTCTCGGTGCGGGTCTCGCTCGCCGCCTCGAGCGCACCGGTGCGGATCACGTCGTCGCCGGCGGTGAACCGCGGCTTCGACGAGTTGCGCGCGAAGTTGACCCCGACCGGCAGCACGATTCCGGTGCCCTCGAAGAACCGGTGCAGGTCCACGCTGGCCCCGGCCGAGATCTGGCTCAGCGAGTTGCCGCTCCCGCGGCTCTCCCCCACGCTCTGGAAGTTCGCGTCGCGGCCGTTCCACGAGAGGTTGTAGCTCAGCAGGTTGGACATCCGCCCGTTCACGAGCAGGCGCTGCGCGTAGCCCGCGTCCTTGGCGATGTCGGTCGCCCGCACCTCGTCGAGCAGCAGCTTTCCGCTGCGGACGACCGCGACGGGATCGGTCTGCTGGTTGACGATGCCGAACGAGATCCGGCGCAGTCGCGTGAAGGACGGCCGGCCCTTGACGGTCAGGGTGTCGTTCCCCTTCGGCCCCGGGACCGAGTACAGGATCGGGTCGATGGTCGGGAAGCCCGGCGCCAGCTTGAGGTTCGAGAGCGCCGTCAGCTCGAGGTTGATCTCGTCCCAGCCGATGCGCGCGAGCTGCTGCGGAACCCTGGCCTTGTACTCGTAGTAGTTCTTCCCCAGCTCGTCGGACGCGAAGCGCACGAAGTAGTAGAGCGGCGTGACTCCCGGGGTGTAGTCGCTGATCTTGAGCCCGCTCACGAACCAGTTGAGCTTGCCGTAGCGGCTGTAGTCCTCGTCGATCGAGAAGGTCTTGAAGACCTCGAGCGTGTCCCCGGGGAGCAGGTTCTCGAACTCGATGGCGAGGGCCTGCTCGCGCCGGGAGGCCGCCTGGGCGCCCTGCCGGTCACTCCCGGGATCGAACGGCGGATTGTACTCGTCGGCGTTGTCCACGGTGTTGAGGGCGTTGAGCGTGAGCGTGGTCCCCTCGGTCTGCTGTGAGTCCGTGAGCGCGGTGGCGAGCCAGCGGCTTCCGACGATCTCGAGCCCGCCCAGCATGAGCAGGGGCTTCCCCGGTGGATCGACTTCGCGGACGCCATCCACCCACACCCGGACCTGGCGCGAGAGGGTGAGATCCGGGAAGCCGAACTGGGTGCGCAGAGTGTCGGCGATGGGAATACGGTAGCGCCGCCAGCCGTTGTCGGCCCGGGGCGGGCGCGGGACCAGGATGCCGCGAAAATCGCGCTGCACGTCGGTGACCAGGTAGGTCTGGCACGTGTCGCACAGCTCGATCGTGTACTCGAAGCACTCCTCTTTCGTCTGGAGCTGGGTGTCGAGGTTCAGGTCCTCGGTGTCGGGGTTGGGATTCACCGTGCTGTTGTGCTCGGTCCCGTTCGCCCCCTTGAAGTCCTCCGGGTTGATGTCATCGGGCGAGATCCCCTCCTTGACCGGCGTGAAGTCGTCTCCCTGGGGATCCGCGTCCGTGACCGTGGTGAGGTCGCGCGCGGGGTTCGGCGCGACCTCCCCCTTGCCGTCGAGCAGCTGGTCATAGCCGGTGTCCTCGTTACGGCCGGTCACGTCCAGCTGGCGGTCGGGCGACCCGCCCTCCTCGGCGCGGTCCTCGGTGTTGATCACGCTGTCGGGCGGAACGTCGGGCGAGCGCATCTGGTCCTCGCTCACCGCCCCGAGGTCGATGTGCAGTTTCATGAAGCGGTTCGCGCTCGTCGCGCGTCCGGTCGAATCCCTGAAATCGTTCACCCACACCTCGATGAACTGCGCCCGGGAGAGATCGAGCCCCACCGGGTCGAGCGGATAGGTGAGCCCCGCCCACAGCTCGTCGGAGGCGTTCGCGTCCCGCGGCCGCCGCGGAAGCGAGATCGCGAGCGCCGAGTGCGTGGTCTGGGCGCCCTCGGCGTCGGTCAGGTTGGGCTTGAGGTCGCTTTCCTTCACGGCGGAGATGGGCGTGAACCAGCGGACCTCGACGTTGTGCAGCCCCGGCACCTTGAGAAGCGACTGCTCGAGCACCCCCACCTTGCGCTGCGGCACGCTGCTCCACATCCAGCGCTCCGCGCTCATCGACAGGCCCACGCCGTCGCGCACGCCGTCCATGTCGTCGATGTAGATCACGTTCTTGGTGTTGGGGTTGGGGAACGACGCGCCCACCTCGGCCTGCACGTTGAACTCCGAGGGCGCCGTGGTCCTTACCCCCGGCAGATGGTCCACCATGCGGGTGATCCAGTCGGGGTGGAACGTCCAGGCGGTGTTGAGGTCGCCGATCAGCGAGCGCGAGGGCTCCTCCCCGATCCGCGGGCGGATGTCCTGGGCCCCCTGGCTCTCGTACATGAACGCGCCGCCGAAGCTCTTGTCGCGACCCTCGAGGCGGAAGGCGTTGCCGATCAGGGTGCGGCCGGCCTGCTGGAAGAGCGGAGCGTAGGAGTAGTCGATGTTGAGCTGGTCGGCGGGCCCGAGCTGGCGCTTCATGGTGACGCGTCCGAGGTCGTAGTCGATCGTGTAGTCGCGATCGCGGACCAGGGCCTGTCCGTTGATGCTCACGACATCCGAGCCCTCGAGCAGGTTGCCGCGCCCGAGGTTGATCTCCCCCACCGCGCGCGCGGCCGTGAACTCGAAGTCCAGGTAGTAGACCGCGTCCTGGGAGCGCTGCAGGTTGTACTTGTCGTAGATCGCGACGTTGGGGCTGTTCGGGCGGTCCGGCGCGCCCACCAGGGCGTCGCGGCGCAACAGGCTGTCGCCCACCGCGTGGTCGAACGGGAACTCGGAGGCGGGATAGGCGCTCCCGATGCGGGGCGCGAACGGGCGAAGGTCGGGCAGGAACAGGATGCCGTCCTCGTAGTCCACGAAGACCTGCTGGCTCCCAGCGGTGAGGTAGGTCCCGTCGACGTTGCCATCGTGCCCCGGCGTCGGCCCGCCGCTGTGGCTCTCGTCAAAGCTGTCGAGCCCGAGCACCTCGAGGTAGGGCACCGAGCCGTCCGCGGTCAGGATCGAGGTTACGGGCGGATCGTCGACGCCCTTGCGGATCGTGAGCGAAAAGCTGCTCTTGTCGATGCGCTGGCCTGGAAGCTGGTAGAAATTCTTGAGCTCCAGATCGCGGGTGCGCGCTAACAGGCTGTCGCGCTCGAAGAAGCCGGTGGTGGAGTTGGGCTTGACGATGCTGGCCGGCGCCCGCAGCAGCTTCATGTAACGGCGCCGGACCCCGTCGGGTTCGGGCGTCGTGGTCGTGTCCGGCTGCCCCACGTCGAACAGATCGCCCGGCCCGGTGGAAAAGACGCGCTTCGCCCGGTAGGTGACCGCGAGCCGCTGGTCACCGGTGAGCTGGCGTTGCAACCGGATGACCTTGAAGTACGATCCGTACATCTCGAGGATCTGGTAGTCGTCGCCCTGATAGAGCTGGGTGAAGGTGCCGGTGACCGACGGCAGGCCGCACTGGGCGTAGTCCTCGCAGGTCAGTGTGCTGTCCACGAACGCCCGGCCCGGGACCGAGACCTGGTCGTTGCTGTAGTTGTAGTCGTCGAGGTAGACCGAGATGTCCTTGTTGTCGATCTGCAGCACGTCGAGGTTGGGGTCGTAGAGGAAGTAGTAGACGCCCTTCACGTAGTCGAGGTCGGCGAGCGAGTTCCTCTGGCTCGAGCCGCCGCCGTGGTAGCTGGCGCGCTCGCTCCGGCCCTCCTGCTTGCTGGCGAGCACCGAGAAGTCGAGCGGCCCGATGCGCATCGCGCTCTTGATGCCGAACAGCCCCTCGTTCTTGCCGCTGTAGGAGACGAACTGCGTGCCGGGCAGCGAGAGGTTCGTGTTCCCGAGGTCGAGCTGCTGGACCAGGTCGTCCTCGTCCCCGCGGTAGTTGATCGCGATGCGGTTGGCGAGCGGCACCTGGATGCCGGAGTTCTGGAGCAGGTTCACCTTGACCCGGTCCGAGAGCTGGCCCTCGAGCCGGATGTCGAGGTCCTGCTGCATGTCGAGGGACGGAAACAGCGAAGGCTTGCGCCCCTGCGGACCGAACTGCTGGTTGGTCCAGTTGCTCTGGCCGCTGAGCCGGATGTTCTCGGAGCCCGAGATGTTGAGCGCGGGCCCGCCCGGGCCGAGCAGGCTCTGCATCTGGCGGGGCAGCGGCGAGGGCAGCTTGAAGGAGAGCCCGACCGGCGCAGCGGCTGCCGCCGCCGCCCCGGCCTGCTGCGCCAGGGCCCGGATGTACTCGGAATTGCGGTCGGCCCACTGGCGCTGGAAGCTCCGCCGGGTCAGGTCTCCGGAGAAGGCGCTGAGCGGCTGGACCGTCGGCTCCCCGAACGGCACGTCCCCCAGCTCCGGAACCGCCCTCACCGTCCCCGAATCGGGATCCATCCCGATCCGCAGGCTGCGGGGGTCGGTCTTGAGCTTGAGCCCGGCCGATCCGCCGGTGAGCGGCGGCAGGATGCCACGCAAGAGCTGGTTTTCGAGGGCCAGCCGGGAGGGGGTCTTCCAGGCCGGGGGCAGGGTGTCCGTCGGCGGCGGAGGGGGACGCCGCAGCTTGAAGCCCTTCAGCCAGTTGAGCCCGGGGACTCCGGTCAAGCCTCCGGCCAGGACCAGGACGGGGAGGCTGAGAGAGATCAGCATGGGGTTCCCAAACCGCGCGCGCCTCCGGGAGGGGAGGCGCGGAAAGCGACCGTATCAGCCCTGACCTCCGCGGTCAAAACCATTGCCGGCAAAATACTTGGCTCCAGCGGCGACCCCTGGGGTAGGCTGCACGATCGTGCGTATCCTTCGTTCCTACATACTCCGGCTGCACCTGGTTCCCTTCCTGCTCGGATTCGGCGTGGTCACCTTCATCCTTGAGATGGATGTGCTCTTCGACTACCTGGACCTGGTGGTGAACCGGGGGGTGGCGGTGGGTGTTGTGACCCAGCTGTTCCTGCTCTCCCTGGGGTACATCGTGGCCCTTTCCGCCCCGTGCGCGGTGCTGATCGCCGTGCTCATGACCTTCGGGCGCCTGTCCCAGGACAACGAGATCATCGCGCTCCGCGCGAGCGGGGTGAACCTGGGCAGCATCCTGCTCGGGCCGCTCGCGGCCGCCCTCGTCCTGGCGACCGGGCTCACGCTGTTCAACAACCACGTCCTCCCCGAGACCAACCACGCGTTCGCCAACCTCCTCATCGATATCGGCCGCATGCGGCCAACGGTGCGCCTGCAGGAAGGCGTCTTCATCACCGATTTCCCGGGCTACAACCTGCTGGTGCAATCGGTGAACGGCCGCACCAACGAGATGCGCGGCGTGACGATCTACAAGCTCAACCCGGGCGGCCCGCCCACCACGATCATCGCCCGGCGCGGCACGCTGTCCTACACGCCCGACGGCCGCACCGCAGTGCTCAGGCTGCGCGACGGCGAGATCCACGAGATCCCGCCCGAGGAGGGCGGCTCGCGCCGCTACCGGCGCATGGTGTTCACCACCCACGTGATTTACATCGCCGGCGCCGGAGGCCTGCTCGAGCGCTCCGTGCGCGACACCCGCGGCGACCGCGAGCTGAGTGCCAAGGCCCTGACGGCCGAGCGCACGCGCCTGCGGGGCGAGTACGACCAGGCGATCAAGCGCCGCCGCGAGCGCCTGCTCGATCTGGGAGCGCCGGTCCAGGCGCTCGAGTCGCTGGCGCCCGAGCGCCTGCCGTGGGGCGCGCGGCTCACCGGCGTGGTGCGGCGGCTCGTCACGCGCGAGGATCCGCTCGAGCGCTTCTTCGCGAGCCGGCCCGACCTCGGGACCGAGGCCGACCTGTGGCGCATGGAGCGCGACGCGCTGCGCCGCCGCGACGCCTCCCTCTCGGTCGAGATCCACAAGAAGTTCGCCCTCCCGGCGGCCTGCGTGGTGTTCGTGCTCCTCGGCGCCCCGCTCGGCATGCGGGTGCGGCGCGCGGGCCCGGCGGTGGCGTTCGTTTCGATCGCGTTCTTCCTCTTCTACTACCTGTGCCTGATCGGCGGCGAGGAGCTGGCGAACCGTCTGCTGCTGCCCCCGTGGATCTCGATGTGGCTGCCCAACCTGGCGCTCGGCGGTTGGGGCGTCGCCGCCACGCTCAAGGCCTGCGACCTGGGCCGTCGCAGCGCCCCGGCGCTCCCGCGGCACGCGGCGCGGGCGGCCGCGTGAGGATCCTCGACCGCTACGTGATGCGCGAGTTCCTGAGCTACGTCGGGCTCGGGATCACGGGATTCATCGTGATCTTCGTGGTGGTGGACCTGTTCGAGAAGATCGACGTGTTCCTGGATCACCGGGCCCCGCTCGGGCTGGTCGCGCGCTTCTACCTGTACCGCGCGCCCGAGGTCGTGGTGCTGGCACTCCCGGTGGCGCTCCTGCTCGCGACCTTCCTGGCGCTCGGCCAGCTCAACAAGTTCGGAGAGCTGACCGCGATGCGCGCGGCGGGGCTGCCCCTGCTCGTGATCCTGCGGACGGTGTTCGGCGTCGCGGCCGGAGCGGCCGTCGTGGCACTCCTGCTCGGGGAGCTGGTGGCGCCCAGCGCCAGCCGCGAGCGCGACCGGATCTACAACGATCAGATCCAGCACGTGCGGCGCGACATCGCCCGCGAGCGCGCCGACGTGACCTACCTCGGCGCCGGCGGGCGCATGTACTACATCCGGCTCTACCTGGTCCACGAGCAGCGCATGCACGAGGTCTCGGTCCTGGAGTTCGCCCAGGGCAAGCTGGCGGGCCGCGTGGACGCGGCCGAGGCAACTTGGGACGGGAACCAGTGGGTGTTCTCCTCCGGCTGGGTCCGCCATTTCGAGGGCGGCCGCGAGCGCGCCGAGCCCTTCGTGCACCTGCCCATGCCCCAGCTCCCCGAGGAACCCCGGGACTTCGCGAAGGAGAGCATCCAGCCGTCGGAGATGAACTTCCTCCAGCTCCGCCACTACATCTCCAAGCTCCGCGCCAGCGGGCTCCGGGTGGCGGGCTACCTGGTGGATCTCCACCTCAAGCTCTCCTTCCCGCTCTTCAACGTGATCGTGGTCATGATCGGGGCCTCGGTCGCAACGCGGCTGCGGCTCCAGAGCGCAGCGCTCGGCTTCGGTTTCTCGGTGATCATCGCCTTCGTGTACTGGGGCTTCATGCAGCTCGGCAAGGCGCTCGGCCACAGCGGCCTCCTCTCGCCCTACGTGGCAGCGTGGATGGGCGACGTGGTGTTCGGCGTCGCCGCCGTCCTGCTGCTGCTCCAGGCCCAGCGGAGCTGATCCGGGCGAGCCGCGGCTCAGGCGTCGAATCCAAACGCCCGGTCCACGGCGTTCAGCTCCGCGCAGCGCTCGACGTCGCGCGCGAACAGCGGCGAGAGGGAGCGCAGCGTCCGGCCGTGCGCAGAGCCCTGGAGCAGCGCGCGGATTCCGGCGGCGTCCGCGGGCGCGAGCGCAACCGCCAGCCGCGCCTGCGCGCCCTCGATCCGCGCGCCGCGGGCGGCGAGTGCCAAGCACAGCCAGCCCGCGCACGCCACGTCCTCGAGCGCGAAGCTCCCCTGCTTGCCGGCGCACTCGAGCCGCACGAACGCCCTGCCTGCGAGCGACGCCACGACCGCGGCGGCGTTCACGAACGCGCCCAGCAGGCGCACGCCGCAGCCGGCGCACGCGAGCATGGCGCGCGACCCGTTGGTGGACGCGAACACCAGCGTGCGTCCCGCGACCGCCGCCTCGCCGTACTCGGCGGGCGAGTTGCCGAGATCGAAGCCCGGGACCTTGAAGCCGTCGCGCTCGCCGCACAGCAGCACGCCGGGATCGCGCGCCTTCCACGCGAACGCCGGCTCGATCCCGGCGACCGGAACCACGCGCGCCGCTCCGTGTGCGAGCGCAACGGTGAGCGTCGTGGTCGCGCGCAGGACGTCGATCACGACCGCTGCGATGCGCCGCGGGTCGCGCGGCCAGCCGGGCCCGGTCTCGCCGGGAGCAGCGCCGGCGCCGGAGACCAGCTCGACCCGGACGCGCACGCCCCGTGCTCAGCGAGCGGCGGCGGCGGGCTCGGGTGCCAGGAGGGCCGCCACGAACCCGGTGTCGAGATCACCCTGCCGGAAACGGGGGTGGCGCAGGGCCAGGATGTGGAACGGGATCGTGGTCTTGACCCCTTCCACGATCATCTCCTCGAGGGCGATCTCCATGCGGCGGAGCGCCTCGGGGCGGTCCTTGCCGTAGGCGATGAGCTTGCCCATCATCGAATCGTAGAAGCGCGGCACGGTGTAGCCCGCGTACACGTGGCTGTCCACGCGCAGCCCCGGGCCCCCCGGCTTGTACCAGTAGGTGACCTTGCCCGGGCTGGGCCGGAAGTTGTGCTCGTGGTCCTCGGCGTTGATCCGGCACTCGATCGCGTGCCCGCGCCACTCGATCTCGTCCTGGGTGCGGGACAGCTTCTCCCCCGCCGCCACGCGGATCTGCTCCTTCACGAGGTCGAGCCCGGTGACCTCCTCGGTCACGGGGTGCTCGACCTGGATCCGGGTGTTCATCTCCATGAAGTAGAAGGCGCCGTCCTGGTCGAACAGGAACTCGATGGTCCCGGCGTTCTGGTAGCCGATCGAGCGGGCGCCCCGGGCCGCGAGCTCGCCGACCGTCCGCCGCTTCTCCTCGGTGAGGAACGGGCTCGGCGCCTCCTCGATCAGCTTCTGGTGGTTGCGCTGCACGCTGCACTCGCGCTCCCCGAGGTGGATGAGGTTCCCGTGCGAGTCGCCGAACAGCTGGAACTCGATGTGCCGGGGCCGGGCGATGAACTTCTCGAGGTAGACGCCGTCGTTGCCGAACGCTGCGCCCGCCTCGGCCTTGGCGATGCCGAGCCCGGCCTTGAGCTGCTTCTCGTCCCAGGCCACGCGCATCCCGCGGCCGCCGCCGCCGGCCACCGCCTTGATGATGACGGGATAGCCGATCGACTTGGCCAGGGAGAGCGCCTCGTCAACTCCGGGCAGGACGCCGTCGCTGCCCGGCACGACCGGCAGGCCGGCCGCGACCATCGTGCGGCGCGCCTCGGACTTGTCGCCCATCTTGCGGATCATCTCCGCGTCCGGCCCGATGAAGGTGAAGCCGCAGGAGGCGCAGACCTCTGCGAAGTGGGCGTTCTCGGAGAGGAACCCGTAGCCGGGATGGATGGCGTCCGCGCCCGTGACCTCGGCGGCCGAGATCAGGCGCGCGATGTGGTTGTAGGACTGCGCGGGCGGCGGCGGGCCGATGCACACCGACTCGTCCGCCAGCCGGACGTGCAGGCTGTCGCGGTCGGCTTCGCTGAAGACCGCGACCGTCGAGATCTCGAGCTCGCGGCAGGCCCGGATCACGCGCAGCGCGATCTCGCCGCGGTTCGCGATCAGGACCTTGCGGAACATCCGCTCCTGGGCTACGCCGCGCGCCGCGGGCGGGCGGGCGGCATCGGCGGCCGGTTCGGGCGCGCCGTCCCGCCGCCGGGCGCCGCCGGCCGCGTCAAGCCGCCGCCACCGGGAATCGATGCGGAGTCCTCGCCGCTGGCCGCGTCCACTGCCTGCCACAGGCGATCCGAAGTCGCCGAGATCCCCTTGAGCTTGAGGGCGAACTCGTTCGGGTTCGTGCAGTTCTTGAGCGCCTCTTCCTCGGTGATCAGGCCCTCCCGGAGCAGCTGCATCACGCTCTGGTCGAAGGTCTGCATGCCGTACTGGGAGGTGCCCTCTGCGACCACGCCGCCGATCAGCGCCGTCTTGGCGGGGTTCAGGATGTACTCGCGGATCGTCGGGGTGTTCACCATGATCTCCACCGCCGGCGCGCGGCCCGCGCCGTCCGCGCGCGGAATCAGGCGCTGGCAGATCACCGCCCGGAGGTTGGACGCAACCGACAGGCGCACTTCCTCGTGCTGGTGCGGCGGGTAGAACGAGACGATGCGCTGCAGCGTCTGCACCACGTCGGTGGTGTGGAGCGTGGACATCACCAGGTGGCCGGTGTCGGCCGCCATCAGCGCGCTGCTCATGGTCTCGAGATCGCGGATTTCGCCGACCAGGATGATGTCCGGGTACTGGCGCAGCACGTAGCGCAAGCCGTCCTTGAACGAGTGGGTGTCGAGCCCGACCTCGCGCTGGTGCACGTAGGACATCTGGTCGCGGTGCAGGAACTCGATCGGGTCCTCGACGGTGATCACGTTGCGGCTCGTCACCTTGTTGATCGCGTCGATCACGGCGGCGAGCGTCGTGGACTTGCCGGATCCGGTGCGCCCGGTCACGAGGATGAGCCCGCGCGGGGCGAAGCACAGCTCCCGGATGATGGGCGGGAGGTGCAGGTCGTCGATGGTCGGCACGTCCACCGGCACGTGGCGGAGCGCGAGCGCCGGGGTGCCGCGCTGCATGAAGATGTTCACCCGGAAGCGCGCGAGTCCGGCCACGCCGAAGGCGAAGTCGATCTCGCTCTTCGTCGCGAACACCTGTCGCTGCTCCTCGTTCAGGAGCTGGTTGACGACCTCGCGCAGCTCCGCGGCGTTCGGGGGCGGCTCGTCGAGCGTGTAGAGCACGCCGTCCACGCGGACGACGGGGGCCGAACCGGTCTTCAAGTGCAGGTCGCTGGCCCGCGCCGCGATCATCTTCTCGAGTACGCTGCGGATGTCCATCCCTGTCTCCTGGCGCGGTTCGTGCCCCGCGGTTGCGAGTTCGTCCCGGCGGAGCCTCACGCGGCCCCGCCGCACCCGGTCACGCCGGATCGATCAGGAACAGCTTCTGACCGAACTCGACCGGCTGGGCGTTCTCCACCAGGATCTCCGTCACCCGGCCGCGGGCTTCCGACTCGATCTCGTTCATGAGCTTCATGGCCTCGATGATGCAGACGGTCTGTCCGATCTCGACCATGGAGCCCACTTCGACGTACGGATCCGCGTCCGGCGCGGGGGCCCGGTAGAAGGTCCCCACCATCGGAGAAGTGACCGGAACGAACCGTTCGTTCCGGGCGGGAGCCGCCGGGGCGCCCGACCCCGCGCCGCCACCCAACCCCGCCGAACTCGCGGCCGGCGCGGCCGGAACCGCAGCATGACCCACAGCTGCGGGTGCCGACCCGGGAACGGCGCTGATCCGCACCGCCCTGCCGCCTGCGCTGACCTCGAGCTCTCCGATGCCGGTGCGCTGCACGAGGCGGATGAGACGCCGAAGCTCGGCGACCTCGATCCCGCCCAGTATCGCGCTGCCGGCGTTATCGTCCTCGCCGGAGGCGGACTTCACCGGCTTGGCGCGGGCCGAGGCTTTCGCCAGCCTGGGCTTCGGGGCGGGCTTGGCCGCTTCCGGGGCGGGCGCCGGGGCGCCCCCGCGCGGCTTCTTACGCGTGCGCGGCACGGGCGAGCACTCCCACCAGGGCCCGCAGGGCGAGCCCGTAACTGTCTGCGCCGAAACCCTGAACGACGCCGAGCACCACTCCGGAAACCAGCGAGGCCTGGCGGAAGGGCTCGCGCGCTGCGGGGTTCGATACGTGCACTTCGACCACCGGCAGACCGGCGGCCGCCACCGCGTCGCGCAGCGCGACGCTGGTGTGGGTGAGCCCGCCGGGGTTGAGGACGACCCCGTTCGCGACTTCGCGGGCGTTGTGGAGCGCGTCGATCAGCACACCCTCGTGGTTCGTCTGGCGGCACTCCAGCTCGCAGCCCAGCTCGGCGGCGAGACCCTGGAGGCCGCGGTCGATGGTTTCCAGGGAAACCCGTCCATACACTTCCGGCTCGCGGTGTCCGAGCGCGCCGAGGTTGGGGCCGTGCAGGACCAGGATGCGGGGCATCGAGCCTCGCGGGTTGCCCGCATCCGTCATCCGCGGGCTCCGGCTTCGAGCAACGCAGCACGCACGATACGGCGCGGAATCAAGCGCGGCACGCTAGCATGGCCCACCCGGGGGGTCAACACCCAGCGCACGCCGCTCGCGTCCCCCTTCTTGTCGTGCTCCATGCGCTCGAACAGCCGCGCAACGGGAGTCGGAGACATCCGGCGCGGCAGCCGGAACCGGTCGAGGAGGTCGTCGAGGCGTTCGCGCGCGCCGGGATCCAGCGCTGCGCATCGCACCGAGAGCGCGGCAGCCACCCGCATTCCGACCGCCACCGCCTCGCCGTGGAGCGGGCCGCGGTAGCCGCGGGCGGCCTCGAGCGCGTGTCCCAGCGTATGGCCGAAGTTGAGGGCGGTGCGCGGGCCGGAATCGCGCTCGTCCCGGTGGACGATCCGCGCTTTCGCGCGGAGCGAGCGGGCGACCGCACCGGCCAGCGCTCCGGCCTCGCCGGCCGCGACTGCCGCGGCCTCGCGTTCCAGCCACGTGAAGAGCGCCGCGTCCACCGCCATGCCGGTCTTCACCACCTCCGCCAGCCCCGCGCGGCGCTGGCGCACCGGGAGCGTGCGCAGCGTCTCGGGATCGACCAGCACTCCGAGCGGCGGGTGGAACGCCCCCGCGAGGTTCTTGCCGGCGTCGAGGTCGATCGCGGTCTTGCCGCCGACGCTGCTGTCCACCTGGGCGAGGAGCGTAGTGGGCACGCCGATCCAGTCCACGCCCCGGAGCCAGGTGGCTGCCGCGAAGCCGGCAAGGTCGCCGGTCACTCCGCCGCCGAGCGCCACGACCAGGTCGTGACGCTGGATCCCGGCGACCGCGAGCTGGCCCCACAGGCGGGAGAGCACGGCGGGGCGCTTGGCGCGCTCGCCTCGCGGCACCACGATCAGGGAGCACCCGAAGCCGGCGCGCTCGAGCGAGCGCACGAGGGGCGGGGCGTGCAGGCGGACGACCGCAGCATCGCTCACGACCGCCACGCGGCGCGCACCAGAAAGGCGCCGGGCGAAGGCGCCGGCGCCGGCGAGCCCGCCCGGGGCGATGCGGATGAGCGATTCGCGCGCGGCCCGGCGGGTGCGGATCGTGAACTCGTCCGTCACACCGCGACTATACACCGGGTGCGGGCCCGGGCTATGGACGGGACTGGGGCGCCGGCTTGTTCTTGAGGGACTGGAGCTCGCGGTTCAGGCGCTGGATCTGGCGCTCGATCTCCGCGATGCGGTCGCCCTGCGTGTCCGGGGCCGCGGACGGGATCGCCTCCGCTGCCCACGCGGGCTGGACCTCGCGCGCCTCGGAGAGCGCGACGCGGCCGGTGCGCTGGACGTCGTCGCGCACCCAGACGAACTCCACCTCGGAGCCGGGCGAAGTGGCCGCCACCCAGCGCGCGAGCTGGCTCGGATACTCCACCCGCTCGCGGTCGAAGCCGACCACGAGATCTCCGGGCTTCAACCCCAGGCGGGCCGCGGGGCCGCCCGCGGCGACGCTCTCGATGCGCGCACCGATCGGGACCTCGAGGCCCTGCTCGGTGTCGCTCGTCACGCTCACAGCGGTCGTGCTCACGCCGAGGTAGCCGTGGCGCACGCGCCCTTCCTTGCGCAGGCTCTGGTAGACGGGGCGCACGGTCTCCACCGGAAGCACGAAGCTCATGCCCCCGGGGCGGCGTTCGTCGCTGGCGCCGCTCAGCGAGGCTTCGGGGGAAGCCAGCTCGCCCTGGACGATGCCGACCAGCTCGCCGCGCGGGTTGAGCGCGGCGCCGCCGCTGTTGCCGGGGTACACGGTGTTCGTGAGCTGGAGCAGGGGGATGCGCGGCTCTGCGAAGCGGAACGCGACGTAACCCACCGACTGGGTCGGCTGCGCGCGATACGAGGTTCCGAGCGCGATGACCCAGTCTCCCGCCTGCGCCGGGCGCCCGGTGGCGAACGGGATCGGCGGCAGCCGCAGCTCGGGCACGCGCAGCAGCGCGACGTTGAACACGGGATCGATGCCGGCCACCACGGCATCCAGCTGGATGCCGTTCGCGGTGCGCACCATCACGCGTTCCGCGCCCAGCACGACGCTGGCGGTGGTGAGGATCGCGTCCTCCTCGACCGCAACGCCCGAGCCGACCCGCGTGTGGAGCCTGCGCTTCGGCTGGGCGTCGCGCGCGCCGCGCACCGTCGCGGTGCGCTGGGCGAAGACCGTGACGACCGAGGCGCGGGCCTTCTTCGTGACCTGGTCCACGTCGGTCTGCAGCGCGGAGAGCGCCGTCTGCGCGCGCACCGGGACGGCGAGCGCGAGCAGCGCCGCCATGAGGAGAGCCGACCCGCGGAGCCTGTGCGTCATCGGGGGCGCCCTCAGAAGGAGATGACGGCCTTCTCGCCCTGGACGGCAGGCGGCCGCGTCACGGTGGCCCGCCCGCGCTGGAGCTTGACCGGATCGAGGATGAACTCGACGTCCTCGCTGTGGTCGAAGAGCGAGTCGGGTACCGCAGCCGTTCCGGCCGCGGCCATGAAGGCGTGCCCGGCGGCCGGGGGTGCGCCGCCGGCGGGCGCCGGAAGGGAGGGGGCGGAATGGTCGGCCTTAGGCCCGAGCCGAGCCGGCTCGCGCTCTGCCACCACGCGGGTCGGCTCGCGCCGGGCTTCGTTCCGGACGCCGAGCCAGGGCAGCGCCAGCAGTCCGGCGATCATGGTCAGGGCGGCCGTCGCGGTCACGGGGATCCAGCGGCGGGTGCGCGCCGGGACCATGTCGGGAGCCGGGGCCGCGCGGCGGGCGCGGCTCAGCACGCGCTCCACCAGATCGGGCGCAGACTCGACCCGCGGGAGCGAGCCCACCAGCTCCAGCGTCCGCGTGAACGCCTCGTACTCCTGCCGGCACGATGCGCAGGAGGCGAGATGCGCCTCCACCAGCTCGCGCTCGGCCTGCGTGGTCTCGTCGTCCCAATACGCGCCAAACAGCCGGACCGCCTGAGAGCACTTCATGATGTCTCGCCTTCCCGTCTGAGCAAGGGTATCAACTTGCGCTTGAGCATCCCTCGGGCGCGATTGATGCGCGAGCGCACCGTTCCGCCCGGGATTCCCAAGACCTCTGCGATCTCCTCGTATGTCAAACCGTCGATGTCACGGAGCACCAGCGCGAGCCGGTATTTCTCGGGCACGGTCGCGATCGCCCGTCCCATCGCTTCCTGCAGCTGCTCCCGCTCCATCCGGCTCTCCCGGCCCTCCGTTGGGTCGGCGAGCTGGATGGCGCTGTCCTTCAGGATCTCCTGAAGCGCATTCAGACTGAACCAGTTGCGACGACGTACGCGGCGGCGAATCTCGTTCTTCGCCAGGTTCGCCGCAATCGTGAACAACCAGGTCGAAAACTTCGAGCCGCGGCGATAGTTCCTGCGGTGCACGAACACCCGCACGAACACTTCCTGAGTGATGTCATCGCCGCACTCCCGATCGTTGAGCACCCGGCTCACCAGGTTTATCACCCGTCCCTGGAACCGCCGGACGAGCTCCGCGAACGCGCGTTCGTCGTCCTCGCCGACCCGGGCCATCAGGTCCTCGTCGGACAGGCTCAGGATCGGCGGTGAAGCTGGGTCGCGATCGGGCGCCACGGGCTCACTCACCCCCGTGTCCTACCCCGTCCGGCCGACGGGGTTCCAGGCTCAACGCAGCCCATCGAGCTTGGACTGGACCCGGACGTTGGAACGGTCGGCCGACAGGCTCTTCCGGTACTGGGCCCGGGCCAACTCGATGAGCCGCATCTCTTTGTAGACATCGCCGAGGTGCTCGCACACGACCGCGTCCCCGCCCGTCAGGATCACGGCCCGCTCCAGCTCCCTGCGCGCCTCGGGAAGCCGGCCGAGCCGGAAGTAGACCCAGCCCATCGAGTCCACGTAGGCGCCATTGTCGGGCTCCTGGTCGACCGCCTTCCGGATCAGGGTTTCCGCCTCCGCCAGCTTGAAGTTGTGGTCGGCCAGCAGGTAGCCCAGGAAATTCAGGGCGCGGGGGTCCGCGGGATCGGCTCCGAGCACGTCACGCGCCGCCTGCTCGGCCCCCGCGAGGTCGCCGCCCTGCTCGCGGCAGTAGGCGAGATCGAGGCCAACTCCGGGGCGGTCCGGGTCGATGCGCCGGACCTCCGTCCACACGTCGGCGGCCTCGGACCACCGCCCCGCGACCTGGCAGAGCCGGCCGAGCAAGAGCCGCGGCGGCAGCGAATCGGGGGCCATCGCCACCGCGCGCCGCGCTTCTGCCAGACCGGCTTCGCGGTCGCCGGAGAGGAAGTGCGCGCGCGCCAGGAGCATCGGCCCGCGGGAATCGCCGTCGTGCCGCGCCGCCCATGACTGCGCGAGCTGGATCGCTTCGCGGCCGCGCTTGTTGCGGGCCAGCACTTCGACCCGCTGCCGGACGTTTTCGTGATCGTCGGGCGCCAGGCTCGCCATGCGCTCGATCGCCCGCATCCCCTCAGCAGAGCGGCCGGCTTTGAACGCGAGGTCCGCCTCGACCGCGAGAGCGTCGAGGTCCCCCGGCCTGGCCCCGCTCACGATTTTGGCCTCGCGATAGGCATCCGCCGGACGATCCGCCTCGGCCAGCAACGACACCAGGCGCCGGCGGGTCGCGTCGTCGCGCGGGTGGGCCTCGAGGTGCTCCTGGTAGAGCGAGATGGCGCGCGGTCCGTTGCCGAGCCCCTCCTCGATCCACCCCTCGAGAAAGAGCGCACCGGGCCGGTCCGGGTTCTCCGCCACCGCCTCCGCCAGGGCACGCTTGGCGGCCTCGAACCGCGCGTTTCGAGCCTCCGCCGCCGCGAGCCG
>Ga0137451_1000215_pt1 | contig 17482 bp, 17 predicted proteins | sample EasRivERMGT500_2_FD_102336 | JGI IMG/M metagenome (GOLD analysis project Ga0137451, IMG submission 102336) | Soil microbial communities from meander-bound floodplain in the East River, Colorado, USA - East River MetaG ERMGT500_2 | ecosystem: Environmental > Terrestrial > Soil > Floodplain ... | reverse complement strand
TCTTCGCCAACACCGCCGCCTGCGCGGCAGCGTTGGCCTTCTGCATCTTCCTGACTGGCTTTGGCATACTGTCTCCTATCAGACGACATGGTATGCCTCACACACAAAACTCCTGACACTCTCCCTGTGCCTTCCCGAGTTGTTCAAGCACCCACGCGAGGTCTTCCTGTCGAACGACATCCTCCGTTTCGAACTCGACGTACCAGCCAGAGTCACCCCGAGTCGCATTCCAAAGCTTTCGTTCAAGCTGTGACCACATCTCGCGATTGTTCTGGTCCCGCTGCGTAAGCTGACGCACGCTCTTACACTCTATTTCGATTTCGCTGTCCACCAATAGGTCGGGCGTCTTCTGCGGTCCCTCACGGAGAAACTCAACATGACGGCCAATTCCGACATGAAGCGCGGCTATCTCAATCTCGAACGCCGTACTTGAGAACAAGTCCCAGTTGTTAGAGCGAAGGAGTGCGATCTTATCTGCCGTTCCTGGCACGCCAGCCCGTTCCAATAGGGATACTTGTTGGCCGAGCAGGCCAAGACGAATTAAATCGTGCGTGGGAGGAACCGGCGGCGGAGTGTGGTCAATGTGGTGACGGGCCTTGGCAAATAAATCGACCGCCGGATGGAATCGGTGTCGACGTCCGCGTCCGCCTGACGTGTCGCCCTGTCGAGCAGCAACTACGGCTTCAACTTCACGATTCACCCAATCGGTGCCCAAGTAAGCTCGAAGGGATTCCAACCCGCTTAGGAGGGAGTCGATCTCATCCACCGAGCGCATCGCGACTTGTCTTCGGAGGACTTGATGTTGGAGGAACCCAAGGGTCGGTCTTAAATAGACCCAACCCTTCCTTCGTCGCTTCTTAAGGGTTCAACCATTCCTTATCCGGCCGCGTAATTAGCCTGGCGGAAAAGTACGCGTGGTCCAGATCAAAAATTGTCTTAATTCTGTAATTCCTATCCGCGTCATCACGTTCAACTAGAAAAGCCGATACCTCTTGGTTATTGACCGACGCGAAAGGCAACAATAACTGCATTCTCTTCTCTTCTACGTAATACACAGGAATAGCAATCTTGTAGTTTCGCTTGATCTTCGGTATCAAGTTTTCTATCGCCCCACGCAAATAATTTCTAACGATCTCATCGGAAGCGTTTGGCATTCCGGCACGTTCCTTAGCTCTGTCAAATAGATGATCAAAAACGTCCTTTTGAAGAGAGTACGACGTATCAAATATGTAATCCCTGCTCTCCAACGAATACCATGCAATATCTGGAACTTGCTTTCCGAAATGATCGCGGTATTGTCGATCATTGGGCGCAAAGCATCCTTTGAAAACCCAGTCAGGAAAGACTCGATCTTTAGGGGCCTCGCGAGGAATGAACTTTTGAAAAACAGCAAGTAGGTCGGAGCCGTGCTGGTTTTGTAACCCTGTATTAAAAGAGCACCACTGTTGGTCAGCGTTGAAAACGAAATACCGTCCAGGCTCCTTTTGTTCGAGCTCTAGGAGTCGGACGAACGTGTAGTTGAGATAATTTCTGAGCTTGGGAACTGCAGTGTTGGAGTACTTTTTTCGAAATCTTGGTTGCAGGAATGCCCACGCGTCGTAGCTATCCATCGTACTTCTAGCGACAAGCCTGAATGGCTCATCGTACTCGTCTTGCGTTGGCGGGAGAGGTAACTCGGGATCTTCTTTGATCGGATAAGCGTGTGCGAACACCTTATCCATCGACTGGTCTTTGTAGTGCCTAAAAAGGCTCTCATATTGCTTCATTTGTATCTCCTAATTATGAAAAACCAATTTGTATAACTACCGCTCAAGTGAATAGCCCCCTTTCGGGGGCTATTCGTTGCTGTAGCCCTTTCGCAAGGGCAAAAGCTCTTTATCTACCTACCGGCCCTTAGGGGCCTAGCTATATCAACAACGAAAAGCCGTGCCTTTTGCTTGAAACGTATCTTTATGTGCCCCATTGGGGCAACCGGATACTATCAGGCTTGATGTTTAGACGCAATCTACACCTACATCGGAATGCAAATTCGGCAACATAGAATCGGCGATGGTGTTCGGGTTCCTCGTCGAGGGCCACCGAGGTTTTGGCGCCAATCCCTGCCTCGCGGAAGAAGGGCTCAATCAAGGCTCAGACGCGTTGCGCAACCACACGGACCATGCCTCTCATGCCGGCCTCGCGACGGACCTTGAACCCGTTTGACTGAAGACAATCGATGAGGCGTTCAGGTGACAACCGCAGCTTGCGATAGTGACTGACCCAGGTTTGCCAGCCCTCCGCTGCACGCTCCTGAAGAATGTCGTGTACGAGCACGGCCTCCGGCTCGTACTCCAGGAAGCAGGCCAGGATGCGCGTCTCGTCGCTCCTTACGGGGATGAAGCGCTGGTCCCCGGCGAGAGGCACGGAGTAGTCCCGGAATGAGACTACGAACATGCCGCCGGGCGGCAATTCGATGTAAGCCCGTTCAATGAGTTTCTCTACGGCACCGAAGTCCGGCAAGTGAGTGATCGTGTCTCCCATGCAAAGGATTGCAGAGGGTGCTTCTGCAATGTGGCTCTGAAAGCCCAGCAAGTCATCGTTGACCGCCTGAACAGGCAGGTCGCCGCGGAGCACGGTGAGCGTACGCAGCAGCTCAGCCGAGGAGTCGATTGCCGTTACGCGTGCGCCCCTGCGTGCAAGTGGAATGGCATGCATTCCGAAGCCTGCGCCAAGATCGAGTACGACGGCTCCGCGAGCGACCGGCAAGTTCAACGCTTCAATCTCAGCGCTACCAACCTGCAGCGCGGCCTCGGCACCTCCGGCCATCCAAACGTAGATCGGGCCGAGGTGGCGTTCGTAGTGCTCTGCTGCGGTGGTCACTTCCGCTCGATCACGGCTTCGAGGTACTCGCTCGGCAGCACCAGCGTGGCGTCGCCCGAGCGGTTGTCGCGCTCCATGAGGGCCAGCACGTCCCGGGTGAAGGCAGCCTGCTTCCCGGCATCTAGCGCGCCGAAAGTCTTGTTCATCGGGCCGTAGTAGGTGCGGAACACTTCGATCCAGTGCGCCGGCGAGCGGTAGCGGAAGGTGAACTGGCGGCTGGTCGTGCGGATCTCCTTCGCGGTTTTGCCGAAGAGTTCCTCGAGCCTTGCCTTCGTGCCCCACAGTGCTGGTGATTTGACGCCCGGCGCGGGCGGGATGTACTTGCCGATCGTCTTGAACAGTTGTCCGATGAAGCTCTCGGGCGTCCAGTTCGCCAGGCCGATCCTGCCGCCGGGCCTGCACACGCGCGCGAGCTCGCTCGCCGCCTTGTCCTGGTCCGGGGTGAACATCACGCCGAAGGTGGACATCACCGCGTCGAACGATGCGTCGGGAAAGGGCAGGTTCTCGGCGTCGGCTTCCTGGAACCGGATCGTGTGGCCTTCGGCCTGCGCGCGCGCCTGCCCGGATTCGAGAAGCGAACCCACGTAGTCGGTGGAGGTCACGTCGCAAAAGCGGCGCGCAGCCGCAAGCGTGGCATTGCCGTTGCCGGCCGCGACGTCGAGCACGCGGCTGCCTGCGCGCAGGTCGAGCGCTTCGCACAGGTTCTCGCCGACGATCTGCAGCGTCGTGCCCACGACGGCATAGTTGCCCGTGGACCAGGCGGCTTGCTGGCGGGTCTTGACTGCGGCGAGGTCGATCGCGGGTGAGGAAGTGGAAATGACTGCGGACATGGCTGTACTCCTTGCGAGGTGGAGGGGAACTTTCCGGCGCAACGAGGGGTAGTATCCTTGCCGTCCCGCATTGCGATTTGGCCGAAACCCCGCGTTTCTTGCCCGAAACCCCATGGATGCTTTGTCGGACGTTCTCAAGTCGCTGCGCCTCGAGGGCGCCGTCTACATCAACGCGGAGTTCACCGCGCCCTGGTGCGTGCAGGCGAAATTCGGTCTGGCGAGCGTCAGGGCACGGCTTGCCGCCGAACACGTGGTGTTCTTCCACTTCCTTACCGAAGGCGGCTGCAAGCTGCGGCTGGCCGACAGCGTGGAAGTGCTCGATGTGGCGGCCGGCGATCTGGTCGTGTTTGCGCAGGGAGACCAGCACCTGATGGGTAGCGACCTGCAGCTCGCGCCCGTGGAGACGGCCAGTCTGATCGGTGCGGATGCCGCGGCCGACGACCTGATCCAGATGCGTCACGGCGGCGGCGGCGCGGCCACGCGCTTCGTGTGCGGCTATCTCGCCTGCAGCCGCAGCGTGTGCCGCCCGCTGCTCGATGCCCTGCCGCGCGTGCTGCGCATCCCGATCGGCGACGGGCCGGCAGCGGCGCTGCTGCGCGAACTGTTGCGGGTGGGCGTGCGCGAATCCTCGGCCTCGCGGCCGGGCGCCGATTCCGTCCTCGCCAAGCTGTCCGAGCTCATGTTCGTGGAAGCGATGCGCCGCTACGTCGAGAGTCTGCCGCCACAGGGCAAAGGCTGGCTTGCGGGCGTGCGCGACGCGCAAATCGGGCGCGCACTGGCCTTGCTGCACGGTGAACCCGGCAGGGCCTGGACGGTGGATGAGCTGGCGCGCAAGGTGGCGCTTTCCCGTTCCGCGCTGGCCGAGCGCTTCGCGGCGCTGGTCGGCGAGCCACCCATTCAGTACCTGATGCGCTGGCGCCTGGCGCTCGCCGCCGCCGCGCTGCGCTCGGGCAACCAAGCCATCGTCCGGGTCGCGGAAGAGTCCGGCTACGAATCGGAATCGGCCTTCAACCGGGCGTTCAAGCGCGAATTCGGCATGCCGCCCGCAGCCTGGCGTCGGGAGCGGACCTAACTCCCGGCGTCGCGGGGTCTTCCGGTCAAAGCCGGACGGCCGCACAAGAAACATGGCGTCGCGGTCAAACCAGGCGGCGCCGCCGGCCGCATTATTCGCTCCATGGAGCGCCTTTCACGGCGCGTTTTCATCTGTTTCTCTGGAGCACTCATGAGCCTCTTCGATGCCTGCGGCGTGCCCTTGTCGACCGGCAGCCCCCTTTCGATCGATCGCCACGAGGCAGTGATCGGAATGCTGCTGGGTCGGCCCGGTGACTCGAACGCGACAATCGCGGCGGCGCTCGCGGAGGATTCGGATTTCGTCATGGGCTACTGCCTTCGCGCGGCGTTGCTGATCATGGCCGCCGACGAGGAGAGGGAGCCGGCGCTGCGTGAGTGCGTAGTCACGGCCGAGGGACTTGTGCTTCGCGCCAACGATCGCGAGCGCCGTCACATCGCCGCGGCGCGTGCATGGCTGGAGCGCGATTTCCCACGGGCGATCCGGATGTATGGTGAGGTGCTGATCGACTACCCGCGCGACCGGCTCGCCCTGCGCGTTGCCCATTTCGGCGACTTCTTCCTCGGACAGCACGGCATGCTGCGCGACCGCGTCGCGCAGGTGCTGCCCTACTGGAACGAAAGCGTGCCCGGCTTTGGCTACGTCTTGGGCATGTACGCATTCGGTCTGGAAGAGACGGCGCACTACGCCAAAGCGGAGGACGCGGCGCGGCGCGCGCTCGAGCTCGACCGTCCCAACCCGGGTGCCGTCCACGCGATCGCGCATGTCATGGAGATGCAGGGGCGGCAGCGGGAGGGGATAGCCTGGCTCAAGGAAACCACTTCGCAGTGGAACCGGAGCGATGGGACGGCGACCCATCACTGGTGGCATCTCGCGCTCTTTCATCTCGATCTCAACGAAGTGGGGAACGCGCTCGACATCTATGACACGCGCATCGTCGCTCGCCCCGCGATGCCTTCGTCGTCCCTCGCCGACGCCTCGGCGCTGCTGTGGCGGCTCCACCTTCGAGGCCTGCCGCTCGGCGAACGCTGGCGCGAGCTCGCCGGTCGGTGGGCAGCGAAGCGTCTGAGCGGCGGTTTTCCCTTCCACGACCTTCACGCTCTGGTCGCGTTCATCGGAGCGGGCGATTCGGCGCGGGTCGAGCAGTCGCTGCGGGCGCTGCGGAATCGTGCCGCCGGCGACGGTCCGGGCGCGCAAAGGGTCCGCGACATCTCGCTGCCGATCGCCAAGGCGTTCGCCGCGTTCGGAAAGGGAGATTACGGCGCCGCGATAGAGGGTTTGGGCAAAATCCGCCTCATCGGCCATATCAGCGGCAGCCACGCGCAGCGAGATGCCATCCACCTTACCCTGATCGAGGCCGCGCTGCGCCATCGCCACGTTCGCCTCGCGCGCGCACTCGCCGCCGAGCGCACGGCGCTGAAGCCGAGCAGTGCCTTCAACCGTGCCCTCGCGCTGCGAGCCGAGGCCGGTCTCGGTCTCGCGGCCTGAGATCCCAATTGCTCCCACTAGGGTTCGCCACGAACCCAGGCTTGCGAGAGGGCTTCTGCTGCGGCTGGTCCTTGTCGACGTCAGGCAAACCCTACACCGCATGTCAGGTAAACCCGACTCTTTCCCCACGCCCTTTCCGCTGATAGGCTCTCGCCATCCACGGGAGGAAAAGAATGGCGCGCAGCATCGTGCTTTGCCTGGACGGCACATGGAACAAGCCCGGCCAGAAAGACCAAGGGGTAGAAACGAAGACGAACGTGCGCAAGTTGTACGAAGCGCTCGCCAATGGCCCCGACCAGATTCGGGGGTATTTTTCGGGCGTCGGCACCGACCCCGGAGAGAAGGTCAGCGGCGGCGCGTTCGGCTGGGGCCTGTTCGACCAGATCAAGGACGGGTACCGCCATCTGCGCGAGCACTTCACACCCGGCGACCGGATCTACATCTTCGGGTTCTCCCGCGGCGCGTACTCCGCGCGCAGCCTTGCCGGGATGATCCTGCGATGCGGTGTCCTCCGGAAAGATGTCCAGGACGTGAAAGTCTCGGGGCTGGTGACCGCTCTCGTCACCACGCAGCAGGACCGCAATCTCAAAATCGACGTGACCGACAAGGCGTTCGCGATGTACAAGCACGCCTACGAGAAAAAAAACCTTCCCGAGGTCGAGCAGTTCAAGCGCGACTACTGCACCGACACGCCGGTGCGCTTGGTCGGCGTGTGGGACACGGTCGGCGCCCTGGGAATCCCGGACGAGATCTTCATACCGGCCCTGCGCAAGCTTGACAAGGCGATCGACGCGAGGCTCTACGGATTTCTCGACACGGATCTAAGCACGCGCGTCAAAGCGGCGTATCACGCCGTCGCCATCGACGAGCACAGGAAGCCCTTCCTGCCCACCCTGTGGACGGACGCGAGCGGCGCCGCGCCTCGCGTCAACGCGGCGGGCTCGAACGTCGAGCAGGTGTGGTTCGTCGGCGCGCATTCCAACGTCGGCGGCGGCTACGCCGACACGGGGCTCTCCGATATCGCGCTCAAATGGATGATCGACCGCGCCACCGTCAACGGCCTGCAGTTCGTGCTCGCCGGCCTCCGCCCCGACCCCAGGGCGAAGCGGCGCGACTCGCTGGAGGAGTTCGTCGAGATCGGCGGCGAGAAAAAGAACCGGTTCTTCGCCTGGATCGACAAGGTCACCACCCGATTCATGAGCGTCAACCGCCCTATCCCCGCCGGAGCCTGGATTCACGGAAGCGTCGGTGAGCGGCTCGCCGCGCCCGCGGTCAGCGAGCCGAAGTCCGAATCCGCCTACGCTCCGGCTCCGACCCTGAAGCTCGCGACCCGCGACGGCGTGAGAACGGTGGACCCGGAATTGTTCCGTCTGGTTTCCTGAGCGCGCGAGAAGGGGTAGTAGCATTGCGTCTTTCGAGGAATGGACCATGAAGTTCACCCGCATCACGGTCAATCCCAACCAGATGGGCGGCGTGCCGTGCATTCGCGGGCTGCGCATTCCTGTCGCCACAGTGGTCGGGCTGATGGCGGACGGCATGACCCAGGCGCAAATCCTCTCGGCCTATCCGGATCTGGAAGCCGCCGATATGAATGAAGCCCTGCAATACGTCGCGGAGGACCTGAGCGCGCAGTTCGATGGCCTGCTCCAGCGCATGCAGGCGCCCAAGGCAAGAAAGGGGATGAAGACCGCGTTCAACGCCTCGCCGGCCGAGTTGGGCCGCGCCGCCGTCAGGGCCTCAGCCCAAAAACGCTAGCACAAGCCGATCGTCGCCGCGGCGCTGAAGCTGAGTCAGAGTTGAATCAACCGGCTGCGGGACTCTAGGGTCTGACCACCCCGGCGCTTCGCGCCACCCCTCCTCAAGATGAGGAGGGGAAAGACAATCCCTACCGCATCCCGGGCATGAACCCCTTCATCCCGCGCATCACCTTCGCAAGGCCGCCCTTCTGCATCCGCTTCATCATCTCGCGCATCTGCTCGAACTGATTCAATAGCCGATTCACTTCCTGCACGGGGACACCCGCTCCGGCGGCGATGCGGCGCTTGCGCGACGCCTTGATGATTTCGGGCCTCACGCGCTCATCCGGCGTCATGGAGTTGATGATGCCTTCGACGCGGCGCAGCTGTTTTTCGTCCATCTGCGAGGACTGCGCGGCTTGAGCGAGTTGGGCGGGAAGTTTGTCGACGAGCGACGCGATCCCGCCCATCTTGCGCATCTGGCCGATCTGCTGCTTGAAGTCCTCGAAGTCGAAGCCTCCGCCCTTTTTCACCTTCTCGGCGAGTTTCTTCGCCTCCTCGACGTTGACGCTCTTCCTCGCTTCCTCGACCAGCGAAAGCACGTCGCCCATGCCGAGGATGCGCGAAGCCATGCGCTCAGGGTGAAACGGCTCGAGGCCGTCCGGCTTCTCGCTCACGCCGGCGAACTTGATCGGCTTTCCCGTCACCTGCCGCACAGAAAGCGCCGCGCCGCCGCGCGCATCGCCATCCAACTTGGTAAGAACGATCCCGGTCAAGGGCAGCGCGTCGTTGAAGGCTTTCGCAACGTTGACCGCGTCCTGGCCCTGCATCGAGTCGACGACGAACAAGGTCTCGACGGGATTGAGCGCCGCGTGCAGCTCGGCAATCTCCCGCATCATCGCCGCGTCGATCGCGAGCCGCCCCGCGGTATCGGCGAGGAGCACGTCGTGGTAATGCTTTTTCGCGTGGTCGAGCGCGGCGAGCGCGATGTCCACCGGCTTCTGCCCGGGGTCGGAAGGAAAGAAATCGACGCCGATCTGTCGGGCAAGGACTTCAAGCTGCTCGATCGCCGCGGGCCGGTAGACGTCGCAGGAAACCAGCAGTGGTTTCTTCTTTTCCGTCGCGAGCATCTTGGCGAGCTTCGCGGCAGTTGTCGTCTTCCCCGTGCCCTGCAATCCGGCAAGCAGCACCACCGCGGGTGGCGTCACCGCGAGATCGAGCCCGGCATTCTCCCCGCCCATGAGCGAGGTCAGCTCGCGGTGCACCACGCCCACCAGCGCCTGACCGGGCGTAAGGCTGCCGATCACCTGGCCAAGCGCTGCCTCGCGCACGCGCTCGATGAACACCTTCACCACGGGAAGCGCGACGTCGGCTTCGAGCAGCGCCATGCGCACTTCGCGAAGCGCTTCCGAAACGTTCGCTTCCGTGAGGCGCGCCTCGCCGCGGATCGTCTTCGCGATCCGCGACAATCGCCCGGTCAGATTCTCAAGCATGGGGAGTGCGTGGTATAAACTGCGCGGATGCCGGCGATTCTACTCTACGGCGCGGCGGCTCTCCTCTACGCGGCGCTCGCCTTCCACTTCTGGCGCACGCGCTGGCGCGGCGCGAGCGTGCCGAAAATCTCGAGACTGGAGCGCACGGCGATCCTCGCTCCGCTCGCGCTCCACACTTGGCTCGTCTACGACATGCTGTGGGCGCACTCGGAGCTGCGCTTCGGCTTCGGGCAGGCGCTCTCGGTGATGCTGTGGCTCGCGGTGCTGATCTACTGGGTCGAGAGCCTGTTCCTCGAGCTCGAAGGCATGCAGGCGCCCATTCTCGCGCTCGCCGCCGCGTGCGCCCCGCTCCCCGCGCTCTTCCCCGGGCTCGAAAGCCCTCCGTATACGCACGCAACCGAGTTCCGCCTGCACCTCGTGCTCGCGATGGTCGCCTACGGGATGTTTACGATCGCCGCGTTGCACGCGCTCCTCATGACGCTGATGGAGCGGCGCCTGCACGGCGGCGCGCTCGTCGGGCCGCTTGCGGCGCTGCCGCCGCTCCTCACCATGGAGCGGCTGCTCTTCCGCGTGATCCTCGCCGGGTTCGCGTTCCTCACGCTCACGCTCACCACCGGAATCGTGTTTTCGGAAACGCTTTTCGGCCAGGCGATCAAGTTTAACCACAAGACCGTGTTCGCCGTCGCGTCCTGGCTTATTTTCGGCGCGCTGCTCACAGGTCGCTATTTGTACGGCTGGCGCGGGCGCATCGCGTTGCGTTGGACGCTCGCCGGATTCATCGCGCTCCTGCTCGCCTACGTCGGCAGCCGCTTCGTGCTCGAGGTAATACTGCGGCGCGGCATTTGATGCTCATGTCGCAGACCAGCGCCTGAGCTATACTCCGCTCCCCTTAAGTCCTCTAGGCATCCGTTTTGGACGACATCCGGTTAGCGGCGCAGCTCATCGCGCTCGCTGTCCTGCTCGTGCTGTCGGGCCTGTTCTCTGTCGCCGAAACCAGCATGATGGCGGTGAACCGCTATCGGCTGAAGGCGCTGGTGCGCATGGGAAACCGCGGGGCGGAGCTCGCCACCGAGCTGCTCGCGCAGACCGACAAGCTTCTCGGGGTCATTCTCCTCGGCAATAACCTCGTTAACGCCGCGGCGGCGTCGCTGGTCACCTTGATCGGGATCGAGCTCTTCGGCGACGACAGATACGTCTTGATGGGTGCCACGCTCGCGATCACCTTCCTCATCCTCGTGTTCTCCGAGGTCACGCCCAAGGTCATTGGCGCGGCCTATGCGGAGCGCATCGCGCCGCCGGCGAGCTACGTGCTCAAGCCGCTCCTCAAGATCCTCTACCCGGTCGTCTGGTTCGTGAACCTGTTCGTCGCGCCGCTGCTCTACGCGTTCCGGGTGCGCTCCAAAGGCGGCGCGCACCCGCAGCGCCTGTCGATGGAGGAGCTGCGCTCGCTCGTGCTCGAATCGGGGCAGTTCATGCCGAAGAAGCACCAGAGCATCCTCATGAACCTTTTCGATCTCGAAACGATCACGGTCGAGGACGTGATGACGCCGCGCTCGCAGATCGAGGCGATCGACCTTGATGCGCCGACCGAAAGCATACTCGCCCAGCTCACCACGGCGTACCACACGCGGCTTCCCGCCTACCGCGGCGAGCTCAACAACCTCGCGGGCATCCTGCACCTGCGCAAAGTGCTGCGTTTGGTGCGCGCGGAGGAGTTCGACCGCACGGCGCTCACCGAGCTGCTCGCCAAGCCTTATTTCGTTCCGGCCGGCACGCCCGTGTTCGCGCAGCTCCAGTACTTCCAGGAGAACCGCCAGCGCATCGCGCTGGTGGTGGACGAATACGGCGAGCTGCAGGGCCTGGTGACGCTGGAGGACATCATCGAGGAGTTCATCGGTGAGTTCACCACCTCGGCGCCGGTGAAATCGGAAATCGAGCCTTGGGACAAGGACGGCAGCGCACTGGTGGAGGGCTCGAGCGTGCTGCGCGAGCTGAACCGCAAGCTCGGTCTTTCGCTGCCGCTGGACGGACCGAAAACCTTGAACGGTCTAATACTGGAGCACATGCGGGACATCCCCGAGGCGGGCGTCGCGCTCAAGATCGCCGACGTGCCGATGGAGATCGTGCAGACGCAGGATCGCGTCATCAAGACCGTGCGGCTGTTCCGGCCGCGCGCAGCCGACCTCGCGGAAGCAGCGTGACAGGCGCGCTCCCGCATGGCGGGTGAGCGAGATCCTCGAGCCGTGATTTATGCCTTGTCTTCAATACATTAGAAGACTCTAGACTTTACAAAGCATCCGTGCCGATGCATCATCGTGTCCACCGCAAGAGACCCCGACTTCGCTCGAGGAAGTCGGGAGCTGCACCGACGAATGAAGTAGGAGACGCTATGGCAACCGCAGCAGCAGCCCACGCCAAGGTCAAGGAGATCAACTACCTTTGGGAGGGCAAGGACAAGTCCGGTAAGGTCATTAGAGGCGAAATGCGCGCGGGCGGCGAGGCCGTCGTCAACGTCACGCTGCGCCGCCAGGGCATCATCGTCACCAAGGTAAGAAAACGGCCCATCGGCAGAGGCGGCAAGGTCCGCGAAAAGGACGTCACCTTGTTTACCCGACAGCTGGCGACGATGATGAAAGCCGGAGTTCCGCTGCTGCAGTCCTTCGACATCGTCGGAAAGGGCCACGCCAATCCTGCGGTGTCAAGGCTGCTGTTGGAGATCAAGACCGACGTGGAGACCGGTTCCCCGCTACACGCGGCGTTCCGCAAGCACCCGCTTCACTTCGACGCCCTGTTTTGCAACCTCGTGGCGGCCGGGGAGCAGGCCGGTATCCTGGAGACCCTCCTCGACCGCCTGGCGACCTATAAGGAAAAAATCCAGGCTATAAAATCGAAGATCAAAGCGGCGCTGTTCTACCCGATCGCAATCATCGTAGTGGCCTTCGTCATCACGGCGGTGATCATGATTTTCGTGATCCCGGCGTTCAAGCAGGTGTTCACAAACTTCGGCGCCGATCTTCCCGCTCCGACCCTGTTCGTGATGGCAGTCTCGGATATCTTCGTCAGCTACTGGTACATCATCTTCGGCGCGCTCATAGGGGGCGTCTGGGGGTTTTTCGCGATGTGGCAGCGCTCACTGCCGGTCCAGATCTTCATGGACCGGCTGATGCTCCGGATACCGGTTTTCGGCGACCTGGTACGAAAATCCACGATTGCGCGCTGGACCCGGACACTTTCCACGATGTTCGCCGCGGGCGTGCCTCTGGTCGAGGCGCTCGAATCGGTTGGCGGCGCCGCGGGGAATTACATCTACCTGATGGCCACTAAGGAAATCCAGAAAAAGGTCACCGGCGGCACGAGCTTGACCGCAGCGATGCAGGAAACCAACGTGTTTCCCAGCATGGTCATCCAGATGGTGTCGATCGGCGAGGAATCCGGCGCGCTGGATGCCATGCTCGGCAAGGTCGCGGATTTCTTCGAGGCCGAGGTTGACGACTCGGTAGACGCGCTTACCAGCCTGATGGAGCCGATGATCATGGTGGTGCTCGGCGTGCTGATCGGCGGCATGGTGATCGCGATGTACCTGCCGATCTTCAAGATCGGCCAAGCGGTGTAGCGCGGTATCTGGTCACGCGACCCGCCGAAAGGGTTACGGCTCGGCCGTGACCCTTTTTGTTAGGACGACCTCCTACAAGCAACAAATTCCAGTTGGTTCCCATGAGCGACATCCTCACAACGGCCGCGCACCCGGCGGTCTTTCCCTGGCTGTGCCTGGTGTTTGGACTCGTGGTCGGTTCGTTTCTGAACGTCGTCATCCACCGTCTGCCGAAAATGATGGAGCGGGATTGGCAGATCCAATGCGCCGAGCTGCGCGGCGAGGCGGTCGCTCCGGCGGAGAAGTTCAATCTATTCGTGCCGCGCTCGCGGTGTCCGGCGTGCGGTCATCGCGTTTCCGCACTGGAAAACATTCCGCTCGCCTCCTGGGCGATGCTGCGCGGACGCTGCTCGGCGTGCAAGGCGCGTATCAGCGCGCGCTATCCGCTGGTCGAGCTGCTGGGGGGGATAGCCGCGGTCTGGTCGGCGATGCGCTTCGGTTTAAGCCCGGCGGCATTCGCCGCGATGGTGTTCCTGTGGTGCATCGTCGCCGCAAGCTTCATCGATTTCGATACCCAGCTGCTGCCCGATGCGATTACGCTGCCTTTGCTGTGGCTGGGTTTGCTTGTCAACGCAGCGGGCCTCTTCACCGACCTGCGTTCCGCAGTAATCGGCGCGGCCGCGGGGTACCTCGCCCTGTGGAGCGTGTACTGGCTGTTCAAGCTGGCAACGGGGAAGGAGGGAATGGGCTTCGGTGATTTCAAGCTGCTCGCGGCGATCGGCGCGTGGTGCGGCTGGCAGGTGTTGCCGCTCACCATCTTGTTGTCGTCCTTCATCGGGGCCGCCGTAGGGATCGGCCTGATGGTATTCGCCAGGCACGGCCGCGGCGTGCCCATTCCATTCGGGCCGTATCTGGGCGCCGCGGGAATCGTCGCGCTGTTCTGGGGACCTCAGCTCACTCGCCAATACCTCAACCAGTTCATGTGAAGCCCTACACCATCGGACTCACGGGCGGCATCGGCTCAGGCAAAAGTGCGGTTGCGGCGCTGTTCGCCAAGCAGGGGATCGCCGTGATCGACACCGACGAGATCGCCCACGAGCTGACGCGGCCGGGAGGCGCGGCAATCGAGCCGATACGCACGGCGTTCGGCGCAGGCGCGATCGGCGCGGACGGAGCGTTGGATCGCGCCAAGATGCGCAAGCTCGTCTTCGGCAACCTTGCCGAGAAGAAGGAGCTGGAAGCCATCCTTCATCCGCTCATACACGAAGAGAGCCTGCGCCGCGGCGAACGCGCCAGCAGCCCGTACTCGATCCTCGTCATACCGCTTTTGGCCGAAGGCGGCATCGACCGATCGCGCTACGAGCGCGTGCTCGTGGTCGATTGCACCGAGGCCCAGCAGATCGAACGGGCGATGCGGCGCAGCGGCCTATCCGAGGGCGAAGTGCGTGATATCCTCGCTGCGCAGGCCACGCGCCAGCAGCGCCTCGCCTTAGCCGATGACGTCATCGACAACCGCGGCCCGCCGGAGGCCCTCGAGCGCCAGGTTTCGCGCCTGAACCAGAAATATCTCACGCTCGCCGGAGACCCCAAGACAGCGTCATAGCGCCGCCCGTTGTCAATTGGCGTCGAATGGGTGAGAATCCGGCAAAAGTTGCCCAAAAATCAATCGCCTCCCCTTCGAGTCGCGGGCACAACGGTGATCACCTACGAGTATCCGCTCAACGAGCGAATCCGGACTTTGCTGCGCCTCGAAGACCTGTTTGAGCGCGCCCATCACTTTTTTGCCAAAGAAGAGCCGCCCGCCCACCACACCGCTCTGTTGACGCTTTTTGAGATTCTCGAGGTGGCCAGCCGCGCGGACCTCAAGTCGGATCTGTTGCAGGAGCTCGAGCGCCAAAAGCAAGTCATGCTCGCGTTCAAGAACAACCCTCAAATCGCCGAGAACGCGCTCCGTCAGGTGATATCCGATATCGAGCGCGCAAGCGCGGCGCTTTTCGCGATGACGGGCAAGATCGGCCAGCACCTTCGCGATAACGAGTGGCTGATGTCGATCAAACAGCGCACCGGAATCCCTGGAGGGGTCTGCGAGTTCGATCTGCCCTCCTACCATTTCTGGCTGCACCGGGAAAATTCCCGGCGCGGAGCCGATCTCAGCGCCTGGACCACCCCATTGCTGCCGATCCGGGACGCCTCGTCGATCGTGCTGAAACTGCTTCGCGAAGGAGGCAAGGCGGCAAAACACGTCGCTCACCGCGGAGCGTTCTCGCAAATCATCGGCGGCAAAATGTCGCAGATGGTGCGAATCCGGCTGCCGCGCAATTCGCAGTACATTCCCGAGATCAGCGCCAATCGATACGCGCTCAATGTGCGCTTCAGCAGTTTCGGCACCGAGGCGCGGCCCAAGGCTTGCGATGCGGACGTTGAGTTCGAATTGACCTTCTGTAATTTGTGATCCAGCTGACCCGAGCCCGTTTGTTGAGCTGCCCGCGCTGCGGCGCTCGGGCGACGTGGTCGCCCGAGAATCGCTACCGGCCGTTCTGTTCCGAGCGCTGCAAGCTGATCGATCTCGGCGATTGGGCAACGGAAAGGTTCCGGGTACCGGTGGAGGAAGACAAGGATCCGCCGGAAGCGGGAGAACAGGATGAAGGATCAGGGATCAGAGATTGATCCTGCCTTGCATCCTGGGCCCCTCGGTCACGGTTTAGCGCCCCGACCAAGAAGCGAGTGAATTTTCTTGATCAGTTTCTCGAAATCAGCTGGTTTCGTTTCGTATTCGTCACAGCCAGCGGCAAACGCCCTCTCGCGGCTTTTCTCCGACGTATCGGCGGTGACGACGATGATCGGGATGTGTTTCGTTTCCGGCTGGCTTTTCAGGCGGCGCGTCGCCTCCCAGCCGTCGAGCCCCGGAAGTCTCAGGTCCATCACGATGAGATCGGGCAGGAGCGTTTTCGCCCAATCGACGGCCTCCGCGCCATTCGTTGCGACCTTGACCTCGAACCCGGCGAAGCCCAAACGCTTGTGCAGGGTGAACAGGGTGTCCTCGCTGTCCTCAACGCAGAGAATCTTGGTCATTGCGGCCTCTCCTTTCCAGAGGGCGCTCCGCGCCTGACGGACGCCCCCAATAAACGCGCGCCTTCGCGCGGCAATTCGTAGAATATCTTCACGCGTGGAGGAAGACAAGGGCGCGCCCGAACCGGATCAGACGGAAGAGCCCTAGGGTTTTTCGCCGTTTCCCCAGCTGCCTCGCACCATCGCGACGCCGTGGGCGCCGCAACTCAAGGCCTGCTCCAGATCGCCCGGCACGATCCCGCCGAGCGCGTAGACCGGCACGGCCGCGCCCGCAGCGATCTCCCGGAATCGCTCCCAGCCGAGCGGGACCGAGTACGGGTGCGAGGGCGTCGCAATAACCGGTCCCAGCACGACGAAATCGACCCCGAGCGCCTCGGCACGGCGCAGCTCCTCGCTCGAGTGGCACGAAGCGCCGCACCAGGGCAAATCGGGACGACCCGAGGCCGCGTGCAGCTGCTTCGCCGTCAAGTGCACGCCGTCGGCGCCTATTTCGCGCGCGAGCGCGACATCTGAGTTGACCAGGACTTTCGCGCCGTGAGCGCGGGCGAGCGCGACAACGCGCCGGGCGAGCGCCTCTACCTCGTGAACGTCGAGCGTCTTTTCCCGCACCTGAACCAGCTTGAGGCCGCCCCGCAGTCTCGCCTCGAGCCGCGCAAGAAACGGCTCGACGCCGAGCTCGCCGGCGCGCGTGATCGCGTATTCCTCTGGGAGCAGAAGGCCGCGCACCACCGGACCGTTTGCAGGCAGAAGCGGAGCGACCGTAATCGCCTCAGGCGGCTGCCAGGCGAGTGCCCGGTGTTCGAGCGCACGCGGCTCTCCGCGCCAGGCATAGACCCGGTGAAAATGCAGGCGCACCTTCGCGTGCGGATAGGTGAAGACCCGAGTGATCCAGGGATAGGCGCGCTCGATCTCGAAACCGAGCTCTTCGCGTAACTCGCGTCTGAGCGCCTCGGCAACCGACTCGCCGGGTTCGATCTTGCCTCCGGGAAACTCCCAGTATCCGGCGTAGGCCTTGCCGTCCGGGCGCTGCGCAAGCAGCGTAGCGCCGTCGGCGCGGATCAGCACCGCCGCGGCGACGTCCACCGGGGCCGACATGATGGCCGAGGACTCAGCGCTTTGTCCTGCCGCCGCCGGCACTGCGTCCGGCGTAATCGCGAGCGAACTGCCACGCCACGCGGCCGCTGCGCGATCCCCGCAGCAGCGCCCACTGCAGCGCCTGCTGCCGGCACTTGGGAATCTCGGCCTCAGGACATCCCAGTTCGCGCAGCCAGTGGCCCACAATATCCAGGTAGGCGTCCTGGTCGAACGGGTAGAAGGAGACCCACAATCCGAAGCGCTCCGAGAGC
>Ga0137451_1000214_pt1 | contig 17489 bp, 15 predicted proteins | sample EasRivERMGT500_2_FD_102336 | JGI IMG/M metagenome (GOLD analysis project Ga0137451, IMG submission 102336) | Soil microbial communities from meander-bound floodplain in the East River, Colorado, USA - East River MetaG ERMGT500_2 | ecosystem: Environmental > Terrestrial > Soil > Floodplain ... | reverse complement strand
TGGGGACCTTGTTGTTGCTGTCGATCGCCGAGTCGGCCGCGCCAACGAACATCTCGCTGTAACCCGGATAGGAGAACCAGAGCCCGTTCGTGACGCGCGACGAGCTCGCGGCGTCGGGATCGCCGAGCACTTGCCCCTCGGTCGCGATCGTCTTCCACAGGAACGGCATCAACGCCTCGCGGCGCTCGGCTTTCGTCTCGCGCCAGAACCGGCGCTCGGGCTCGCCGCCGCTACCGTTGCGGTCGCGCTTGAAGTAGTCGCGATCGGCACCGCCGAAAAACTCCTGCCAGCGGAGACCGTCGATCGTGATCAAGATGACGTTACGAGCCGGCGTCTGAGTGGCGCCCTGATCGTGCAGTGGCCGGGCATGCCCGGCCCCTACGACCCCACAAGCAATGACGAAGCAGAGGCACGCGAAGCGGGCGCGGCTGTGCACGCTACTTCGCCTTCGCCTTGTGCTCCCTGAATACCGCGCTCACCGCGAAGTTCAGGTTGCCACTCCACGACCCGTCAGAGCGCGGCGACAACAGAACTCCGAGCTGCGGTCGAATGGCGATGCGCTGGCTCAGACCCACCTCAACGCCGGTACTGGGTGCAATGGCGAAAGCGCTGGAGCCACCGACGTTATAGAGGCTCTCACGCGTGAGACCAGCCGTGACCTGGTAGAACTCTGTGGATCGAGAGCCGAACGCGGAACGTGTTGAGAATCGAAGGCCGCCCATGATGTTGGCGACGTTGATCGCAACGCTGCCGAACCCAAGCGGGCTCGACCCGTGGTGGAAGCCGACGTCCCCGATGAGATCAAACTTCGGATGAACGCGCCATGCCTCGCTGTACAGAACACCAAGAGGCAGCGCAGTGCCGTTGTCATACATGAACCCGTAGCCAACCGCGACGTCGCCACGACGCGTGACGTCACCTGATGTCGACTGGGCCGATGCGTGATACGGCAGGAAAGCGAGAACGGCGAGTGCGAGGACGACGACGGAAAGCGCACGTCGGACCATGGGGTCTCCTTCGTGTGGCAGGTATCAATAGTCTAACTTCAGCTTCTCAGATACGTAAACAGCCCCACGAGAATCGCCCGCTCATTCTGAAACACTGTCGACTCGCAGACGACGATGCGCTTGCCGCCACGGATGAGACGCGCAACCGCGCGCAGTTCGCCTGCTCCGGGACGCGCGGCCTCGAGAAAGTTCACCTTCAGCTCGATCGACGTCATCCGCTCGGCGTCGGTGAGCCTGGGCAGCGTCAGATAAACGCAGGCGGTGTCGGCGAGCGCCGTAAGAATGCCGCCGTGGACAACGCCGTATTCCTGTGCGAAGTCCGCACGAGCCGGCATACGGACTTCGGCTTCGCGCTCGTCGTGTCGGATGAGCTCGAACCCGAGCAGCCTGGCGACCGGGACGTCGATCACATGTCCTCGAAGGGACGGACCTCGCACTCGCCTTCGAACGCCGGCCAGTGCACGCGGTGAATGTCCATGAACGTGCGCGCGATCTCCAGCGCCTCCTCCCGGGACTTGACGTCGACGATCGCGAAGCCGCCGACCACCTCTTTGCTCTCCGTGAACGGGCCGTCGGTGACCTGAATCTTGCCGCCGCTGAGCCGGACGCGATGGCCCTCGGCGGTGGCCTTGAGACCTGCGGCGTCCTTCATCACCCCGCTCTTCAGGCTGGCGTCGACGAACTCGCCCATCGCCTCATACATGCCGGGCGGCACGGGCTGTGAGCGGTGATTCTCCGAGAGCTTGATAAACATCATGTATTTCATTGGCTGTTCTGCTCCTCTATGAGCACGTCGAACGAAACCTGCCGGAATCGACATCTACCGAAGGGGTCTGACCCCATGGTCTGACCCCCGGATCGGCTATAGTCCTTGATGTCAGTTGAAATCTGACGCCCGCCTGCGCTCGAGTAGCACCCAGCCTGGTGCGCGCCGACCGGCTTGAAATTCTGCCGGAAGTGTTGCGCGGTGACAATACCGCCAGCGTGCAACGCGTACCGATTCGCTGGGAATAAAGAATGCCGCCTCACAAGGACGTGAATCTGTTCGAGTTCGTGATCGTCTCGTCGCTGCGCGCTTCGCAGTTGACGCGCGGATGCACGCCACGCGTGCTGGCTTCAGACAAGGTGACGGTGACGGCGAGACGCGAGGTTGAGGCGGGGAAAGTAGCGCGGACCGAGGGAACTGAACCCTAACACCGGAAAGAAGAGGAGGCCGCCTGAACGGCAGCCTCCTCTCGGGTCTTCAGGCGACACGCACCTGTTCGGCGCGCGGCCCCTTCGGCCCCTGGCCGGGACTGAACGTGACGGTCTGTCCTTCGCGAAGCTGCGTGAACTGACCGTCCTGGCAGGCCGACTGATGGAAGAAGTACTCGCTCCCATCGGCCGACGCTACGAATCCAAAACCCTTTTCAATTACCAGTCGCTTGATCGTTCCGGTTGTTGCCGCCATCGTGCTCTCCATCGATTGGGTGCGAGTAGAAAATTGCCTCAACCGTCTTCGCACCCAACGGCCTGAGATGCCGCTCTCGGCGGCGTAGCTCTATCGTCGTCAGGGCGCCATGATGGACGTCAGACGACAGGACTCACAACGCACGTACACGACAGGAATTGTCTCCGAGCGTCCGATCACTCTCGCCTCGAACCGCCCACACCGCGGGCAGACGACACGATCGGGCTCGAGTTCGCGTTGACGTCGAACAGACTCTGTTTTGGGAGGTCGACCGCTCATCTAATCAATCACCATCGGCACGTGTGACACAGCGATCCGGCCGGATGCGGATCCGTCTGACATCACTTTCGAATTGGGCCTGTCTGCGCGCACCGGAGGGAACCGGTGCTGCTCAAAACGCTGGCGGGCTCAGTGCGGTGTGACTGAACCACTGTATATCAGTTGAGGGTTCTCTGCTCGACGCTCAGGTTCCGAGCCGGACCTGAAGAGTGCACCCAACGTACTCTAACGCCCGGTACCGTCGCGCTTTCCCAGTGCGCCCCGGAGCTTGTCGGCAAGAGATCCGAGGGAGGTCGTGTCCTTGGTTCCCTGACGTTCTGCATACTCACGGACTTCCGCCGCTTCCAGGGCCGCCCCCACCGCTTTCACGCTGAGGCGAATCCGGCGACTGGACGAGTCCACCTCGAGCACCACGACCTCGAGGTCACTGCCGGTTGGGAACGCTTTCTTGATGTCCTGTTCCGGGCCAATGCCGGTCTCGTTGAGCGGCACGAGGCCCGTGACGCCGGGTGCGAGAAACACGAAGATCCCGAACTTCTCGTGCCGCTCGACCTTGCCCGTGAACCGCGCGCCCGGAACGATCGCGGACTTGGACGGCGTCGCGGCGCTCGCTCTCGACGATCCTTCTTCGACCATGGCCACGCCGATCCGCTTCTTCTCGGGATCGATGCTGAGAATCTCGAAGGCGCCGGTCTGCCCGGCCGCGATCGAGCGCGACCATCCGCCGGACTTCCCGGTCGGCGGAAACGTCGACGCATGCGCCAGCCCTTCGATCCCGGGCTCCAGCTCGACGAACGCGCCGAAGTCCGCAATCCTCGTGACGCGCCCCTGTCGCACCTGGCCCACCTGGTAATTCGTCTGAACGGTCGTCCAGGGATCCGCAGTGAGTTGCTTGAGGCCGAGCGCGATCTGCTGCGTCCCTTCGTCAACGCGCAACACCTTGACCGTAATTTCCTGGCCGGCTGTGACCACCTGCGATGCGTCGTTGACCCGGGACCATCCCATCTCCGAGATGTGCAGCAGGCCTTGCACGCCGCCGCCGAGATCGACGAACGCGCCGAAGTCGCGGACGGAGACGACGCGACCGGACATCACGGCGCCTGGCGTAATTGCGCGCCGAACTTCGGCGGCGCGGACCTTCTGCTCTTCCTCGAGCAACGCGCGGCGCGAGACGACGAACTTTCTGCCGCCCTCCTGGTACTCGACGATCTTGAACGTGTACACGCGGCCGACGTGCACCTCGGGATCCGCGTGACGGATGATGTCGATCTGCGACATCGGGCAGAAGGCACGCTGGCGCGCGATGCTCACTTCGTAGCCGGCCTTCACCGCTTTCTCGATCTTGCCCTCGACCGGAAGGCCGGAGCGGAAGGCGTCCTCGAGCTGGCGCGCAGTCGCCGCGCCGCGCTGCAGCTTCCGCGACAGCTGCAGCCCACCGGTCGTCGACGTCAGCGTCGCCTGAATCGTGTCGCCCACTCCCACCTGGAGTGCGCCGTCGTCATCGCGCAACTCGTCGAGAGCGATCGTGGCCTCGCCTTTGGCGCCGACATTGACGAACGCGACCTCCTCGCCGATGGCGACGATGGTGCCTTCAACGGCCTGGCCAGGCGCGAGGCGCTTCGTCTTGATCGACGCCTCGAACATCGCGGCAAAATCTTCTTCGTTCTCGGTCATGCACACGCCGGGTCTGAAGACCCGGCCTCCATCTGGAAAGGTTAGCATTCTGAACGCGATGCCGATCGACGCTGGTCAAATTCAGCGTGCCCACGAGCTCCTCGCGCGGCACTTCGATCGGACGCCACTCGTTCGGGCGGAGTCGCTATCCACGCCGGATCGCACTGTGTACATGAAGGACGAGACCGTCCTCCCGACGGGCTCCTTCAAGGTCCGAGGCGCCATCTACGCACTGTCGGTCAACCTCGCGCGGGCCCCTATTAAAGAAGTGGTTGCGGCGAGCACCGGCAACCATGGCGCGGCGGTCGCATTCGCGGGAAAGCTGCTCGGCGTCCCCGTGCGCGTTTTCCTGCCTCGGAACCCGAATCCGGCAAAGGTCGTGCGGATCCGGCAGCAGGGCGCGACGATTGTCGAGGCTGGTTCCGACCTCACGGCAGCCATCGACGCGGCCGGCGAGTACGTCGCGCGGACGCGTGCCTTCTTTTTGCACGACGCCTCGGACCCTGACATCCCTGCTGGTACGGCCACGATTGGCGCGGAGATTCTGGAGCAGCTTCCCGCAGTCGATGTGGCGTACATCCCGATAGGCGACACGGCCCTGATTCGCGGCGTCGCGACGGCACTGAAGATGTCCGCGCGGCCCATCCACATCGTCGGCGTCGTGGCCGCCAAAGCGCCGGCGTACTACTTGTCGTGGAAGGCCGGCCAGGTGGTCGAAACGGAATCCGCTGACACCATCGCCGATGGCCTTGCCGTCCGCCGGCCGCTTGCGACAAATGTCGCATCTCTCCGCGATCTGGTCGATGAAGTCGTGACCGTCAGCGAGGACGAGATGATCGACGCGGTCGCGCGACTGCGCTCGAATGAACGGCTCGTTGCTGAGCCATCAGGCGCGGCGGCATGCGCAGCGCTCATAAAAGACGGCAAAAAGGCTGGAAACTGCGTTGCGCTCGTGACAGGCTGCAACGCGCGGCCGCCATTCCCTGCATGACCTGAAAGTCGATTACAACCGGTCACCAACTCAAGCAAACACAGTGGGTTGACGTCAGGCAAAACTGTCATCACACATTCAGGTTTGGTCGTTGACACTTTTCCATTACGTGCCTCAACGTAGCGAGACGTTCGCTAACCAGAGAGGGTGTGATGTCACCGATGTCACGCATTCGACCGGCGGCTATTATTGCGTCCTTTTTCGCAGCGTTCTTCGCCGTCGGCCTGCTCGCACAGGGGCAGGGCCAGGGGCCGCAGAACCAGGGACGCGGACCGATCGTCCCGAAGGCCGTCCGCGAACACGCCATGCGCCATGGCCGTGTCCGCGTGATCGTCGAGCTGCAGCTCGACGACCGGAACGCGAACTTCTCCGAGGCACGGCTGTCGCGGCTGAACGGCGTGCAGGCGGTCGTCAATCGGCGTCAGAACATCGCGAACGCCCGCACCCGAATCCTGGCGCGCCTCGGCGCGGCGACGATGCGGGAGACGCGGCGCTATCAGACGCTTCCGTTTGTCGCGCTTGAAATCACGCCAAACGCACTGGCGGCACTCGAGTCGTCTCCAGACGTCCTGGCGGTCTCGCCCGATCGGCTGATGCGCCCGTCGCTCGAGATGAGCGTTCCGCGCATCGAGGGCGATCAGGCGTGGCAGGCTGGCTACGACGGTGCGGGCACGACGATCGCGATTCTCGACACGGGCGTCGAGTCCGCGCATCCGTTCCTCAATGGCAAGGTCGTCACGGAAGCGTGCTTTTCGAGCACGTCGACGGGCCTCAGCGTTTCGGTCTGTCCGAATGGCGAAGGCGTGCAGGTCGGCGCGGGCGCGGCAGCGCCCTGCGCGCTGGACGACTGTCTCCACGGCACGCACGTCGCCGGGATCGCGGCCGGTAACGGCGATGCGCTGGGCGAGCCGATCTTCGGCGTTGCCCGCGGCGCGAATCTCATTGCCGTCCAGGTCTTCTCGCAGATTATCGACAGCGACTCGTGCGGCGGCAACGCGCCCTGCCTTGGCGGTTTCGAGTCCGACATCATGGGCGCTCTCGAGTACGTCTACGGCCTGAAGATCGGCGGGACGAATCTCGCGTCCGTGAACATGAGTCTCGGCGCCGGTTCGTTCGACGCGCCGTGCGACACCGACCCGCTGAAGCCGGCCATCGACAACCTGCGCGCGATTGGCGTGGCCACGATCGTCGCCTCCGGCAACAGCGCCGAGCCGACGAACCTCGCGGCGCCGGCGTGTATCTCGTCCGCCGTGAGCGTTGGCGCGACGACGATCACCGACGAAGTCGCGTGGTTCTCGAACGTGTCGCCGTTCCTGTCGCTCCTGGCGCCTGGTGAAGGCATCATCTCGTCGATTCCTGGTGGGGAATTCGAGTCGCTCGACGGCACGTCGATGGCCGCGCCGCACGTCGCGGGCGCATGGGCCATCCTCCGTCAGGCGGTGCCGAGCGCACCGGTCGACGACATCCTGGCCGCATTCCGAAACACCGGCGTGCCGGTCACGGATACGCGCGAATGGGGGCCGGGCACGACGACGGTACCGCGCATCCGCGTCTTCGCCGCACTCGGTGCGCTTGCACCGGTCACGAGTCCTGCGCCGACGTTGACATCGATGACGCCGCCGACCGCGCGCGTGGGCCTGCCGCTGACGGTGACGCTCACGGGCACGGGCTTCAACGCGTTGTCGGTCGTGCGATGGAACGGCGTGGACGTTCCTACGATCGCTGACAGCATCACGCAGCTCACGGCGACGGTCCCTGTTGGCGCGCTCACGCTGGGCGTCGCTCAGGTGACGGTCTTCAATCCCGCACCTGGCGGCGGTACGTCGGCACCGCTTTCGATCCAGGTGCTTCCGCCTCCGGCGCTCACGGTCAGTGACACGACGGTCGGACCTGGCACGCCGGTGACGGTCACGATGACCAACGGGTACGGTGGTCAGTTCGACTGGCTGGCGATCGCATCGACGTCCGATCCAGACGGAAGTTATTTGGCGGCGACGTTCGTCGGCCAGAACGTCTTCAACCGCACCTGGACGGTGACGGCGCCGGCGACGCCCGGACCGTACGAATTCCGCTTGTTCCTGAACAACGGCTTCACTCGTGTGGCGACCAGTCCGACGGTGACGGTGGACGCCTCGATCAGCCCGGTGCCGGTCGTCGCGTCGATGTCGCCGACGTCGGCGGTCGCCGGCTCCGCGCCCGTCACCGTGACGGTCCTCGGCAGCAAGTTCGTGTCGTCGTCACAGCTGGCGTGGAATGGATCGCCGCGACCGACGACGTTCATCAGTTCGACCCAGCTGCAGGCGACGATTTCGGCTGCGGATCTCGCCGTCGCAGGTACGTTCCCGATGACGGTCGTCACGCCGGCTCCTGGCGGCGGCACGTCGGCGGCAGCGGCATTCACCGTCATCCCGGCGCCGGTGCTGACGCTGAGCGCCTCGACGGTCGACGCGGGCTCGAACATCACCGTCACGCTGACGAACGGACTGGGCGGCAGCCTCGACAGCCTTGCATTCGCCGAGGCGAGCGCGCCGAACAGCAGCTTCCTGCAGTTCGTGTACGTGGGCGCCGGTGTCACGACGCGCACGTGGACGGTGACCGCGCCGTCTACCGCGGGCACGTATGAGTTCCGGCTGTTCCGGCAAGGCTCGCTCGTTCGCGCGGCGACGAGCCCGACGGTGACGGTCCAGGTTGCGCAGCCCGTGCTGACGGTGAGCGCGACGACTGTCGCGGGCGGTCAGTCCGTCACCGTGACGCTCGCGAACGGCCAGGGCGGCGGCCAGGACTGGTTGTCGTTCGGTGCGACCAGTTCGGCGGACGCGGGCTATCTGCAGTTCACGTACGTCGGCGCCGGCGTGACGTCGCGCACGTGGACCGTGACCGCGCCGAATACCGCGGGCACCTACGAGTTCCGGCTCTACAGGCAAGGCAGCTTCCAGCGGCTCACGACGAGCCCGACGGTGACGGTCACGGCGCCGGCGCCGAATCCGACGCTCACCGTCAGCCAGAACTCGGTCTTGACGGGCGCATCGGTGACGGTGACGCTCAACAACGGGGGGGGCGGCGCGGCTGATTTCCTCGCGCTCGCGGCGACCGGCGCGGCGAACTCGAGTTATCTGCAGTCGACGAACGTCGGCGAAGGCGTGACGACGCGGACGTGGACCGTGGCGATGCCGTCTTCGGCGGGCACGTACGAATTCCGCCTGTTCGTGAACGGCGCGCGCGCGGCGACGAGCCCGACCGTGACCGTGCAACCGCCGCCGCCGATCGTGCCGCAACTCACCGTCAGCGCGTCCACGGTGGCCGCAGGTGCGCCGGTGACGGTGACGCTGACGGGCGGTCCTGGCGCCAGCCTCGACTGGATCGCGTTCGCGCCCGTCGGCGCGGCGAACAACAGCTACCAGCAGTTCGTGTACGTGGGCGCCGGCGTGACCACGCGCACGTGGACGATCACGGCGCCGACGACTGTGGGCTCGTACGAGTTCAGGTTGTTCAGTAACGGCGGGTTCACACGGCTGGCAACGAGCCCCGCGGTCACGGTACAGGCGGCGCCTGGGCCGGTGCTCACGGTGAGCACGACGTCTGCCGCGCCCGGCCAGACGGTGACCGTGACGCTGACGAACGGCCTCGGCGGCAGCTCGGATTGGTTCGCATTTGCCGCCGCCGGCGCGTCCGACGGCGCATACCTGAACTGGACTTACGTCGGCGCGGGTGTGACGACGAGAACGTGGTCGGTGACGCTGCCGTCAACGCCCGGAACGTACGAGTTCAGGCTCTTCCGCCAGGCGTCATTCGTCCGCATCGCAACGAGTCCGACGATCACGAGCGCGACGGTGCAGGTGGAAGTGCAGCGGTAACCCCGCTCACTTCCACACCCACTTGAAGAGGCTCGCCGTCGATCGATCCGGATCCTGTTCCTCAGGTTTTACCGGCGACGCCGGCGTCTTGTACTTGGCGGGCACCTGGACCCAGTCGGGATAGATCGTCCCGCCGACGTACACGCCCGGCGTGTAGTACTTGTCGGGCACGCTCGGGTGGCCTGTCGGCCGATCTGAAAACAACGAGTAGGCGTTCTTGGGCGGCAGCGTCCCTGCCTGATCGTCGTCCTTCGGGATGTACTCCTCGATGCCGTCACCATCGACGTCAGCGCGAATCCAGTCGACGTGCAGCAGACGATGGTAGGTGTGGTCCACGATCATGCCGCGAAGCTGCGCGTTGAATCGCGTGATGATGGCCTCCGCGTCAGGCAGCGTGCGCCGGACCACCAGGTGCAATGGCCGCTTCAGCAGCGGCACCGTCCCGATGGCGAGCTTGTCTCTTGCCTGCTTCTCGTAGTGGTCGACGATGTACTTCAAGACGAACTCATCAATGAGCACATAGTCGAGCTGACTGTCCATCAGCCGCGCGACGCTGTCCTGGTCGCTATGCGTTTTTACGAACGTCGGACCCATGTGATCGAGGTCGCCGTACGCGAAGCCCTCGACGATCCCGACCTTCTTCGAACTGTGCACCGCCTGCAGGACCGGCGCTGAGACATCGGCGCCCTTGCGCCCGACGAGGATCAATCGGTTCTCGAGATAAGGCTGCGAGTACAGCAGCACGCGCTCGCGCGCCTCGTTCTTCCACGCCGCCCCACTCCCGTCGAATTGATCGGAGAGCAGCGCTTCCCCGAATCGGACTGGCTCGACGATCGTCGTGTTCGAGCCGACGCCGACGCGGCCAAGCCCGGCTTCCACCAGGTCCAGCGCAAACCGCGGCTGCCCTGGCATGTTCGTGAACGGGGCCCAGGGTGTTGAGACCATGCGGAGCTCAGTGGTCTGTGTCAGCGTCTGCCCGAACGGCGGTACACCGCTCTGCTTCGGCGCTTGTCCCGAGCCGAGCGGCGACGCAGCCGCGAGCACACTGAAACCCAGGGTGAGGAAAAACGGAGGGTGAGGACGCATAGTGCGGATCCTCCTTTCATTACTTGAAACGACTGACATCTCGATTCTGCGCCTAAACACGCGCGGAAGTCGATCTTCGTGATCAGTTATCGTGGTTCGCGCCGGCCCACGACAGGACGCGGGTGCCGGGACCTGTGTTGAAATACCTTCCATCAGTGAACGGTCACGCCACGCAAGACGTCAGGATGCATGGCTTCACGCGACGCCAGACCGTTGCGGCGGCGCTCGCGTGGCTCGATGCGCACATCAGTGCACTCAACTCGGAGACGGTGCCGCTCCGCGCAGCCGCAGGTCGCGTTCTTGCGGCGAAGGTCACGAGCCACGTTGACGTGCCGGGCTTCGACCGCGCGACGATGGATGGCTACGCGCTCATAGCTGAGTGCACTGACGGCGCCACGCCGTACAACCGCATGCCGTTCACCGTTCTCGGCGACGCCATGGCGGGATCGCCGTTCACTCGCTCAGTTGGTCGCGGTGAAGCCGTCCGCATCATGACGGGCGCGCCGGTGCCGGCAGGATGCGACGCGGTACTGCCGGCCGAGTTCGTTGAACGCGAAGCCGGGTCTGAAGACCCGGCCTCCATCAGTCGTGAATTGCCAATCGCCGCGATCGGCGCCGTGTCGCCAGGCAAGAACATCGGGCGCGTCGGCGAAGACATCGTCGCCGGCACTGTCGTGCTCGAAGCAGGACGTGCGCTGCGCCCGCAGGATCTCGGCGTGATGAGCTCGATTGGATGCGAGACGGCGACGGTCGTCCGGCGGCCGCACGTGAGGCTCGTCATCACCGGCAACGAGGTGCTGCCCGCCGGTTCGCGGCCGAAAGGTTTCCAGATCACCGACGCCAACGGACCGATGCTCGCCGCCCTCGCCGAGCGCGACGGCGCCATCGTCGACTTCCCCGGCCCGATTCGCGACGACTCGGATGTGATCCTCGCAGCGCTCACATCGGATGCGGACATCATCATCGTGTCCGGTGGCTCGAGCGTCGGCGTCGAGGATTTGTCGCCGATGCTCGTGGCGAAACATGGCGAGCTGGCGGTGCATGGCATCGCAATGCGCCCGAGCAGCCCGACCGGCATGGGCACGATCGGATCACGGCTCGTGTTTCTCCTTCCCGGCAATCCCGTGTCGGCGCTATGCGCGTACGACTTCTTCGCCGGCCGGGCCATTCGCGCGCTCGGCGGACGTTCGAAGGAGTGGCCGTACGCGTCCGTGCGCGCGCCGCTCGCTCGCAAGATCAGCTCGCCGATCGGAAGGCTCGACTACGCGCGCGTCCGGATCGAGGATGGTCGCGTCGAGCCGCTCGCCGTCTCCGGCGCATCGGTGCTGTCATCCACGACGAGAGCAGATGGATTCGTGATTGTGGGCGACGACAGCGAAGGCTTTCCTGCCGGTGCCGACGTCGACGTGTGGCTGTATGCGTGAGCAGGAACAGTTTCTGCACGTCCTCGATCGTGACGAGGCCGAACGCCGCTTTCGCGCTGCCGTCAACCTCGCACCTCGCGGCATCGAGCACGTCGCCCTGGACGCCGCGCTCGGCCGCGTACTCGCCAATGACGTCGTCTCGCCCGTGGACGTGCCGTCGTTCGATCGATCGAATCTCGACGGATTTGCGGTCATCGCGGAAGACACGTTCGGCGCGTCTGAAGAAGTCCCGCGACGAGTGCGGCTGGCGGACGAGGTCATTCACACCGGAGTTGTTCCGAACACCCACATCCGATCGGGTGAGGCCGTCTCGATCGCGACAGGCGGCATGATGCCGCGCGGCGCTGACGCGGTCGTGATGGTCGAGCACACACAGTACGTAGGGCAGACCTTCAGGTCTGCCGATGCTGCCGGGTCTAACCACCTTCGCCAAGGCTACGGTGGTCCGCCGAAGCTTCATGCGAAGGCGGAAGCCCCGGCCTCCATTTCGATCTCCCGCGCCGTCACCGCCGGCAGCGGCGTGTCGTTCGCCGGGACCGACATCACTGCGGGCGAGACGGTGCTTCGGCGCGGCACGATCCTGAGCAGCCGGGATACCGGCGTGCTTGCGGCGATTGGCGTTGCCTCGGTCGATGTCTGGCGCCGGCCGGTCGTCGCGATCCTCTCGACCGGCGACGAAATCATCGCGCCCGGCGAGCCGATGCAACCCGCACGCATCTACGACTCGAACGCACAGGTGCTGGCCGATGCCGTGCGCGAACTGGGCGGCGAACCGAAGCGCCTCGGCATCACGGCGGATGACGCGGAGGCCCTGCGTGCGAAGGTGCGCGAGGCACTCAACGTCGCGGACATCGTGCTGCTGTCGGGCGGCACGAGCAAAGGCGCCGGCGACATTTCCTACCGCGTCGTCGCCGAGCTCACCGATCCCGGCATCGTCGCGCACGGCGTCGCGCTCAAACCCGGGAAGCCGATTTGTCTCGCGGCCACGGGCGGACGACCCGTCGTCGTGCTGCCGGGCTTCCCGACGTCCGCGATCTTCACGTTTCACGAGTTCGTCGCGCCCGTGCTCAGCGCGATGGCCGGCCGTCAGGTCGAAGCGCGCGCGACCGTGCAAGCGCGTCTCGCGGTACGCGTGAACAGTGAGATCGGACGAACGGAGTATTTACTGGTGGGACTGGTGCCGTCGGTTACGACCGACGCTAGTGCCGGGTCTAAAGACCCGGCCTCCACGTGGGACCCGGCCTCCATCGAGACGCACCCAGCACCCAGCACCCAGCACCAAGCACTGTCCGCGTACCCGATGGGCCAGGGTTCCGGCAGCGTGACGACGTTTTCGCGTGCTGACGGCTTCACGACGATCGGCCGCCACGACGAGATCGTGCCGGCTGGAACGATGGTCACGGTGCAGTTGCTCGACCGAGAGTTGCAGCTGGCGGATCTGGTCGTGATCGGCAGTCACTGCATCGGCCTCGACTATCTACTGAGTCAGATCCAGCGACGCGGCGTGCGCTCGAAGTTTCTTGCCGTCGGCAGCATGGCCGGGCTCGAGGCTGCGAAGCGCGGCGAATGCGACATCGCGGGCGTCCATCTTCTCGATCCAGCAACCGGCGAGTACAACCGGCCGTTCCTGACACCGGGCATCGATCTGATCAAAGGATATGGTCGGCTGCAGAGCATCGTGTTTCGCAAGGGCGATGCGCGTTTCGACGGACGCACGCCATCCGAGGCGATGGCCGCAGCGACCAGTGACGCGTCGTGCGTGATGGTGAACCGCAACCAGGGCAGCGGCACGCGCGCGGTGATCGATCGGCTGCTCGGCGGCAGGAAGCCGCACGGCTACGCGGTCCAGCCGCGCACGCACAACGCGGTGGCGGCCGCGGTCGTGCAGGGACGCGCGGACTGGGGCGTCACGCTCGACACGATCGCGCGCAGTGCAGGGCTCGGGTTCATTCCGGTCCAGCCCGAGCAGTACGACTTCGTCACGCCGATCGCACGCGCCGATCGACCGGGCGTGAAGGCGTTCGTCGAACTGCTCGGCGAATCCGCAACGCGTGAGGCGCTCCTGGGGCTGGGGATGAAGCCGTGATTTCGGGCGCCCCTCGACTTCGCTCGGGGCAGGGTGGCGTCGTGCTCTGCGGCGGGAAGTCGACGCGCATGGGCACGTCGAAAGCGCTGCTGCCTTTCGGACCGGAAACGATGCTGCAGCGGGTGATCCGGATACTGAGCGCTGAGGTCTCGCCGATCGTCGCCGTGGCGGCGGCCGATCAGGAGCTCCCGACATTACCTGCCGATGTGATCCTCACGCGCGACGAACGTGAAGGCCGCGGTCCACTCGAAGGCTTGCGCGCGGGCCTCAAATCGTTGCCGGGCACGGTCGAGATGGCGTACGTCACGAGTTGCGACGTGCCGTTGCTCGTGCCGGGATTCGTCCGGCAGATGTTCGACTTCGCGCGCGACTACGACATCGCCGTGATGGAGATCGACGGCTTTCCGCATCCGCTGTCCGCCGTGTACCGCCGCTCGACGTTGCCGTACGTCGAGGAGTTGCTCGCTCACGACCGGCTGCGTCCGGTCTTTCTGTTCGACGCGGTCAAGACACGGCGCGTCAGCCCGGCGGAGATCACGTCGGATCCTGAAATGCGCACGCTGCAGAATCTGAATACGCGGGAAGATTACGAAGCCGCACTGAAGATGGCTGGGTTGTCGAGCCGATAACCTCAGCAATGAGATCGATGCCTGCGCGATTCGTCGCCACGGCACTGCTCCTCGCCGCCTTCGCCTGCTCCACGCCGCCCGTCTCCGGCCGCTACTACCAGGGCCTGACATGGATCGAGTTCAAAGGGGCCGGCATCGTCCTGCACGGTGGTCTTGGAGACACCGCGCGCTTCGACATCGACAGCCAGGACAAGACGAAGCTGGCGATCTTCGACCGGCGCGGCCAGACCGTCGGACGCATCATGGGCCCGACGACGCTCGAATTCCCGAGCGGCGACTCGTCCATCGCGCAGGCATTTCAGGGACGCTGGGCGAAGGAAGAGGCGCCGACGACCACCGCAACCGCCGAAGACAAGGCGCGCGATGCGGCGGCGATTGCCGGCGGTTGGAGAATTCCTGGAGAGACGCACGTCCTGGATTTTCACGCTGACGGGACGTATCAGTGGGGCCCGAATATCAGCGGCAAGTTCACGATGCTCGGTGGACAGAAATTACGGATGGCGTTCGTTCAGAACGGGCAACCGTCCGGCTATCTGGATCAGCGATTCGTTGTCGAGAACGACGAACTGCGACTGACGGCGCCGGATGGCGTGGTGACGAAGTACGACCGCGTGAAGTGATCTGCACGGCTTTTCCAGCAGGCACCACGGGTTCTCGGCCGCCGCAGGGCGTCATCCACACCACGGCACCTCGTGTGGAGAAACGTCACCGGGCTGACCTGGTGTCATTGCCTCGACATCAACGGGCCGCAGAACCCGGCCGCCTCGCGGAAACGCTACTGGCCCGGTTCTTGCCTTATGAGTGTCCAAGATGAGTGAGGGCCCTATGGAAATTACAGGGAACTCAAGGACAGAGATTCGAGGCCGGGAAGAGATGCACGAGCTCGTGCGCGCGACCTTTGCCGCGCTCGAGGATGCTGATCTGACCGAGCTCATTGAAGAGATCCGCGACCGACTGTTCGCGCGTGAGGCCGACGGACTGCTCGACGTCACCGTCGAACCGGGCCTCTGTCAGTGGAGCTTCAAGCCCATGGTCGAGTTGCTCCTCCGCCATGTGCTCTATCTCGCGGCACACCGTACGCTCTCGCTTGACGACCGAAGGCTCGAGATCCTCGACGCGCTGGAGCTTGCGGGGTTTTGATGGCAGACCTGAAGGTCTGCCCTACGACAAGCCCTGCAGGCGCGACAGCAAATCCCGGATTGGCGCCGCCGACTTGCCGCCGTCGTCGATCCATGTGAGCGCTTGCTTCCGTCCGCGATCCTCCACCACCAACTGGTAGTTCAACAGATCTGAGCCGATGATCTCGTCCGCCGGTGCACGCGACGCGATCGTGGCACTCACCTGCTGCTCGACGCGGTGCTTGATGTCGTCACCGAGCCGCGCTGTGTCCAAATCGACCAGCGTCACCTCGTCACCGACGATGCCGCCTCGCTGAGTCACGGTTACGCGCATGTGTTTTCACCAGGAACCAGGAACCAGGAACCCCGAACCAGAACCAGAACCAGAACGAGGAACGCGGAACGAGGAACGAGTAGGCCGGGCCTGAGAGGCCCGGCCTACGTACTGATCCTACGTCGTCTTCACGCGGCTCTTATCGCCCACGAGCGTCTTCAGGTCCTCGAGGAACTTCTGCTTCTCGTGCTCGATGGCTTCGTCGACGCCGCTGTTTTCCGGGAGCGTCATGGTGCCGCAGCATCCGCCGCGGTTCTGCGAGACGGTCGACTCGATGCTGACATGCGGCGCCGCCTGCAGCTGTGCGCCTTCCGGCAGCTCACGCTTGAGGTGCTGCGTGAACGCCGCCATGTCGGTCAACGGCACCGGCGAGAGGATGATCTCGCGCACGGCGAAGCGGTTCCGGATGAACGTCCGGTACGCGGTGCCCTGCTGGGCCGTGATGCGACCGCTGGTCACGTCGGTCGCGGTGGCCGCCAGCATCTTGTTCGCGACATCCGTGAACGTCGCGTTCGCCGCCGGCGCCTGCTGGATGCCGCGAAGCACGAGGCTCTGCAGGTACGCCGCGCAGTCATAGAGCGTCCGCGCATCGTCACGCACGACCTTGCGCTCGAGCGCAAAGATGTCCGCGAGGATGTCGTAGATCGCGCCCGTGAACACCTGCGACAGCGAATGCACCTGCGTTCCCACCTGGCTGAGCCGCAGATCGTTGTCCGCATTCCGCAGGCCGTTCGTGCGTCCCAACGCGAGGCCGAACTCCTCCGCCACGTCCGACAGGAACGTCTTGTCGTGCAGGTTCGATTTGGTCTGCGCGATGATCGACTCGACCTGATCGAACTGCGACAGCGCGAGGAAGATCGCCGTAAGGTCGCCGAACGCCTCGTGGAGCGCGCCGGTCTGCGGCGTGGCGCCGGACGTGATCCACAGCGGCTTCAATCCGTCGAGGATCGCGTGCCCGGTCTCGTGCGCGACGATGTCGAGCGAGCGGCAGGTGAAGATCGTCGGCTGCGGCCCCAGCCCCGGTTTCACGAAGAACCCGAATGCGAGGAGCTTCGATGACCGCATGTAGAACGCGTTCATCATGTTCGAGTGTCGCGGCGCGACGCTGATCGGATCCGAGCTCGGCGACACGTTCCACTGCCATGGCAGGATGGCCGGCGCGTTCCCGAACGCGAGAGCACGCTGGTACATCGTGAGGGTCATGCGGATGACTGAGAACGTGTGGACGGCATCGAACTCCGCGGTCCCCGGCGCCTGAATGAAGTCGCCCAGCGCGTTGGGCGGCACCGCCGGCAAACCGGTGAGCACAATGCGGGCGTCACGCGGTCCCGTCGAGACGGGCGTTGGAATGAATGCTTTGCGGATGCCGATCTCGGGCGTGCTCGGATCCTGCTTCCACACGAGGACGCGGGGACCGATGAGCAGCGGGATCGGAACGGGGATCGGGCTCGGCACCGGAGGGCCAGCGGAGGCCGTCGCGGCGCGTGTGAGTTTGCGAAGTGTACGGTATTCGGCGGTAGGAGTCGGGACGAACGTGGCGCTGAGCGGCGCAATGCG
>Ga0137451_1000213_pt1 | contig 17513 bp, 16 predicted proteins | sample EasRivERMGT500_2_FD_102336 | JGI IMG/M metagenome (GOLD analysis project Ga0137451, IMG submission 102336) | Soil microbial communities from meander-bound floodplain in the East River, Colorado, USA - East River MetaG ERMGT500_2 | ecosystem: Environmental > Terrestrial > Soil > Floodplain ... | reverse complement strand
GTTTTAGGCCGTCTTCCCCGTGTAGATGGAGATCCGGAAACTACCGGCGTCCCCCGGATGCCTGCCTGCGCGGGAATGAAATATCCTGAAGTTACTCAGCCGCGTAGCGGCCGCCGCGGCCCCCTATGCGCGCGCTCGCGCCGAGCCTGCCTGGGGTTCGCGATGAGCGGGCGATAAATTTCCACCCGGTCACCGTCTTGCAGCGGAGTTCCGGACGACACCAACCTGCCGAATACCCCCAGCTTGGTCCGCTCGAGGTCGACTTCCGGATGGCGTTGCAGGATGCCCGATCGTTCAACCGCCATTCGTGCGGTAGCCCCCTGTTCGACCTCGAGCGTGAGCAGAATCTGCCTGTCGGGCAGCGCGTAGACGACCTCGACCCGTAGCATCCGCGCAGTCGACGTCAGTCCGCTCACTGTTCACCGCTCGCTGTTCACCAACTTGCTGCCGTAAACCTGCTCCGCCCGTTTCACGAACGCTTCCACCAGCGTGCTGGCGATGTGGTGGAATACCGGGCCGATGAGCCGGTCCAGCAGCCGGCCTGCGAACTCGTAGTGGAGCCTGAATTCGATCTTGCAGCCACGGCCCGCGAGGTCCGTGAAGAGCCAGCTTCCATTCAGCTTGCTGAACGGCCCCTCGACCAGCCGGATTTGCATTGCCACGGGCTCGCGCTTGACATTTTCGGTGGTGAAACTGCGCCGGATGCCGCGGTAGTTGATCAGTAGCGTCGCCCGCGTCGTATCCGAATCGCAGTGAGCCAGCGTCGCGCCTCCGCACCACGGCAGGAACTTGGGGTAGTCCTCCACCGTGTCAACCAGCGAAAACATCTGCCTGGGTGTGAATTCGACGAGGACGGTGTGGCTGATGTCAGGCACTCGCTTCAAGCGCCATGCAATGCAGCTCCGGAAATCCGCGGGGAACCGCGGCGAGCCGCTGGTAGAATAGGCCTGCCCTCAATCTTTTCCCAGTCATGAGCATCGTACAGAATCGCAAGGCCTCCCACGACTACTTCATCGAGCGGCGCATCGAGGCAGGGATCGCGCTCGAGGGCTGGGAAGTCAAGGCGATACGGGCCGGTCGCGCGCAGCTCAAGGAAGCGTACGTAATCGTCAGCAACGGCGAGCTCTTTCTCATCGGATCCCACATCAGCCCGCTACTCGCGGCATCCTCCCACCTCAGCCCCGACCCGGTGCGCACGCGCAAGCTGCTGCTGCACGCCGGGGAGATCAACCAGCTGATCGGCAGCGTAGAGCGCGCGGGCTATACACTGGTTCCCCTGGACCTGCATTTCAAGAAGGGACTCATCAAACTCGAAATCGGTCTCGCCAAGGGCAAGAAGCAGCATGACAAGCGCGAAGCGCAAAAAGACCGGGAATGGCGCAGGGAGCAGCAGCGCCTGCTGAAGGCAACCCGTTGACGGTCACGCCGCTCTACCGGCCCTGCCGAGGATACCGCGCAATGCGTCCTGCAGGTCCGCGGGCATTACCACGATCTTGCTGTTGCCCGAGGCGCCAAGCTTGTCGAGCGCCTGAATGTATTTTTCCCCGAGCAGAAACAGCATGGGCCCGTCGCGATCGCCCACCGCGGCCGTGACCTTCTGAATCGCAAGTGCCGATGATTCGGCCAGCGTCACCTGGGCCACGGCGTCCCGCTTGGCGCTCTCGAGCCGGCCTTCGGCCTCGAGGATCATCGCCTGTTTCGCGCCTTCCGCCTTGGTCACCACCGCTTTTCGCTCCCGCTCGGCAGCGGCCTGCAATTCCATCGACTTCACCATCGACTCGGAGGGCTTGATGTCCTGGATCTCGACCGATTTTATGGTGAGCCCCCAATCGACCGCTTCGTCTGCGATGCTCTCCTTCAACCGCAGTTTTATCTTCTCGCGCGACGACAACGCCTGGTCCAGCTCCATCTCCCCGGTGATCGAGCGCAGCGTGGTCTGCACCAGGTTCCTGATCGCCTCGGCGAAATCGACGATGCCGTAGACGGCCTTGATCGGGTCGGTGACCTTGATAAAGGCGATGGCGTTGGTGATGATCACGGCATTGTCCTTGGTGATCACCTCCTGCTCGGGAACATCCAGGATGATGTCCTTGGTCACGACCTTGTAGGCAACCTTGTCGATGTAGGGAATGATGATGGTGAGTCCCGGCGTCAGCGTCGCATTGAACTTGCCGAGCCGCTCTACAATCCACTCCTCCCCCTGCGGGACGATCCTGACCCCCTTCCAGACGGTGACGATGGCAAATATCAGTATCGCGATGACGACGATTTCGAATCCCATTCTGTCCTCCTAGGCCCGGCCAACCTTCAGTATGTTCCCCTCGATCTCGAGCACCCTGACGCGCTCTCCAACCTTGATTTCCGCGTCGGCGATCGCTTCCCAGAGATCGTCCCCGAGCAGCGGCTTCTGAAAACGGACCTGGCCCCTGCCGTACGGACGGATTTCCCGGGTGACGAGGCCAATTTCGCCGATCACCTCTCCCCTCGACGTGCCGGCGCTGGTCTTGTGCATGCCGGGTTTGAACACCCTGAACCACAAGCCAATGAAGGCCACGGAGCAGGCAATCCAGAACAAGACCTGCCAGGCGAAGGAAAGCGACGGGAATGCAGCCAGCGCGATGCCGACGACGATCGCACCGACGCCGAACCAGACCAGGAAGAACGTCGGCACGGCAAGTTCGAGCAGTACGAGCACGATGCCCAGCACCACCCAATGCCACCACAGAAATTGCATTTCGCCCACCGCGCCTTCCACCGGCAACCGGAACGATTAGAGCACGATTAGCGAGCCACGGTAATACATTGAAAAGTATTGGGGTGGCTGATGGGACTCGAACCCACAACACCTGGAATCACAATCCAGTACTCTACCTTTGAGCTACAGCCACCATCGTAACAACAGTGATAAGTATTGAGTTTAGAGTGCTCAGTTGTTCGAAGTTCGCTCGTTTTCAACCCAAAACTTGCCACTTGGCACTCAAAACCCGCCCCAATGGGCGGACTTGGCGCGCCCGGCGGGAATCGAACCCACAACCCCCGGCTTAGAAGGCCGGTGCTCTGTCCGTTGAGCTACGGGCGCCGTTTCCTAGTCTGCCGCACCCGGCCGTAAGCCGCAAAACCGGTCAGGAAGACCACGCCGGGCCGCACCTCGGGCGCGGCGTAATATACTCTCGGAACCCCCTGATGGTCAATGGAAAATCGGACTTTTCCCGTCTCCGAATCTTAACTTGCGGGGCACTCCGATTTCATATATAAAGTCGCTTTTTTCGAGCGATAGCATTCATGACCACTGAGCTCCACAAGCAGTTCCCGCCCTACAAGCCGAAGGGGAAAGAGGACTACATGAACCCGCGCCAGCTCGCTCACTTCCGCAAGATGCTGGAAGAAATGAAGCGGGACCTGTCGCAGGACATCGATCGCACAGTGCACACGATGCAGGACGAGGCGACCATCTTCGCCGACCCCAACGACCGCGCGAGCCAGGAATCGGACATGTCACTGGAGTTGCGCAACCGCGACCGCGAGCGCAAGCTCATCAAAAAGATCGATGAGACCATCGCACGCATCGATGCCGGTGAATACGGCTATTGTGAATCGTGCGGCGTGGAAATCGGACTGAAACGGCTCGAGGCGCGGCCGACGGCTACCCTCTGCATCGACTGCAAAACGCTGGACGAATTGCGCGAACGCCAGGTGGCGAAGTAACTGCGCGCAGTGACCGGTGACCGGTAAAAAATGGGGCGGGTTAACCGCCCCTTTTTATTTGACGGGTATCATCCGAGTGCTGACGACCGCAATCCGCGCGTTGAACGGCGGATTAGGGCGCAGGAGCCGCGGCTCCCGCACCCTTGGCTGTCCGTTCCAAAGCGCGGAGTTAAAACGGAGCCACGCTTCCGTTTTAACCGCTATTGCGCGGTCTGGACGGCCTTGGCCTCCGCGGCTACGGCTTTCATGGATAGACGCAGCCGGCCCTTGTCGTCGGCTTCCAGCACCTTGACGCGGACCTGCTGGCCCTCCTTGAGGTGGTCCGCTACCGCGTTGACGCGTTCGTTGGCGATCTGCGAGATGTGCAGCAGGCCGTCCTTGCCCGGAAGCACGCTCACGATCGCCCCGAAGTCGAGCAGTTTCAGCACCGTGCCGTCGTAGATGCGGCCGACTTCCACGTCGGCAGTGATGTCCTCGATGCGCTTCTTCGCCAGCTCCCCGGCCTCCGGGGATACGCACGCGATGGTGACGGTGCCGTCGTCCTGGATGTCGATGGTCGTGCCGGTCTCCTCTGTCAGCGCGCGGATTACCGCGCCGCCCTTGCCGATCACATCGCGGATCTTCTCCGGCTTGATCTTGATCGTGATCATCCGTGGCGCCCACATGGAAAGTTCGGCGCGCGGTGACTCCAGGGACTGTTTCATCTTTTCCAGGATATGCAGGCGGCCTTCACGGGCCTGGACCAGCGCCGCGTGCATGATCTCCTTGGTAATGCCCTCGATCTTGATGTCCATCTGCAGCGCAGTAATGCCCGCCTCGGTGCCGGCAACCTTGAAATCCATGTCGCCCAGGTGATCTTCGTCGCCAAGTATGTCGGACAGCACCGCGAAACGGTTGCCTTCCTTGATCAGCCCCATGGCTATGCCTGCGACGTGCGCTTTCAGGGGAACGCCGGCGTCCATCAGCGCCAGGCAGCCGCCGCACACACTCGCCATCGAACTCGATCCATTGGATTCGGTGATCTCGGAGACCACCCGTAGCGAGTAAGCAAACGCATCCGGAGCAGGAAGCATCGCGAGCAGCGCGCGCTTGGCCAGCCGCCCATGACCGATCTCGCGGCGCTTGGGCGAACCCACCCGCCCGGTCTCCCCCGTGGCATACGGCGGCATGTTGTAGTGCATCATGAACCGATCGTGGTACTCGCCCTGTAGCGCATCGATGCGCTGCTCGTCACGCGACGTGCCGAGCGTGGCCGTGACCAGCGCCTGGGTCTCGCCGCGGGTAAACAGGGCCGAGCCATGCGCCCGCGGCAGCAGGCCGGTGCGAATCGAGATCGGACGCACTGTGCGGGTATTGCGGCCGTCGATACGCGGTTCGCCGCTCAGGATTTGCCCGCGCACGATCTTCGATTCCAGCGCGAAGCAGATTTCCTTGACGGCGTTGGCTTCCGGTCCGCCTTCCGTGCCGACGCCGAGCTCGGCAAAGACGCGTTTCCAAATATCATCTATTTTTTCGGAACGGGCCTGTTTCTGTTTCAGCTGGAAGGCGGCGCGCAGATCGCTCTCCGCAGTCTGAGTGATGCGCGTGCTCAATGTTTCATCCTTGGCCGGCGGTGTCCAATTCCATGCGGGTGCGCCCGCTTCGTCCACAAGCTCCTTGATAACCTGTATCACCTGCTGCATCTGTTGATGGCCGAAAACGACTGCGCCGAGCATCACGTCCTCGGGCAGCTCCTTCGCCTCCGATTCCACCATCAGCACGGCGTGCTCCGTGCCGGCCACCACCAGATCGAGCTGCGTGGTCTGAAGTTCAGTTGCAGTCGGGTTGAGCACGTACTGCCCGTTGAGGTAGCCCACGCGCGCTGCGCCGATGGGGCCGTTGAAAGGGATCCCGGAAAGAGCGAGCGCCGCCGATGCGCCAATCATCGCCGGGATATCGGAGTCGATCTCGTTGTTGGACGACAGCACCGTGGCGACCAGCTGCACTTCGTTATAAAAACCATCCGGGAACAGCGGCCGGATCGGGCGATCGATCAGCCGGCAGGTGAGAATTTCCTTCTCCGACGGTCGCCCTTCGCGCCTGAAGAAGCCGCCGGGAATCTTGCCTGCAGCATAGGTGCGCTCCTGATAGTCCACTGTCAGCGGCAGAAAATCCTTCCCCGCCTGCGCCTGCCTCGCGCCAACCACGGTGACCAGCACCATGGTGTCTTCCATGTTGATCAGTACCGCGCCCGACGCCTGGCGTGCAATTTCACCGGTTTCGATTACCAGCCGGTGCCGGCCCCATATCAGCGATTTCTTGATGTGATTCAAAGTAATGTCCCCCTAGAAATGAAAAAAGACCGCGCGCGCGGTCTCAGGTGAATTGACGGAAAGCGCTGACGCGCAAGGCGCAGTACCGGAACGGTCGCTGGCAATGGCACCCATGTGGGTGTCTTACTTTCGCAAACCGAGACGGTCGATCACCTGGCGGTACTTGTCGGCGTCCACCTGCTTGAGATAATCGAGCAGCTTGCGCCGGCGGCTCACCATGCGCAGCAACCCGCGCCGCGAATGGTGGTCCTTGACGTGCGTCTTGAAATGCTCCGTGAGATCGGTGATGCGCGCCGTCAGCAACGCGATCTGGACCTCAGGGGATCCGGTATCGTCCTTGGCGCGCTGGTATTCCTTCACCAGATCCGCCTTTTGGTTGGTAGTGACCGCCATCGTTTTCTCCGCTGTCCCTCGCGTTCATTCCAGATGTCTTGTCAGAGGCGCGCCATTTTACCCCCTAACCCACGGTTTCTCAACAATTACTCGTCCCCGAAACGGAAAGGTCCCGAGGCTGCGCCCGCAGCCGCCGTGGCAAGATGTGTCCGAGGGGTGTAACCTCAACCACCCCCAGAAACTCGCGATTCGGCCCATAAATACGCGCTAAGCCGGCCATGGCTGCCCCGGCGCGCTCCAAGGATTGTCCACGAATCAGGCGCAGGGTCTCGGCGGCGTCGAGATCGAGCCGCGGCAGACCGGCAACCAACTCGTCGGCCGGCAGCAGCAGCGTATCGCGCTCGGCAGGCGGTAGCCGCTCCATATGCTCGAATGTAACGGCCCCGGCCGACAGGGTAAAGCTGCCAACTCCCTCCCTTCTCAAACCGGCAAGGCAGGCACCGCAGCCCAAGGCATTTCCAATGTCCTCGGCCAGCACGCGCACGTAGGTGCCCTTGCTGCACCTCACGTCAAGCCGCAGGTGGTCACCCTCGATCTTCTCCAGGGTCAGGCTATGGATCGTGATGCTGCGCGGCGCGCGCGGAACTTCCCGCCCCGCGCGTGCCAGCTTGTAAAGCGGTTGCCCGCCCTGCTTGATGGCGCTGTACATGGGTGGAATCTGCTGGATGGGACCGCGGAACCGGCTGAGCGCTGCCTCTACTTCATCCCCGCTTGCCGAGACTGGAACGCGTTTGATGATCTCGCCTTCCAGGTCGCCGGTGGTGGTGGTAACGCCGAGCCGAACCCAGGCGAGATACCGCTTGTCCGCGCCCAGCAACAAGTGGGAATACTTGGTCGCTTCGCCCAGGCAGATCGGCAACAACCCGGTCGCCATGGGATCGAGCGTCCCGGAATGCCCGCCTTTCGCCGCAAGGAACAGCCGGCGCACTTTCTGCAGCGCCGTGTTCGAACTGATGCCGGCCGGCTTGTCCAGCAGCAACACCCCGTCCACGGCGCGCCATGGCACGCGCATGCCGCTCATTTCTTCTTTTTCTTGCGGCTGCGGGCGACATCCTGAGCGACGGCGGCATCGATCAATTGCGAGATGCGCATGCCGCGCGCGACCGATTCGTCATACTTGAACTGCAACTGCGGCACTATGCGCAGTTTCATGCGGTGAGCCAGTTGGCTGCGCAGGAATCCGGCCGCGTGCTGCAAGCCAGCCGTGGCATCGTCGATGCCCGCCTGATCGCCCAGAGAAGTGAAATAGACCCTGGCGTGGGACTGATCCGTGCTGACCTCGACGTCGACGATGGTGATCATGCCGACGCGCGGATCCTTGAGTTCCAGCCGGATGATGTCGGACAGCTCCCGTTGCACCTGCTCCGCGATGCGCCGGCTGCGGGGGAAATCTCGTGGCATGCCTATGTTCCGCGTTCAACGTCCAGTGTGCCGGGTCACCGCGGTTGATCCGTCAACCCCGAACCCGAAACGCGAAACCCTGAACCGCGCGCGCTAGAGCGTACGCGCAACCTCGACTACTTCGTAGGCTTCGATCTGGTCGCCCACCTTGATATCGTCGAAGTTCTTGAGGGAAAGACCGCACTCGAAACCGGCCTTGACCTCGCGCGCGTCATCCTTGAAGCGCTTGAGCGACTCGAGTTCGCCATCGTGTATTACCACGTTGTCCCGCAACAAACGCACCTTGGCATTGCGGCGTATCAAGCCTTCCGACACGTAGCAGCCGGCAATGGTGCCGACCTTGGAGATCTTGAAAGTCTGGCGCACTTCGACCAGCCCGAGAATGTTCTCCTTCTTCTCCGGCGCCAGCATGCCGGTCAGCGCCGCCTTGACGACATCGACGGCATCGTAAATCACGTCGTAGTAGCGAATATCGATGCCGCTGCTTTCGGCGAGCTTGCGCGCCGCGGCATCGGCGCGCGTATTGAAACCGATGATCACCGCCTTCGAGGCCAGCGCCAGGTTGACGTCGGACTCCGTAATGCCGCCCACGGCGGCATGCACGATATTGACCTTGACCTCGTCGGTCGAAAGCTTGGTCAGGGCATGCGCCAGGCCTTCGTACGAACCTTGCACGTCGGATTTGACGATGAGCGAAAGAACCTTGGCCTGGCCTTCCCCCATCTGCTCGAAAATGTTTTCGAGCTTTGCGGATTGCTGCTTGGCAAGCTTCACGTCGCGGTATTTTCCCTGACGGAACAGGGCGATCTCGCGCGCCTTGCGCTCATCACCCAGCGCCAGCACTTCCGAACCGGCGGCCGGCACATCCGACAACCCGAGAATTTCCACCGGGATCGACGGTCCCGCTGATTCGATGGTGGCGCCAACTTCGTCCACCAGGGCCCGCACGCGACCGAATACCGCACCGGCGAGCACAACGTCGCCGCGCTTTAGCGTTCCCGACTGCACCAGCACCGTCGCGATCGGGCCGCGCCCCTTGTCAAGCCGCGATTCGATCACGATGCCCCTTGCCGGGGCGTCTTTCGGCGCTTTCAGTTCCAGCACCTCGGCTTGCAGCAGCAGCCGGTCGAGCAGGTTGTCGATGCCTTTGCCGGTCTTGGCCGAAACCTCGACGAACATGGTGTCGCCGCCCCACTCTTCCGGCACCACTTCCCTCGCCGCCAGGTCCTGCTTGACCCGGTCCGGATTCGCCTCCGGCTTGTCGATCTTGTTGAGCGCGACCAGCAGCGACACCTTTGCCGCCTTTGCATGGTGGATGGCCTCGATGGTTTGCGGCATGACGCCATCGTCGGCGGCGACCACCAGTACCACGATGTCGGTAACCTTGGCGCCGCGCGCGCGCATGGCGGTGAATGCCTCGTGGCCAGGCGTGTCGAGGAAAGTGACCATGCCCCTGGGCGTATTCACGTGATACGCCCCGATGTGCTGGGTGATACCCCCTGCCTCGCCGCTGGCGACCTTGGTCCGCCGAATGGCATCGAGCAATGATGTCTTGCCATGGTCCACGTGCCCCATGACGGTGACCACCGGCGCGCGCGGTTCCAGCTTGATCTCGGCGGGAGTTCCCTGGCTCTGCTCGGCCAGGAATGCGTCGGGGTCGTCGAGCTTGGCGCGTTTGGCGACGTGCCCCATTTCCTCCACCACAATCATTGCCGTGTCCTGGTCGAGCACCTGGTTGATGGTCGCCATGTTACCGAGCTTCATCAGCGCCTTGATCACTTCGGCGGCTTTCACCGACATCTTGTGCGCGAGGTCGGCGACGGTAATCGTTTCCGGCACCATGATGTCCCGCACCAACGGTTCGCTGGGTGCGGAGAATGCGCGCTGCGCCTCTCCTTCTTCCGCGTGGCCCGCATGTCCGGGCCGCGCCTTGCGCGCGCGCCAGCCCAGTCCGCCGGTCGCGTCGCCGCGCGTCTTGATGCTGCGTCGCTTGACCGTTTCGTCCTTCCACACCACTTCCTTGGCCGGCTGCTTCTTGGCCTTCTTTTCCGCCTTTTGCGCTTTTTCTTCGGGCTTGACCGTTGGTTTGTGCAGCGTGCCCTCGACCGGCGGCTGCGCCGCCGCCTGCGCCTCCGTAGGGGGCCGTGCTTCCTCCGCCGCTTTCGCCTCCGCTACCGCCTCCGTGGACTCCTTCTTGCGACGCTTCATTTCGGCATCTTCGGCCTGCCGTGCGGCAAGTTCGGCCTGCCGCTTGGCATCGGCCACCCGCAACGCAATTTGCTCGGCATCGAGAACCGGCTTCGGCGGCTCGGCCAGCGTTTCCGGCTCGGGCGCCTCGCGCTTCACCAGCACCCGCTTCTTCCGCACCTCGATCTGTATGGTGCGCGACTTTCCAGTACTGTCCGACTTCTTGATTTCGGTGGTCTGACGGCGCGTCAGGGTGATTTTCTGCTTCGCCTCGGCCGCGCCGTGCGCCTTGCGCAAATGCTCGAGCAGCTGCGTCTTGTCCTTCTCCGTGAGCGCGGTGTCCTCGGACAGGGCCTTGTCCACGCCCGCGGCCTGCAATTGCTCGATGAGGAGCGTCGTTGGCAGGCCCAGTTGCTGGGCGAATTGGGTAACGTTTATTTGCGCCATCGGTTTACCCGTGTCAGGAGTTGGCTTCCGCGAACCACGGCGCGCGCGCCGCCATGATGAGTTGCTTCGCGCGCTCGCCGTCAAGGCTCGTCAATTCCACCAGGTCGTCGCTTGCAAAATCGGCAAGCGCCTCCTGGGTGCCCACGCCTTTCGCGGCCAGCAGGCGGGCGGTGTCATTGTCCATTCCTTCGACCTTCATCAGGTCCTCGATATCATGCTCGACCTGCTCCTCGCTCACGATCGCCTGGGTCAACAGCGCGTTGCGGGCGCGGCTGCGTAATTCATTGATGGTGGCCTCGTCAAAGGATTCGATCTCCTGCATTTCCGTGATCGGGACGTAGGCGACTTCCTCCAGGGTGTTGAAGCCTTCCTCCACCAGAATGCCGGCGACCTCCTCGTCGACGTCGAGCTTTTCCATGAACATGTTCTTTACCCGCGCCGCCTCTTCCTCGCTCTTCTTCTGGGATTCCTCTTTCGTCATGATGTTGAGTTCCCAGCCGGTGAGCTCGCTTGCCAGCCGCACGTTCTGCCCGCTGCGGCCGATCGCCTGGGCGAGGTTTTCCTCGTCCACCACGATCTCCATGCGGTGCGCTTCCTCGTCCACCTTGATCTTGCTGACTTCCGCCGGTGCCAGCGCGTTGACCACGAACTGCGCCGGGTCCTCGGCCCACAGGATGATGTCGACGCGCTCGCCGGCGAGTTCCGAGGTCACCGCCTGCACGCGCGAGCCGCGCATGCCGACGCAGGTTCCGATCGGGTCTATGCGCCGGTCCTTGGACAAGACCGCGATCTTCGCCCGCGAGCCGGGATCACGCGCTGCCGCCTTGATCTCGAGCAAGCCGTCCTCGAGCTCCGGCACTTCGAGCTCGAACAGCTTGACCAGGAACTCGGGTGCGGTACGCGACAGAATCAACTGCGGACCGCGGCTGGCGCGATCTGTCTTCCACACGTAGGCGCGCACGCGGTCTCCCACGCGCAGGTTCTCCTTCGGGATCATCTGTTCCCGGGGCAACATGGCCTCCAGCCGCCCCGATTCGATGATGCCGTTGCCACGCTCCATGCGTTTGATCACGCCGGTGACGAGCGGCTCCTTGCGGGCCAGAAAATCGTTGAGGATCTGCTCGCGCTCCGCCTCGCGGATCTTCTGCAGGATCACCTGCTTCGCCGTCTGCGCGCCAATGCGCCCGACTTCCAGTCCGCCCAGCGGCTTCTCGATGTACTCGCCTGCCTGGATGTCGGGGTTCTGCTTTTTCGCTTCGGCCAGCGGAACCTGGCGCGCCGGCTCCTCGATCCCGCCTTCGTTCATCACCTGCCAGCGGCGGAAAAACGAAAACTCGCCCGTGGTGCGGTCGACCGACGCACGCACGTCCACGTCTTCCTGAAAACGCTTCTTGGTGGCGGACGCGAGCGCGAGTTCGAGCGCGCCGAACACGATTTCCTTATCGACGTTCTTTTCGCGCCCCAGTGCGTCCACCAGCAGCAAAATTTCCCGGCTCATTCCCGCTCTCCTGAGCTATATATTCGGCACCAGACGCGCCGTTTCAACGTTACCGAGCTCGAGCGACAGCACTTTGCCGTCGACCTCGAGCTGCAGGCGGCCGGCGCCGGCTTCGCGCACCACGCCGACGAAGTTACGCTGCCCGTCGACGGCCACCCGCATCTTTACGCGCGCCCGCTGTCCCGCGAAACGCACGAAATCCCGTTCCTCCTTCAGCAACCGGTCCAGCCCCGGCGACGATACTTCCAGCCGATCGTAGCGCACGTTTTCCACGTCCAGCACCCGGCTCACCTGGTGGCTGACCGCGGCACAGTCGTCAACGTTGATGCCGCCCGCCTTGTCGATGTAAATACGCAACAATCGACCGCTGCCAGGCCGTTCCACCGCAACCAGTTCGTAGCCCATACCAGCCACGGTTGTTTCCAGTAACCCATTCAAATCCATGGCAAATCCGCCCCACAAACAAAAAATGGGCGGTCCGCCCATCTCTGTTTTCCCCTGAACTGGGGGCATGAAGTGTAACAAAATTTCCGCCCAAATCCAATAGTTTATGGGCGTTGGGCCGCAGTTTGGGCTGAACTTATTTCAACGCGCACGCCGTGGCAGTGGATCACGTGGCGAACTTCCCCGCTCATCCTTGCCCCAGCCTCGATACTGTATATAATTACAGTATCGAGCCATGGACAAACTGACCCCCCGCCAGGAACAAATCCTGCGCCTGATCAGCGAGCAGGTCGCCAACCGGGGCCTGCCGCCGACGCGGGCCGAGATTTGCCGCGCCATGGGCTTCCGCTCCCCCAATGCCGCCGAAGAACACCTGCGGGCGCTGGCGCGCAAAGGCGCCATCGAGATGCTGGCGGGCGCCTCCCGCGGTATCCGACTGAAGCAGCAACCGGGCATACCGGTGGTGGGCCGGGTTGCTGCCGGCAGCCCCATCCTCGCCGAGCAGCACATCGAGGACCGCTACCGCATCGATCCCGCCCTGTTCAAGCCTCGCGCCGACTATCTGCTACGGGTGCGCGGCGCGAGCATGCGGGATGCGGGGATACTCGACGGCGATCTGCTGGCAGTGCATAGCACCAGGCACTTCCGCGCCGGTCAGATCGTGGTCGCGCGGCTTCACGACGAAGTCACGGTCAAGCGCATCCACCAGCGCCGGCATCTGATCGAGCTGCGGCCGGAGAACCCTGCCTTCGAAGCCATCATGGTGGACACGCGCCATCAGCCGCTCGCCATCGAAGGTGTCGTCGTCGGCACCCTGCGCTTCGGCAGACCCTGAAGGCAAAGCCGGATGCAGCCCCTCGAAGCCGTCCTCAATCATCCCGCCATCTGGCGGGGAAACGATTGCGCGCGGGTGGCGATCCCCAGCATCTCTACCGGCTTCCCTGAGCTGGACGCGGCGCTGCCGGGAGGCGGCTGGCCGGCGGCCGCACTGACCGAGATTTACGCCAAACGCCCGGGTATCGGCGAATTGCAGCTCCTTATGCCCGCCGCCGCGCGTCTCACCCGGGACGGGCGCTGGATCGTGCTGATCGCGCCGCCGCATATCCCCTATGCCCCGGCATTTGTCGCACACGGACTGAGGCTCCCCCGCCTGGTCCTGGTGCGCACTTCCAGTGCCGAGGAAAGCTTCTGGGCATGCGAACAGGCATTGCGCCACCAGGGCTGCGGCGCGGTTCTCGCATGGATCGATCGCGCGCCCGAGCGCGCGCTGAAGCGCCTGCAACTGGCGGCCGAAGCCGGCAGCGCGGCCGCCCTGTTGTTCCGTTCGGCCCGCGTCATCCCGGCCTCGCCTGCTGCGCTGCGGCTACATGTAGGACGTCTGCAAAACCGGACCGTGGTGCGCGTCCTCAAACGCCGCGGCAGCGATCTGGCGACGCCCATCGTGCTCGATTTGCCGAACTCGCCTGCCACGCCCGCCGGCGCACGCCGTGCAAACCATGATATCCGTCTGCTGGAAACGGCGCCGTGAAGCCCGGCCGGACCGCAAACCGTCATGCTGTGGCTCGCGCTTCGTTTTCCTCTGCTCCCCCTCGAGATCTTCACGCGCGGGTCGGCGACGTCGGGTCCCCTCGCCGTCGTCACCTCTTCCGCGGCTAACACCGCGATCGTTGCCTGCAACCAGGAAGCGCGCCGGCATGGCATTGCCGCCGGCATGCCAGTTGCAGCGGCGCAGGCGCTTGCCTCCGGCCTTCGGGTCTTCACGCGCGATGTGACTGCAGAACGCGCCGCGCTGGAACGCGTGGCCGCATGGTCGTTTCAATTCACCCCGACCGTCAGCATCGCTGCCTCGACCGAGGTGTTGCTCGAAGTCGCAGGATCACTCAGCCTCTTCGGCGGTCTCAATCGCCTGTGGATGGATGTCGAGCAGAGAGCCGCCGCGATGGGCTACACGACTTTCATTGCCGGCGCCCCCACGCCTCTCGCCGCCCAGCTGTTCGCGCGCGCCGGCCTTTCGCCAAGGATTCGCCATTACGACGCATTGCGCTTGAGCCTCGAACAGCTGCCAGTGGGCGTACTCGAACTATCCCTGACTTCGAGCAACGTGTTGCAGGACATCGGCATCGACACCCTCGGGAAATGTCTCGAGTTGCCGAGAAACGGACTGGCGCAGCGGACCGGGAAAGAACTGCTCGACCAGCTTGATCGCGCGCTGGGACGCGCTCCGGACCCGCGTCCAGCCTTCACCCCGCCCGGAAATTTCAAGGCAGCGCTGCCTCTACCCGTGCCGGTGACAAGGGCCGAAGTGCTGTTATTTGCAGCCCGTCGCCTGATTACCGAGCTGTGTGGGCTGCTCGCCGCGACCGGGAAAGGCGTGCAACGCCTGGAATTCTCTCTCTCGCATGAAGACGGCGACGATACCCGATTCGCACTGGATCTCATGGCGGCGAGCCGGGATCCCGCGCACCTGGTGAACGTGCTGCGGGAGCGCCTGGAACGCCTGGCGCTGCCCAGCCCGGTGACTGTGCTGGCCTTGCAGAGCGAGATGTTGCTGCCGCTCACCTCCAGCAGCCTGTCGTTCCTGCCGGACGATCGGGAACAGGCCGCAAGCTTCGTCAAGCTCGTCGAGCGCCTGCGCGCGCGGCTGGGCCGGAGCTCGGTGCAGGGTTTCGATACCATCGCAGACCATCGGCCGGAATGCGCCTGGAGCGCGGGCGAGCCGGGACGGGAGAGTGTCACGCCGATGAAATGGCCGCCATCGGCGCGCCCGCTCTGGCTGCTCGATCCGCCCCGCCCTCTGCCTGAAATCGCGGAAATACCGCAGCACGAAGGCCCCCTGACGCTCATGACCAGGCCTGAATGCATCGAATCGGGCTGGTGGAACGGCAATGACGTCCAGCGCGAATATTTCGTCGCCTGCAATCCGGCACAGTCCCTGCTGTGGATCTACCGTGAAAGCCGCAGGAACGGCGGCTGGTACCTGCACGGCTTTTTCTCCTGAATTCCATGCAGCCGCCCTCCCTTGCCTACGCGGAGCTGCATTGCCTTTCCAACTTCAGCTTCCTGCGCGGCGCTTCCCATCCCGAAGAACTGGTCGAACGCGCGCACCAGCTGGGGTACCACGCGCTGGCGATCACCGATGAATGCTCCGTCGCCGGCGTCGTGCGCGCTCACGAGGCCGCCCGGGAACTCCACATCCAGCTCATTGTCGGCAGCGAATTCCGGATCGAAGACGGCCCCACGCTCGTGCTGTTGGCCGCCAATCGAGAGGGCTATGGCAACCTCTGCGCCCTGATCACGCGTGGACGGACACGCGGAGACAAGGGCAGCTATCGCCTGACGCGCGACGATTTGAGCGGGAGATTGCCGGGCTGCCTCGCGCTGCTGGTGCCGGGGACAGAGCCGGATCATGGCGAGGCGCGTTTTGTTGCTGAACGTTTTCCCCGCCGGGCATGGATTGCGGCCGGACTGTTTTGCGGGCCGAACGACAAAGCGCGGCTGGCGCGGTTATACGAACTGGGTAAAAGCTCGGGCTTGCCGCTGGTTGCGGCTGGCGACGTGCATATGCATGTTCGCTCGCGCCGCCCCCTGCAGGATGTCCTGACGGCCATCCGCCTCGGCGTCCCGGTCCAGCAGGCAGGATATGCGCTCCACCCCAACGCCGAGCGGCATCTGCGCCCCCTGCTGCGGCTGGCGCGGCTTTATCCGCCGGAATTCCTTGCCGAATCGCTGGAGATCGCCGCGCGCTGCCATTTTTCGCTCGATAGCCTGCGCTACGAATACCCCGATGAAGTCGTTCCCGCAGGACATACGCCGGTGACTTACCTGCGAGAGCTGACCGAGAAAGGGCTGGCCCGCCATTTTCCGCAGGGCGTAAAAGAAAAAATCCGCATTCAGGTCGAGAAGGAGCTCGCACTCATCCAGGAACTGGAATACGAGCCTTTCTTCCTGACGGTCTACGACATCGTGGAGTTTGCGAAAAATCAGGGCATTCTGTGCCAAGGCCGCGGCTCCGCAGCCAACTCGATGGTGTGCTACGCCCTCGGCATCACGGCAGTCGGACCAGAGCGTCTGGATATGCTGTTCGAGCGCTTCATTTCACGGGAAAGAAAGGAGCCGCCCGATATCGACGTCGACTTCGAGCACCAGCGGCGGGAGGAAGTCATCCAGTACATTTACCGGAAGTACGGGCGTGACCGCGCCGCGATCGCCGCCACCCTCATCACTTACCGACGGCGCAGCGCCGTGCGCGACGTTGGCAAGGCTCTGGGTCTGGGCCCCGTGCAACTGGACCGCCTGGCCAAGTCGCTGGCATGGTGGGATCACCCCGACACTCTGCGGGAGCGCTTGAGCGAATCCGGATTCGATCCCGACAGCAGGGAAACCCGGCAGCTCATCGAGCTGGTCCGCGACCTCATCGGATTTCCGCGTCATCTGTCGCAGCATGTCGGCGGCTTCGTCATCTCGCGCGGCCTGCTGTCGCGCCTGGTGCCGATCGAGAACGCCGCCATGCCCGAACGCAGCATCATCCAGTGGAACAAGGACGATCTCGAGTCGCTGAAACTGATCAAGGTCGACGTACTCGCGCTCGGCATGCTGTCGGTGATCCGGCGCGCGCTCGAATTGGTGGACGGTTCCCGTCCGGCCTCATCCGTAATGCAGGAGATCCTCGACAAGAAAGAAGACCCGGCGGTATTCGAGATGATCCAGAAAGCCGACACCATCGGTGTATTCCAGATCGAATCGCGGGCTCAGATGTCCATGCTGCCGCGGCTGAAGCCCGCGAACTTTTACGACCTCGTCATCGAGGTCGCCATCGTGCGCCCGGGCCCGATCCAGGGAGATATGGTCCATCCCTACCTGCAGCGCCGGATGGATCCTGCCAAGGTCGTCTACGAAAAGGATGAATTGAAAAATGTTCTTGGACGCACCCTGGGCGTTCCTATTTTCCAGGAACAGGTCATGCACCTCGCCATGGTGGCCGCCGACTTCACGGCGGACGACGCGGACGGGCTCAGGCGCTCCATGGCCGCGTGGCGGCGCAAAGGGGACATGGAAAAGTACGAGGGCAAGCTCAGGAAGGGAATGGAGGAGAAAGGGTACTCCCGGACCTTCATAGCAAGAATATG
>Ga0137451_1000212_pt1 | contig 17553 bp, 20 predicted proteins | sample EasRivERMGT500_2_FD_102336 | JGI IMG/M metagenome (GOLD analysis project Ga0137451, IMG submission 102336) | Soil microbial communities from meander-bound floodplain in the East River, Colorado, USA - East River MetaG ERMGT500_2 | ecosystem: Environmental > Terrestrial > Soil > Floodplain ... | reverse complement strand
CGTCGGCCATGCCGGCCGGGTGCGAGCGGTGCGCACGCCACTGGATCAGATCGACGAAACCGCCGGCGGCCTTGATCTTGTTGATTTCTTCGACTGACTTGCCGCTCTTCCAGTCCGACGGATCGTTGCGGCTGGCGGGTAGGTACTTGCGCACGTCGTTCCTCTTGAGCGCGCTGAGCAGCGCGTTGGCTTTTACCTCGTCGCTGGTGAACTCTTTGGGCATATCACGCTGGCCGTCATGGCAAGTCAGCCAGCAGCCCTGCTGCGCGAACAGCGGCACCTTGCCGTCATCGATCATGATCGTCATGCGGTCCTCGTAGATGCCAGGCTGCTTGCCTTCCTGCACCACCTTGTCGAGCTTGGGATAACCGTAGACCTTCCATTCTTTGCCATCGAAGCGCAGGTACTGGTGCTCCGTGCCGGGGTGGGGGTTCAGTGTCTTCCATTGGAAACGAAGGTAGGCATTCTTGGCATCGTAGGCAGCCTGGAACTTCAGGTCGACGCTGCCGTTCTTGCCCTTGACCGGCATCGGCTCGAGTGGTCCGCCCTTGACGATCTTGTCGCCCATGGCCTTTTCTTTGCCCGTGTGACAGGTGACACATGCGCCGCCGGTCTGGACCACGCCTGATCCTGGATGGGCGGCGGTGCGCAACCATTCGTAGGACGACTGGCCGGGATAGAACAGCGTCACGTTGGTGACCGGGACCTTCGACCAGTTGATCTTGGCCGGGTCGGCGGCGATGGCAGGCGTGGCGCCGAGTGCAGATAAAGCCAATACTAGTGCGGCGGTTTTCATAATGGTCTCCTGAGGCTGAAATTTCTTGATCCGCATGAATCCTGATGGATCAATCCATAGTCATATTGATTCAGATCAAGTCTGTGTGATTTGCCGCTGTCCGGTGCCGTGAACCTACGTGATCGGCCCCCGATTCGAGTACCAACCATGAGGGGTACTCCGCTTTAGAACATGGCCAGTGCAGCGCCACCCAGGGCGGTGAAGACCACAACTCGAAAAGGGGACTGCTTCCAGAATATAAGCAGAGCAAACGCGACAAGCGCCAATGCAAAATCACCAGTTGAGCGTATGGAACTCGTCCACACGGGATCGTAAAGGGCTGCGAGGAGGATGCCGACCACCGAGGCATTGATTCCCTGCAACGCTCGCTGGATGGATGTGCGACGGCGCAACGCATCCCAATACGGCAGTGCGCCGACAGTGAGCAGGAATCCAGGGAGAAAGACCGCGACGAGACACAACATTCCACCCCAGAGCCCATTGGGAGGCAGGTTCATGGCCGTACCCAGGTACGCCGCAAATGTAAAAAGGGGCCCAGGCACGGCCTGTGCCGCGCCATAGCCCGTGAGGAAGGCGTCATCGGTTATCCAGCCGGACGGGACGACCTCATTACGCAGGAGTGGAAGAACTACGTGTCCTCCGCCAAAGACGAGAGACCCGGCGCGGTAAAAGCTGTCGAAGAGCGCCAAGCTGTGATCACCGGTCATTCTGACAGCAATGGGCAGCAGCATTAACAGACCAAAGAACAGAACCCATGCTGTAATCGCAGACCCATGACCAATCGGAAAACTAAGGCTGGGTGCGACCTCGAGAGTTACAGGCCGCAGATAGCGCCAGCCGAGAAGGGCGCCTACGGCGATCGCAAGGATTTGGCCCGCGGCGGTGGGCCACGCAAAGACAATTACAGTGGCGGCAACCGCCAGTGAAGCTCTGAACCGATCCGGACAAAGGGCTTTCCCCATTCCCAGGACCGCTTGAGCAACCACGGCTACTGCGACGATTTTTAGGCCGTGCAGCCATCCGGCATCTGTCGAGAAACCCAGCCGTTCGAAGCTCAGCGCGAAAAGCATCAAGGCGATGGCTGAGGGCAGGGTAAACCCGAGCCAGGCTGCGAATCCGCCCGGCAATCCGGCGCGCGCGATACCCAGGGCAATCCCGAGCTTGCTGCTAGCGGGCCCCGGAAGGAACTGGCAGAGAGCCACCAGATCAGCGTAGGAGGTCTCATCGAGCCACCGGCGCCGGTCAACGAATTCATGGCGCAAATACCCCAAATGGGCAATGGGCCCGCCGAACGAAGTGCACCCGAGTTTCAGGAAGATCCAGAATATGGCCAACGGCGAAGCGCCGTGCCTGGTCTCTTGCGGAGAAATCGGTTGCATCGGCGGCTCCTGAGCGGAATGCGGCGGTCGCGCCGGTTATTTGACTTGCGTGCGGACAACGTCTAGAGAAGACATCGAATATCCCTTTGGGACCCTAAGCGGACATTCGCGCCAATCCTATCGGACCCGTCGGATGCAGGCGTGGTGAGCACCGGCGCGAAACCGCCGCCGGTGGTGCGCATGTTCGTCGTCTGCCCCTGGTAGAGCCGCGCCGCAAGCAGTTGCACGCTGCTGGCATAGACGTAGTTGCGTACGTCCGTTTTCAGCGCTGTGCCCGCGGTGATGCGACGCTCGCCCGCCGGCACCAGTTCCTGCGCGACGTATCGACCGCCGAGGATCTCGCCCCAGACGCGCCGGGTCAGCTTGTCGCCGCGATATGCCGCCTTGCTGCCATGGCCCGCGGCCGGCTTGAAAAAGAGCTTGCGTCTCTCCGACCAAAGCCGCTCGGCGTCCGCCTTCGAGACGATTTCCGTACGCGGGATGCCGCGCAGCAGCGTGTCGATCGTTCCCTCGCGAACGCCCCATCTCCGCAGTCGCGCCTCGTCGGTCAGGATGGCGAGGTTGCGCTTGTCGGCGTAGAGCGCGTGAGCGCGCGGATGCGGCGTGATCACCGCGGCGCCTGACAGATAGGCTTCGCGGATCGGCGCGTGCACCGGATCGCCGAGCGCAAAGTCGGTCAGACGGTTGTACACGAGGTCCATGCGCCCGCCGGCATCGCGGAGTTCGCCGTTTACGAACGTCAGCTGCTCGGGGGCGAGGACCGCGGCATCCGCGCCGAAGCGGCGGAGGAGCTGGGCGAAGAGCAGGAACTCGGGATAGAGATACTGCTGCTCCGGGGAATCATCGACGATCGCGATGCGCTCGGGCAAACCGACGCGGCCGGCGGCGCGCCACTCGGCGACGAACATGTCGAAGAAGGCCCGCTCGAGCGAATCGGACGCGATCGGGCCGCTCACCAGCCGGGCGACCTCCTCGCAGCAGGCGCGCTGGGCGCGCCCCAGAACGGCGTTGAGCAATGCGCCGCCCGCGTTGGTGTTGATCTCTATGAGCCGGGGTCCCTGCGGCCCGATGTGGAAGTCGTAACCCAGGAACACACCTCGCGCGCCCGGATCGTGGAGCGCGGTCGCGGCCGCGCCGGCGAGCGCCGCCGCCCGGTACATGGGGAGCGCGACCACCTCCTCCACCGCTGCGATGACACCGGCCATTTCGTCCACGTGCCGCCGGGACACGAAGAGCGGCAGCGCCGCAAAAAGATTCGGGCAGCGTTCCTCGATCAGCCGGCCCAGGCCGCGCGCGGCCGGATCGGCTTCGATGGCGCGCCTGAGCGCTTCCGGATCCAGGCTGACGCAGAAGCAGTCGCTGTTCAGCGTCTCGATCATGCCGGCCTGCCCTCGTACCACCGCCGCGTCGCGTTGACGATGGCGACGACCGACAGCATCACCGGCACTTCGATCAGCACGCCGACCACCGTCGCTAGGGCGGCGCCGGAGGCGAATCCGAATAGGCTGATGGCCGCGGCCACCGCCAGCTCGAAGAAGTTCGACGCACCGATCAGCGCCGACGGTCCGGCGACGCTGTGCTTCTCCCCGATCCTGCGGTTCAGCCAGTAGGCGAGCGCCGCGTTGAAGAACACCTGGATCAGGATCGGCACGGCGAGCATCGCGATGATGAGCGGCTGGGCGAGGATGGCCTCTCCCTGAAATGCGAACAGCAGCACCAGCGTCGCGAGCAGCGCGCCGACCGACTAGGGCCCGATCCTCGTCATCGCGGCGTCGAACGCGGGCCGGCCGTTCCTGAGCAGGGCCTTGCGCCACAGCTGGGCGAGGATGACCGGAATGACGATGTAGAGCACTACCGAGGTGAGCAGCGTGGCCCAAGGCACCGTGATCGAAGCGATGCCGAGCAACAGCCCGACGATGGGCGCAAAGGCGAAGATCATGATGGCGTCGTTGAGCGCGACCTGCGACAGCGTGAAATACGGGTCGCCGTCGGTCAGCTTGCTCCATACGAAGACCATCGCCGTGCACGGCGCCGCGGCGAGCAGGATCAGCCCGGCGATGTAGCTGTCGTGCTGGTCGGCGGGCAGATACGGGGCAAAGACCTGGCGTATAAACAACCACCCGAGGAACGCCATCGAGAACGGCTTGACGGCCCAGTTCACGAACAGCGTGACGCCGATTCCCCTCCAGTGCGACTTGACCTGACCGAGCGCGCCGAAGTCGATCTTGACGAGCATCGGGACGATCATCACCCAGATGAGCAGGCCCACCGGGATGTTGACCCGCGCGAGCTCCATCCGCCCGATCGCCTGGAACGCTGCGGGAAAGAATTGACCCAGGGCGATGCCGCACACGATGCAAAGCGCGACCCATACGGTCAGATAGCGCTCGAAGACGCCCATGCGTTTGCGGGCGCCCGGCGCGGCGGCGGATTCCAGTCTCGCGCTCATTGCTTCATGGGTTCTCTTGACGTCCGGCGATATTATCATTATTCTGGAAACGTGGAAACGTTGCAGATCATCGACGCGCTGAGCGCGCTGGCGCAGGCCACCCGTCTCGCCGTCTATCGGCTGCTCGTCGAGGGCGGACCCGAAGGACTGCCCGCCGGCGCGATCGGCGAGAAACTCGACCTGCCGCCGGCGACGCTTTCCTTCCACCTCGCACATCTGGCGCGCGCCGGCCTCCTCCGCAGCCGGCAGGACGGGCGTTTCATCATCTATTCGGCGGACTTCGAGAACATGAACCGGCTCGTGGGCTACCTCACCGAGAACTGCTGCGGGGGAGCCTCCTGCGCGCCGGCCCAACGTCCACCCTCAGCGATGAAAGGAAGGAACCATGAAGCGACTCCACGTGCACGTCGCCGTGCATGACCTGCAAGCTTCCGCGTGAGGACGGCCGCTCGCACCGCGCAAGGCGCGGACGTCAGCGGGCCGGTATCGTAATGAGAGGTATCTGCGGCGCGATGCCCGTCTCGGCGAGCGAGGAGAATACCGTGAGGAACATCATCATGCGCTTTGAATTGAGATCGCGGTCGTCGATCCAGAACCAACGATCGCGGTAGCGCACGCCGGCGTAGGCATCGGCGGACGGTTCGCTGCTCGACTGAATGCGCATCAGCGGATAGCTGCGCGGCCCTGCCGCTGGATCGGGACGCAGTAACGGAGTCGCACGGCCTTCGGTCAGGTCGCGTTCGGGCACCTCGACGCCTGCCGAAAATTCGGTCAGAATTTCCTGAACGGAACGCGTCAGCAGCGCGATCTCGTCGGGATTTCGATGTAGCGAGCCGAAGACGAGCAGCGGCTCATCATTGCTCGGATTTATTCCGAGGGCATCCTTCACCAAGCGGATGCTTTTCTCCACGTCTTGATTCCCGCCGTGCCGAAAGCCGATGTATGTCAATTGCTGGTCGCCGCGCTTCTCGATGCGCACGCTCAGCGCGCCCTCTTGCTGGATGTGGCGGATCGCGTCGATCACTCTATAGAACGTAGGGTCCGCGGCCCGCGTTCGCGTTTGAGAGACCGAATAGTTGTATACGCCGTTGATGGCACGAGCGGTCACTCGCAATAGAAAGTCGGCCGGATGGCCGGACTCGATCATTGCAAAAATCGCCTGCGGCGAGAGCGGCCGGATCAAGCTGTTCATATACCTTTCACCGGTGATCGGCGTGTAGGAAATCGTCGGCTTGTCGGTGTAGGTACCCGTCGCCCCGAGAGTCTGGTTGTTGCCGGCCGACGTGTTGGGAAAGACATTCATCGCAAGATTCACCTGGCTCGCGAGCTCGTAGGAGCTGATCACCGACGACACGTCGAGGAACACCGGCGTGTCCAGATAGCGGAGCTTGACGATGTTCAGCAGCATCTGCTCCTTCCAGGAATTGCCTATGGCGTCGGCGTAGCCAATGCGGTCGCGCTGAACGCTGCCGGTGCCGATCGTCTGGCAGCCGGCCGCCACAAGTGCGGCGGCGAGAACCGGGGCAATTCGCAAATGCAGATACATGTCCGCTCTCCTGCTTCCGGGGTGCTGCTGTTATTGCGTGGTTTCCCCGTTTGTGCGGCCAATCACACGATACGTCCTGGCGCAGTTTCGCCGTCCGATGTTGATCTGGATCATATGCAGCGCTCTCGGCGATCAGGTCCGATAGCGCGTTGGTCGGCCAATGGAGCAGTCGCCAAAAAGCACACCGTAGTCACGGCATCATGCCCCCGACCGTTTGCCCTGCCGATACGGCCACGAGTTCACCTTCGGCAAAGGGCCGCCAATTTTCGTCCGTGAGCGGAACACTGGCGATCAGCAACACCTCCTGGAAGCCGGGCGCGACAGACACCCCGCTCGCATTGACAGGTTCGTTCGCATCCGCACACCGGCGCGACAGGAGAAAAAGGCCGGGCGGCCTGATGTCGCCGCTGGCCGCTTGTATGCGTCGGTGGCCGTGTGCAAACAGGGTGTCGCCATCCGCGTAAAGAAAATTGGCGGGTCCCAGCTGCCGCAGATCGGCAGCGAATTCCGATATGGCCGCAAGGCGCTCATCCAGGGGCGGCAACGGGGAGGACGAGCCCCAAAGTCCGCGAACGCGCTCGAGCAACGCGCAGAAGGCGTATTCGGAGTCCGTCGTGCCGACTGGACGGTAACGGTCGAACGCAAGCTTCCCGGAGCGCTCGATACCGGGCAGATCTCCGTTGTGGGCGAACACCTGCATGCGGCCCGCCAACTCTCGCGCGAAGGGCTGGGTGTTCGAAAGTGCGACCGCTCCGCGAGTTGCGCGCCGGATGTGCGAGATGGCCAACGTGGTTCTCGGCCCTTGCGCCTCGACAAAGCGGACAAGAGGACTGTCGCCTGCCGCCGTCGGCTCCCGATAGAGAACCACATCATTATCCTGATAGAAGGCGGCACCCCAGCCGTCGCGATACCTGCCGGTGCCCGCGCCGTGGGCCGCCAGTGTCTCCAGCGAGAACGTCAAACGGGCCGGCCGCCGACTGGACATTGCCAGGAGTTCGCACATGGCTTCAATCGCCTCCGGGCGTGATCGCCCTCAAGAACCGTACGACCTTAGGCGCGGCGGTCAAAGCATTTCTTCCGGCGCCAGCATGCCGAGTAGGCTGGAAATGAAACGCCGCCACCAGCTCGCCAGCGGCTCGCTGGTGTGGCGCACCGGCTTGCCCTCTTCACGGCCGGTCCAGACGAGCGGCGCGTTCTCGTTGCCGGGTTCGGTCAGCTCGACGCGGAACGCCTTATCGAGCGCCGTGGCTTCCTCGAACAGCGTGCCGAGTTGTTCGCCCAGCACAGCGCTCTCGACCAGCACAGCGACCTCGGTATTCGACAGCCGGGAACGCGGATCGAGATTCATCGAACCTATGAGCGCGAATTTGCGGTCCACCACGACCGCTTTGGCGTGCAGGCTGGCCCCCGAGGAGAGGCTCGCCCCCGAGGAAGACCCCGGGCGCGCGCTATCGGATCGCGTGGCGCTTGGCCGACGCTCGTGCAGCTCCACGCCCAGGGCGAGCAGCCGCGCTCGATATCGCGCGTAGCCCGCGTGCACCACCGGGACGTCCGTGGACGCCAGGGAATTGGTGAGCACTCTCACGCGCACGCCCCGTCGGGCGAGCGTGGCAAACACCCCCATGCCGCGCTCGCTCGGGATGAACCAGGGCGAAATCAGGATCACCTCCTGCTGTGCCGCCTCGACGGATTTGCGCAGGACGGACATGATTTGCCCGTCCCCTTCGGTGCTTACCGCACCCGGCTTCGGCGGCGGCTCATAGACGGCGCTCGCGCGCGCCGGAACGATGGGAAACTCGCCGCCGCGCACCAGGCGCCCAAGATCCGTCGCGCGCAGGGCTTGAGCATATTCCGATTCGCGGAAGCGCTCGACCCGCGCCGCCATCTGCGACAAGATCAGGTCCAGTTGTCCGGTGCCGGGCGTTTCGCCTAGAAACGCCGCGATCGGCAGCGCCCACTCGCTGTTCCAGTACTCGTCGAAGCTGCGCGAGACACCCGTCACGATGGGCCCGGCGGCGAGCACGTCGAGGTCGGCGAAATCGCTCTCTCCGTGGGCCGCGAAGTAAGCGTCGCCGAGGTTGCGCCCGCCGACCACCGCCGCCGCGTTGTCGGCGATCCACAGCTTGTTGTGCATGCGCCGGTTCAGGCGGGCGCTGTCGCCGAGGTATTCCAGCAAACGCGAGATGCCCAGCGGGCCTCGGCGCAGGAACGGGTTGAACACTCTCACCTCGACGTTCGGATGCGCCGCGAAGGTCGCGAGATCGAAATCGCGGCCGACCGCATACAGGTCGTCGATCAGCAGGCGCACGCGCACGCCGCGCTGCGCCGCGCGCAGCGCCCGGTAAAGGAGCAGCGTGGCGGTCGCGTCCTCGGCGACGATGTAATACTGCAGATCGAGCGTACGCTCCGCCGATTCCGCCAAGGCCGCCCGAGCGAGAAATGCCTCCTGCCCCGAAACGAGCAGATGAAACCCGGACAGGCCGGGCGTCGCCGCGAGCCGGGCAGCGAAGCTGCGTCCAAGGAAAGTTTCCGCCGGTTGGTCGAGCGCGTAGGAGGGTGGGCGCGGGACGTCGTAGCGTATCGACGAACAACCCAAGACGAGCGCGGCGGCCGAGAGGGCGAGCATCCGGCACACCGTCCTCAGCAGCCAGAGCGGAGCGCTCGTCAGGCCCTGCGGAGTCAGCGCTGCCTCAGAAATAATACCGGGCATAGAGCTCGAGCTTTCTCGAGTTCTGCTTCTCGCCGAAGTCAGTCGAGGCGCCGCCCTGCAGCAGGAACAGCCTGAAGCGCAGATCGAGGTTTTTCACCGCCGTATACAGCAGTTCCGGCGTCACTTGGTAGCTGCGGTCCTGCAGGTTCATCATCGCGGTGATCGCAGCCTGAAAATAGACTATGCCGAACGCGTCCTTCTGCTGCGCGCGGAAGTAGGCGTAGTCCCTGCCCGCGTTGGGGCGCCCGTAGCCGCCCTGGCTCAAAGTCAGGGCTTTCTGCAAGAGCGCGGTGCTGCCGGTTTGCTCGAACTGCGCGAACGCCGCGTTCACGAAGGCGTAGAACTGCCGGGCTTCCTCCTCGGAGTAGCCGGTGCCGTTGCGGTAAACCTCAGCGATGTAGGTCGTGTCGCTCGCCGTCAGGTAGCGCAATCCCAGCAGGGCGCTGTCGGCGTTTCCGGTTTCGCTGGTGACGTTCCCCAAGCTGTCGGTGACCGGTCTTGTGGCCTTCTGTATTCGCGCCCATTCGCCGTGGATCTCGAAGTTCGACACGATATTCCTGGAGAAATCCACGCCGTAGCGCGCCGGACGGCTGCCTTTGCCCTGCCAGGCAAAATCGATGTCGGTATCGCGGTAGAGAAGGTAGAGTTTGGCCGCGGGATTCCAGTGGCCGCTCGCGCCGAAATCGCCGTTGACGTCCTTGCCCACGGGCACAAGCACCGGAGTGAAGGCCACCGTCTGCAGGTCTCCTCCCGGATTGAAGATCAGATCGCCGTCGGCCATCACGAAGCCTTCGCGCGCGAGCTCCGGATCGTTCGGGTCCTTGAGCCGCTCGACGAACCCGATCGGGTTCCAGGCGTAGCCCTTGCCCCACCTCAGCACTCTCTTTCCGGCCTCCATGGTCAGGCCCGGATCGGGTCTTATCGAGTAGGCGGCCTCGAAGACGGCGTTGTCGCGATCCTGAACCGATTGGTCCCACTGATAGGATGAGCTCGTGCGAAAGTCGAAGGTGCCCATGCCCTGGCGCAGCTTGCCGGCGAGCTGCAGCGTGCCGGTGGTGCGATCGAGGCGCTCCCGTTGCGGCTGGTCGAAATTGTTGAGCTTGTAGAAGGCGGCGCCGCGGTTGAGGGCGAAATCTTCCTGCTTGAGCTGCGCGTGGCCGCCGAGTTCGAACGGTTTCCGTTCGAACTCGGACGAGTCGAAACCGTACTCCTCCGCCGCTTGACTGCCCGCCGAGAAAGCCAGGAGAACGAGCGGCCAGAAGAGCCGCGGTCTCCATGCAGGCTTCATTTCCGCAACTCTTGGACCCGCGGGAGATAATTGAGCGTGAAGACCTCGTCGGGAAAGCTCGCCTTCTTCAGGCCCGACCACAGCATCACCGACTTGTAGCCCTTGTAGAGCGGGCTGTCGGTCTCGATCGTCGCGGGGCGCTTGATGCCGCCGCCGAAATCCTTGATGTCTTTGAAGCGCAGCGTCTTGAGCAGCAGGCCGCTCGCCGCGTACGCCTCGATCGTGAGCGGCAACAGCAGCTGCTTGTCGACCCGCATCTTGAGCCGGTCGTAGGCGACTTCGCCGGTCTTCGCCTTGAGCGAGAGCAGGAAGGCGTCCTTCTGCTCTTCGGCCGTCTCCACGTTGTACTCTGCGCCGTAGTCGATGCGCAGAATGTCGGCGTTGTTGAATATGCTGCCCGTCACCGACTGCAGGCTCGTGACCCGTATCGGCCGCCCCACGTCGGGCATGTACAGCCACATGTTTTCTGCGAGGCGCAGCGTTGCGCGGCCCTTGTCGCTCGCGGGCGAGAGGAACAGCGCGACGACCCTGTCGCGGCCTTTTTTCATGCTGTAGAGGACGTATTCCTTCTTGCTGCCGTCCGGCTGGATATCGATCAGCTTGCGGTAGGCCTCGTAGGACTCGGGCTCCAGGTTGCGGTCGACTTTCGCGAGGATCTGCTGCCCGTCGAGCGCCGCGGCCGGCAGCGCGAGAAGGCACAGCATCAGTCCCAGCAGCTTCTTCATGGCTTGTCCCTTCCCGTCATACGTGGCCGAGCGCGCGAACCGGGTCCATGCGGGACGCCTTCCACGCCGGCTGCAGGCTCGCGAGCAGCGCCATCAGCACGACCATGCCGGCGATTATCGCGACATCCTTCGCGCCGATCGCGGGGGAAAGCACCAGGCCCTGCTGTTGGCCGAAGTCGAACGTGAGCTTCCAGACGTTCAACGCGTAGATCGCCGCGAGACTGATCGCCGTCCCGAGCGCGGTACCGCCCAGTCCGAGCAACAAGCCTTCGGTGAGAAACAGCGAAAGGATCCTCCCCGGGGGGGTGCCGATCGCCGAGATCGTGCCGATCTCGCGGACGCGCTCGTACACGGCCATCACCATCACGTTCATGACGCTGATGAGGACGATGGACACCAGCATGATCTTGATGAATATCGTGAGCAGGTCGATCATGTTCGCGATATTCGAGAAGGGAGACAGGGCCGCCCAGGTGTGCACCTCGAGCCCGGAACCTCCGCCCTCGCCCGCCATGACGCACGATTTTGCGCCGGGGGCGGCGCCCGTCAGTTCCTGCGACAGCTGCGCGTACACGCGATCGAGCTGCGCGGGGTTCTTCAGGCGGATGGCGATCTCGCTGACTTCGGGCTGCGCCATCCGCAGCAGGCCCCTCGCGTCCTCGATGCGGATATAGCCGTCCCGCCCGCTCGGACCGGTCACACTCTCAAGTATGGCCCTGACGGTGAAAGTCTTGCCGTTGACCGATCCCTCGCGGTTGGTGGCGACCAGCACGACGGTGTCGCCTGTCTTTACTTTCATTCCACGGGCCAGCAGCGCCGGAATCAGGATCTCGCCGGGGTTCAGCAATTCGCCCGTCTTGCTTCCCTCGATGATTCGCCCGGGCAACAGGGGCGTCGTCGCGACTTCCCTCACCGGGTCGATGCCGTTGATGCGAATGCTGGTGGTCTCGGTGAAATTGCTGAACATGGCGCCGAGCTTGACGCGCTCCGAGTAGGCCTCGATCTCAGCCGATGCCTTCAGGGCTTGCTCGACTTTCTCGAGCATCGCGGGCTCCATGTTGAGGTTCAGCGGCAGCGTGTCGATCGAGGCGACATAGCCCCTGCGGTGCACTTCCAGGTGGCCGAGGACGGCATCGGTGAACTGGCCGATCATCATCGCCTTGAACGATCCGGCCACGGAAACGAAGAGCAGCACGCTGACGATGCCCAGGGTGATGAGGGTCGAGGTCAGCAGCGTGCGCCTGCCGAAGCGGGCCAGGTTCCGGGTGGCCATCTTGAGGATGTTAAGCATGGGCCGCCGCCTTTGGGGACGGGTTGATCTTCCCGTCTTCGAGCGTGAAGGTCACTTCGGCTTCACCCATGATCTTCGGATCGTGCGTCGAAAAGACGAAGGTCGTGCCCAGGTCGTCGCGCATTTTCTTCATGAGCTCGATGACGCGGTAAGCGGTATCGTGGTCGAGATTGGCGGTCGGCTCGTCGGCGAGCACCAGCCGCGCGTCGGTCGCAAGCGCCCGCGCCACCGCCACGCGCTGCTTCTGGCCTCCCGAAATCTGGTCCGGACGCTTGTGCGCCTGCCCCGACATCCCGACCGCATCCAGGAGCCGCAGGATCTGCGCCCGCCGCTTCTGCTCGGGCCAGTTCTGCACCATGATCAGCGGATACTCGACGTTCTCGTAGGCGGTGAGCACCGGTATCAGGTTGAAATCCTGGAAGACGAAACCGACGTGCCGGCCGCGAAACTCGGCGGCGGCGCGGCGATCGAGCGTGCCGACATCGGTGTCGATGACCGTCAGCTTGCCGCCGGTCGGGTGATCGAGACATCCGATCATGTTGAGCAGCGTGCTCTTGCCGCTGCCCGAAGGGCCGACGAAGGCGACGAAGGATCTTGCTTCGATCGTGAAATCGACACCCCTGACCGCGAGCACGTCCACTTCGCCGGCCCGGTAGGTCTTTTCCAGCTTTACCGCACGAACGAGACTCATCGCAACTCCGATACGAGCAACGGCGAATGATGCACTCCATCCGCCCGCTTCAATTTGACTTACATCAATAGTTGCGCCAAGCCGCTAGGCGGGCCGGAAAACCAGGAAATACTGGTTGGGCAGGAACCGATGTTCCTGGGCGAGGGTGTAGCCGGCGCCCTTCAGCTCGGCGATCACCCGATCGGGGGCGATGCGCGCCGCCTTGGGCGGGCCTTCCGGCGAATCGACGCGGAAATCGATGATCGCGACGCGGCCTCCCGGCTTGAGCGAAGCGCGCAGCTTGCGGAAATAACTCGCTCGATCCTCGATATGGTGGAACACGTCGACCATCAGGATCAGGTCGGCCTTTTCGGGGAGGCGCGCGTCGTCGGGCGCGCCGGCGATCGCGACGACGTTGTCGCGCTTCTCGCGTTTCGCGCGCTCGGCGAGGTACTTGACCATGTCGGGCTCGATGTCCACGCCGTAGACGCGCCCTTTGGGGACCATGTTCGCGAAGCGAACGGCAAAGTAGCCGGTCCCCGAGCCGATATCGGCAATCACGGCATCGGGCTTGGGGGCCAGCGCCTGGATGACTTCGTGGGGCTTTTGCCACGCATCGCGCTTCGGGTCGTCGAACACATGCGCCCATTGCTCGGCGCCGCTGAAGCTGTGCTGGTGCGTGTGCGGCGACTGTGCCGCGGCGGATGCGGCCAGCAGTGCGGCGCCGGCCGACAGGGAAAGGGACAGGCTAAGGAGCAAGGCTCGTTTCATCATTTCATCCTACTCTAATCGAGCGTCAGCGTTGCGCCGGGACGCCGCCCATCCGCGCCATCATGCCGCGCATCATCGCAGCCATTCCTTCGCGGACCAGTTCGTCGACCTCGGTGGCATGCTCCTGGAGCGCCGTGACCACCTTCGCGTCGCCGGAGGTCTGCGTGACGACCGACCCTTTCGCCGTCGTCTCGACGGTGGTCTTGATCTTGTCCCTGTTCTCGAACAGGACGGGGATCGTCTTGCTGAACAGGTTGAACTCTTTGCCGTCGCTCAGCCGTTGCACCATGCTCGCGACGTGAGTCTGGATGGCTTGCGCCACCTGCGGGTCGTCCGACTCGGTCACCGTCTTGATGCCGTTGGGCAGATTGGTCACCGTGCGCCTGATCCGCTCGTGACTGAAGAGCATACCGCGGACCAGCTGCATGTCCGCTGCGAATGCGTCGTCGTGCTGCATGCCGCCGGCCATCGGGCCGCCCATGGGGCCGTGCGATACGCCCCCGGCTCCCGGGCCCATGCCGTGCATCATTCCCGGTCCCATCTGGTGCATCATCCCCGGCCCCATGGCGCCGGGATGGGCGAAGACGGCGACTGCGGCACCGAGTCCCAGCGTTGCCAGCACTGCGACAGCGATCTTGCTCGAGCGTTTCATGATCGATCTCCTGATTGGTTCATGGTTGCGCGAGGGCGGGCGGAGCGAAGCGCGGGCCGAAGCCGGCTCCGTGTCCGTGAGCCTCGGGAAGGGTGACGCCCTTCTCCTTGGCCCGCTTCTGCATTTCCGCGTGATTCGCTTCGGCGAGCTTTTGGCGCTCTTCAGGCGTCTTGGCGCTGCGCATCTTCTCCTGGAGTGCCATGCGCTCTTCGGGCGTCATCAGCTGCTGGCCTGCCGCGAAACCCGCGGGCCCGCCGGCCATGGGGCCATGTCCCATCCCGGCTTTCATCGCCGGTCCCATGCTCCCGCCCATTTGGCCCGGATGGGCAAAGACGGCCGCCGCCACACCCAGACTCAGTGCGGCAACAACACCTGCTGCTACTTTATGTGAACGTTTCATGATAGGTTCCTTTTCGAAGGTTCGGAGTCGTAACCTCTCCGCAGAACCGATTGAAGCAAATACTTGTAAGCGCCCGATGTCGCGAACCGCCGGTCTTGTATCGCAGGCTTGCACCGGCGGCGTTGTTACACTGGGATACATTTTTCCGGCCCAATAGGACACCCGCTCACGGTGATCGGCGTCATGCCCGGGCACGCCCTGCTCGGGGCCCATTTCACCGCGACCTCGATGATCGGGATGATCGCGCTCGCCGGCATCATCGTGCGCAATTCCATACTGCTGGTCGATTTCGTCAACCTGAAGGTCGAGGAAGGCATGCCCCTCGCCGAAGCCATGGTGCAATCGGCGGCGGCGCGCGCGAAGCCGATCGCGCTCACGGGGCTCGCGGCGATGCTCGGCGCCGCGTTCATTCTCGACGACCCGATCTTCAACGGACTCGCCATCTCCCTCATCTTCGGGACCTTCGTCTCGACCGTGCGCACCTTGGTGGTGATCCCGGTGCTGTACTTCGTGGCGTTCCGGCGCCGCGAGGAGGCCGTACGCTAACTGCACATGTCTGACCTAAACGATCCGAGGGTGTTGTTTGCGGCTGAGCGAACTCTGCTGGCCTGGAATCGCACCAGTCTTGCGTTGATGGCGTTTGGTTTCATGATCGAACGCTTCGGCCTGTTCGTACACATGCTCTCGCTCCAAAAGGACGAGTCTCTTCAAAGAGGATTCTCTTTTTGGATAGGCCTCGCGTTTATCGTATTGGGCGCACTGACTTCGGCCGCTGCAATTGCCCAGTACCGCACGGTTCTTCGCACCCTGAAGCCGGTTGAGATCCCAGAAGGTTATCGAGCAAATCTCGGCGTGGTCGTGAATTCGGCTGTTGCCGTGCTGGGTGTTTCCCTTACCGTTTATCTGTTTGTTCATGGGGCAAGCCCATAGTTGCGCGTTCCGGCTGCGTTATTTCGCCTGACGGAACGCCCACCCTCAGGATCAGGGAGTCATCCAGAAAGGAAGCCATGACATTAGTCGCCATCTCCTGCGTTGTGCTCCTCGTGGTCACAACAGTCATTCACTACGAGGTTCTGCGCTTGCTGAGTGTCGGCCTCCCGGCTTTCCGCATGCCCGCGCGGGCCAAACTCATTGTCGTCATCTTCTCGGCGTTCTTCGCTCATGCCGCAGAGATATTTCTGTACGCCGTAGTGATCTACGTGCTCGTCCGATACTTGGGCACTGGCACGCTCGCTGAAGCCAGCCGCTTTTCTCTGACTCAATGCCTGTACTTCTCCGCAGAAACTTATTCGTCGCTTGGATACGGGGACATCGTACCTGGAGGAGACTTGCGGTTGCTCGCCGGCGTGGAGGTTCTCAACGGTCTCCTTTTGATCGGCTGGTCTGCCTCTTACACCTACATCGCCATGGAACGGTTCTGGAACGATGCCGGCGACGGACGCGCGAAAAAGGTCAAATAGGGTCGAACACCGGAACTTTGGGCGCCGAGACCTTGTCGGCCGCCACGTCCGGCGTGCCGTAACTGATGAAGCTCTCGGGCAGCGGCGTGCCCCAGTAGACGCCGGTGCCGCGTTCCTCCTCGTTCCAGGTAACCACCTCCCAATCGGGGGCGAAGACGAGATAGCTTCCGGAATAGACTTCGACCCGGTTTCCGCCCGGCTCGTAGGAGTAGAGGTAGAACCCCTGCGAATTGTTGTGCTTCGAGGGTCCCGCCTCGATGAAGATCCCGTTCTCGGCGAGGATGTCCGCCGCCCGCAGCACGTCCTCGCGGTTGTCCACCCACAGCGAGATATGGTGCAGCCGGCCGCTCGCGCCCTTCTCGTCCACCACGTAGGCGACCTGATGATGCACCGGCGACGGGCTCAGCCAAGACCCCAACTCCAGCGTCCCGTTCTCGAACATCACCTGCTCGCGCAAGGCGAACCCTAGAGTCTGCTGCGCGAACTTCCGGTTCTCGGGCACGCTCCGGGCGAGCAGCGCGAGGTGGTCGATGCGCCGGACGTTGACCCCGCGCGCCGTGTACTTCATCGGCAGGTTCTTCAGCGTCGAGCGCAGATGATCGGGCGCGCGGTACTTGTCCTCCTCGTAGTAGATCTCCATGCGGTGGCCGTCCGGATCGCGGAATCGGTACGCGGGGCCGCGGCCGAACTCGCCTTCATCCCAGCGCTCGCCGAGCGCCGGCTCCCTGAACTGCCTTTACGCGGCGATCGAGCGCCTCGGGGCTCGCCGTTCGCCAGGAGATGAACCCGATGCCGGGCTTGTCCGACTCGGTGAGCTTGAGCGTGCTCGCCGCGTAGTCCCCGTAGCCGCGGAGATAAAGAGATTTCCCGGCGGCATGCGCGACCTCCATCCCGAGGAGCGTTTCGAAATACCAGCGCGTGCGGTCGAGCTTCGGCGTGAGCAATTCCATCCTGCCCAGATGGGCGACATCCTGGATTCTTTCGGTCATGATTGCATCCCTTGTAGATTTGAGCGCGGCGCCTGAGACGCCTCCAGCGAAACCTACCCCGAGCAGCGCTCCGGAATTTGACGTGGATCAAACGCCGGCAAACTGCCTACACGCGAGGTTGCACCACCCAAAATAGCGCCTTGCGGGGTTTCGCCCCCAGAGAAATCAGATACTTGACCATCCCGGCGCAACCTATCACGGTCCTCATTCCCGCACCGCGCCTCCAGCCCTGTGAATTTGAAGGCAAACTTGGCCGAGCGTAGACTGGGCCGCCAGATTAGTTGGTTTTTCGGAAGATGATTTCACGTTAGAACTCGAGGGAACGTAGTGCGCCTGCCCGCACCGCAAGAACTCACGTTTGCTCGGGCCTCCAGTGTTGCGGGCCGAAAACGCCTGTTCTGTGTGGCGCTCCGAGCAACTGCGCTGG
>Ga0137451_1000210_pt1 | contig 17643 bp, 12 predicted proteins | sample EasRivERMGT500_2_FD_102336 | JGI IMG/M metagenome (GOLD analysis project Ga0137451, IMG submission 102336) | Soil microbial communities from meander-bound floodplain in the East River, Colorado, USA - East River MetaG ERMGT500_2 | ecosystem: Environmental > Terrestrial > Soil > Floodplain ... | reverse complement strand
GATCAGCGCGGTGGCGAGGATGGTGAGCGAGCCGCCTTCCTCGACGTTGCGCGCGGCGCCGAAGAAGCGCTTCGGGCGCTGCAGGGCGTTGGCATCCACGCCGCCGGTCAGCACCTTGCCGGAGGCGGGCACCACGGTGTTGTAGGCGCGGGCGAGCCGGGTGATCGAGTCGAGCAGGATCACCACGTCCTTCTTGTGTTCGATAAGGCGCTTCGCCTTTTCGATCACCATTTCCGCGACCTGCACGTGGCGCGAAGCCGGCTCGTCGAAGGTGGACGACACGACCTCGCCCTTCACCGAGCGCTGCATCTCGGTTACTTCCTCGGGACGCTCGTCGATCAGCAGCACGATCAGCACCACGGCGGGATGGTTGGCGGTGATGGCGTGCGCAATGTGCTGCATCAGCACGGTCTTGCCGGCCTTGGGCGGCGACACGATCAGGCCGCGCTGGCCCTTGCCGATGGGGGCGATGATATCGATGATGCGCCCGGTGATGTTCTCCTCGGCCTTGATGTCGCGCTCGAGCTTCAGGTGCTCGGTCGGGTGGTAGGGCGTGAGGTTCTCGAACAGGATCTTGTGCTTGGAATTCTCCGGCGACTCATCGTTGACCTTGTCCACCTTCACCAGAGCGAAGTAGCGCTCGCCATCCTTGGGCGTGCGGATCTCGCCATCGATCGAGTCGCCGGTGTGCAGGTTGAAGCGGCGGATCTGCGATGGGCTGACGTAGATGTCGTCGGTGCCCGCGAGGTAGGACGTGTCGGGCGAACGCAGGAAGCCGAAACCGTCGGGCAGCACTTCTAGCGTGCCGCCGCCGTAGATGCTTTCCCCCTTTCTCGCCTGGTTCTTGAGGAGCGCGAAGATCAGTTCCTGCTTGCGCAAGCGGTTGGCGCCGTCGACCTCGTTCTTGACGGCCATTTCCAGCAGCTCGCCGACATGGAGGTTTTTGAGATCGGATAAGTGCATAAACAGCGACCCTTCGTGGGTTGAGGCGGGGGAGGAACAGGGTGGAACGACGTCGGCGTCCGGGCCGACCGTTGTCCGATCGGGGACTGGGCGCGTTTCGCCCGAAAGCGTGCGGGGAAAGTCGGGGACCTTAGATGTGGCTGTCAATAAAAGCGGTAAGTTGTGATTTGGACAAAGCGCCGACCTTGGTCGCTTCAACGGCGCCGTTCTTGAACAGCATGAGGGTGGGAATGCCGCGGATGCCGTACTTGGGCGGCGTGGCCTGGTTCTCGTCGATGTTGAGCTTCGCGACCTTGAGACGGCCGGAGTATTCCTTCGCCAACTCGTCGAGGATGGGCGCGATCATCTTGCACGGGCCGCACCATTCGGCCCAGTAATCGACCAGCACCGGGGTCTGCGACTGCAGCACCTCCGGATCGAACGTCTCGTCGGTCACGTAATGGATGTGTTGACTCATGAAGCAATTACCTGCGGGAATCAATCGGAAAGCGCCACGGAAGGTGTGGCTGTCGAGACTTGCCCCATTATGCTAGCGAAATTTCCCCGCTTTGCATAGGGCCATCTCCCGGCCCGCGCCATCGGCAATACCGGGAGCGTCTGCTAAAATATGGACTCTGCCCGCAGTATTCAAGCCGGACCGGATTTCCGAGGCAATACTATGACTTACGTTGTTACCGAGACCTGCATTAAGTGCAAGTACACCGATTGCGTTGATGTGTGTCCGGTCGATTGTTTCCGCGAAGGCCCCAACATGCTCGTCATCGATCCTGACGAGTGCATCGACTGCACCCTGTGCGTCGCGGAGTGCCCGGTGGAGGCGATTTTTGCCGAGGACGATGTCCCCGACGACCAGAAGCACTGGACCAAGGTCAACGCCGATTTGTCGAAGGTGTGGAAGACTATTATCGAGAAGAAGCCCGCCCCGGCCGATGCAGACGAGTGGGCAAAGGTCAAGAAGAAGGAACACCTTCTTGAGAAATAGCTGATCGCCGAGCGCGTCGAAATGCGCCCCGACCTCGCGCAGCAGATCGAAGCCGGCTGCGCGGTCGTGACCCCGAACCGCAGGCTCGCGAATCACCTCAAGCACGAGTACGACACGCGGCAGATACAGGCTGGCAGGCCGGCCTGGCCGACTGCGGATATCCTGCCGCTGTCGGCCTTCGTCGAGCGCGCTTACGGCGACGCGCTCTATTCCGGCCACGCTGCCGGCCTACCGCTGCTGCTGGCCCCGTCCCAGGAGCAGGCGTTGTGGGAAAGCATCATCCGCGACGCGGACGGCACTTTGCTCGCCGTCCCCGAGGCGGCAGCGCTCGTGCGCGAGGCGTGGCAGCTCGCGCACGCCTGGGGCCTGCTGCCGCGCCTCAATAAATTTCCTCTGAATGAAGACGGCAGGGCGTTCCAGAACTGGGCGCAGCGCTACGAAAGCATTACCCGGCGCGAACGGCATACCGACGGCGCGCGCCTGGCGGACGTAGTTGCCTCACTGCTGGCGAAGGCGGAAATCAGGAAGCCGAAGTCGCTGATCCACTACGGTTTCGACCGGGTCATGCCGCAGCAGGCGGACTTTTTCGAGGCGCTGACGGTCGCCGGGTGCGAAGTGACGGGCGCGGGCCCGGGGCCGCGCGGCGGCGAGCGCCTGCGCCTGGCCTGCGCAGACAGCACGGAGGAGATACGCCGCGCCGCGGCATGGGCGCGGGCACGGCTCGAGGCGGACGCCACGGCGCGCATCGGCATCGTCGTGCCGGAGCTGGCGAAGCATCGCAAGGCAATCCGGCGCATCTTCAGCGCGGTCATGGAGCCGGACTACGCGCTGCCGGGCAACCGGCACCCGGCATTTCCGTTCAATATTTCCCTCGGCGAGCCGCTGTCTTCGTATCCGCTCGTCAACGCTGCGTTTCTCGCGCTCGAGCTGGCGGGTCGAGAGATCGATTTCGAGCACGCGAGCCGGCTGATACGCTCCCCGTTTCTTGGGGGCGCGGATTCCGAGATCACGCGGCGCGCGCGGCTCGACACGCAACTGCGGGAGCGCGCCGAACCGGTCGTCACGCTCGACCGGTTGCTGACGCTGATTGCGCAGGACGATGCGGGTTGCCCCATCCTCGTCCAGCGCCTCACCGCGTTCGCCGGGTTTCGCAAGGCGCGCCTCTTCGGCGGGCAATCACCCTCTGCCTGGGCCAGGGGGATTTCCGAAGCGCTCGCGGTTATCGGCTTTCCCGGCGAGCGCGGTCTCGACTCGGTCGAATTCCAGGCGCATGGCAAATGGCACGAACTCCTCGCCGATTTCGCCGCGCTCGACCGCGTCCTGCCGCGCGCCGGCTACGGCGACGCGGTGTCGCGCTTGCGGCGGATGGCGGTCGATACGCTGTTTCAGCCGGAGACGCCGGCGGTGCCGATCCAGGTTCTCGGCGAGTTCGAGGCCACCGGGATGGAATTCGACCACCTGTGGGTAATGGGGCTGTCGGACGAATCCTGGCCACCCGGCCCGCGGCCGAACCCGTTTCTGCCGGTGGCGCTGCAGCGCGACGCGGGGTTGCCGCAAGGCTCCGCTGCGGGCTCGCTGGAGCTTTCGCGCCGGCTCACCGGGGAATGGTTGTGCCGCGCCGGCGAGGTGGTGCTGAGCTATCCGCGGCACGAGGACGACCGCGAGTTGAAGGCGAGCCCTCTCATCAGCGCCGTGCCCGAGCAGGAACTTGCACTTCCCGGCTACGTCAGCTATCGCGACGCGGTCCACCGCCGGCGCCAGCTCGAGAGCGGCGAGGATGCCAAGGCTCCACCGCTGGCGGCGGGAGCGGCGGTGGGCGGCGGCACGGCGGTGATCAGGGACCATGCGGCGTGCCCGTTTCGCGCTTTTGCGCTGCACCGGCTGGGCGCCGAGGGTCTGGAGGAACCGCACGCCGGGCTGAATGCCCTCGAGCGCGGCACATTGGTGCACCGTGTCCTGGCGCAGGCCTGGGCTCATATCAAGACGAAGAGCGCGCTGGACGGGACCGGCGAGGACGAACTCGGCGCGCTGCTCGCGCGGGCGGCGGAAGAGGCGGTCGCGCGCATTCGGCGCGAGCGGCCGACGGTGCTGTCGGGGCGCTTCGCGGAGATCGAGAAGCGGCGCCTGGTGCGGCTCGCGCGCTCGTGGCTCGAGCTGGAGAAACAGCGCGGCGGCTTCACGGTCCTCGCCACCGAGGACAAGCGCCGCATGGAAATCGGCGGGCTTTCCCTGAATGCGCGCCTCGACCGCGTCGACGAGACCGACGACGGGCGCCGCATCGTGATCGACTACAAGACCGGTAACGCAGCGCCCGGCGCCATGCTGGGAGACCGGCCGGACGAGCCGCAGCTGCCGCTTTACCTGGTCAGCACCGAGCCGGACGCGGCGGCGGTGGCCTTCGCGCAGGTGAGGGCGGGCGACATGAAGTTTGCGGGGCTCGCCCGCGATGCCGATATCCTGCCGGACGCGCGCACGCTGCCGGACGGCAAGCTCAGGCAGGCGGCACCATCCTGGGCGCAGCAGGTGGAGGCCTGGCGCGCCGGGCTGACACGCATTGCCACCGGATTTTCCGCCGGTGATGCCCGGGTCGATCCGAAGCGATACCCGGACACATGCCGCTACTGCGATGTAAAGCCGTTCTGCCGCATCTACGAGCGGCTCGAGAACGCGCTCGACGAGGACGCGGAATGACCACCGCCGGCATCCCCGACCTCGCTGCGCGTCGCCGCGCGCTCGATCCGGTCCGCTCGTTCATCGTGCAGGCGCCGGCGGGCTCCGGCAAGACCGAGCTGCTGATCCAGCGCTACCTGCTGCTGCTGGCGGCCGTGGAACATCCAGAGGAAATCGTCGCCATCACCTTCACCCGCAAGGCCGCCGGCGAGATGCGCGAGCGGGTGCTGCGGGCGCTCATGGATGCGCGGGCGGGGAAGGTCCCCGCGAGCGATCACGAGAAGGCGACGCTCGCGCTCGCCGCGGCCGCGCTGGCGCGCGACACCGAAAGAGCTTGGAACGTCACCGACAACCCGGCGCGGCTGCGCATACAGACCATAGACTCCCTGTGCGCGGCGCTGACGCGCCAGATGCCCATGCTGTCCCGCTTTGGCTCGCAGCCGGAAAGCATCGAGGACGCGTCCGAGCTCTACCTCGAGGCGGCGCGCGCCACCGTCGAGCTGGTCGAAAGCGACGGCGCAGTGGCGCAGGATGTCGAGCGGCTGCTCACTCATCTCGACAACAATGTCGAGCGCATAGAAACGCTGCTCGCCGACATGCTCCAGCGCCGCGATCACTGGCTGCGCCACGTGCACGGCCGGGAGCGCGACGAGCTGCAGGCGGCGCTGCGGAGCGCGAGGCGCAACGCGGTCGAGCGGGTGCGCGCGCTGGTGCCCGCAGCCGCGCTGGCCGAGCTGCAGGCGGTCACCGGCTTTGCTCTCGGCAATCTCGGAGGCAACGGATTCCCGGACAGCGCTGAAGACTGGAGTTTGCTGGCCCGCGCGTTCCTGACCGGTGAAGGCGACTGGCGGCAGCGGCTCACGAAGAGCGAAGGCTTTCCCGCGGGCAAACCGGCGCAGCCCTGGAAGGAACGCGCGCTGGCTCTGATCGAGGCGCTCAAGCCGCATGTGGCTTTTCGCGCCGCGCTTGCCGACATGCGCGCGCTGCCCCCTGAACAGTACAGCGACGAGCAATGGGAAGTGCTGGGCGCCATCCTGCGGCTGTTGCCGCGCGCGGTCGGCCAGTTGAAGCTCGCGTTCCAGGCGCGCGGCAAGGTCGATTTCACCGAGGTCGCGCAGGGCGCGCTGCTGGCGCTGGGCGGGGAGGGCGCGCCGAGCGACCTTGCGCTCGCCCTCGACTACCGCATACGCCACCTGCTGGTCGACGAATTCCAGGACACCTCGATCAGCCAGTACGAGCTCATCGCGAAACTGACCGCAGGCTGGGAGCGTGGCGACGGGCGCAGCGTGTTCGCGGTCGGCGACCCGATGCAATCGATCTACCGCTTTCGCGAAGCGGAAGTCGGACTGTTCCTGCGCGCGCGCGCCGCGGGCCTGGCGGGGGTCGCGCTCGATTCGATCAGCCTGTCGGCTAATTTCCGCTCCCAGGCCGGCATCGTCGAGTGGGTGAACGCGGCTTTCTCCCGGGTCATGCCGGAGCGGGAGGACATTGCCAGCGGCTCGGTGCCGTACACGGCTTCGGCGGCGACACGCTCGGCGCTACCTGGTGCGGCGGTCAGCGTGCACCCGTTCTTCAACGACGACCGCAGCGCCGAGGCGGCGCGGGTGGTCGAGATCGTGACGCAGGCGCGGCGCGAGAACGCGGAAGCCACGATCGCGATCCTGGTCCGTATCCGCGGCCACCTGCGCGAGATCGTGCCGCAATTGCGGGACGCCGGCCAGCGCTTCCGCGCGATCGAGATCGAGGAACTCGGCCACCGGCCGGTGGTGCAGGACCTGCTGGCGCTAACGCGCGCGCTCTCGCATCCGGCGGACCGGCTGGCCTGGCTGGCGCTGCTGCGCGCGCCGTGCTCCGGGCTGACGCTCGCCGATCTTCACGCGCTGGCCGGTGACGCGGCGGGGCGCACGGTGTGGGAGCTGATGAACGACGATACGCGCGTCGGGGCGTTGTCCGGCGACGGCCGCGCGCGGCTGGAAAGGGTGCGGGCGGTATTGCAGGCATGCCTCGATCAGCGGTGCCGCGGTTCATTGCGCGAGCGCGCCGCCGGAGCGTGGTTCGCGCTTTCGGGGCCGGCTTGCGTCGAAGACACGACGGATCTCGAGGACGCGGAAATCTATTTCGACTACCTGGAGTCGCGCGAAGAAGCGGGCGAGATCGCCGACCCGTTCGCCTTTGAGGAGGGGCTCGCGGACTTGTACGCGTTGCCGGACCTGAAGGCCGACGAACGGCTCGAGATCATGACCATCCACAAGGCGAAGGGGCTCGAGTTCGACACAGTGATCGTCCCGGGCCTTGGCCGCCGGTCCCGCGGCGACGACAGCAAGCTGTTCCTGTGGCTGGAGCAGCCGGCTGCGGGTGAAGACGGGCCGGCCGACCTGCTGCTCGCGCCGATCCGGGAGACTGGTGCGGATGACGACCGCATTTACGATTGGCTGCGAAAGCTGGAAGCCGAAAAGGAGCGTTTCGAGAATGGCCGGCTGTTGTACGTCGCCGCCACACGCGCGCGCCAGCGCCTGCACCTGCTCGGCGATGTGCGCTGGTCAACGGACGATGATGGCGCGCCCGCGCTGAAGCCGCCGGGAGAGAAAACGCTGTTGGGCCAGCTCTGGCCCATCGTCGCGCCGGCCTATGCCGCGGCGGCGGCATCGTTCGTCCCTCAGGCGCAAGCGCCGGTGTCCGAGGGTGCGCTGAACCAGTCCCTGCGCCGTATCGCTTCCGGCTGGCAATCGCCGCCGGCGCCGCCTCGCGTCAGCTGGACGCCGCCTGCGGACCCGGCGCGCGGGTGGGACGCCATCGAGTTCTCGTGGGCCGGTGAGACGGCGCGGCACATCGGCAGCGTCGTGCATCGCTGGCTGCAGCGGATCGCCGACGATGGCCTCAAAGGCTGGGACCCGGCCCGGGTCAATGCATTGAAGAACGTGTTCAGGGACGAGCTTGTCGCGGCCGGCCTGCCGCCGGATGCGCTGGAAACCGCGACCGGGCGCATAGCGGCAATTCTTGCGCAAACGCTGGCCGACGAGCGCGGCCGCTGGCTGCTCGCTCCCCGCGCCGACGCCCAGTCGGAACTGCGCCTCACCGGTGCGGGCGAGAGTGGTGTGGCGGACATCGTCATGGACCGGACTTTCGTGGACGAGCAGGGGGTGCGCTGGATCGTGGACTACAAGACCGGCACGCACGAAGGCGGCGATATGGAGGCGTTCCTCGACCGCGAGCGCGAGCGTTACCGCCCTCAGCTTGAGCGCTATGCCGCGCTCATGAAGGCCCGCGACAACCGGCCGATGCGGCTGGGGCTGTACTTTCCGTTGATCAACGGTTGGCGGGAATGGTTGCCGGAAGCTTGATCTCGCGCAAGCTCTGGGAGGCGTAGCGGCGCATATACTGTTTTTCGTTTTCCATCCGAGCGCGAGGTTCACCATGAAAGAAGCGACCAAGCACATCCTCGACGAATCGCGCATTCCGCGCTACTGGTACAACGTAGTGGCAGACCTGCCTTCGCCTCCGCCGCCCGTGCTGCACCCGGGCACGATGAAGCCGGTAGGCCCCGACGATCTCGCGCCGCTGTTCCCGATGTCGCTGATCGAGCAGGAGGTCACAACCGAGCGCGAGGTGGAGATCCCGGGGCCGGTGCGCGAGGTCTACAAACTGTGGCGCCCGACCGCGCTCTTTCGCGCGCACAGGCTCGAGAAGGCGCTTGGAACGCCCGCCCGCATCTACTACAAGTACGAAGGCGTGAGCCCCGCCGGCAGCCATAAGCCCAACACCGCGGTGGCGCAGGCGTTCTACAACACCGAAGCCGGGGTGAATCGCATCGCGACCGAGACCGGCGCGGGACAATGGGGCTCCGCGCTTGCGTTCGCCGGCGCGCTGTTCGGGATCGAAGTGCAGGTCTTCATGGTGCGGGTCTCCTACGACCAGAAGCCTTATCGGCGCGCGCTCATGGAAACCTACGGTGCGCGCTGCGTGGCCTCGCCTTCGAAGGAGACGCAGTCGGGGCGAGCCATTCTCGCCCGGGACGGGAAGCACCCGGGCAGCCTCGGTATCGCGATCTCGGAGGCGGTCGAGGTCGCCGCGAGCCGCGACGACACCAAGTACGCGCTGGGCTCGGTGTTGAACCACGTGCTGCTGCACCAGACGGTGATCGGGCAGGAGGCAATCGCGCAGTTCGAGCTCGCCGACGACTACCCGGACGTCATAGTCGGCTGCACCGGCGGCGGCTCCAACTTCGCCGGCATCGTCTTCCCGTTCCTGGGCGCGCAACTGCGCGGCGGCAGGAAGGTGCGCATCGTCGCCATTGAGCCCGCGGCGTGCCCGAGCCTGACCCGCGGCCGCTACGCCTACGATTTCGGCGACACCGCGCATCTCACCCCGCTCGCCAAGATGCACACGCTGGGCTCGACCTTCACGCCGCCAGGCTTCCACGCCGGGGGCCTGCGCTATCACGGCATGGCGCCGCTCGTGAGCCACGTGAAAGAGCTGGGGCTGATCGAGGCGCGCGCCTACCAACAGATCCAGTGCTTCGAGGCGGGAGTGAAGTTCGCGCGCGCGGAAGGGATCCTGCCCGCGCCCGAGGCCAACCATGCGGTGCTGGGCGCGATCGAGGAGGCGTTGCGCTGCAAGAAGGAGGGGGTGTCGCGCGCGATCCTCTTCAACCTCTGCGGCCACGGCCACTTCGACATGCAGGCCTACATCGACTACTTTGCGGGCAAGCTTACCGATCAACAATACGACGAAGCCGAACTCGCGATGGCGCTTGCGGGCCTGCCCTCGGTCAAGGCGGCGTGAGGGATGAGGAGGAGTGTCGAGGAGTGAGTGTCGAGGGACGAGAAAAGAATTTCGAGAGATGTGAACATGGTAGGCCTTGATCCCGTCGAGACTCTTCACCCCACACTCGACACTCGACCCTCGTCACTGGACGTCGGTCCCCGTAGGCTCGAAATACGCCGACGTCGCCGACCGCGTCGCGCGCCACGGCAACTGGTAGGTCCGGTCATGGTACGGGGGCAGCGTCACGCTAGCCGTACCTTCGATGACGTCACCGCGGACCTTGCCCTGGAATACGTGGCGGACGAAACCGACCCCGTCGAGCGTCATGGCGAGGGTGAAGGAGAGGTCCTCGCCGCGCAGCTTCACGTCGTATAGCAACTCGCGCCGGTTGCCGGAGCGCACCACGCCCTCGGCGGCCTGGAAGCGCTGCTCCTTGATCGACGTATAGGCGACCATGCGGCCGGCGATCGGCAGCTCCCAGCGCCAGTAGCCCTCGACGCGCGCGGGCACGATCCACATGGCGACGCGTTGCGGGTCGAGGTCTTCCTCGTCGGGCGGCCAGTTGCCGATGTCCCACAGGTTGGTGATGATGCGCGTGCCCGGCCGCGCCTGCGCCAGGATCACCGGCCGCAGCAGGCGCTGCATCTCCGGCCACAGCCACATGGCGATGACGGTGGCCTCACGCAGGTCGGTGTCGAATGCGTTGCGGTGGAAGAACTGCACGCGGTCGGCGACGCCCCGCTTCGCGGCGGCCTCGTTGGACTGCTTCACCAGCTTCTCGTCGATGTCCACGCCGAAGCCGCGCAGCTTGCGGTTCATGCGCGCCGCCGTCAGCACGATGCGCCCGTCGCCGGACCCGAGATCCACCACCACGTCGTCGTCGCGCAGTTGCACCATGCGCAGCATGCGCTCGACGTTGCCCTGGTCGCTCGGCACGTAGGGCGAGAACCGCTCCTGCGCCGGCGCGGCGGCGGGGAGGAGGAGGGCGAGGATCGACAGCAGGGCAGGGAGCTTTTTTTGCATGGGGGCAGCTTTGAACGAGTGATCAGTGATGAACGACGAGTGATAGTCTAAGGCGCAAGGCGAACGGGAACGGAGACCCGCTCACGCCGTCGAGCCCAGGTAGTAGTTCTTCACCAGCTCGTTCTGCTCCAGCTCGGCGACCGTCTTGCCTTCGAACACGATCTCTCCGTGCACGATGATGTAGCCGCGGTCGGCGATGCGGACCGCCTGGTGGAAATTCTGTTCGGCCATCAGTACCGTGAGGCCGTAGCGTTCTTTCAGTTCCTTGATCTTGGTGATGGTGTGCGACACCAGGATGGGAGCGAGGCCGACCGAAGGCTCGTCCACCACCAGCAGCCGGGGAGACGACATGAGTGCGCGGGCGATGGCGAGCATCTGCTGCTGGCCTCCTGACAGGGAGCCGGCAAGCTGGCGCCGCCGCTCCGCCAGCACCGGGAAGATCTCGTAGCAGAATGCCGCGTTCGTGGAGATCCGGGCGCGGGCCTGTTGCCGGAACGCCCCGAGCAGCAGGTTTTCCTCGACCGTGAGCCGCGGGAACAGCCGCCGGCCTTCCGGAACCATGGCGACGCCGAGATTGACGATTTCCTCGGTGGAGAGCTGGGTCAGGTCGTGGCGCGCGCCGTCGATGGCGAGCGTCACCGAGCCCTGCGTCGGGCGCACCATGCCCATCACGCATTTCAGGAGCGTGCTCTTGCCGTTGCCGTTGGTGCCGAGCAACGCGACGGTCTCGCCCTGGCGCACGCCGATCGAGACGCCGTGCAGCGCGCGCACCGCGCCGTAGCCGGCGTCTACTTTGTCGATTCGCAGTTCCAGGCTCATCTGAAAAAGTGACTCGTTACTCGTTCCTCGCTGCTCGTTTGCCTGCCTTTGACGTCGTCATGTATCGAGTCACGAGAAACGAGTCACCCGTTTCACGCGCCGAGATAGGCGCGCTGAACGTCCAGGTTGGCGACGATGGCGCGCGGGGCGCCCTCGCAGATGATCTTTCCCGCATCCAGGCAGATTACGCGCTGCGAGAAGCGCATCACCGCCTGCATGATGTGCTCGATCATGATGATGGTGATCCCCGAATCATTCAGCTTGAACAGGATGTCCAGCACCTCGTCGACTTCGTTGGGCGCCAGCCCCGCCATCGCCTCGTCCGAGATCAGCAGGCGCGGACGCGCGGCCATGGCGCGGGCGAGCTCGAGTTTCCTCAACTCGACCTGCGACAGCCGGTTTGAGGGCGTCTCCGCCTTGTCGGCGAGCCCGATCGTCTCCAGGATCGCCATGGCCTCGGCGCGCGTGTCCGCGGAAAGCAGCGGGCCGCGATGCGCCACGTATTCGAGCGGCACGAGCAGGTTTTCGACCACCGGCATGCTGGAGAACGGGCGGGGTATCTGGAAGGTGCGCGCGATGCCGCGACGGGTGCGCTGGTAGGCGGGGATCCCCGAGATTTCTTCCCCCGAAAACCGGATCGAGCCGCCGTCGTTGCGCAGCGAGCCCGCAACGCAGTTGATGAGCGTCGTCTTTCCGGAGCCGTTCGGGCCGATCAGCCCGAAGCGCTCGCCCGGCGCGACGTCGATGCATACCTCCGACAGCGCCGTGAAGCCGCCGAAGTGCTTCGAGACCCTGTCTATTTTGAGCAGAGGCTCGCTCATGAATTGCCCGCCCCGCTCCGGGAACGAAGCCTGAGCCGCAGCTTGCGCGCGAGGCCGACGATCCCCTCCGGCGCGGCGACCACGAACAGCACCAGCAGCACGCCGACGACCAGCACGTTGAGCTCCGAGGAGACGGTGACGGTCACGACCTGCTGCACGGTGCCGAGCAGGACCGCGCCGATGACCGGCCCGAGCCAGTGCGCCGTGCCGCCGATGATCGGCATGGCGAGCGCGGACACCGAGTAGGTCAGGTTGAACGCCGACGCCGGCTCGACGAAGCTCTGGTACATCGCCAGCGGCGCGCCGGCCGCGCTCATCAGCGCACCCGAGATCGTGCAGGCGAGCAGCTTCAACTTCAGCGTGGGCACGCCGGAGCACTCCGCGGCCTCCTCGTTGTCGCGGATCGCCCGCAGGCCGCGTCCGAGCCACGAGGTTTCAATATAGCGCGCGATCGCCACGGCGACGATTGCGAGCAGCACGACGGCGACGAACAGCATCTTGATGTACGATTCGAACGGTTCCGTCACCGGCGGGCGCAGGATCTGGATGCCGGTCGCGCCGCCGACGTAGCGCCAGTTGATGACGGCGGTCTCCAGGATGATCGTGATCGCCACGGTCGCGATGGAAAAGAAGATGCCGCGCAGGCGCAGCGTGAGCAGCCCCACGCCGAAGCCGAGCGCCCCGCCGACCGCCGCGGCGGCAAGGATCTGCAACCCGAGCGGCAGCCCGGTGGCCTTGATCATCATGACCGCGATGTAGGCGCCGACCCCGAAGAACGCGCTGGTGCCGAAATTCACGTAGCCGGCGTAGCCGCCGAGGATGTTCCAGGCCGTGGCGAGCACCACGAACTGCACCACGACGTACGCGGCGAAGAAGTAGTACTCGTTCCTGATCGTTGCGGCGGCCAGCGCGGCGAGTCCCAGCACCGCCGCGGCGCCGACCCAGAACCCGTATCTTTGCGGTTTCATCGCCCGAACAGTCCCTGCGGCCGGATGCCCAGCATCACCAGCAGCAAGCCGAAGGAAACCGCCGGCGCCCAGGAGGCACCGAGCAGCGTGAGCACGATGGTTTCAGAGACGCCGAGGATCAACCCGGCCACGAGCGTGCCGGACATGCTCCCCAGTCCCGCCAGCACCACGACGCAGAAGGTGCGCCCGATATAGACCCGGTCCATCGTGGGCTCGACCGGCCCGACGATGATCAGCAGCGCGCCGGCAAGCGCCGTCACCGCGGTCGCGATGCCGAAGGCCCACTGCTTGATGCGGACCGGGTTCGCGCCCATCAGGCGCAGCGCCGCCTCGTCCTGCGCCACGGCCTTGATGGCGCGGCCGGTGAACGTCTTCGACAGGTACAGCGTAAGCCCGACCGTCAGCACCAGCGCCACGCCGAACGCTACGATCAGGCGCAGCGGCAGGCGCATGTCGCCGATCGTCAGGCTCTTGCCGATGTAGTCGGCCTCGACCAGGCGCTGGTCCACGCCGAACACGAGCACGAGCCCGACCTCGATGATGAACACGACGCCGAAGAAGAACGCGAGCCCGCGCACCCCGGCCTCGGTGCCGCGTTTCTCGAAGGTCACGTAGTAGAAGCGGTAGACGGCCATGCCGAGGAGCATGAACACCGGCATCAGCGCGATACCGGCGAGGATGGGATCCCAGCCGTACTGGCAGAGCAGGTAGGTGCAGTAGGAGCCGAGCACCAGGAACGCGGGGTGGGCGATGTGGGGAACGTCGAGCAGGCCGAAGGCGACCGACAGCCCGATGCTGACCGCTGCGTAGAAGCAGCCCACCAGCAGGCCGAAAACGACGGCATCCCGCAGCAGATCGAGCGAGAACAAGATTTACCCCGCGCCGCTCACAAAAAAAAGGGACGGCGCGCCGGCGCCGTCCCGCGGATCGATGGCATCGGCCTACTTGCGCGCTTTTTCGAACGGCGCAATCACGTCTCCGGTCTTGTATTGATCGGGGTACAACACGACCTGCTTGCCCGGCTGGCGGAACTGGTCCAGGTTCTTGTCCACGACGCCGCGGAATTGCGCCTGCACCACGCGCGCGTTCGCCCACTCCCCATCCGCGCGGAAACGGATTGGGCCGACGATAGTCTTCATCTCGTTCGTGCGCAGGTAATTCGCGAGCACCTTGTGGTCCAGGCTCTTGGTTGCGGTGATCGCCTGCTCCAGCATCTGGCCAATGGCGTAGTTGAACGGCGGCAGGTAGAAGCCGAGCGGATCGACCTTAGCTTCCGCTGCCCGCTTCGCGTAGCGCGCCAGAAAATCCTCGATGCCGGGATACTTCATCCCGGGCACGTACGAGTTGTAATTCACGATGCCGTTCAACGACTTGCCGAGCGACACCATGTTGGGTGTGAACTGCAGGCCGACCATGCCGCCGCCGAACAGCTTCACCGAATCGCCCACGCCGATCTCGTTCACCGCGCGCACGATCGCGACGGAGTCGTTCGGGTAGGACATGACGAACACCAGATCGGGCTTGGCCGCGCGGACCGCCCGGATCATGGCGGAAAAGTCCACGGTGGCGGGCGGGTAGTTCTGGTTGTACACGGTCGTCAGGCCGGCCTTTTGGGCCAGATCGCGGGCGCCGTTGGCGAGGTTCTGGGCGAACTCCTGGTCGGCGGCGAGGAATGCGATGGTCTTGGCGCCCAGCTTCTGGCCGGCCTGGAAAAAGCCGTCCGACCAGCTCGAGGCGTCGTTCCACGGCGAGTTGTTGAACCACATGTCGTGCTTGACGGTGCGATTCACCTGGAACGAGAAATTGCCCATGAGCAGCAAGCCGCGCTGCTTGACCAGCGGCATGATCGGCGCGGTCGGCACCGTTCCGTACGGCGCGATGATGAGGTCGACCTTGTCCACGTCGAGGAGCTTGGTGTAGATCCCCGGGGTGAGCGCCGGGTTGGTCTGGTCGTCGTAGACGATGAACTCGATCTTGCGGCCCAGCAACCCGCCCTTGGCGTTGACGTCGTCAACCCACATGCGCAATGCGAGCAACGCCGCCTGGCCGCCGCCGCCGAGCGTCCCGGTTTGCGGCATGCTCATGCCGATTTTCACCGGTTGCTGCCCCAGCACCGCTCCCGGGGCGGCGCACAACATCGCCCCGAGCACTACCACCATCGCACGGACAAGTTTCATTATTTTCCCCTCCTGAAGGAACAACGTAATGCTGGCATCGGGAACGCCAGCCTGTCAAAAGGAATTTGCGCGCTGGCGCGCGCAAATTACCTTACGGTAACCCCCTTCGAATGCGGCCAGAGCGAGTATGCACCATCAGGCGCGACGGAGTTGCGCCAATGAAAAGCAATTGTTTAGCCCGCATGCCGCTGGCGCTCCTTCGTGCGCTTCGGTTGCCGGACCCTGAACCATGCCAGACGTGAACATGCGGGCTAATCCGCTTCGAAGTTCGCGCCGAAATCGTCCGGCACGCCGGGGCCCCACACGTACAGGGAGTCCTCCGGCGGATAGTTCCGCGGCTGCCAGTCCGAGCCGTCGGGGATGTAGTCGATGTCGCAGAAATACTCGACCAGGCTGCCCCACGGATCGCGGATGTAATGGAAGAAATTGGAGCCGATGACGTGGCGGCCGAAGCCCCAGCCGTTGCGGTAGCCCTTGTCGAGCAGCCGGCAGGCGCCCAGTCCCACCTCGTCGACGTTGGCGACCTCGAAGCTCGCGTGGTGGTAGCCCGGCCGGTCGCACTTGATGAAGCCGAGCACGTGGTGGTCGCTGCCGCCTTCGCCGTTGCGCAGGAAGGCGACGATGTCCTCGGCGCGGTCCGACAGCCGCATGCCGACGACCCGCGTGTAGAAATCGACCTGCTGCTCCATGTTCGGGGTGAAGCGCAGAACGTGTCCGAGCCGCCGCGGCCGCACCGCCGCGCTGCGCGGCGGGTGGCCGGCAACGCCGATACGATTGAGATGGCCCGGACTGTTGATCTTCCATTCCGCCGCCGGCGCCCACGGCGCGGGTTCGGCCACGCGCACGTTGACGAGCAGACCGTCGGCATCGCGGAACCACAGGCCGTCTCCCGGCGTTTCCTTCGGTGCATCGACCAGCCGGGTGCCGTTCTTCTCCAGCCGCGTCTTGAGCCCCGCGATCGCCTCGGCGCGCGCGCCGAAGCAGATGTGGTGCATCCGCTTTTTCTTTCCTTCGACGAGCACCACCTGGTCCTGGTCGCGGCCGTGGCAGCGCATGACGACCCGATTGCCGTCGTCGCGCGCCTCCATTCCGAAATCGCCATAGAACTTCTTGCCGACGGCCGCGTCGGGAACCGTCAGGGCGATGTGCTGGAGGGAACGGACCGTCATGGGCGTGGGCTCAGCCGGAGATGCGGAAGATTATAGAGCAGCACGGACGGCAAAGGCGAAAGGGGAAAGGGAAAAGGGAAAAGGGAAAAGGAAGAGGCCCGCCGCGGGACACTCGTCACCCGTCACCCGTAACTCGTCACCCTTACCTCGTCACCCGTAATCGTCACGGTTTTTCAGACTTTGCCGAGCGCCTTCAGTATCCGCTCCGGGGTGAACGGCTGGGTGGTGACGCGCACGCCGAACGGGGCGAGGGCGTCGTTAACCGCGTTCATTACCGCGCCCGGCGCGCCCGCGGTACCCGCTTCCCCCGCGCCCTTCGCCCCGAGCTCCGAGGTGCGGGTCGGAGTGGAGACGTGGCCGACGACGATGTCCGGCATCTCTCCCGCCATCGGCACCAGGTAGTCGGCGAGGTTGCCGTTCAGGAGCTGCCCCTCGGGGCTGTAGAGGCAGTGCTCGAAGAACGCCGCGCCCAGGCCCTGGACGATGCCGCCGCGGACCTGCTCGTCCACCAGCATCGGATTGATCACCGTGCCGCAGTCCTCCACGCACCAGTGCTTGAGCAGCTTCACGAAGCCGGTTTCCGTGTCCACCTCCACGAGTGATGCCTGGATGCCGTTGGTAAAGGCGAAGCCGTAGCCGCGCGGCGTGTAGTGGCGCGTCACCATCAGCTCCGACTGGAAATCCATCGGCAGCGTGTCGGGCCGGAAATAGGCGACGCGTCCTAACTCCGGGAGCTCCAGCCGCGGCTCGCCGCTACGCTTGTTCACGATCTCGTTGCCGGCGACGTCGAGCTCCGACTTATCGGTATTCAGGATCGCCGCCGCCACGTCGAGGATGCGGGAGCGCAGTTCCTTGCCGGCCTGCAGCACCGCCTCGCCGCCGATGCCGGCGCCGCGCGACGCCCAGGTGCCGCCGCCGTAAGGGGTGATGCCGGTGTCGCCGGTGACGACTCGCACGCGGTCCATCGTGACGCCGAGCGCGGTGGCGGCGATCTGCGCGAACACGGCTTCGGTGCCCTGGCCCTGCTCGGTAACGCTCACCATGCAGGTCACCATGCCGGTCGGCTCGAAGCGGAGCGTGGCGCCGTCCTGCGCGGAGATGCGCGCGCCGCCCACGCCGTAGAACGCGGGCGAGGGGTTGGTGACCTCGATCATCGCGGCGAGCCCGATGCCGCGATGCACGCCTTTCTTGCGCAGCGCCGCCTGCTCGGCGCGCAGGCCCTGGTAGTCCATCAGCGCCAGCAGCTTGTCGAGCGCCTGGTGGTGCGAGAGCTTCTCGAACTTGATG
>Ga0137451_1000209_pt1 | contig 17660 bp, 11 predicted proteins | sample EasRivERMGT500_2_FD_102336 | JGI IMG/M metagenome (GOLD analysis project Ga0137451, IMG submission 102336) | Soil microbial communities from meander-bound floodplain in the East River, Colorado, USA - East River MetaG ERMGT500_2 | ecosystem: Environmental > Terrestrial > Soil > Floodplain ... | reverse complement strand
TGCGCAATCCGCTCGCCACGCCGTACACGCTGGGTGTCTCGGCCGGGGCGGCACTCGGCGCGATGCTCGCGATCAGCTTCGGCGCGGCGCTTCCGCTGCTCGGCGTCGCCTCGGCCAGTCTTGCCGGCGCGCTGGTCGCCGTTGCCGTCGTCTACGCGCTTGCCAGCGCGCGACACCACGGACTGTCCACCACCGTGCTCCTGCTCGCGGGCGTCACGCTGAACGCGTTTTTTTCGGCGCTGATTCTGTTCGTGCAGTACCTCAGCGACTTCGCAGAGACGTATCGCGCGCTGCGGTGGCTCATGGGTGATCTCGACGTCGCGAGCTACCAGCCCGTCCTGGCCGCCCTGCCGTTCGTCGTCGTTGCGTTTGTGGCATTCGCGTGGCTGGCCCGGCCGCTGAATCTGCTGAGCCTCGGCGGCGATGCTGCCGCTACGCGGGGTGTGCCGGTTGTTACAGCACAACGCACGGCGTTCTTCAGCGCGTCGCTGGCGACCGGGGCCGCGGTGTCGGTGGGCGGGCCGATCGGATTCGTCGGCATCATCGTGCCCCATCTGGTTCGGCTCCTCGTCGGCGCCGACCATCGCCTCGTGCTGCCCGCATCCACGTTCTTCGGCGCGGCGTTTCTCGTCGCGTGTGACGCGCTCTCCCGAACGATCATCGCCGCCCTGATTCACAAGCCGCTGGAACTGCCCGTCGGCATCGTCACAGCGCTGATTGGCGGGCCGTTCTTTCTGTGGTTACTGTTGAGGAAGAGATGACTCGTCATTTGTCGACGCCGGGTCTAAAGACCCGGCCTCCATCCTTTCATGTGGTGCTTGCACTGGTGCTGACGCTGGTCGGGATCCAGCTGACATTCGCCGCGTCGCCCCCGGCACCCAGCACCAAGCACCAAGCACCGAGCACCCCACGGCGCATCATTTCCCTGGTCCCTGCCGTCACCGAGATGCTGTTCGCCGTCGGTGCCGGCAACGCGGTGATTGCGGTCTCGAACTTCGATCGGTACCCGGCCGAGGTCGCGACACGCCCGCGCGTCGGAGCGCTGATCGATCCGGATTTCGAGCGGATTCTCTCGCTGAAGCCGGACCTCGTGGTGGTCTTCGGCTCACAGAGCGATCTGAGCTCGCGGCTCGACCGATTGAAGATTCCGACATTCAGCTACACGGATGAAGGACTTACGGACATCATCACGACGATCGAGCGGCTCGGCGTCCGCGTCGGACACGCCGACGAGGGGCGGCGCGAGGCCACGCGCGTGCGCACGGAGCTCGACGAGGTCCGTCGCGCGGTGGCGGGCAAAGCACGCCCACGCACAGCACTGGTCTTCGGTCGCGAGCTCGGCAATCTGCGAGGCATCTGGGCGAGCGGCGGCATCGGCTTCATGCACGACCTGCTGGAGGTTGCCGGCGGTACCGACGTATTCGATGACGTGAAGCGGAAGAGCATGCAGGCAACGACAGAGGTACTTCTCGTTCGCGCGCCGGACGTGATTCTGGAGGTGTACCCGAGCGAAGGCTGGACTCCCGCGCGCATCGCCGACGAAACGAAGGTCTGGCTCGGGCTGCCGACGCTGCCAGCAGTCCGATCGAAGCGCGTGTACATCCTTGCCGACGACACGCTGGTCATTCCCGGGCCACGCGTGACGCAAGCTGCGCGGCTCATGGCGAAGACGCTGCACCCGGATGCGATTCGGTAACCAGATTCCCGATCACCCGATCACCCGATGAACAAGGTCCTGCTCTCCTGGTCATCCGGCAAGGACTCGGCCTGGGCGTTGCACCTGCTCCGGCAGGATCCTTCGATGAATGTCGCGGCATTGCTCACGACGTTCAACGACGCGGTCGGTCGCGTCGCGATGCACGCGGTCCGGCGAACGCTCGTCGAAGCACAGGCGGCCGCCGCCGGTCTCCCCCTCTGGCAAGTCCCGATTCCCTCGCCGTGCCCGAACGAGATCTATGAGGAGCGCATGCGGACCGCCGTGGCCCGGGCCCGCGCGGAAGGCTTCACGCACGTGGCCTTCGGCGACTTGTTTCTTGAAGATGTCCGCCGCTACCGCGAAGAGCGGCTGGCCGGCAGTGGTCTGACCCCGCTCTTTCCGGTCTGGGGCATCCCAACCGCTGACCTCGCGCGGACGATGATCGCTGACGGCGTCGAGGCGGTGCTGACGTGCGTCGATCCCCGGCATCTGGATGCCACGATGGCCGGCCGCCGCTACGACCTCTCATTACTTAATGATCTGCCGCCGGCCGTGGACCCCTGCGGCGAACGCGGTGAGTTTCACACGTTCTGCTGTGCTGGGCCGATGTTCACGCGTCCGATCGGCGTCAAGACCGGCGAGACCGTGACGAGGGATGGGTTTGTGTTCGTGGACATCGTGTCGGTGGACGGCGCGGGGTAATTGTCGGGCCGGGCCAGTGTAGGGGCCGGGCTAAAGCCCGGCCCCTACGTCTGTCTGCATCTCGGCGAATTCAGCATCTCGGTGAATTCACCGTCTCGGATGAATTCAACATCTCAGACGAACTCAACGTCGATCTTCTTCGGAATCAAACCCTGCTCGAATGCTTCCCCGAAAAACCGTTCGAGACCCGCGCGGCCTCTTGCGCCGTAGTCGAGCGTGAGCTGGTTCACGTACATGCCGACGAACTTGTCCGTGTCCTTGCGGTCGAGGCCGCGGCCGAACTGCTGGGCGTAGTCGACGGCCGCCTCGCGATGATTGAGCGCGTGCGCGATGCTGTCGTGCAGCATCGTCGACACCGTGCGCATCGTGTCGGCGCCCAGATCGCGGCGGATGATGTTGCCGCCGAGCGGCAGCGGCAGACCGCCCGTGCGCTCGAACCACCACTCGCCCAGATCCACGATCTTCACGAGCCCGTCGTCCTGATACGTCAGCTGGCCTTCATGAATGAGCAGGCCGGCGTCGACGCGTCCGTCCACGACCGCCTGTTGAATCTCGTCGAACGGCAGCACTTCGTACTCGAACGATCGATCGAAGAGCTGCAGCGTCAGAAACGCAGAGGTGAGCAGGCCGGGAACGCCGACCTTGATGCCCTTGAGCGTGGCGCCAACGGCGGGGCCCATCGGCCGTTTCGCGACGAGGATCGGACCGTACTTGTCGCCCATGCTGGCGCCGTGCGGCAGCAGCGCATAGCGATCGGCCAGGTGCGCGTACGCATGGAATGACACGGCCGTCACTTCGTACTTGCCGTCGAAGGCGGCGCGATTGAGGGTCTCGATATCCGCGAGCACCTGCTGCACGTCGATGCCTTCAACGTGAACGGCGCCACTCGCCAGTCCAAAAAACATGAACGCGTCATCGGAATCGGGGCTGTGGGCAACGGTAATCTGCACTTCTGTCCTTTCGCTATTAGGTAGTTTCGACCTCGGGGGTCGACTCGACCCCCGAGGTCGACAAGCTCTATCTATCTCGCCGGTGCGGTCTGTCTGAGGTGCTGGACGACAGACGTGAACTTCTCAATGGTGTAGTCGATCTCGTCGTCCGTCGTCCATCGGCCGAGACCGAAGCGGATCGTGGCGGACGACACGGCACGGCCGTGGCAGATCGCGCTCAGCACATGCGACGGTGTGGAAGAGGCCGAGCTGCAGGCCGAGCCGGAGGACACCGCAATATCTCCGATCCCGACGAGCAACGACTCGCCGTCGACGCCGTCGAAATTCACGTGGAGATTGTTCGGCAGGCGATGGTCGAGTGAGCCGTTAACGGTCACGCCGCCGAGCGCCCGCGACAATCCCTCCAGCAGCCGATTCCGGAGTTCCGTCATGCGGCGACTCTCGGCCGCCATCTCGGCGGTGCAAATCGAACAGGCTTTCGCGAGCCCGACGATGCCGGGCACGTTGAGGGTGCCGGAGCGCATGCCATGTTCGTGGCCGCCGCCCCGGATCAGCGGCTCGAGCGCCGTCGATTTCCGGATGAACAACGCGCCGCAACCCTTCGGGCCGTACATCTTGTGTCCGGTCAGGGACAACAAGTCGACACCGAGCGTCTTGACGTCGAGGGGAATCTTTCCCGCGGCCTGCGCTGCGTCGGTATGAACGAGCGCGCCTCGGGCATGCGCCAGTGCGGCGATCTCGGCGAGCGGCTGAATCACGCCGATCTCATTGTTGGCGGCCATCACGCTCACGAGCCGCGTGTTGTCCGTCAGCAGTTGGTTCAGCGCGTTCATGTCAACGATGCCGTCGTCGCCAACGGGAAGAATGCTGACCGTCCAACCGGAGGCTTCGAGACGAACGGCGGACTCGAGGACCGACTTGTGCTCGATGGCGGACACGATGACATGGCGGCGATCAGGTGGCGCGAGCTCCGCAAGGCCACGGATGGCCCAGTTGTTCGATTCCGTCGCTCCGCTCGTGAAGACGATCTCGCGGGCTGACGCGCCAAGCATGGTCGCAACGTCTTTGCGAGCGCTTTCGACCGCCTCCTGAGCCTTCCAACCCCAGGCATGGCTGGCCGACGCGGGGTTTCCGAAGACTTTCGTGAAGTACGGCAGCATCGCCTCGAGCACGCGAGGATCGACCGGTGTCGTCGCGTGGTAGTCGAGATAAACGGGCGCGTGAACCATTGCGAACATTTTATGAGGCCGCGGGGCAGTTTGCCCGAGATAAGTGATGGCGCCATTAGCGCCAGTGGGCTTGACGCAGTACTGCACTCCACGTAGCCTGACCGCCAAAGCGTCAGTTCGTTTTTGTTTTTCGTTGAGGGAGTGCGTCCATGAAGGTGCGTCCAGTCCGGCTGGTCCTCCTCTTTTCTCTCGCCTGTTTCGTGAGCACGCTTGCGTTCGCCCAGGGCGGCAGCAACAAGTCCTCACTGTCAGGTGTTGTCGTCGATGCAGGCGGCGGGGTCATCCCCGGCGTCACGGTTACCGTCAAGAATGACGCCACCGGCGTCGTTACCACCACCACCACAAACAGCGCCGGCGTGTTCAACCTGCCTGCGATCGACGCCGCAACCTACACCGTCACGATCGCGCTCCAGGGTTTCAAGACGGTCACCGTCAAGGATGTCCGCATCATCGCCGGCATGGCGGCCAGCGTGCCGAAGGTGACACTGCAGATCGGCGCGCTCTCGGAAACCGTCGAGGTCAAAGGCGGATCCGATCTCGTGCAGACGCAGTCGGGCACCGTCAGCTCGACGCTGATGACCGAACAGCTCAAGGCGATTCCGCTCCCGACGCGCAACGCGCTCTACGCGGTCAACATGCTGCCGGGCGTGGACACGGTCGGCACGGTCCGCGATTCTTCGATCATGGGGCTCCCGGAACAGACGATCAACATCACGCTCGACGGCGTGAACGTGAACAACAACCAGGACAAAGCTGGTGACGGGTTCTACGCGATGGTGCGTCCGAATCTCGACGCCATCGAGCAGGTCACGCTCTCAACGGCCGCGCAGGGCGCCGACAGCGCCGGGCAGGGCGCGGTGCAGGTGCGGTTCGTGACGCGCTCTGGCACCAATCAGTACAAAGGCACTGCGTACGATTACTTCCGGCATCCGAACCTGAACACGAACTCGTGGATTAATCACAAGAACGGGCTGCCGCGAAACCGCATCATCCTGCATCAGGCCGGCGCGAGCGAGGGCGGACCGTTGAAAGTGCCGGGCCTCTTCGATCTGAGCGGCAAGGCCTTCTTCTTCTTCAACTACGAAGAGTTCTATCAGCCGACGGAAGCCACGCGCACGCGTTCGCTGCTCAACACGAACGCGCAGCAGGGGCTCTTCAACTGCAGCACCTGCACCGGCGGCGGACAGACGATCAACCTGCTCGCCGTGGCCGCGAACCAGAACAACTCGTTGGTGACCTCGACGATCGATCCGACGATCCAGGCACTGCTGGCGAAGGTGCGCGCGGCCGCGCAGACCACTGGCAACATCACGACGCCGGTGGGCGCGACCAACACCCAGACCTACATCTACAACAGCCCGGGCAAGGGCGTCGAACACCTGCCCACCACGAAGATCGATGTGAACCTCGCTCCGGAGCACCGCCTGAGCGGCGTCTACTACTATCAGGTGGTCAATCGCCTTCCGGACATCCAGAACGGCAGTGATTCGAACTTCCCCGGCCTGCCGAACACGAGCAACTACTACTCGAAGCGCACGGCCGGCTCGATCACGCTTCGTTCGACCCTCGGCACCAACTTCGTCAACGAGCTGGTTGGGGGCTGGCAGGACTCACCCGGGTACTTCTTCGACGGCGTGACCCGCGATCAATTCGCGGACCAGGATTTCTTCTCGCTGGGCTTCCCCCTGGGGACGACGGCGGCGACGAACCGCTCCGGCGGCGTCGAGCACCCGCGCAACACGCCGAACTGGAACATCGACAACACGATCACGATGCAGCGCGGCTCGCACAGCCTGAGCTTCGGCGGATCGTTCTCGCAGTTCCGGTACACGCAGGTCGTCTCGACGGTGGTGCCGTCGATCGGTTTCGGCCTCGACACCACCAACGATCCGGCCGCCTCGATGTTCAACACGACGAACTTCCCGGGCGCGTCGAACGGCGATCTGACCAACGCACGTGATCTCTACGCGTTCTTGACCGGCCGTGTGACCTCGATCAACGGCACGTCGGCGTTGAACGACGAGGGCATCTACGACTACATCGGCGACACCAACCATCGCATCCGCTTCAATCAGTACGGCGTCTTCGGACAGGACTCGTGGCGCGCCACGCCGACGCTGACGGTGAACTACGGCTTGCGCTGGGAAGTGCAGATGCCGGTTGTGACGATGATCAAGAGCTACTCGACGGCGACCATCGACGACATCTGCGGTCCGTCCGGACGAGGCAACGGGCCCGGCGGGCGGGAGTGCAACATGTTCCAGCCTGGCGTCTTCAATGCGCCCGGCCAGGTGCCGACGTTCACGCAGTACACGCCGCAGAATGCCGGATTCAAGACGGATCTGAACAACGTGGCGCCCAACGTCAGCGCAGCCTGGCGGCCGAACGTGCAGAGCGGGTTCCTGCGGACGATCCTCGGTGACCCCGAGATGGCGACCATCCGTGCGGGATACTCGATTGCCTACAACCGCAACGGCATGGCCGAATACACGGGCGTCTTCGGCGCGAATACGGGCCGCACGACGAACTCCAATCGAAACAACACGGTCGGCAACCTCGTGCTGCCCGGTGACCCCGCTGCGTTCGGCGGGAATGGATGGCCGTTGCTGTTCCGCGACAAGAGCCGTCTCGGTCCGCCTCCGACGTGTCCGGCGGCTGGCGGCGGTCCGGTCGGCTGCATCCCGGTCTCCGTGGCGTACCCGCTCGCGGCGACGATCAACAACAGCGTCAACGTCTTCGATCCCGAGCTGCAGCTCTCGTACACACACTCGTACTCGGTCGGCATCCAGCGCGCGCTCTCGCGCGACATGGCTGTCGAGGTTCGCTACGTCGGCAACCAGAACAAGGGCGGTTGGGCGACGGAGAACTGGAACGAAGTGAACATCTACGAGAACGGGTTCCTGAACGAATTCAAGTTGGCACAGACGAATCTGCAATCAAATCTGGCCTATATCGCCGCGAACGGCGCGCTGCCAGACGCGAGCACGACGGCCAACTTCAAGTACTACGCGGCCGTTCCCGGCTCGTCGCCACTGCCGATCTACCTCGCCAATCTCACTGGCGCGGTTTCGTCGAACGCCACGAACACGGCGCTCTACACCGGCAACAACTGGACGAACACGAACTTCCTGGGCCGGCTGGATCCCCGCCAGCCAAGTCCGAACGGCGCCGCGGGCGACCTGTTCGGCAGCGCGACGTTCAGAGCCAATATGGCCACGGCGGGCGTGCCGGCGAACTTCTGGGTCGTGAACCCGCTCATCGCGGGCGCCAACGTCCGCACGGGCGCCACGTTCAGCAAGTATCACTCGATCCAGACTGAAGTCCGGCGCCGTCTCTCGCGCGGCCTCCTCGTGAACGGCAACTACACGTGGTCGCGTCAGTACGGGTCGCAGAACGACGGCTTCCACTTCGAGCGCTATCTGGGCCGCTCCCCGAACGTGCCGCACTCGTTCAAGGTGAACGGCGTGTATGAAGTACCCGTGGGACGCGGGAAGCGGTTCGGCACAAACCTCAGCCCGTGGGTGAACGGCGCGGTCGGCGGCTGGACGTTCAGCATGACCGGACGCATGCAGGTGCGTACCTTGTCGATCAGCGGCGCACGCCTGATCGGTATGACCAACGACGAACTGCAGCGTGAGTACTTCTTCCGTGTCGACGCCACCAACGTGGTGACGATGATGCCGCAGGACATCATCGAGAACACACGACGCGCGTTCTCTACGAGCGCGACGTCGGCCACGGGCTACAGCGGTCTCGGCGCCCCGGCCGGCCGGTACATCGCGCCGGCGGACACGCCGACGTGCATCGACCTGCGTCCGGGAGACTGCGGCGAACCGCAGAACATCTTCCTGACGGCCCCGCTGTTCACGCGCTTCGACATGACGCTCAAGAAGCAGTTCTCGCTCGGCGGCAGGAGGACGTTCGACCTCCAGTTCGACGTGAACAACGTGTTCAACAACATCAACTTCACGCCGGTGTTCAACCCGTCGAACTCGGCGACGCAGTTCCAGTCCAACAACATCTACCAGGACATCAGCCAGTCGTACGACCCGGGCGGCCGGCTCGGACAGATCGTCGTTCGCATCAACTGGTAGTTTTCGGACGCTATACACGCAGGGCGCCTTCACTTCGGTGGAGGCGCCCTTGTTGTTTCACGCGAAGACGCGAAGGGGCCTTCCGAACGTCAAAACGCGAAGAAGAAACACCTCGGACCACAGTAATCTAGTCCGCATGACTTCGGCACCTGCCCGCCCCTCTCTCCGCCCATTCGTCGTGCTCACTGTCGGAATCGCCGCCGTGCTCGCCACGGTTCGTGCGCAGCCTGCGGCGCGCGCAGACGCCGAATTCCTGCGGAAGGCGTACGACACCTACACGACGCAGCGGCAAGCGTCGCCGTATCGCTCGGCGTCATGGTCGTTCGTCGGCCCGACGAATATCAGCGGACGGGCGACGGATATCGCCGTCGCCGACCAAAACGGCCGGCGGCGCATCTACGCCGGCTACGCGACCGGCGGCGTGTGGAAGACCGACGACAACGGGACGTCGTGGCAGGCGATCTTCGAGCACATGCCGTCGACGAGCATCGGCGACCTCGCAGTCGCGCCGTCGAATCCGTCCGTCGTCTGGGTGGGCACGGGCGAGGCCAACATCTTCCGCGCGTCGATGGCGGGCGTCGGCATCTACAAATCCACGGACGCCGGCCAGACCTGGACGCACATGGGGCTGAGCGATACGCAGACGATCGCGCGCGTCATCGTGCACCCGACCAATCCCGACATCGTGTACGTCGCAGCCTCCGGCCACGAGTGGACCGACAACGAGATGCGCGGCGTGTTCAAGACGACAGACGGCGGCCGCACGTGGTCGAAGGTCTATTACAAGAGCGCGCGGACGGGCGCCATCGATCTCGTCATGGACCCGCGCGATCCGAACACGCTCTACGCCGCGCTCTGGCAGCGGATTCGCCGCAAGTGGAGCGATCCCCGCGTGGAACAGGGCTACCGCGAAGGCGGCATCATGAAGACCACCGACGGCGGCCGCACGTGGACCGACGTCACCGCCGGCCTGCCGGCGCCGCAGTTCCGCGGCCGCATCGGCATCGACATCGCGCAATCGAAGCCCGACACCCTCTACGCGTTCGTGGACAACTACGAAGAGGGCCGCGGCGTGCAGACGAACGAGCGCGACGCGTACGGCCGTCCGATCACCAACGGCCGCATCAAGTCCGCCGAGGTCTACCGCTCGGATGACGCCGGCAAGACCTGGGTGAAGCGCAGCGAGAACACCGACTACATGATCGAGCACTCCGGCACGTACGGCTGGGTGTTCGGGCAAATCCGCGTCGACCCCACCGACGAGAACACGATCTACACGCTCGGCTTGCGCCTCAACGTGTCGCGCGACGGCGGGAAGACGTTCAGCTCGCTGGGCGGTATGCACGGCGATCACCACGGACTCTGGATCGACCCGGCCAATCCGAAAATTCTGTACAACGCCAACGACGGCGGCTTCTATCAGACGGATACCGGCGGTCAGGCACCGCCGCCGGCGCCCGGCGAGCCCGCCGCAGCTGCCGCGCCGGGCGGACGCGGACGTGGCGGCGCGAATGCCTGGAAGTTCGCGACCTCGATCAACGCCACGCAGTTCTACAACGTCGAGCTCGACACGGCGCTGCCGTTCCACGCGTACGGGTCGATTCAGGACGTCGGCAGCCGGCGCGTGACGATCGATCTCCGCGAAAGTCGCGACGTCAAGCCGATGGCGTTTGAAAACGCGCCCGGCGGCGAAGGCTCGCACCACGCCGTCGATCCCAACAACCCGAACATCGTCTACTCGCACGGCTTCTACGGGAACTTCTCGCGAACGGATGTGAGCCAGACGGGCCGTGGCGGCGCGGCCGGCATTCAGCCGACCGACCCCGACGTCGAGCTGCGCGCGCAGTGGATGGCGCCGTTCTTCATCTCGCCGCACAACTCCGCGATCGTCTACGCGGGCTATCAGTTCCTGTTCAAGTCGACCAACCGGGGCGACTCCTGGCAGAAGATCAGCGGCGACCTGACGAACAACAACCTCGCCGAGATGCTGCCGAAGAACTCGAGCGCCATCCCCTACCAGACGATTGTCGCGATCACCGAGTCGCCGAAGAAGCAGGGGCTGTTCTTCGTCGGGACCGACGACGGCCGCCTGCACACGACGATCGATGAGGGCAAGGAATGGACGGAGATCACGAACCGGCTGCCGGTGCGCCGATGGATCTCGCGCGTGATCCCATCGCAGCACGCCGAGGCCACCGTTTACGTCACGCAGCGCGGGCGCGAAGACGACGATTTCGCCGCGTACATCTACAAGTCGACCGACTACGGCAAGACCTTCCGGAGCATCGTCAACAACATCCCGGCCGGGCCGGTGAACGTGATTCGCGAAGATCCGCGCGACGCGAACACGCTCTATGTCGGCACCGACTTCGGGGTGTATATCTCGACGAATGGCGGCGCGAAGTGGGACGTCCTCGGCGGGAACCTGCCATCCGTTCAGGTTTCCGATCTGCAATTTCAGCGTCGCGATCAGGTGATTGTCGTGTCGACGTACGGTCGCGGCATATACCTGCTCGACACGACGAAAGTCCGGTGAAGATCCGTAGGGAACGGCAGCGGTCGATCGGAAATATATTTGCGCCCATCTGACGTCGGTCCGATGTCAGAATGGGGTCAACTTCAGATCCCTCCCCAGCAATTGCCGGATGCAGGTTCCGCTTGGTGGCCCTGTGTCCATTAGCAGATGCGACTATCCGATCGACTCATCGGGTCGCTGGTCCTGGGTGTCACGCTCGTGTCGCTCGCCTTTGCGTGGAGCGACATCCGAACCCGGCGCAGCCAGCTGGAGGCCGACCTTGCGGGCCGGGCGGCTGCAGATGCGCACGGGCTCGAGCAGGCGCTCGCCCCGCTGGCCGAAGCCCGTCTCGATCGGGTTGAGGGCGCGCTCGAACGGTTCCGCAGTCGCGCGCAGGCCATCGGACTCATCGCTTACAACGACCGGCTCGAGCCGATCGCGTCGACGCGCGATTTGCCCCCGATCGTCGTGACGCGCGCGCTCGCGCTCACGGATGACGCGCGCGCCGGCCGGGCCTCCGACATCGTCCGCGACGGCCATCGGGATCTGTTCATCCTCGTCGAGCCTGCTCGCGACCTGCCGGGCATCAATTCCCTGGCGGTCGTCCACGAGGCGACCTACATCCGGGAACAGATGGCGACGGCCTGGCGCGACCAGGCCTTGCGCCTCGGCGCGCAGATCAGCCTCGTCTTCATCGTCACGATGCTGCTCGTCCGCTGGAGCTTCGTGCGGCCGCTGACGCGCACGGCCGCCTGGCTGCGTGAGTTGAGAACGGCCGGATCCGCCGCGGTGTCTCCGCTCACGGAAGGCGAGCTGTTCCGGCCGCTGGCGCGTGAAGTGACACATCTCGTCCAGAGCCTTGAATCCGCGCGCGCGGTAGCCCGCGAGGAAGCGCGCCTTCGCGACGTCGCGGCGTCATTGTGGACGGCCGAGCGGCTGCGGGCCCACGTGCGCGAGCGCATTGAAGACAGCCCGCTGTTCGTCGTATCCAATCGCGAGCCGTACATGCACGTTCGCCAGGGCGGCGAGATCAAGATGCTGGTGCCCGCGAGCGGTCTGGTGACGGCGCTCGAGCCGGTCCTTCGCGCCACGAACGGCACGTGGGTCGCGCATGGATCCGGTGACGGGGACCATGAGACCGTCGACAGCCTCGACCGTCTGCGTGTTCCACCCGAGCAGCCGGAGTACACACTGCGCCGCGTGTGGCTGACGCGCGAAGAGGAACAGGGCTACTACTACGGCTTCTCCAACGAGGGTCTCTGGCCGCTCTGCCATATCGCGCATACGCGGCCGCTGTTCCGCGCCTCGGATTGGGCGTGCTATCGCGAAGCGAACCGGAAGTTCGCCGACGCGGTGCTGCAGGAGATGCGCGGGGCCGTCCACCCGCTCGTGCTGGTGCAGGACTATCACTTCGCGCTGCTGCCGCGGATGATCAAGACCGCGCGGCCGGACGCGCGCGTCGCCGTCTTCTGGCACATCCCGTGGCCGAACCCCGAGGCGTTCGGCATCTGCCCGTGGCAGAGCGACCTGCTCGACGGCCTGCTCGGCGCCGATCTCATCGGCTTCCACACGCAGGCGCACTGCAACAACTTCCTGGAGACGGTCGATCGCGCGCTCGAGTCGCAGATCGCGTGGGAGCATTTCACGGCCAGACGGCACGAGCACCTGACCCACGTGCGGCCGTTCCCGATCAGCGTCGCGGCGCGCGACCCGGGCTCCGCGGAGCCCGCCCCGATCGAGGGCGTGCGTGCGTCCGTCATGAAGCAGATCGGGATCTCCTGCGAGTGGCTGGGCGTGGGCGTCGATCGTATCGACTACACGAAAGGCATCATCGAGCGCTTCCGCGGCATCGAGCGCTTCTTCGAGAAGTGGACCCACTACGCGGGCCGCTTCACGTTCGTGCAGATTGGCGCCCCGAGCCGCACCGGCATTCCGCTGTACCGCGACCTGGTCAGCGACGTGACGAACGAAGCGGCACGAATCAACGCCCGGTTCGGCACGTCCACCTGGAAGCCGATCGTGATGATGACGCGCCATCACGACCACGCGGAGATCGAGCCGTTCTATCGAGCGGCCGACCTGTGCGCGGTGACGTCGCTGCACGACGGGATGAACCTCGTCGCGAAGGAGTACGTGTCGGCCTGCGACGACGGCGAGGGCATGCTGATTCTCAGTCAGTTCACCGGGGCCGCGCGCGAATTGCGCGACGCGATCATCGTGAATCCGTACGACACTGAGCAACTGGCCGACTCCATCCGCCTCGCCCTCGAGATGCCGGTCGTCGAACGGCGCGGCCGCATGGAGCGGATGCGGCGCGTGGTCAGCGAACGGAACGTGTACCGCTGGGCCGCGACCCTCATCGGCGATCTGGCCGACATCCGCGTCGATGCGGTGAAGCCGTCGCCGCGCTTCGCCACGCGGCGCGTTGACATTGATGAAGAGGAGGACGCCTCTCTTGGGGAGCCCCACGTCGTCACCTGAGCGAACTGCCCGGCATCTTTTCGACGCCTGGCCTGAGGTGGCCCGGCGTTTTGCGAGTGCTCCTCGATTGGCGTTGTTCACCGACTTCGACGGCACACTCACGGCCATCCGGAGACACGCGTCGTCCGTGCGTCTGTCCGACGCCGTCCGGCTGCTGCTGGCTGCGCTGGCCAGACGTGGACATCTGATTGGCGTCGTGAGCGGCCGCGGACTCGACGACGTGCGGAGCCGGGTCGGCGTCCCGGGCCTCTGGTACGTCGGCGCCCACGGCTTTCTGATCCGCACGCCGGATCGACACACCGTCGTGCTCGTCAATCCGGCACAGCAGCGGCTGATTGCGCGCATCGCGCGGCGCATCGGCCGCCAGGTTCGCAACTGGCGCGGCATCGAGATCGAGCGGAAGGTGGCGACGATTGCCGTGCATCATCGCCGTGCGTCGCCAACGCACGAGCGCCTGGCGCACGACGTGGTGCGCGCGGAGGTCGGCGCCGAGCCCGGCGTGCGGCTGATCACGGGCAAGAAGGTCTGGGAGGTGCTGCCGGCGGCGCCGGTCGACAAGTACCGCGCCGTGCGATTCATCCTGCGATCCGAGCGCCAGAGTCACGGCGCCAATTCACGACTTGCCGTTTACGTCGGTGACGACGTGGCTGATGAAGCGGTGTTCGCCCGCCTGCGGGGCGTCACGATTTCAGTCGGCCGCTCGCACAACACACTCGCCACCTACTTCGTCCGCTCCCCCGCTGAAGTGCAGGAACTGCTGTCACGACTCGACCGGGGGACTCCATGGACGACACGCACGCGCCGTTCCGCTTCGTCACAGCGTCGTATCTCGTCCTGATTCGTCCGGAACGGGCGTGGACGCTCGGCGAGCTCGCCGAGGGACTGCGCACGTGCTCCAACGCGTCGCTGTTCCACCACACGTTTCAAAGTCTCGAGCGGCATCACTACACACGCTTCTCGAGCGACTTCGCGCAGTGGACGCTGACGGCGTGCAACGAAGCGCAGCTGGCCGAGCGGCTGGCGTCGGTAGACGTCCGGGACTGCGTGACGTTCGAGGAACTCCGCGACGCCATCGTCACGCCCATCGCGTCGCACCTGTCGATGTCGCCGGCGTCAGCGAACCGGGCGGCGTTCGAGCCGTTCTTTTTCTGTGAGCACGAAAGCATCGAAGTGCCGCTGGGCCCGCAGGCCTCCACGCTGCGCGAACTGGCCGAGGGCATCCGCCTGCTGGATCTGCAGACGATCCATCACCACTTCATCAACTCACGCGTGCGGCTGCACCTCAAGACCAACGACTTCTCGCACTGGATTCGTCACAACCTGGGACTCACGGGCGTGGCGCAACGGCTCGACCGGATCGACATCTACATGAACACACTCGACGACCTTCGGCGCGAGATCCTGTCTGCAATCAGATCCGAGGTGTACGCATGATCACCGAGCATGCGGCCACTCCGGCGCGGACGCCGTCCATCGGCGACTACGAGCCGATCATCGGCGCTGCCGATCTCAACGCGCTGCGCGCATTCGCGAAACCGCTGAGAACCAAACGCGCCAAGATGGTCAACGCGACCGCCGTCGGCGGCGGGATCGCCGAGATCCTCAACCGGCTCGTGCCCCTGCTCAACGAGCTCGGCGTCGAGACGAAGTGGGAAGTGCTGACGGGCGGCGACGACTTCTTCGCCGTCACCAAGGCGTTTCACAACGCTCTGCACGGCGGCTCGTTCGAGCCGCGCCCTGACTGGTTCGAGCTGTTCCTTGCCGTCAACGACGAGAACCGCCGGCGACTTCTCTTCGACGACGACTTCGTCGTGATTCACGATCCGCAGCCGCTGGCGCTCGTCGAAGCCCGGGCGCTCCTGCGGGCCAACTGGATCTGGCGCTGTCACATCGACCTGTCCCATCCGCATCCCGATGTCTGGGGATTCCTGCGGCCGTTCGTCGAGCGCTTCGACGGCGCGATCTTCTCGTCGCCGTCGTTCACGCAGAAGCTGAGCATTCCGCAGTACCTCGTGTACCCGACAATCGATCCGCTGGCTGACAAGAACCGCGAACTCGATCCTGCCTTCGTCACCAGCGTCGTCGAGAAGTTCGGAATCGATCCGGATCGGCCGATCGTCACGCAGGTGTCGCGCTTCGACCGCCTCAAGGATCCGGTGGGCGTGATCCAGGCGTACCGGCTCGTGCGGCGATTCGCCGACTGCCAGCTCGTGCTCGCCGGCGGCGGCGCGTCCGACGATCCCGAAGGCGGCCTTGTGCTGCGCGAAGTGCAGGAAGCCGCGAGTCAGGATCCGGACATCCACGTGCTGAACCTGCCGCCGTGGAGCCACCTGGAGATCAACGCGTTGCAGCGCGCGTCGACCGTGATCGTGCAGAAATCGATTCGTGAAGGCTTCGGCCTGACGGTGAGTGAGGCGCTGTGGAAGGGACGGCCGGTGGTCGCCGCGGCGGTCGGCGGCATTCCGTCACAGGTCATTCACAAGGTCACCGGCCTCCTCGTGCACTCAATCGAGGGCGCGGCGTACCAGATCCGGTACTTGCTCGCGAACCCTGATGTCGCGCGGCGCCTGGGCGAGAACGGGCATCAGCACGTGAAAGAGAACTTCCTCATCACGCACAACCTCAAGCGCTACCTGCTGCTGTTTCTCGCACTCAGCGCGAAAAGCTGAGCGGAAGCTTCGGGGGCGCGCACGGCGCGAGATCGTCGCGCATGAGGCCCGTGCGATTGGTCGTCAGGCCGCCAACGCTGGTGACACCCCCGGCGCTCGTGGCGCCGGCGGACATCACCGTGAAGACTCGTCCATCCGGCAACGTGACCGTGCTCGTACTTTGCACCGGCGACGCGGCGCCGCGCTGTCCCGGCGACGCCGGCGCGCGGTATCCCGTGCCGGAACGGATGAAGGTGCTCTTGTCGTCGAGCGGCAGGGTCGAGGCGTTTCCGCAGAAGTTCAGCCAGCTCCCATCGCGGCTCAGGTATTCCTCGACGTTCGACAGGTAATACGCAGACACCTTGACGTTGCGGTCGCGCAGCCACGTCCCTACGGCGCGCAGCGCTTTGGGTCCCGAGAAATTGCCGACAACCGGCACCAGCAGGTTCGCCGCTTCGAGACGCTTCAGCACGTTGAAGTTCTCTTCGTTCGCCAGGTAGCTGCGCTCGATGCCGTCGGTGTTCGTCCTGCCCATGAGCGACGCGTACGTCACGCCCGTGCCGTTGCGGCCGTTCCGATTGGACGAGTACGTGATCCCCGGCCCGAATTCATGGAAGTTCGCGTAGACGAACTTGATGCCCTCGAGTTCTTCACTCGAGAGCGGGATCCCGTGCTTCTTCACGAGCACCTCCCAGACGCGCGCGAGATTCCGCTGGTAGTCCTCTTCGGACGGCGCGACGGCGCCGAACGCCGCGAAGATCTCGCGGGCAGACGCGTCCTTCGTGAGAAACGCCGGCTTCGGACGCGAGAACAGCAGCGACACGAACTCCGCCCGATCGGCCGCCAGCTCGAACAGCGCCTTGTACATCAGATGGAGATCGCGATTGCCGCGGCGGATGTCAAGGATGAAGACGATGCGCGGCTTCAATGCGGCGATGTAGGTGAAGTTCTGCTCGGGTCCGACGCCCAGGTAGACGCCGCCCTCACCCAGCCTCGACGTCAGCTCGGGAATGACGCCTTGAAAGCCGGTCTCGTTCGAGACCAGGTTGTCCGACTGAAAACTGCCGCCCGGTTCTGACAGCTCCAGGGAGAGGGCCCAGAAGTCCTGGTCGGACAATCGCGCTGGGAGGTCGGCGCGCAGTGCGTCTGCCGCGGGACCTGCAAACAGGGCGAGGACGGCGGCGACGACGAACACGGCCGGACCTGCAACGAGACGCCGGGGCTGAGTCATGAACTGCCTCCCATACGAACGATCGACACCGTTCGGAGCAGAAAGTTTGACTCAGCAGGGCGCCGCTCGGTTTGCTGAGTTGAGGGCTATTCGGTCTTGACCGCGTCGGCCGTG
>Ga0137451_1000208_pt1 | contig 17720 bp, 13 predicted proteins | sample EasRivERMGT500_2_FD_102336 | JGI IMG/M metagenome (GOLD analysis project Ga0137451, IMG submission 102336) | Soil microbial communities from meander-bound floodplain in the East River, Colorado, USA - East River MetaG ERMGT500_2 | ecosystem: Environmental > Terrestrial > Soil > Floodplain ... | reverse complement strand
GGGAGCGTGACGCCGTCGTTCAGCGGTTTCAGCCTCACACCGGCTTCGCGCGACTATAGCGGCGTCAGCGCCAATCTGAGCGCGCAGGACTATACCGCCAGCTCGACCACGCAACTGAGCGCGAGTCCCACGGCGGTGGCGGTCGGCGGCACGGTGACTGCGACCTGGAGCGGCATCGCCGCGCCCTCGACCAGCAACTACCTGGCGTTGTTCGTACCCGGAGCGAGCGGCTATCTGAGCTACCGCTACACGACCGGGACGGCCAGCGGCAGCGTTCCCTACGTCATGCCCACCTCGATGGCGCAGGGGACTTACCAGCTGCGGCTGTTCGTGAACAACGCTCTGGTGGCGATCAGCAACAGTTTCACCGTCGGTCCGCCGGTGTCGGTGAGCGGGACGGTGACGGCGGGCGGTGCGGCGCTCGCCGGGGTGAGTTTCACGGCGAGCAACGGCGGCACCTGCACGGCCTCGAACGCCTCGGGCCAGTACAGTTGCACCGTGCTGCAGGGCTGGTCGGGGAGCGTGACGCCGTCGCTCGGCGGTTACAGCTTCGTACCCGCATCGCGCGACTACAGCGGCGTGAGCGCCAGTCTGACGGCGCAGAATTACGCGGCGGGCTACCAGGTGAGCGGGACTGTGACGGCGGGCGGCGCGGCCGTCGCCGGGGTGACTTTCACGGCGAGCAACGGCGGCGCCTGCACCGCCTCGGACGCCTCGGGTCAGTACAGCTGCACGGTGCTGCAGGGCTGGTCGGGGAGCGTGACACCGTCGCTTGGCGGTTACAGCTTCGTACCCGCATCGCGCGACTACAGCGGCGTGAGCGCCCATCAGAGCGCGCAGAACTATGCGGCCAACCCGCCCCCGCTGCTGAGCGGTACGGTGACGGCGGGCGGCTCGCCATTCGCCGGGGTGAGTTTCGCGGCGACCAACGGGGGCACGTGTACTCCCTCGAACGCCTCGGGTCAGTACAGTTGCACGGTGCCGCAGGGCTGGTCGGGGAGCGTGACGCCGTCCCTCGGCGGTTACGTCTTCAATCCCGTGTCGCGCACCTACAGCAACGCGACCGTCAATCAGAGCGCGCAGGACTATGCGGCTACTCCGACCTACGAGCTGAGCGGGACGGTCACGGCGGGCGGCTCGCCGCTGGCCGGCGTGGCTTTCACGGCGAACAACGGCGGCGCGTGCACCACATCGAACGCCTCCGGGCAGTACAGCTGCATTGTGCTTCAGGGCTGGTCGGGGAGCGTGACGCCGTCGCTTGGCGGTTACACCTTCACACCCGTGTCGCGCGGCTACAGCGGCGTGGCGGCCAATCAGAGCGCGCAGGACTATGCGGCCGCCCCGGCCTTCCAGCTGAGCGGCACGGTGGCGGCAGGCGGCACGCCGACCGTGGGCGTGGCCTTCACCGCGACCAACGGCGGCACGTGCACCTCATCGAATGCCTCGGGTCAGTACAGCTGCAACGTGCCGCAGGGCTGGTCGGGGAGCGTGACGCCGTCGCTGAGCGGCCACAGCTTCACGCCCGCGTTGCGCGAGTACAGTAACGTCACCGATAACCAGGCGGCGCAGGACTTCGCAGCGGTGAATGCGGCACCGACGACGGTTTTCTACATCCATCCGGATCATCTGAACACACCCAGGATGATTGCGAATCAGACTGGCGCCACGGTGTGGAAGTGGGACCAGCAGGAGCCGTTCGGGTCGACGCCGCCGAATGACAATCCCTCAGGGCTCGGCGCGTTCGAGTTCCCCTTGAGATTCCCGGGGCAGTACTTCGATCGGGAGACGAGTCTGGCGTACAACTACTTCAGGGATTACGATCCGGCGACTGGTCGCTATGTCCAACCGGATCCGCTGGGTGTCCTTACGAATGGCGAGCTTACGCCTACGATGGGTCTGAATCACCTTTACGCCTACGTAACGAATGGTCCCCTTAGTTTCACTGACCCATTGGGGCTCTTTAAGTACAACGCTCCGCCGCCTAAGACCGTTCCCGTACCGAAGCCAGTCGAAGCAAAGGTCGTATGCTTGGAGAATTGTCTAGGAATCCAGCTTGTAATCACGGGCGGCGCCGAACAGAAAGATCATTCGCCAGGAAGCAAACATTACACCGGGCAGGCTGTTGACTTCGGCTTCTACAGCAACCCAGGCATTCGATCGCGTAGCAAGGAGTTCTTCTGTTGCGCGCTCCAGTGCGGGTTCGACTTCGGTCAAACAGAAGGCGGCAGAGGGCCTCATTACCACTTACAGACCGTTCCTGGCCTCGGTGTCCCTCGGATTCCGGGGGACGCATGTATGTGCAAACCCTAGGTACATCAGAATGCTGAATCGTCGTCTCGCGTTCGCGCTTGCAGGGTTGATTGGCTTGCCAATGTCTGCGTTCACTGGTGCGCAGCCGAAACAATCAACTCTTCCAGAGGGTCTTACCGCAGCGATCAAAAAGGTAGCGCCCGGTGCCGTCATAGTTGGCGCTCAAGAAGTAGACGTGACTGCTTGTCAACCCGTTGGAGATAGTCCAGGACTCTTACGGGCGGACTTCAACGGGGACGGACGTGACGACTATGCAGCACTGCTGAAGACGGGTGAAACCGGCAAGGAGACGACCTGGGAGGGAAGGAAACTACGAGAGGCGCGCTTCTCGTTTGTGCTATTCCTCGATAATGGAAGCGGTGGATACCAGCCCAGAGTCGTACACCGTTATACCGATTTCATTCCAACAGCTGTAGTTTTGGATTTGCAGCCGGCCGGCAATGTGCGCCATCGCGAAACGCACAAGAATGTTCGGATACCGAATCCTGGAGTGATGCTTTCCTTCTGCGAGAAGTCGGCGACGACCTATTTCCTAGTTGGGGACAAGATTCGTTCGATTCCAATCTCAGATTAGTTATCCGGATCATCTGAACACACCACGGCTGATCGCCAATCAGCAAGGCACTACCGTCTGGAAGTGGGACCAGCAGGAGCCCTTCGGCAACGACGTGCCGAACAGCAATCCTTCAGGAGCCGGAGCGTTCGATTTCCCCTTGAGATTCCCGGGGCAGTATTTCGATCGGGAGACGAATCTCGCTCATAACTACTACCGCGACTACGATCCGAGCGTCGGACGATATGTGCAAAGTGATCCGATCGGGCTCGGTGGTGGAATGGCGACTTATGGTTACGCTAAACAGAATCCTCTTCGATTTGTAGATCCTAAGGGTCTCAAACCATATGTCTTTCGCCTTACGATAGGCGGAGGTGTATCAAGATTCCCCTACCCCATAATGGTACAGGTCTACAACCTCCGCGTTACGGACGCGCTAACAGGAGAGGTGTGTAACTACACGGTCGCATGCGGCGGGATCGGTCTAGGACTGGATGCAAGTATCTCGGGAGGGACACACCCTGTCACTTGGGATGACGGAAAGGAGTGCAGTAACTGCCACCAATTTGGAGGTACTGGATTGGCAGGTTCCTTCGCGGCACAGATCGCGCACATAGGCTGGACCTGGGCAAACTGGTGGGATGTCCCGAATGGCCCGAGGCTAGATTTCAGCGGTTGGTCGTTTGGCGAGATCAGTATCGGCGGAGTGTCCTGTCCATCTGTCCAACGCACTTCGGCTTGGTGCGCGAAGCCTATTTTTTGAAGAACGGCTTGGTCAGAACTCTCCCCACGTGTCGCGATAAATGCCCAGGCATGCGGGCAAAAACACCATCGGGCGCCGATAGGCACAGTACTGCCCCGGCGCGAGCGCGCGATGGCCGTAACGGGCTCAAGGGACCTCAACGCTGTAAGTAATACCCCTGTAGCAGACCCTCCCACGCGTCGAACCAGTATTCGCGTTTGAATCGCGCTGGACAGCGAAGTCCGGCCCAATGCTCCGCGGGCGTGAGGGCATCGAGGTTTTGATGCGGACGCACGTGGTTGTACCAGAAACGGAACTGCTTCAAAGCCAAGACAAGCTGTTCCCCGCAGTTCACCTCTGCTGCCCTGAGCTTGGCTTTGAGCGTACCGAACAACCGCTCGACGCGTCCGTTCTGCCACGGGCAGCCGAGCTCGGTGGGCCGGTGGCGGATGCCGAGCAGGAGCAAGGTGAACCAAAAGCCGAATCCGGAGAAGATCCTTTCGTTGTCGGTGCGTATGAACCTCGGCCGTCCGTAGCAGCGGAAGATTCTCATGAGGGTCGATAACACCGTACGACGGCTTTTGTCGGCGATCGCCTCAAGCGCAAGGGCAGCGCGGCTTGCGTGATCGATGACGGCCAGGACATGCCGGCTCGTCCCGGCCGTATCCTTGTGCGTGGTGAGATCCACGCCCCAGACGAGATTTCTGGGCACTTCCCGGGGGCGGCGGTTCTTGATCCGACGGCGAAGCACCTGGACCTCGTAGGCGCGGCGGCGCAGCAGCTCGGCGACGTAGCTCTTGCTGACGGTCTCGCCGCGCGTGGGCCCCAGGCGCCGATTGAAGTTGGCTGCGACCAGGCGGCAGCCCGCCTCGGGCATGAGCGCCTTGAGCCGGATGACTTCTTCTGGCACCCACGCGGGTTTGCATTGAAATCCCCGACCCGGCACAAATTGCCGCTGCGAGCGCCGCCTGACGATGTGGAATTTGCGCGGATGCAAACGAAACACGAGCACAAACAGTACGAGGACGAGCAGCACGGCGGCGCTCCGGAAAGGATGTCAAGAGAAGACTCGGCCGGAAGCGCGATGTTTCAAGGCAACGCGACACTCACCAAGGCCGTGCGGAACTGCAAGCTGTACCGGCTCGCGCTATCCGATGATTGCGCCCAGTGCGCCTTTGAGTGTCCGCTGATCTTCTTGTTTCAACTGCCCAAGACGGCGGATGACGAGCGAGCGCTCGATCGTCGTGAGAACGGGTTTGATGACCGAGGGCTTGATGAGCCCGGCGGCCTTCCAATCCGTTACCTGCACCTCGCCGAGCCTGGGCACGGGTCGTGCTTGGCTGGTGACCGCCATGATGATGAGATCGGCGCGCTCCGCGTGGTACGCCTGGCTTGAGACGACGACTGCGGGCCGGCGTTTGGTGGCGGACTGGTCTGTGAAGGGAAACGGTACGAGAACGATGTCGCCGAAGCTATAGCTTGTCGTAGGCGGCATCGTCGTCGTTATCCCAGATCCTGCCAAACGCGGGCTCGGCCGCGCGCGTGGCGGCACGCCCAAGCGAGCGCTCTTCGTCCCGCGTGCGAAGGAAATCCACGAAGTCCTCGACTTCCGCTACTCGTTCCGGGGGTAGATTCTTGAGCTTTGCGATGAGCGACTGCGGGTCGCGCGTATTCATGATCTGTGCCTTGAGCTCGATCGTTTAGCGAACGTGACGATAGCCGATTTTGCGCGCTTGGCCAAGAATGCGCCTCTAGACAGGGTCAGTTCCCTGTAGAGAGGGCCGCTCATGCCGGGAATTTACTATACAAATTGAGATTCGTATAGTAAATGGAAGACGACTCTGGATCCCCGCTTGCGCGGCGATGACCCTGCCTGCCGCGGCGTTGCCGCGGGGCAGGGTCACTTCATGAACCCCGGCAGGTAGGTCGCGAGCTGAGGGAACGCGACGACGATCGCGAGCAGCGCGACGAGCGCCACGCTGAAGGGGGTCACGCCGCGGAACACGGTGCCTATCGTCAGGTGCCGCAGCAGGCTTTTCACGACGAAGATGTTCATTCCGACCGGCGGGCTGATGAGCCCGATCTGGACGACGATGACGACGATGATCCCGAACCAGACCGGGTCGAACCCGAGTGAGACGACGACCGGGAAGAGCACCGGAACGGTGAGCAGGATCATCGACAGCTCCTCCATCGCCGTCCCCAGCACGACGTAGATCGCGCAGATCGCGACGATCACCAGGATCGGGTGCACCCGGAACTGGGTGACGAAGCCCTTCAAGTCCGCCGGCATGGTGGTGTAGTTGATGAAGTTGGCGAAGATCAGCGCGCCGATCAGAATCATGAAAAGCATCGAGGTGGTGCGTACGCTCTCGATCAGCACCTCGACAAGCACGCGCCACGAAAGCGCGCGGCGAGCGAGCGCGAACAGGAACGCGCCGCCCGCGCCTATGCCCGCGCCCTCGGTTGCGGTGAACACGCCGCCGTAGATCCCGCCGATTACGAGCACGAACAGCACCACCACGGGCCAGACGTGCTTGATCGCCTCGAGCCGTTCGGGCCACGAGCTGCGCTTCCCCGGCGGGCCCGCCTTGGGATCGCGCCACGTGATCCACGCAACCGCGAGGCACAGCAGCACTGTTCCCATGACGCCGGGCAGAATGCCGGCGACGAACACCTTGCCGATGCTCGTCTCGGTCATGACCCCGTAGATCACCATGATTACCGAGGGCGGGATCAGGATGCCGAGGGTGCCGCCGCCCGCGATGGCGCCGGCCGCGAGCGAGTCCTTGTAACCGAACTTGCGCATCGAGGGGTAGGCCACCTTGGCGAAGGTCGCCGCGGTGGCGATCGAGGAGCCGCAGATCGAGCCGAAGCCGGCGCTCGCGACGATGGTGGACATCGCGAGGCCGCCGCGCCTGTGTCCAAGGAAGGTGTAGGCGGCGTGGTACAGCTCCTCGGACATGCGCGCCCGCACGACGAAATTGCCCATGAGGATGAAGAGCGGGATTACCGACAGCGTGTACGAAAGGCCGGTCTCGTAGGTCGTCTGCCCGATCATCGACGCCGCGGCGCCGAAATTCACCTTGTACGCGAAGCCGAAGAAGCCGACGATGCCCAAGGCGAAGGCCATCGGCACCCGCAGGAAAGCGAGCGCGAGAAAGGCGGCGAACCCGAGGAGCGCTTCGGTCAAGCGCCGTCCGCGACGAAGTGGCGGCGCGTACGACGGAACGCGAGGATCGCGAGCGCCACGACGGTGAAAGCCATCAGGATGCTCATCGAGTAGGTGAGCCAGGCGATCTTGAACTGCAGCTGCGAGGTGGTCTCGCCCGCGCGGTCGAGGGCCTCGGCGCGCAGCCAGAGGCGCCAGGCGAGATAGCCCGTGCACACGCAGCCGATCGCGCACGCGACGACGTGCTGGATCCGGAACAGCCAGTCCGGCGTGACTGGATCGAAGAGGTCGACCACGACATGCTCGTTCCTCAGCGTCACGAGCGGCAGCCCCGCGAAGATGAGGGCGGCGAGCAGCATCTCGGTGAGCTCGAACCCGCCCCAGAGCGGCTTGTTGAGGAAGTAGCGCCCGATCACGTCCACGCAAGTAAGCAGCATCAGGCAGAACATCACCGCCGCCGCGACGTATTCGAGGACGGGAACGACGATGCGATCGAATCGATCCAGGGACTGGGCGGATTCCATCCGGAATTTTCCCTCATCCCTACCCTTCTCCCGCAGGGAGAAGGGTGAGACCCCCTCTTCCTACGGGAGCGGGCTGGCGTGAGGGACGAGCTTTACTTCTTCTGCAGAGCCGCAATCTCGGCGCGCAAGGCCTTCAGCACCGCGGCGCCGTCCACGCCCTTCGGTTTGGCTTTCTTTTCGATCCATTCGCGCTCGAGGCCTGCCGTTTTCGCCCGGATGTCCGCCATCAACCGTGGACTCGCAGTGACCGTGGGGATGTTTGCTTCCTTCATGGCGGCGAGCCCCTTTACGTCGGCCGCGTCCCAAGCGCGCCCGGAGCGGCGGGCGAGGGCCTCCCCGAGCAGAGGCTCGATGAGCTTGCGGTCGGCCTGCGCGATCGAGTTCCATTTGGCCGGATTCGCCATCCACACGAAGCTCGTGTTGTACAGCCCGCCCGGGATGACGGTGGCATGCTTGATCAAGGGGATGAGCTTGAACGAAGCCGGCGCCTCCTTCGGAAAGAACACCCCGTCGGCAACGCCCGAGGAGAGCAGCTCGTAAGACTCGGGGGCGGGCTTGAGGATAGGCACCGCGCCGAGCGCCTTGGCGACGTCGGTGACCACGCCTCCGCCGACGCGGATCTTCAGTCCCTCGAGATCCTTCAGCGCGTTGATCGCGCGCTTGGTGTTGAACATCTGGCCGGGGCCGTGGGTGAACACTGCGAGCACGACCACGCCCTTGTGCTCGTCCAATTTGGCGAGCATGCGAGCGTAGATGCGCTGGTAGGCTACGGCGGTGACTTCGGCGGTGTCGCCCATGAAGGGAAATTCCGGCGCCTCGGTGAGCGCGAAGCGTCCCGGCGTGTAGCCGTGCGTGGTGAAGGACAGGTCCATCAGGCCGTTCGCCACGCCGTCGAACGTCTGCGGCGCCGCGACCGGCGGCTTGGGAAGGACGTTGCACTTCACGCGCCCCGAGGTCACTTTCGCGATGTCCTCGCACAGCGGCACCAGCATGGTGGCCGTGACCGGATGCCCGGGCGGCACCCACGAGCTCGCGTTGAGCGTGACTTGAGCCGCGGCGGCGCCCGCGGCGAGCGCGGCAAAGGCGGCAAGAGCGATGCGGGATGCGGAATGCATGGCGGGTCTCCCTTGTAAAAAGAACGAATGGCGAAGTTTGTCGTGTGGCCGCATAGCCTACCGTATCGAGCGGTGCCCGGCCAGAGCCGGGCGCACCGGTCAAGCGCATTCGCCGGGTGCGAGCAGCGGGTTCGGAGCATTCATGATCGCTTGTCAGGAGCGGAAGGATTCTGGCACTCGACCCTGCACAGACTTCGGGGCAGGGTTTACACTACGAGAGAAGCGGAGTCCGAGGGAGACCAGCCATGACCTACCGCAGAAAACACAACGGGCGCGCGCGGCCAATCAAGACGAAGCGCGACTATAAAGGCGCGGCAGCCGTGGTGAAGCAACTGTCCGGTCAAGCCGGCCGGGATTCCGCAGCCGAATTGCGGCTGCAGTCGCTGCTGCAGGAAATGGACAAGTTCGAGGAGATCGAAGAAGACGCGAGCGCCGACTTGCCGGAGGAATACGACTATCCAGGACCGCGCCGGCGGTGGTCGGACGACGGCTCCGACTGAACGGCAAGAACGCCGCCTGGAGATCAGAACCTGTAGTCGATTTCGTGCATCCGTGGCAGCGGCAACTCGAGCGCAAAGGCTTCCTTGGGAAACAAGTCCTCGAGCGCAGGGCGCCGGCCGCTCAATACCTGCTCGTGGACGAAGCCGACCAGCGTGTCGTAGTTTTCCTTGTTGATCTCGGAGAGCCCGTATTCCCACGGATCGGCGCCCAGCAGCGCGCGTTCCTCCTCCCAGTACGTCCTCAACCAGGCAAGCGGCACGTTGCGCGGGTTGGCGAGGCGCTGGTAGGCCAGTTGCTTTGATTCCTCGAACGCGAGCACCAGGCTTTCCACCACCCACGGATGCCGGGCGACGATCTCGGATGGAATGGTCGTCACGTGCATGATCGGGAAAATTCCGGTGCGATGGTAGTAGTCACGCTCGATCTCACGGTAGTTCGGAAAGAGGCGCGCGACGCGCGGGTCGCCTTCTCCGATCATGCGCGTCACATTCGGCGCGATCATTGCCTCCACCTCGCCGGCAAGCAGCATGTCCTCGACCTTCTTGCCGCGCGCTGCGCGCTCGATCTTCAGGCCGGTCGGAGTCTGCTGTGAAGCCTCGTCGTCGCTCTCGATCACCCAGGTGATGGTCCGGTGCGGCACGTGAAAATCCTCTTCGAGATGTCCGCGCATCCAATAGTTCGCGGCCGCGCCGAGAGTGCGGCACGCGACCCGCCGGCCGATGAGATCGGTCGGCTTCGCGATTCCCTTCGAGCGGTTGATGGTGATGAAGCCGTGGCGAAACCGCCGGTGCAGGAACACCGGAATCGCCGTGATGTCGCCGCGCCCGCTGTGCTTTTGCACGACATAGGCGCCGCCGTTGAACTCGTTCACGTCGCAGGCCTTGCCGCGCGCGACGAGATCGTGGATGTCGCGCGTGCCGGGATATTTCGCGACGATCAGCTCGATCCCTTCGGGCTTTACCGCGCCTTCCTTGAGCGCGCGCACGATCTCGTAGCTGCCGACCATCATGGAGAGCCGCAGCTTGCCGGGCGATCGGCGGGCCTTCTTCGGGGAAGACCGCGCGAGCTTTTTCGGCGGCTTCCTCGCCGCGTTTTTTCTTGCCATGGTCGCGGGCTACTCGGGTTGAATGCCGATCGCCTTGACGATCCTCGCCGTGTACGCGGTGTCGCGCCGGATGGTTTCGGCGAGCTCCTCGGGCGTGCCGGTCGCCACCATGAATCCGATGCCCTCGGCTTTCGCGCGAACCTCGGGCCGGTTCAATACCTTGACGATCTCGTCGCGCAGTCGCGTTGCGATTGCCGGAGGCATCGCGGCCGGCCCGAAGTAGCCTCCCCACGTGGGAGGGGCCTCGTAGCCCGGCAGTTGCTCGCCGATCGTGGCGACGTTCGGGATGACGTGGAAGCGCTTGGCGCCGTTGACCGCGAGGACCTTGACCTTTCCCGACTTGATGAACGGAGTGGCGGTGGCGAGTACGGTGAATCCGACCTGGATCTGCCCGCCCACCATGTCGGCGAGCACCGGCGGCCCGCCCTTGTAGGGCACGTGCACCCAATCGATGCCCGTGAGCAGCCTGATCGACTCGCCCGCGAGATGATGCGTCGTTCCCATGCCCGAGGTGCCGAAGGAGAGCTTGCCGGGGTTGCGTCTCGCGTATTCGATCAGCTCTTTCACCGAATCCACGGGCAGCGACGGGCTGGAGACGATCAGGGCGACGGCTTCGAAAGCCTTGGTGATCGGCGTGAAATCCTTGAGGGGATCGAGGCGCGCGCTCTTGGAAAGGAACCGGTTGATCACCATGCTGCTCGCCGAGGCGAGCATGATGGTGTGGCCGTCGGGCGCGGCGCGCGCCACCGTCTCGGCGCCGATCGCGCCGCCCGCGCCCGCCTGGGCTTCGACCACGACGGGCTGGCCGAGCGCCTCGGTCAGGCCTTGAGCGACGAGGCGTGCGACGATATCTGCTCCTCCCGCCACCGTCATGATGGAGCGGATCGGCCTCGAGGGATAGGTTTGCGCATCCGCCGGAGGGGGGCCTGCCGCGCCGAAACACGCGGAAACGGCGAGTGCCCAGCACTGCAGTCGCTTGATCATGGACGAGTGCCTATGAGAATTTGAAAAGGTGCTGCGGATTATCAACCAGGATCTTTCGCCGCGTCGCCTCATCCGGCGCCCACTTTCCGAGTGTCTTGCCTCGCCAAACCTGGGCGCCCGCCGTCCGTACTATAGAGTCCGGAAGGACCCCCTGCAATGTCCTGCAAACGTGAGGCTGCGGCGCGCGAGTGCGCGCAGGGTCCGTGCGGGAGCATAATGAGGAAAAATGCCAGGGCGAGCCGTCGTCCGCACGCCCGCATGCGCGGAGGGTAATCCTTGTTGATGTTTACCAAAGACTCGGTCACCTCGCTGTTGTCCCGAGCGAACGGGGGACTCAGGACTATCTGGACGCGCTGGGGTCTGCCGCTCGTCGGGGGCGTGGTCTTCCTCGCGGTGGTGCTCGCGGGCAACTCCGGCCTCAATATGGAGATGAATCGTATTGAAGCGCAGAAGAGAGCCGACCTGACGTCCTTGGGATCGTTGCTGCAAACGCGGCTGATTCGCGAGCTGGGCGACGTGTTATCCCCCATCGTCGGGCTGAACAGCTATCTCGTGGTGCGTGGCGGAAACCTCAACCGAGGCGAGGTGAACGCCATCCTCGAGAGGCTCCATGGAAGCGTGCGTCATGTCCAGAGTTTTGGAATCGCCGTCGGCACTCAGATCGCTTACGTGTACCCGGTCAAGGGAAATGAAAAGCTGATCGGCCTCGACTATCGGAGCGTGCCGGGCCAGTGGCCGAGCGTCAGGCGCACGATAAGCGGGGGTACGCCGGTCCTTCTCGGCCCGATCCCGCTTGTCCAGGGAGGGAGCGGCCTGGTCTATCGCGTACCCGTACTGCACGGCGGAAAATATTGGGGGTTCATTTCGGCCGTTATCGACGCCGACTCGCTGATCGCCGATGCGTTCCAGGACGTGGTCCCCGACAATGTCGAGCTCGCCGTTCGCGGCAGGGACGCGCGCGGAATGCGAGGCGGCGTGTTCTGGGGCGATCCGGAGCTTTTCGGGCGAAGCGGGGTCGAGCTTGTCGAGGTCGATGTGCCCGGCGGTAAATGGGTTATCGGGATGCACGCGCTATCTTCGGGTCTCAATGAGCGCGTCTGGCCCTTGCGCGTCCTGGTATGGGTGCTCGCCGCATTCATCGGCTGGGGTACTTACTCGCTCCTCGCGCAGCGCGCGCGGCTCGCGCGCCTGGCGATGTTCGATACGCTAACCGGACTGCCCAACCGAAGCCTGATAGAAGACCGGATGAACCGCGCTATTTCCACCCAACGCCGCAACCCGGCGACGATATCGGCGCTCCTTTTTGTCGATCTCGACGGATTCAAGCGTGTTAACGACCAGTATGGGCACCGGGCGGGGGACGCGGTTCTGCAGGGCGTGGCGGAGCGGGCGTCGCGCGCGGTGCGCAATGTCGACAGCGTCGGTCGCTGGGGCGGCGACGAGTTGGTTGTAGTGCTGGAGAGCACCGACCGCCAGAAAATCCCCGAGCTGATCGCGCGGGTGCGCCATGCCGTGGAAGCGCCGCTCGACTACGCCGGACAATCCCTTAAGGTCGGCGCCTCGATCGGATCGGCCATCGTGCCCGACGATGCCGAATCGGCCGGCGACCTCATACGGCTTGCCGACCGCCGCATGTACGAAGACAAGCATGCGAAGAGGCGACCCGGCGCGAAACGCTGACCGGGCAAGTAACGCAAGGGAAACCCCAAAATACATCGGGGCGCCTCAAGCGCCCCGATCGTGAGACCGCGTGCCGGTGGAAAAATCAGTTGACCTTGTATTCCAGTTCCCGGTCTACCAGCTCGTCGCATCCTCGAAGCGTGATCGAATATTCGCCTATGCCGTTGATCTCCGCGCAGTGCAACATCGTCAACCTGCGCGCCACTCTCTCGGGAATACCGCGTAGCGGTTGCCTGGCGGACTTGGCGATGCGTATCTTGCATAACCAATCCAGATCTTCTGTGCTGAGCCTGCGGTCCATCACGATCTCCTCGGGAGTCCGAGATAATCGTCGAGCACCCCTTGTGCCAGGAGTTCTAATCCTCGACAAATCAGATACCTAGTGAGTAAATCGGCTGGCGTGAAGCGACGACTTCGCGGGTCGGAGGTACTAGAGCGCTGATCTGATTGGCCTTTCTGTGTCCTGAATCAACGACGACAGCGGTTCAACTGCCCAAGCCCAAAATCATCAGTCAGAATGGATCGTGCCGGGAAATCGATATCGAAAACAAATGAGTGCCTCCGCCCATTCACTCGCCGCCGCATCCGGTGCCGGCAGAATTCACCTGGTGGATCGCTTCGCCGGGTTTGCCGAGAGTTTTCGCGCTCGGCGGCCCGCGCCGCAGCTTCTGCACCACGCAAAACGCGCGGTGATCGACTGGTACGCGGCGCTTCTTCCAGGCGCCGTGGCGGCGCCCGCGGTGCTGCTCGAGCGCGCGCTCGCCGAGGAACTCGACCATGGTGAATCGCGTCTCGCGCTGGGCCGGCGCGCCACGGCGCGCGCCGCGGCGCTCATCAACGGTGCGGCCGCGCATACGCTCGAAGTGGACGACATCTTCCGAGACGGCATCTACCATCCTGGGGCGCCCACCATTGCCGCCGCGCTCGCTCTCGCCCAGGCGCGGGGCTCATCGGGCGAGGCGTTCCTGCGCGCGGCGATCGTCGGCTACGAGATCTCGACGCGCATCGCCGCGGCGATGGGCCGCGCGCACTACAAGTACTGGCATAACACCGGCACGATCGGGTGCTTCGGGGCCTGCGGCGCGGCGGCCGAGCTGCTCGGCCTCGACGCAAGACGCTTTGCACACGCGCTTGCCACGGCCGCGACGTTTTCCGCCGGACTGCAGCAGGCGTTCCGCATGGACTCGATGTCCAAGCCCTTGCATGCCGGGCGCGCCGCGGAAGCGGGGTTAACCGCGGCGCTCGCCGCGGGCGAGGGCGTCACCGGGTCGCTCGACGTGCTCGAGGGCGAAGCGGGTTTCGGGCGCGCCATGGGTTACGGCGCGGCGGGCGACGGCCCGGACTGGGAGCGCTGGCTCGCGACGCTGGGCGAGGACTTTCATATCGGCCGCATGACGATCAAGAACCACGCCTGCTGCGGTCATGCTTTCGCAGCCATCGACGGCGCGCTCGCCCTCAAGGCGCAGATGGGCGTGGCGGCCGGAGAGATCGCGCGGGTGCGCGTCGGGGGCTACCGGGCGACGCTGGAAGTCGCGGGGATCGCGGACCCCGCGACCCCGGCCGAGGCCCGCTTCAGCACGCCCTATCTCGTGGCTACGGCGCTCACACACGGCAGCGTGCGGCTCGACGCGTTCGGGCCGGCGCGGCTCGATGACGCCGCCACGCGCTCGCTCATGCGGCGCGTCGAGGTGATACTCGACCCCGGGATCGATGCCGCATTCCCGGCGCAGCGCGCGGCTCGCGTTGCGATCGAGTCGCGCGACGGCCGGCGCGGCGAGCATTTTCAGCGCACCCGCAAGGGCGATCCGGACGCGCCCCTTACCGACGCCGAGCTCGAGCACAAGTACCTGGAGCTTGCTTCCCCGGTGCTCGGCGAGGAGCGGGCGCGCAAGCTGCTCGCGCGGCTGTGGAAGTTGGAGCACGAACCGCAGCTCGATTCATTGGCGTGACGCTGGCTCAGGCTTTGTTCGCTCCACGCGCAGTCGCGCTTATCGGCGCCTCCGGCGACGCCGCGAAGAACGCCGCGCGCCCGATGCGTTTTCTCCTCAAGCACGGCTACCCGGGGCGCATCGTCCCCATCAACGCGTCGCGCAGCGAAGTGCTCGGCGAGCGCGCCTACCGCAGCCTCGCCGAGGCGCCCGACGGAATCGACCACGCCTTCATCCTCACGCCGAGCGAATCGGTCGAGGCCGCGCTCGAGGACTGCGGCGCGCGCGGAATCAAGGTCGTCACGGTATTGAGCGGCGGCTTCGCCGACGCCGGGGCCGAAGGTGCGGCGCGCCAGCAGCGGCTCGCGGCGCGCGCCCGCGCGCTCGGCATGCGGCTGCTCGGGCCCAACAGCATGGGGCTCGTCGACGTCCCCGGCCGCGTCGCGCTCAGCGCGAACGCAGTGCTCGAGATGGACGCGCTGCCCGCGGGGACGACGAGCTTCGTGTCGCAGAGCGGAACGATGCTCGGCACGGTGCTCTCGCGCGGCGCGGCGCGCGGTTTGGGATTCGCCAAGCTGGTATCGGTGGGCAACGAGGCCGATCTCGGCGTCGCAGAGCTGGTGGAGCTGCTCGCCGAGGATTCGGCCACGCGGGTAATCCTCCTGTTTCTCGAGACGGTGCGCGATTCGGCGCGCCTCGCGGCTGCGGCGCGCAAGGCGCACGCCGCCGGAAAGCCGATCGTGGTGTACAAACTCGGCCGCTCGCGCCTCGGGGAAGCGATGGCGCGTTCGCACACCGGAGCGCTCGCCGGGGAGGACGCCGCGGTCGGCGCCTATTTTCGCGATTGCGGCATTGTGAGGGTGGATCTGCTCGAGACGCTGTTCGAGATCGCGCCGCTCCTCGCCGGCCGCGCGCCATCCGGGTTGTCCCGCGCTCCGCGCGTCGCCGTCGTGACGACCACCGGCGGCGGGGCGGCGAGCGTGGTCGACCGGATGGGCACGCTGGGGCTAGCCAGCGTCGCGCCGGACGAAGCCCTGCTCTCGCAACTCGGCGCGCTCGGAGTACGCGCCCTCGACTCGCCAATCATCGACTTGACCATGGCTGCGACCGATAAGCAGTACGCATCCGTGCTCGAGGTGCTGCTCGAATCGCCCGCCTGCGACGCGGTGGTCGCGATCGTGGGCTCGTCCGCGCAGTTTCACCCGCAGCTCGCGGTCGAGCCTATCCTGCGATCGAAGCAGACCTCGAAGCCCCTGGCGGCTTTCTTCACGCCGCACGCCGAGCGTTCGCTCGCGCTGCTGGCCGAGCGCGGCGTCGCCGCATTCCGCACTCCGGAGTCCTGCGCCGATGCGATCGCCGCCTTTTTTTCCTGGCGCGCGCCGCGCGAGCGCGAGGCTTCGGCGGGCGTCGAATGGCCGGCGCGTATTCCGCGCCGCGGCAGGCTCGACGAGGCGCAAGCCCTCGCGCTTTTTTCCGCTCTCGGCGTGTCCGTGGTCGAATCGACGGTCGCCCGGGCCCCGCACTACGCGCACGGGCTTGCTTACCCGGTCGCGGCGAAAATTCTCTCGGCCGACATCGCGCACAAGACAGAGGCCGGCGGGGTCGCGCTCGGGATCGCGAACCGCAACGAGTACGACCAGAAGGTGCGCGCTTTGCTTGCTTCGGTCGTTGCCGCCCAACCTGCCGCGCGCATCGAGGGGATCATGGTGCAGCGCATGGAGTCCGGCGTCGCCGAGGTGATCGTCGGCTACCGCCACGATGCTCTGGTCGGCCCGCTCGTGCTCCTCGGCGCGGGCGGGACGCTCGCCGAGATCTACAAGGATTACACGCTGCGCCTCGCGCCGGTGGGCGTGGAGGAAGCGGCGATGATGATCGGGGAAGTGAAGGGGTTCGCGACGCTGCGCGGGTTCCGCGGTCTGCCGTACGGCGACATCGGCGCTCTCGCGAAGGCTGTGGTTGCTGTGTCGCGACTCGCTCTCGTCGCCGGGCAGCCGGTCGCCGAGGCCGAGATCAACCCGCTGATCGTGAAGCGCGAGGGCGTGATCGCGGTCGATGGGCTGGTCGTAATGAAGGAGCAGAATTTTTCCCCTCCTCTCTGAGGAGGGGTGCCGCTGAAAGCGGCGGGGTGGTGGGCCGCGGCTTATAAACCACCCCGTCGCGCTGCGCGCGACGCCCCTCCTTGTCCAAGGAGGGGATATGCAACGGGGGACGGTATGGACTTTCACTTCACGCCGGAGCAGGATCAGTTCCGCGACTCGGTGCGGCGCTTCGCCGAGAAACATCTCGCCAATGGCGCGCGCGAGCGCGCGCATTCGCCCGACTATCCTTGGGACGTCGCCAAGCTTATGGCGGCGCAGGGCCTGCTCGGCATCACTATTGCGGAAGCGGACGGCGGCCAGGGCGGCGCGCTGATCGACGCGGTGATCGCGATCGAGACGATCGCCTCGGTGTGCCCGAGAAGCGCCGATGTCGTGCAGGTGGGCAACTTCGGCCCAATCCGCGTACTCGCCGAGTACGGGTCGCCCGAGCAGAAGGAGCGCTACCTCGGGCGCCTGCTTGCGGGCGAATCAATCATCAGCGTGGGCATGACCGAGCCCGATGCGGGCTCGGCCGTCACCGACTTGAAGACCGCCGCGACGCCGGACGGCGAGGGCTACCGCATAAACGGCTCCAAGATCTTCACCACGCATTCCACGCACGCCGAGGTGATGCTCGCCTACGTGCGCTTCGGTCCGGGCGTGGGCGGCATCGGCTCGGTGCTGATCGACACCAAGGCGGCGGGGGTGCGCTTTGGCAAGCCCTCAAAATTCATGTCGCAGGAGGAATGGGTGCAGACTTACTTCGAAAATGTCTTCGTACCCGCCGATAGGGTGGTGCTCAAGGAAGGCGGTTTCAAAAAGCAGATCGCCGGATTCAACGTCGAGCGTATCGGCAACAGCGCCCGTTCGCTGGCGCTCGGACGCTATTCCTTCGAGGCGGCGCGCCGCTGGGCGATGCAGCGCAAACAGTTCGGGCGGCTGCTGTGCGAGTTTCAGGGCCTTCAGTGGAAATTCGCCGAGATGAAGATCAAGCTCGACGCCGGGCAGCTATTGCTCTATCGCGCCGC
>Ga0137451_1000206_pt1 | contig 17785 bp, 15 predicted proteins | sample EasRivERMGT500_2_FD_102336 | JGI IMG/M metagenome (GOLD analysis project Ga0137451, IMG submission 102336) | Soil microbial communities from meander-bound floodplain in the East River, Colorado, USA - East River MetaG ERMGT500_2 | ecosystem: Environmental > Terrestrial > Soil > Floodplain ... | reverse complement strand
TGCAGTCCAAGCGGTACGATCTTTGCCTCACCGACATGCGGTTACCCGACGGCAACGGCTTGGAGCTGGTGCGCCACATCGGAACGCAATTTGCAGATGTTCCCGTGGCCGTGATCACTGCGTTCGGCAGCACCGAGAATGCCGTAGCGGCTCTCAAGGCCGGAGCCTTCGATTATCTGACCAAACCCCTGTCTCTCGATCAGCTTCGAGCGCTGGTCAAGTCTGCGCTGTCCCTGCCGCAGAAACCGTCACAGGCCAAGTCAGGGGAGCACGAGCTTCTCGGATCGAGCCCAGCGATCCAACAGGTACGCCTGACAATCGAGAAACTTGCGCGCAGCCAGGCGCCGGTCTACCTTACTGGCGAGTCGGGAAGCGGTAAGGAACTCGCCGCGAGACTGATCCACACCAAAGGGGCTAGGCGCGAAAAGGCTTTTGTCCCTGTCAACTGCGGTGCAATCCCGGAAAACCTGATGGAAAGCGAGTTTTTTGGGTACAAGAAGGGCGCTTTCACCGGGGCCGAGAGCGATCGCGATGGGTTTTTCCAAGCCGCCAACGCCGGCACGCTTTTCTTGGACGAAGTTGCCGACCTGCCGCTCGCGATGCAAGTGAAGCTGCTGCGCGCGATTCAGGAAAAACACGTGCGCAAAGTCGGCGCTACTTCCGAGGATGCAGTCGACGTGCGCATCATCTGCGCTACGCATCAGAATCTGGCTGCCCGCGTCGAATCGGGCAAATTTCGACAGGACCTGTACTACCGTCTGGCGGTCATCGAGCTGAAAATGCCGCCGCTGCGGGAATGCCGCGAGGATATTCCTGTGCTTGCCGACGCGATTCTGCGACGGCTTTCCGGTCCCGACAGCAAGAGGTCTGCATTGCTCTCCGAGGGGGCGAGGAAAGCTCTCGCCGAGTACGATTTCCCGGGGAACGCTCGCGAACTGGAGAACATCCTGGAGCGGGCTATCGCGCTCGCCGCGAGCGAGGAAATCAAGCCAGAAGACCTGCAGCTCGCGCCCCCGGCGCTTGTTACCGCGGAGCCCGCGGCGAAAGCCGCCAAATGGCCGCTGCTGGACTACCTGGACCGCGTCGAGAGGGCGGCCATCCTGGAGGCCCTTGAGAAGACTCGCTTCAACCGCACCGCGGCGGCGAAGCTCCTTGGAATTACTTTCCGGGCGCTGCGCTACCGCATGGAGCGGTTGGGAATTCGGTGAGTGGATCTCGGTCGCCTTGACGAGGACGGTGTGCTCGGCGGGGCGGTGCAAGCCCCTTCGCCGAATTGCGACGAGCGTCCGGAAGGTGCGACGGTCACGCTGCTGGTTGTGCACAACATCAGCCTGCCGCCTGGCGAGTTCGGTGGCGGTGCCGTCTCCCGCCTATTCACCAATACCTTGGACTTTGCAGGTCATCCGTACTACGAGACCCTGCGCGATCTCAAGGTATCGACGCATTTCCTCATTCATCGGGACGGGGAACTGGTCCAATTTGTACCCTGCGTCAAACGTGCCTGGCACGCCGGCCCCTCGAACTGGTGCGGGCGCGAGCGTTGTAACGATTTCTCGCTAGGTGTAGAGCTCGAGGGGGCCGACGATCAACCCTATACCGAGGAGCAGTATTTGCGCCTCGCGGAACTGACCTTGACGTTACGTCGGCGCTACCCGGTCGTCGACGTCGTCGGACACACCGACATCGCCCCGGGCCGCAAGACCGATCCGGGACCGGCATTTGATTGGGGACATTACCGGGCGTTGTTAGCCCGGTTCCAATAGGCACTCGGGCGTTGTTGGCCCGCCTCCAGTAGGTATCCGGGTGTTGTAGACCCGGTTCAAACGACCTATTTCGCTGCGACCTTAGTTCAAACAGCTCAAGGAAGGGCTTGAGCTAAGACCCCCCCTTCTTGACAAACCACTAGAATTAGTTGCAAACTCTCCACGCTACACTATATATTGTGGTCGATAGGCGACACGCCTCGACCCTGTATCGCTCCGGCCTAGCCTGCCCGGCGGCGATCACCAGAGAAAAGCGCAGAGGAGACCGACTATGCAGATTGCCGCTGACGCGACCACCTCCCAGTCGATTCCCGGCACGACGAGCCTCCCACAGGTCGCTTCTTCCAGTCCGCAAGCTGCGTTCTCTCAATACAGGATCATTCGCCGAAATGGGGCGGTAGTGGGTTTTGAGCCCGGCAAGATCAGCGTTGCCATGACGAAGGCGTTTCTCGCGGTCGAAGGCGGGCAGGGCGCGGCCTCGGCGCGGGTTCGTGAGATCGTCGCGAGTTTGACCGACGCCGTGGCGGGCGCCTTGGTGCGGCGCCAGCCTGCGGGCGGCACCTTCCACATCGAGGATATCCAGGACCAGGTTGAACTCGCCTTGATGCGCTCGGGCGAGCATGAAGTGGCGCGTGCCTATGTGCTGTACCGGGAAAAACGCGCCGAAGCGCGCGCCAAGGAGGCGGCGCAGAAAAAAAACGCGGCGCAGATTCAACTGCACGTCGTCGAAGGGGATGCGAGACGCCCGCTAGACTTGGTTCGCCTTCAAGAGCTGATTGCCTCGGCTTGCGAGGATCTGGGCGAGGCGGTCGATCCGAAGCTGATCCTTGCCGAGACCCTCAAGAATCTCTATGACGGCGTGCCTGCCGAAGAAGTGCGAAAGTCCGCGGTGCTTTCCGCGCGTGCGCAGATTGAAAGGGATCCGGCCTACAGCTACGTGAGCGCACGGCTGCTTCTTCACACGATTCGGCGCGAGGTCCTGGGAGATGAAGTCTCCCAAGGGGCGATGAAGAAGCGTTACGCCGAGTATTTTCCACAGTTCGTGAAACGCGGAATCCGGGCGGAGTTGCTCGACGAGCGGCTCGCCAACTTTGACCTCAAGAAGCTCGCCGCGGCCCTCGATGCGTCGCGCGACCTCAAATTCGGCTACCTCGGTCTGCAGACCCTGTACGACCGCTACTTCCTGCACGTGCAGGGAACGCGAATAGAACTTCCGCAGGCTTTCTTCATGCGGGTGGCGATGGGATTGTCGCTGAACGAGATCGACCGCGAGGCGCGCGCCATCGAGTTCTACAACGCGTTGTCTTCGTTCGACTTCATGAGCTCGACGCCGACCCTTTTCAACTCCGGCACCACCCGCTCGCAGCTCTCGTCTTGCTATCTCACCACGGTTTCGGACGACCTGGACGGCATTTACGAGGCGATCAAGGAAAACGCGCTGCTCGCCAAATACGCAGGAGGACTCGGTAACGACTGGACCCCGGTGAGGGCACTCGGTTCGCACATCAAGGGGACCAACGGCAAATCCCAGGGGGTCGTGCCCTTTCTGAAGGTAGTGAACGACACTGCGGTGGCCGTCAACCAGGGCGGCAAGCGCAAAGGAGCGGTCTGTTCTTATCTGGAGACTTGGCACCTCGACATCGAGGAATTCCTCGAGCTTCGCAAGAACACGGGCGACGACCGCCGCCGAACCCACGACATGAACACCGCCAACTGGATTCCGGACTTGTTCATGAAGCGGGTCATGGAAAACGGCGAATGGACCCTGTTCAGCCCGTCCGATGTGCCCGACCTGCACGACAAGTTCGGACGCGCATTCGAAAGAGCTTATGTCGGTCACGAGGAAAAGGTCGCGAAGGGCGAGCTGAAGCTCTTCAAAAAGATTCCCGCGATGCAGCTGTGGCGCAAGATGGTGAACATGCTCTTCGAGACGGGACACCCGTGGATCACGTTCAAGGACCCGTGCAATCTGCGCTCGCCGCAGCAGCACGTGGGCGTGGTTCACAGTTCCAATCTGTGCACCGAGATCACGCTCAACACGAACGACAAGGAAATTGCGGTTTGCAATCTTGGCTCGGTCAATATGGTCGCGCACATGAAACGCGTCGGCGAAACCTTCAGCCTCGACCACGACAAGCTGAAGAACACGATTGCCACGGCGATGCGCATGCTCGATAACGTCATCGACATCAACTATTACGCGGTGCCGAAGGCGCGCAACTCCAATCTCAAGCACCGGCCGGTCGGTCTGGGAATCATGGGCTTCCAGGATTGCCTGCATACGCTGCGGGTTCCCTATGGATCGCCGGAAGCGGTGGAGTTCGCCGACCGGGCCATGGAGGCGATCGCCTACTTCGCCTATTGGGCCTCGACGGAGCTTGCCGGGGAGCGTGGCCGTTACGCCTCCTACCAGGACTCTCTATGGGACCGCGGCGTCATGCCGCAGGACACCTTGGAACTGCTGCGCGAGGAGCGTGGCGGTCATGTCGAGATCGACATGTCGGAATCCATGGATTGGAAGGCGCTGCGCGAGCGCATCAGGCGCTACGGCATGCGCAACTCGAACTGCCTGGCGATCGCGCCAACGGCAACTATCGCCAACATCGTCGGGGTTTCAGCCTCGATCGAGCCCACGTTCCAGAATCTGTTCGTCAAATCGAACCTGTCGGGCGAATTTACCGTGGTGAACGAGTATCTCGTCGCCGACCTGAAAAAGCTCGGGCTATGGGACGAAGTCATGGTGGCCGACCTCAAGTATTTTGACGGCAACCTTGCCCGCATCGACCGTGTGCCCTCTGAGTTGCGACGCCTTTACGCCACCGCCTTCGAGATCGATCCTGCATGGATCGTCGAGGCGGGTGCGCGGCGTCAGAAGTGGATCGATCAGTCCCAGTCGCTCAACATTTACATCGGCCAGGCCTCGGGGAAGAAGCTCGACGAGACCTACAGGCTTGCCTGGTTGCGAGGGCTGAAAACGACGTACTACCTGCGCGCCCTCGGCGCTACCCATGCCGAGAAGTCGACCGTGGAAACCGGGCAGCTGAACGCCGTGCCGTCGGGGGGGGCGTTGACCAATTCGACAGGATCCGCGCATCAGGAACAGGTCGTTTCGGACGAAGCCGTGTGCAAGATCGACAATCCCGAGTGTGAAGCGTGCCAGTGAAGGCAAACCTGCTTAGGACGCCGAGGAGGGAAAGTGCTGTCTTTTGATGATGAAATAGGGGCGGAGGCCATTCCAAGTCTGAACTTCCAGCCTGTTTCCTACTTCGTGCCTCCCTCGCCGGCGTCGGCTAACGAGCGGGAAGAACGTTATGCGGCGGGCAACAGCCGCCGACGCATCCGAGTTGAGGACAAGCGAATCATCAATGGCCAAGCCGATGTGAATCAACTCGTGCCCTTTAAGTACAAGTGGGCCTGGGAAAAGTATCTCGCCGGCTGCGCTAACCACTGGATGCCGCAGGAAATCAACATGAGCCGCGACATTGCCCTGTGGAAGGACCCCAACGGCCTGACCGAGGACGAGCGCCGCGTCGTCAAGCGCAACCTCGGCTTTTTTGTGACCGCCGATTCACTCGCGGCGAACAACATCGTTCTGGGCACGTATCGCCACATCTCCGCGCCGGAATGCCGCCAATATCTGTTGCGTCAGGCCTTCGAGGAGGCGATTCACACCCACGCCTACCAGTACATCGTCGAGAGCCTGCAGCTGGAAGAAGGCGAGATGTTCAACGCCTATCACGAGATCCCCAGCATTCGGGACAAGGACGAGTTCCTCATCCCCTTCATCGACATATTGACCGATCCATCGTTCAAGACTGGAACGCCCGAGGCCGACCAGAAGCTTCTGCGGAGTCTGATCGTGTTTGCCTGCCTGATGGAGGGACTGTTTTTCTATGTCGGCTTTGTGCAGATTCTGGCACTGGGCCGGCAGAACAAGATGACCGGCGCCGCCGAGCAGTATCAGTACATCCTGCGCGACGAGTCGATGCATTGCAATTTCGGCATCGATCTCATCAATCAGATCAAGATGGAAAACCCGCACCTCTGGACCCCGGAATTCCGGGAGGAAATGCAGGACCTGATAAAGAAGGCGGTCGAACTCGAGTATCGCTACGCCGAAGACACGATGCCGCGCGGTGTTCTGGGGCTCAACGCTCCGATGTTTAAGGAGTATTTGCGTTACATCGCCAACCGTCGGTGCCAGCAGATCGGCGTCGATACCATGTTCCCGGGAGCAAGCAATCCTTTCCCGTGGATGAGCGAAATGACCGACCTCAAGAAGGAACGCAATTTCTTCGAAACCCGGGTCATCGAGTACCAAACGGGGGGTGCGCTCAGTTGGGACTAGCCCCCCTGCGTGGCCCCTCATGCTGCCCCGGGGCGGGCCGTTGCAAAGGCAAGTCGCAGCGGTTCTTAGGCCTTTGCCGTTTGCGTAGGACCTTCAGCAGGGAGGACGCGTGCACCGCGTGACCGAATGCAGGGCTTCACGGGACTACACGCTATGGCTGAAGTTCGACGACGGCCAGGAGGGCAGCGTGTTCCTCGGGGATTTGCTCGGCGTGGGTGCTTTCAGCGCCTGGCGGGATGTGGACCAGTTCTGCCGTGTTCTCGTTGACCGAAATGCGGCTACCGTCGTGTGGGACGGTGGGATCCAACTTGACCCTGACATCTTGTACCAGGATCTGATGTCCAGAAAAGCAGCAAAAGAATCCAATTCTCCGAGGCTCTCCTCGGAGGTTGAATAGCCCGTGCCTTCAGGGGCGGGCTCGGTGCGTTGTTCTATTAACTCTTGATGGAGATCAGCCATGGCGAAGAAGAGAAAAGCCAAGAAAGCAGCGAAGAAAAAGAAATGAAGAAAGCAGCAAAAAAGAAAGCGAAAAGGAAGTCGTTGAAGAAATCCGCAAACAAAGCGGACAAGAGGAAGTCCACCCGAAGAAAGGCAAAGCCCAGGAAAAAGGTGGCCAGGAAAGCTGTGACGAGATTGGTGGCGCCGATGGCAGGGACGGTGGCTTCGGCCCCGACCACCGCGGCAACGCCAGGGGCAAGAACTGCCCTTAACCCCGCAGCCGCTTGGCCATTTCCGACGGGTTCCAGGCCCTAAGTGGGTGCGAATGACCTGCGGTCAGTCCGGGGCCTTGTGCCTCGGGCTGAACCGCAGACATTCGGACGGCGGGTCTGACGCCGGTCTGGTTTTTCCGCTTGACTAAATCTAAGTGCCTATTTAAAATGGATTTGCTGCGTTGCAGCAAATCCTGGGGTTGTCGAAAAACGATCTACTGCGTTGCTCAGATGCACGCCACTGCCCTCAGGGGATACAAAGGTTTCTCGATCTTCATCCGCCCTTGGAAGGCGGCAAACAAGGAGGGAGGTGCCATGGACACCACCGGATTGAAGCAACGCTTGCTGGGGCAATTCGGCACGGTCACTGCAATAATGCACCAAGGCTTGGCCTTTATCGGATTGGTGGCCGTGGTGCTCCTTCTGATTCGTGGAAAGCCCGTGTTCCCCGGCGAAGACCCCAGCGGCTCCGCGGCAATCGGTGCGATCCGCTTCGACGGAGCGGTTTCAGTGCTTGAGCGGGCCGATGGCGTGGACAATGAGAAGTATCAGGTCTTGGTCAACTACCTTTCCCGCAGGTACCGGATCGCGCCCGACGTAACCGAGCAATTCGTCGGCGCCGCCTATGACGCCGGCGAGCAAGTCGGTCTCGATCCCCTGCTTATTCTCGCCGTGATGGCGGTCGAATCGCGCTTCAACCCCATCGCCGAGAGCGTGATGGGAGCGAAGGGCTTGATGCAAGTCATCCCTAAACACCATCTGGACAAGCTCGTGGAGCACGGAGGTGAAGGAGCGGTCCTCGATCCTCTGATCAACATCCCCGTGGGAGCGCGCATACTCAAAGAATACATCCGGCGCACCGGCAGCCTCGAAGCGGGTCTGCAGTTCTACAACGGTGCTCTGGCCGATCCGTCGAGTCGTTACGCTCAGAAGGTCATCGCCGAGAAGGAGCGGATCCAGCAAGCGGTAAGCCAATTCGATCGCTCGCGCGGGCGCAACGCGATCTGATTACTGCATCCATGCGGGCGCTAGGGCCTGCGCCGCCCCCGGAGCATGCGCGCGATGCCGTCGATCCCCTCCATGATGTCCTCAATCGAGCGCGTATAGGCGAAGCGCACGTGACGCTCGGGTCGATATGACCCGAAGTCAAGCCCCGGGGTGATGGCGACCCCAGCCTCTTCGAGCACCTGCATCGCGAATTGCGCGCTGTCCGCGGAAAAGCATTCGCATCCGGCATAGATGTAGAAGGCTCCCTGCGGCGTGATCGGGATACGAAACCCCAGATTGCGGAGTGCGGGTACGGCGTAATCGCGACGGCGTCGGAATTCCGACCTGCGCTCCTCGAGCACTGCGAGCGTTTCGGACCGGAACGCCGCGAGCGCCGCATATTGCGCCGGTGCCGAGGGGCAGATAAAGGCGTTCTGGGCCAGCTTCTCAATCTCGCGCACGTGGGTTTCCGGCGCGACGATCCAGCCCAGCCGCCAGCCCGTCATGCTGAAGTACTTGGAGAAGCTGTTGACGACGAAGACGTCGTCGGCAAGTTCGAGCACGGTGGAGGCTTCGGTGTCATACACGAGCCCCTGATAGATCTCGTCAACCACTAGGAACCCTCCCGCGCGCCGCACCGAATCGACAATCGCGCGCAGCTCCTCGCGCGGGATCATGCTGCCGGTCGGGTTGGAGGGCGAGGCGATTATCACGCCGCGCGTGCCGGTGCTCCAGTTTGCGCGAACGTCGGCGTCGGTCAGCTGGTAGTGTCGGCTTTCGTCGACGGGCACTGCGCGCGGGCGGCCTTCGAACAGGCGCACAAAGTGCCGGTTGCAGGGATAGCAGGGGTCCGGCAACAGCACCTCATCACCCGGGTTGACGAGTGCCCCTAGGGTGAGCAGAAACGCCCCCGACGCACCGGCAGTAACTACGATTCGCGAAGGGGGCACCGCCACGCCAAGCTGCTCGCGATAGTGGTCGGAGATGGCCTGGCGCAGCTGCGGAATGCCGATCGAAGCCGTGTAGCCCAGACGGCGCTTGCGAATTGCGTCGATCGCTGCATCCGCGACCAGCGGTGGCGCCGGAAAATCCGGCTGGCCGATTTCCATATGGATAATCCGGCGTCCTTTGGCTTCCAGTTCGTGGGCGCGTTCCTGTACTTCCATGACACGGAAGGGCTCGATGTCGGCCATGCGGGCGGCAAGGATCAGATTGGCGTCGCGCTTCATGGGACTACCGGCCCGTAAGTTGCAAGACCGCATAGGTCAGTTTTTCCCGCATATGACATTATGCCGCGGCGCGCCGCAGCAAGCGTCGCGCGAAGCGGCAGCAGGAAGGCCGGGGGCCGCGGCGCGGCGGAATTCGGCTATCATGGTGCCACGCAATAAAGAACCTTCAAGTCGCGATTTCCCATGGACGACACTCTGCGCAGGAGTGCATTGGAGTATCACCGTCGGCAGCCGCCGGGGAAGATCTCGGTCACTCCAACCAAGGGCCTGGTGAATCAAGGGGATCTCGCGCTGGCCTACACGCCCGGGGTGGCGGCGGCTTGCGAGGAAATCATGCGCGATCCGGCCGAGGTGCGCAATATGACCTCGCGCGGCAACCTCATCGGTGTCGTCACCAACGGGACCGCGGTGCTGGGACTTGGAGCGATCGGGCCGCTTGCATCCAAGCCGGTGATGGAGGGCAAGGCGGTGCTGTTCAAGAAGTTCGCCGGGATTGATTGTTTCGACATCGAATTGAACGAGCGCGACCCCGACAAGCTGGTCGAGATCATTGCGGCTCTGGAGCCCACTTTTGGCGGAATCAACCTTGAAGACATCAAGGCTCCGGAATGCTTCCACGTCGAAAGGAAGCTGCGCGAACGCCTGAAGATCCCGGTGTTTCACGACGACCAGCACGGCACCGCCATCATCGTAGGCGCTGCGGTCCTGAATGGATTGCGTGTCGTGTGCAAGGAGATAGGCAAGGTGAAACTCGTTTGCTCGGGCGCGGGCGCGGCGGCGCTCGCCTGCCTCGATCTGCTCGCGAGCCTGGGGCTGAATACGGATAACATCTGGGTGTCGGACATCCGGGGCGTCGTATACGAGGGCCGAATGGAAGAGATGGATCCGAACAAGGCCCGCTATGCGCGCAGGACATCGGCGCGTACTCTCGCCGAAATCATCCCGGGCGCGGACGTCTTTCTCGGCCTTTCGGCCGGAGGTGTACTCAAAGCGGAGATGGTGAAACAAATGGCCGAAAGGCCGCTCATCCTTGCGCTCGCCAACCCGGAACCCGAGATCGAGCCCGATGTCGCGAAGAGCGTGCGTCCGGACGCGGTGATGGCGACGGGGCGATCGGACTACCCGAATCAGGTGAACAACGTTTTGTGCTTTCCGTTCATTTTTCGCGGCGCACTCGATGTCGGCGCAACCGCCATCAACGAACCCATGAAGCTCGCCGCGGTGAGAGCCATTGCGGATCTTGCCATGGCGGAGCAGTCGGAGATTGTGGCGGCCGCCTATGGCGGACAGAGCCTTAAGTTCGGGCCCGAGTACCTCATCCCCAAGCCGTTCGACCCGCGACTCATCGCAAGAATCGCCCCGGCGGTGGCGAGAGCCGCCATGGACTCCGGCGTCGCCACGCGGCCGATCACCGACTTTGACGCCTATAGCAACCAGCTTTTGCAGTTCGTCTACCACTCCGGCCTCATCATGAAGTCGATCTTTACGGCGGCGAAGGAGGGTCCGCGGCGTCGGATCGTCCTTGCCGAAGGCGAAGACGAGCGCATGCTGCGCGCAGCGCAGGTCGTGGTGGACGAAGGTCTCGCCAAGCCGATCTTGGTGGGAAGACCCGCCGTGGTTGAGCGGCGCATCGAACGCTACGGACTGCGCATCCGGCCGGGAACCGATTTTGAGCTTGTTAATCCCGAATCCGACCCCCGCTACCGCGACTACTGGACCGAGTACTTCCATCTCACAGAACGGCGCGGGGTGTCGCCGCAGTACGCCCAGATCGAGATGCGGCGCCGCCACACGCTGATCGGCGCCATGATGATCCATCGCGGCGAGGCCGACGGTATGATCTGCGGGGCCTTCGGTGCGTACGCTATGCACCTGCAATACATCGACCAAGTCATTGGCCGGCGCGCCGGTGCGGGGAACTTCTATGCGATGAACGTGCTCATGCTTCCCAAGCGCACCGTGTTCATCTGCGATACCTACGTCAACCTCGACCCGAGCGCAGAGCAGCTCGCAGAAATGGCAGTGCTCGCGGCCGAAGAGATCCGCCGCTTCGGGGTGGTCCCCAGGGCGGCGCTGCTCTCGCATTCGAGCTTCGGCACAAGCGACGCGCCTTCCGCTCAGAAAATGCGTCAGGCGCTGGGGTTGATCCGGTCACTCGCGCCGGAGCTCGAGATCGAAGGGGAGATGCACGGCGATGCTGCGCTCAATCCCGAACTACGGCTCGCAAGCTTTCCCCGGTCGCAGCTTAAAAACGAAGCGAATCTGCTGGTCATGCCGACACTGGATGCCGCCAACATTGCCTTCAATCTTCTGAAAACCGCCGCGGGCGACGGCATTACGATTGGGCCGATCTTGCTCGGCTCGGCGCGCCCTGTTCACATTCTCACTTCCTCGGCCACGGTCAGGCGTATCGTCAACATGACTGCGCTAACCGTGGTGGACGCCAATGCCTCCCACGAGAAGATGCGGCTCCGGAGACACGGGGGCTGACGGTTTTTTCCCTATACGCGCGACCACTCACACGCACGGACTTCGAGCATGGCGTCGATCCCCGAGTCAACCAAATCCAAGGCAGGACTCATCCTCAGCGGGGGTGGCGCCCGGGCCGCGTATCAGGTTGGCGTGCTGAAAGCGGTGAGGGAACTCCTGCCGCTGCCCGAGAAGAACCCGTTCTCCATTGTTTGCGGCACCTCGGCCGGGGCGGTCAACGCCGCAACTCTCGCGGTATTCGCCGACGATTTCGGCACTGCCGTAGGCAATCTCCTCGAGGTGTGGGAGAATTTCCACGTTCACCACGTTTACCGTTCCGATCCGATCGGGATCGCCCGCGTCGGGGTCCGCTGGCTCGCGGCGATCATGCTGATTTCGCGCACCAGCCCGGTGTCGCTGCTCGACAACAGCCCGCTCGCCGAGATGTTGTCGCGCAACCTCGACTTCGGCCGCATCCAGGAGAACATCGACAAGGGCTACCTGTACGCGGTGTCGATCACCTGCTCCGGATATACGTCGGGGCAGAGTGTCTCCTTCTATCAGGGGGGACCGGGTACCGAGGCGTGGGAGCGCACCCAGCGCGTGGGTGCGGCAATGCCGATCCGGGTAGAGCACTTGATGGCGTCGGCGGCGCTGCCGTTCATGTTCCCCGCGGTGAGAATCAACCGTGAATATTTCGGAGACGGCACGATGCGCCAGATCGCTCCGATCAGCCCTGCGCTGCACCTGGGGGCCGACCGGGTACTGGTAGTGAGCACAGGCCATCAGGTCGCGCACACCGAGCCGCCTCGGGTGCGCGGCCATCTTTATCCTTCGGTGGCGCAGATCGCCGGCCACGCGCTGAACAGCATTTTCCTGGACAGCCTCAGTGTCGACATCGAGGTCCTGCACAGACTAAACCGCACCATCAGCCTCATTCCTCCGGAGAAACTCCGGGAGGCAGGGCTGCCGCTGCGGCAAGTCAAGGTGCTGGTGATCTCGCCCAGCCAACCCCTCGAGCGGATAGTGGTCCGCCACGTGAACGAGCTGCCTTGGACGGTGCGGTTCCTCCTGCGAGGCATCGGCGCTATGAACCGAAACGGATCGAATCTGGCGAGCTACCTGTTGTTCGAGAAGGGTTACTGTCAGGCGCTGATCGAGCTCGGCTACCAGGACACCATGGCGCGGCGCGTAGAAGTGGTGGAGTTTCTGCGTGATGGGCAATAGATTTGAATGCGCTGCTGCTTCACCTCATGAGTCAGCCTCCCGATCCGTTCGAATTTCTCAAGAGCCTGTGGGGTCCGATGGGATTGCCGCTGCCGGGATCGATGGGCCTGGGACTCGACCCGGTCGAGATCGACAAACGCATTGCAGAGCTGAAGTCAGTGGAGAACTGGCTTAACATGAACCTCAACGTTCTGCGGACTGCTGTTCATAGCTTGGAAATGCAGAAGTCCGGCCTTGCGGCCATGCGGGAAGCTTCCAGCGCGGCAAAGCCTCAGGGTGCGCAGGATACCCCGCCTCGACCCGGAGACCCATCAAGGAACTGAACCCGGCGTAAGGCGCGGCGCGGAAAACCAATCAATCGACATCATTCAGCTAGGAGAAAAAATGCCAAAAGCGATTCGAATCCAACAACAGGGCGGGCCGGAAGTACTCAAGTGGGAGGACGTTCAGGTCGGAGACCCCGGCCAGGGAGAGGCGCGCGTGCGCCACAAAGCCTGCGGCCTCAATTTTCTGGACGTGTATCAGCGCAGCGGCTTGTACAAGCTCGCTTTGCCCTCGGGGATGGGTAATGAAGCGTCCGGTGTTGTCGAAGCCGTGGGAGCGGGTGTGAGCCACGTGAAAGTGGGCGATCGCGTTGCCTATTCCGGAGGTGCTCCAGGCGCCTATTCCGAAGTGCGCGTCATGCCTGCAGAGCGCCTGGTGGTCCTTCCGGAAAAAACCTCCTTCGAGACCGCCGCTGCGATGATGTTGAAAGGCATGACGGCGCAGTACCTGCTGAGGCGTACCTACAAAGTGCAGTCGGGCGATACGGTCCTGCTGCATGCGGCTGCGGGCGGGGTCGGGCTGATCGCTTGCCAATGGCTGAAGGCGCTTGGCGCTACCGTGATCGCCACCGCCGGCTCGGAGGAAAAGTGCGCGCTCGCCAAGGCGCACGGCGCCGACCACTGCATCAACTACCGCAAGGAGAATTTTGTCGAACGCGTAAAGGCGCTTACCGGCGGCAAGGGGGTACGGGTGGTGTACGACTCGGTCGGAAAGGACACATTCACCGGATCGCTCGACTGCCTGCAGCCGCGAGGGCTGATGGTGAGTTTCGGGAATTCTTCCGGGGCGGTGCCGCCGTTCGAACTCGCGTTGCTTCAGCAGAAGGGATCGCTCTACATCACGCGCCCGACCTTGGTCTCGTACACCTCCAAGCGGGAAGACCTGGTCGCAACCGCGAACGACCTGTTCGATGTGGTGCTCTCGGGCAAAGTGAAGATCGAGGTGAATCATCGCTACCCGCTCAAGGACGCGGCGCAGGCGCAACGCGACCTCGAAGCGCGCAAGACAACCGGATCGACCATCCTGATCCCCTAGTCCCTCAGCGATGGCCGAGCTCGCGAGTTCCACCGTCCCAGGCCTGTTTCCCCAGATCGAGCCGCGCGCGAGCGGAATGCTGCGGCTCAATGCCGTGCATTCCATGTATTGGGAAGAAAGCGGCAATCCAGGCGGGGTCCCCGCGGTTTTCCTGCATGGCGGCCCCGGCGCCGGCAGTACCCCGAAGCACCGGCGCTTTTTCGATCCCGGCGCCTACCGCATCATCGTCTACGACCAGCGTGGTGCGGGGCGTTCCACGCCGCTCGGAGAATTGCGCGACAACACTACACCGCATCTCATCGCCGACCTCGAAGCTCTGCGCAGGCACTTGGGCGTGGAGCGCTGGATCGTATTCGGAGGCTCCTGGGGCAGCACGCTGGCAATCGCTTACGCGGAGGCGCATCCGGAGCGCTGCCTCGGGTTGATTCTGCGCGGGATTTTCCTGTGCCGCAGGAGAGAAATCGAATGGTTTCTCTATGGATTGCGCGGCATTTTCCCGGAGCCTTGGGAGAAATTCTCCGAATTCCTCCCGCGGGAGGAGCGCGGTGACTTGCTCCTCAACTATCACCGCCGGCTGATCGATCCCGACCCCGCAGTGCACATGCCAGCGGCGCGCGCCTGGAGCATCTACGAGGGATCCTGCTCAACCTTGCTCCCCAGCCCCGAGACCGTAGCGTATTTTGCCGGAGACGTCGTTGCCCTGGGACTTGCACGAATAGAGGCGCACTATTTCGTGAACAACATTTTCCTTCCCGAAAACTCCCTGCTCGCGAAGGCGGACCGGCTGCGCAATATCCCGGGAGCGATCGTGCAGGGGCGCTACGACATGGTTTGCCCGCTCGTGTCCGCGCACGAGCTGCACCTCGCCTGGCCGCGGGCCGAGTATCGGATTGTGCCCGCCGGCGGGCATTCCGTGTGGGAGCCGGGGATTCTCAGTGCGTTAGTCGAGGCGACCGAGCGCTTAAAGCGCACGCCCTCGTTCACGGGCTGACGGCGAACGCGGCGTTTATCAGATCTGCGCAAATTGAGCGTCCGGAACAGACGCTCGAATTTGCGCAGTTATCCGGCGCGACCGCCCGGATAACACTAGATTGAGCGGCGCCGACGGCGTCCGCTCCAATAGTCAGATACCCAGGATCTTCATCGCTTTGGCAAGCGTGTCGACGGATTCCTGGTGCTTGCCGGCCTTGTGCAACGCCTCACCGTCGGCGCGGAACTTCTTGACGTCGTCGGCTTGCTTTGCGGAAAGCTTCGGATTCTTGGTCAACGCCGCGTCGATCTTTTTCATGTCGGCGGGGCAGTGGAAGGCAAACGCGGAAGCGCTGGCAAGCATGAGCGCGCCAAACAATGCAACGAAACGAACTTTCATGGGCTTTCTCCTATAAGGTGTTTCGGTCTGTGCGGGTCGCCTCAAGCGCCGGCTGCCCGCGACGTGCATGTAAACGATGAAGGCGATGAATCTATTCCGGCCGCGGCTAGGATAGCGCCCCCGAGGGCGGGGCGCAATTCCTGCGTCCGCCGTGATGGTGGCCGCGGGTCCCGCGTAGAATAGAGACCAGCCCGAGAAATCCGATTGCTTCGCATGAATTCGCCGGTCGCCTTACCTCAAGAAGTCTGGCTGCGCTCGCGCTTTACCGAGCCCCGGACTGTCGAGCCGCTCGCTACGGGCGACGGCCACCTTTGGCGCGGTCCGGAGGAAATCCGGCCCGCTGCGGTGCTCGTGCCCATAGTGCGGCGCGAGAACGGGCTTACGGTCCTGCTGACCCGTCGTACCGCGCACCTCAACGACCATGCGGGACAGATCAGCTTCCCCGGCGGCCGTGCTGAGCCCGCAGATGCGTGCGCTGCAGAGACCGCGCTGCGGGAAGCCGCCGAAGAAATCGGGCTGGCGGCCGCCCGAGTAGAGGTACTCGGTGAGCTGTCCCAGTACGTCACGGTAACCGGATATCGCGTGACCCCCGTCGTCGGCCTTTTGACTCCGCCGCTTGATTTGCGGCCGGACGATTTTGAAGTGGCCGAAGTGTTCGAAGTACCCCTGACATTCCTGCTCGATCCGGTGAACCACCAATCCAACTGCGTTCGCTACGAAGGCCGTGAGCGCCGCTACTACGCCATGCCGTACCGGCAGTACTACATCTGGGGCGCCACGGCCGGGATGTTGATGAACTTCTACAGTTTCCTGACGACGTGAATGAGTTTCCCGTAGCCGCCCCCGTTCCGCATCGAGCTTCCGCCCGCGGGGAGCGGGGTGCTCAACTGCGAATCGAGCGATGAGTTTCCTTGCGCTCGTCGCGGCGCTCCTACTCGAGCAGTGGCGCCCGCTCGCGGATCGCCGCTACCTGTTCTCGGCCGTCACGAGCTATGCCGCATTCCTCGAGCGGCTATTCAACGCCGGCGAGACGCGGCAGGGCGCCATTGCCTGGCTGCTTGCGGTGGTTCCTCCGGTGCTCGGCGTGGGGTTCTTGTACGCGGCTGTTTACAACGCAAGCTTCCTGCTCTCAATCCTGCTCAACATCGCGGCGCTCTATCTCACGATGGGGTTTCGTCAGCGCAGTCACTATTTCACCGACATTCGTCTCGCGCTGAAGGAAGACGACGTCGCCAAGGCGCGCGACATTCTCGCGGACTGGCGTGGCGTGAGCTGCGCGGATCTGGACCGAGAGGCTGTGACGCGCCTCGCTATCGAGGAGGCTCTGGTTACCTCCCACCGTCGCGTCTTTGCCGTGGTGTTCTGGTTCGTGCTTCTCCCAGGGCCAACGGGCGCGATCCTGTACCGGCTCGCGATGTCCCTTGACGGCCGCTGGGGTGCGCAGACTGCACCTGAGCTGGAGCCCTTCGGGAATTTTGCGCGCCGTGCCTTCGCCGCCCTCGACTGGCTTCCTGCGCGTTTTACCGCCACGGCGTTCGCGGTCGTGGGCGACTTCGAGGACGCGGTCTACTGCTGGCGCACGCAGGCTTCCAATTGGCCGGACCCTGCGCTCGGCGTCGTGCTCGCGAGCGGAGCGGGAGCGATGGGGGTGAGGCTCGGCATGCCGATCCTCGATGAAGGCGTCGTAGTGGACCGACCGGAGCTCGGCTTGGGTGAACCGGCAGATACCGGTCATCTGGACAGCACGGTCGGCCTGGTCTGGCGCGCGTTGGTAATGTGGCTGCTCCTGTTGCTCCTCATTTCCCTTGCCGGCGCGGCGAGCTAGGGTCGCTCAGCTGCTGAAACAGCGTCTTTGCGAGCGCCGCCGCACTTCCAACACGCGGTAAACTGCCCTTCGATCGCCTCGCCGCAGTCGGGGCAGCGCCAGGGCTTGACCGCCCGCGACTGCGGCCGCAGGAATTCGCGGAGCAGCGCCTCAGCGGCCGGATGATCCCCTTCACGTTCGACCACGAGCTGCAAGGCGCACTCGGGAAAGGGGACTTCGCCCGCAAGGCGCACGAGGTCCTCGTTCCTGATGCGGCAGCGTATGCCCGCCGACTGAAACAGGTTCTTCAGGTGGTGCACCTCGACTAGGTTGAGCGAGGAAAAAATCGTCTTCAATCGCGCTCCTCCGACTCAAGGCGCGCGCCGCGGCCTCAACCTGCCCCGAGCGCTTCGATCATTGCGGCGCAGATGAAGTCATTCTCCGAAATCCCGCCGATCGAATGCGTGCTGAACTCCACCCGGCAGCGGTTGTAGCCGACGCTCATGTCCGGGTGATGATC
>Ga0137451_1000204_pt1 | contig 17866 bp, 14 predicted proteins | sample EasRivERMGT500_2_FD_102336 | JGI IMG/M metagenome (GOLD analysis project Ga0137451, IMG submission 102336) | Soil microbial communities from meander-bound floodplain in the East River, Colorado, USA - East River MetaG ERMGT500_2 | ecosystem: Environmental > Terrestrial > Soil > Floodplain ... | reverse complement strand
AGATGGTCGAATCCCTTTCCACTGCGGTTCCCCCGTCGCGCCACCCGTTGCGAGCTTGTGGCCGCCGCGCTTGCCGGTTTGACGGCCGCGACGCGAGGCGCAACCGCGGCGGAGCAGGCAGAGCACCAGTCACCGGTCACCAGTCACGAGTCACGCTGTTCCAAGTTCGACACCAAGCGTCGGCTTCACGTCAGTTGCGTACACGACACGCGTCGGGATTTTTTTTCGGAAGAATGCCAAAAGCTCTTGATTCCTGGTACAGCGATCCTATAATTTGCTGGCGTGTAGTGTTTTCGTGGCGATGTTCTGGAGTTGGAAGGGGGGGCTTATGACAACGGCAAGGAAGTTTCACTGCGCGACGGACGTGGTCTCGCAGCATTTGCCCGAATCCTAGGTCTCAAGGAGAAAATTGATGGCCGTGCGCCCAGTCGCCCTCAGAATCCCGCAACCCGCTCCCGCCCCGGAAACCGAGCAGTCCCAACTCTTCGACACCCACCCCGAAGTCCGCCTGGACTTCAAGCACGTCCGTAAAGCGCTCAAGCAGGGCTACACCAGGCCCTTGTTGCTGGTAGACACCGGCATCGTCCGCACCAAGGTCCGCCGCTTCAAGGCGACCATGCCGCGGGTGCATCCGCACTACGCGGTCAAGGCCAATCCCGATCCACGGGTACTAAAGACCCTGATCGAGGAAGGCACGGGCTTCGAGATCGCCTCCATTGCCGAGCTCGACATGCTGCTCGAGCTGGGCGTGCCGGCGGCCGAGGTCTACTACAGCAACCCCATGAAGTCGCGGGCGTACATCGAGTACGCCGCAGCCAAGGGCGTCGAGTGGTTCGTGCTCGACAGCCTCGAGGAATTGCGCAAGATCCACAGCGTCAAGCCCGACGCCAAGCTCTACGTCCGCATCGAGGCCCCCAACGTCGGCAGCGACTGGCCGCTGTCGGGCAAGTTCGGCATGAAAGCGCAGGAGGTGGACGCCATCGTCGCCGAGGCGGCGGCACTCAAGGCCGACCTGGCGGGAGTTACTTTCCACGTCGGCTCCCAGTGCCGCAACCCGGAAAACTGGCGGGTCGGCATTCAGAGCGCCAAGCGATTGTTCAAGAAGATGCGTCTCGCCGGCCTGAACCCGCGGCTGCTCAACATCGGCGGCGGCTATCCCGTGCGGCACGTCAAGCCTATCCCTTCCATCGAGAAGATCGCCGAGGTGGTCAACCATGCGCTGCGCGACGTGCCCCAGAGCGTGCGCGTGATGGCCGAGCCGGGCCGCTACTTCGTTTCGGACGCGGGCTACTTCGTATGCCGCGTGGTCGGCACCGCCACCCGCGCTGGTAAGCGCTGGATGTACTGGGATGCCGGGGTGTTCGGCGGGGTCATCGAGACCACGGAAGGGCTGCGCTACGACGTGCAGACCGACCGCACCGGCAAGCTCATCCCCTGGAACGTGGCTGGTCCCACCTGCGACTCGGTGGACGTGTGTATGCGCGACGAGATGTTCCCGGAGGACATGCAGGAGGGCGATTTCATCTACATCGCCAACGCCGGCGCCTATACCACGGCCTACGCCAGCAACTTCAATGGTTTTCCGTTGCCCGAGGTGCGCGTCCTCTGACCGGCATTTGACCTGGGAAAAAGCGGGCCACGCGCCCGCTTTTTTTTTCATTGGCCGGCGATCTGCTCGCGGTACTTTTTCCGCTCAAGCCGGCTAGCGTCCCGAGTCGCTAGTTGCCGATGCGCTCATAAACAACGCAGCGGAAGGGATATCGATGTCGTTCGTCGGGGGCGAACGACATGGAGGATACCTCGCGCCAATCTCCGGCATCGAAAGCCGGCATGGCGGTATCGCCGGGGATTTCGGCGTCGACCGTCGTGAGGTACAGGCGGTTCGCGCGCGGCAGCGCCTGCGCGTAGAGTTCGGCCCCGCCTATCACGAAGATTTCACTGTCATCACCGCAAGCGGCGACCGCCGCGTCGAGTGAATGCGCGGTCTTCGCGCCCGGCACGCTGTAGCCGGGTTGGCGCGAGACGATCACCGTGGTGCGGCCGGGCAGCGGGCGCCCGATGGATTCCCAGGTCTTGCGGCCCATGACGATGTGATGCCCCATGGTCACGCTCTTGAACCGCTTCAGCTCTTCCGGCAGGTGCCAGGGGATGGCGCCGTTCGCCCCGATGACGCGGTTGCGAGACATGGCCACGATGACCGAGAGGCGAGAGGCGAGAGGCGAGAGGCGCGACGCGGGTATCTTTGGTCTTGGGTCTTTCTCCTCACTCCTCACTCCTCACTCCTCACGCTTCTAGACGGCGATGGGTGCCTTGATTGCGGGGTGCGGGTCGTAATTCTCGAGGGTGAAGTGCTCGTACTTGAAGGCGAAGAGGTCTTTCACCGCCGGGTTGAGCTTCATCACCGAGAGCCGGCGCGGGGCGCGGGAGAGCTGTTCGCGCGCCTGGTCGAGGTGGTTGAGATACAGGTGGGTGTCGCCGAAGGTATGCACGAAGTCGCCGGGCTTGAGCCCACATACCTGCGCTACCATCAACGTCAGCAGGGCGTAGGAGGCGATATTGAACGGCACGCCCAGGAACAGGTCGGCGCTGCGCTGGTAAAGTTGGCACGACAGGCGTCCATTCGCGACGTAGAACTGGAACAGGGCGTGGCACGGCAGCAGTGCCATCTTCGGCAGGTCCGCGACGTTCCAGGCCGAAACGATGAGCCGGCGCGAGTCGGGATTCCTGCGAATCTGCTCGATCAGCTGGCCCACCTGGTCGATGTGCCGCCCGTCGGGCGTGGGCCACGAGCGCCACTGGTGGCCGTAGACGGGGCCGAGGTCGCCGTTGGCGTTCGCCCACTCGTCCCAGATGGTGACCCCGTTCTCCTTCAGGTAGCGGACGTTGGTGTCGCCCATCAGGAACCACAGCAGCTCGTGGACGATGGACTTGAGGTGCACCTTCTTGGTGGTGAGCAGCGGGAAACCCACCCCGAGGTCGAAGCGCAGCTGCGCGCCGAAGACGGAGAGCGTGCCGGTGCCGGTGCGGTCGCTCTTGCGCGCGCCGTGCTCCAGCACGTGCTGCATCAGGTCCAGGTATTGGCGCATCGGCGGGATTCGGGATACAGGACGGTTGCAGGCCGGATTTTATTCGATTTCCCTGGTGAACGGTTTCTTCAGCATCCAGTTTACGATCGCTTCCACCGTCTCCGTTTCCTTGCCGAGAAAGCCGTGCTCGCTCAACGCCTCGCACGGCTCCGATTTCGCGGGCAGTCCGCCGGAGACCGAGACCAGGGGGTATTTGTCGGCGAGGCGTGCGGCCTCGCGGTACGGCGTATACGCGCAGCCGTCGTGCCGGTGGTGCGCGAACAGCAGCGGGGACTTTATCGTGGGGAAATCGAAACCGCTCAGACCCTGCTGCCCCAGTTTTCTGCCCGCCAGGAACAAGGTGGCGGTCAACACGGTGCCATCCACCGCGCTGTCCAGGCGCCGGCCCAGTGATGCCGCGGAAACGGTGCCGCGGCTGGTGCCGACGAGGAACAGCCGCACGCCGGGGAGGCGCTTCCTGAGGTCCGTCACGACCGCCGCGATGTCTGCGTAGTGCTGCTCGCCAAGACGGAAGGTGTCGTCCATTCCGGATGGCTGGTCGGATGGGGCGTCGACGATCGCGGCGACCACGCCGCGATTGACGAACTCGGCGCGGCTTCTCACCAGGAAGTTGTTCGGGCTGAAGCGGGCGCGTCCGTCTTCCATGCGCAGGCGGATGGATCCGCCTCCTCCGGGGAACAGAATGGCGATGGCCTGAGGATTACCGGGAACCCGAGCCAGAAAATAGCTTTGCGTCACGCCGGGCCGCGTCTGCAGCGTCACGATCTCCTGGCCCAGCGCAAGGGGGGCAACGATGCCCAGAACGAAGGCCGGTAGCAGTCTCATGGTGATCCTTATTCGGCAGAATGGGGCATCGTTATAATAGCCCGCTCGTCGGAATAACGGGGTCAGCATCCCATGCTAGCGAAGCTCGAGCAATCTGCCGCAGCGGCAGGAGTCCGGGAACTCAAGGGGACGCGGCATATCGTGTTCGTGCTGCCCAAGGCGGCGAAGCTGGAAGTCCTGGCGCACGTGCCGTTCAAGGAAACACTTGCTGCCGCGCTGGCGCGTCGCAAGAAGAAGGTGGAAGAGCTGGTGAAGAGCCCGATCGCGACCGACTTGCCGCAGGGCGGGCTGGCCTCCTGGGTCATGCTCGATCCGGCGCACGCGGTTTTCGACCAGCAAACGGCACTGCGCAAGGCCATGCAGCTCGTGCTCGGGGAGAAGCCGGAACGGCTGGTAGTGGCGGTGTATGGCACGGCGGCGCAGCGCCGGCGCGCGGCGGAACTGGCGGCCTATGCGGCTTGGATCAACGGCGCGCGCCTGCCCGAGCGCAAAAAAGAGCCCGGCGGCACGGCGCTGCAATCGATCCACCTCTACGGCCATCGCGCTTCGGACGGCTTCGCCGGGCTACGGGCGGTGGCGGAAGGTAACCTGCTGTGCCGCGAGCTCACGGTGCTGCCGCCCAACGAGCTGACGCCGGGCAGCTATCGCAAGCAGGTGCGGCAGATCGCGAAGCAGCACGGCTGGCGGCACGATGAATACGACACGGCGCGACTGCGCAAGATGGGCGCCGGCGCGTTCACCGCGGTGGCGCGGGGCAGCGCGGAGCAGGATGCCGCGATCGTGCACCTGCGCTACCGCCACCCGCGCGCCAAGCGGTCCATCGCCCTGGTCGGCAAGGGCATCTGCTTCGACACCGGCGGTCACAATCTCAAGCCCGCCCGTTACATGCTGGGCATGCACAAGGACATGAACGGCTCGGCGGTGGCGCTCGGCATCCTGCTCGCGGCGGCCGCAACGAAGCTCCCGCTCCAACTCGACTGCTGGATGGCGATCTCGCGCAACGATATCGGCCCCCGTGCATACCACCAGAATGAAGTGGTTACCGCGCTGAACGGCACCACCATCGAGATCGTGCATACCGATGCGGAAGGGCGCATGGTGCTTGCGGACACGCTCGCGCTTGCGGCCCGTGCGAAGCCCGACCTGATCGTGGACTTCGCGACGCTGACGGGGAGCATGCACGTCGCCGTGGGCGAGCGCTACAGCGGTATCTTCGCCACCAGCGATGCGCTCGTGCGGCAGGCGGTGGCGGCCGGCAACGCGGTTGGCGAGCGGGTGTGCGCATTTCCCATGGACGAGGATTACGACGAGGCGCTCGACAGTGAGATCGCCGACGTGAAGCAGTGCACCATGGAGGGGGAGGCGGACCACATACTCGCCGCGCGTTTCCTCAAGCGCTTCATCGGCGACCGCCCGTGGCTGCACATGGATCTGTCGTCCGCCAAATGCAAAGGCGGTCTCGGCGCGGTGGCGACCGACGTCAATGGTTTCGGGGTGGCGTGGGGCGTAGAGTTTTTGAAGGCAGCTTTAACGCGCTGAACGCGATCAACGTCCGGCAGGCATGGATTGCAGAAAGGGGGCGGGCCGTGCGCTGGTAAATCTGCTGCCGGTCACCGGCCGCCAGTCACGAGTCACGCGTTAATGTCCGAGCCCGGCCAATTCCGCCTGTTGCTGGAACGCCGCTTCGCGCCGTTCTTCGGCGTCCAGTTCCTGGGCGCGATGAACGACAACGTGTTCAAGCAGGCTCTGGTGATTCTGCTGGCGTACCAGACGGCGAGCTTCACGACGATGTCGAGCGACGTGCTGCAGAACCTGGTGCAGGCGTTATTCATCCTGCCGTTTTTCCTGTTTTCCGCGACTGCCGGCCAGCTTGCCGACAAGTATGAGAAATCGCGCCTGATCAGCGTTACGGTGGCGATCGAGCTGGTGGTGATGATGCTCGGCGCGGCCGGTTTCTTCATGCACGACCTGAAGCTGCTGCTGGCCGCCCTGTTCCTCGGCGGCGTGCAATCGGCGCTGTTCGGCCCGGTGAAATACGCGATCCTGCCGCAGCAACTGAGGGAATCCGAGCTCATCGGCGGCAATGGCCTGGTCGAGATGGGAACGTCCGTCGCAATCCTGGTCGGCATGGTGCTGGGAGGCTGGATGGTAAGCCGGGCGGGATGGGGCATTGCGGCGGTGGCGCTCACGACCATGGCGTTGTCGGCGCTGGGTCTTCTGCTTAGCCGCTACATACCGCCCGCGCCCGCCGCTGACCCGGATCTCAGGATCAACTGGAACATCGTGACCGAGACCTGGCGCAATTTCCAGTTCATGCGCGGCAACCGCACCGTGCTTCTGTCGATCCTCGGCATCTCGTGGTTCTGGTTCTTCGGCGCCATGTTCATCACGCAGTTTCCCAACCTCAGCAAGAACATACTGGCGGGAGACGAGCACGTGGTGACGCTGCTGCTGGTGGTGTTCTCGCTCGGCATCGGCGTCGGCTCGCTGCTGTGCGAGCGCTTGTCCGGCCACAAGATCGAGATCGGCCTGGTGCCGTTCGGCTCGATCGGCATGACGCTGTTCACGATCGACCTCTACTTCGTGCTGGCGGCGCACATCCAGGACGCACCGGCGACGCTCGGCCAGTTCGTGCGCGAGTTCGGGCACTGGCGCATCCTCGCCGATCTGCTGTTTATCGGGATGTTCGGGAGTTTCTACATCGTCCCGCTTTACGCACTGGTGCAAAGCCGCAGCGAGGCGAGCCATCGCTCGCGGATCATCGCCGGTAACAACATACTGAACGCCTTGTTCATCGTCGCGGCCTCCGCAATTGCGATTGCGTTGTTCAAGGCCGGATTCACCATTCCCCAGCTTTTCCTCGTGACCGCGGCGCTGAACGCAGCGGTAGCGATCTACATCTACACGCTGGTGCCCGAGTTCCTGATGCGTTTCATCGTGTGGCTGCTGATCCACTCGGTGTACCGTCTCGAGAAGAGCGGGCTGGAAAACATTCCAGAGAGCGGGCCGGCGGTGCTGGTGTGCAATCACGTGAGCTTCGTGGATGCGCTGATCATCGCGGCCGCCTGCAGCCGCCCGGCCCGCTTCGTGATGGACCACAGTATTTTCCGGATCCCCGTGCTCAATTTCGTGTTTCGCACCGGACGCGCGATTCCGATCGCCCCGGCGCGAGACAATCCGGATCTGCTCGAAAAAGCGTATGACGAGATCGCGAGAGCTCTGGAAGCGGGGGACATCGTCTGCATATTCCCCGAGGGCCGGATCACGGACACTGGCGAGATCTATCCCTTCCGCGGCGGGGTCAAACGCATAGTCGATCGCACGCCGGTGCCGGTGGTGCCGCTGGCGCTGCGCGGGCTATGGGGCAGTTTTTTCAGCCGGATGGGAGGGGCGGCGATGACGCGGCCGTTCCGCCGCGGCGTGTTGTCGAAAATCGGAATGGTAGCCGGTGCCGCGGTGCCGCCGCAGCAGGTGACGCCGGAAGGATTGCAGGAACAGGTACTCGCGTTGCGCGGCGACTGGAAATGATGCGCGTCTAAGCTATGGCCATTCCCGGCTGATGGGGGCCGTGGCGGGCATGTCAGCCCCGACCACGGTTCTTGTCCCACACGTAGCGCACTAGGCGCTGCCACCGGTTCTGCGGCTGCGCGAGCTTGTTGTGCTGTCTGCCTGCCGCCTGATCGCGCGCATGACCCTTCTTCACGAGTTCGTGCAACTCGCGCATTGTCATGCCGCCTGGGCCTGTCCTGAGCGTTCGGTCTTCGACCTGCTCAGACCGAACGGGGGTCGAAGGGCCTTTCAATTTATCGGGATCGGGTTTGTTCGCCATTTCGCCGCGCCGGTCTAGTATGCCCCTATGTTAAACTCGTCGTTGAATTTAATCGAGTTTTAACCGTGAAGCATGAGGGGATATTCCCCACATGCACCCAACAGTAGGGGCAGTTGCGGCAGAATTCGCAACCGCCAATGGAACGAGCGAGATGTCGGGAAATACTTTGGGGAAGCTGTTCTGCGTGACCTCCTTCGGGGAGAGCCACGGGCCCGCGATCGGCTGCGTGGTCGACGGGTGCCCGCCCGGCATGGAACTTACCGAGGCGGACATTCAACCGGAACTCGACCGCCGCAAGCCCGGCACCTCGCGCCACGTGACGCAGCGGCGCGAGGAAGACACCGTCGAGATACTCTCCGGGGTATTCGAGGGGAAGACCACCGGCACGCCGATCGCGCTGTTGATCCGCAACACCGACGCCAAGAGCAAGGACTACTCGAAGATCAGGGACCTGTTCCGGCCGGGGCATGCCGATTACACCTACCTGCAGAAGTACGGCATCCGCGACTACCGCGGCGGCGGACGGCAGTCTGCGCGCGAGACCGCGGTGCGCGTGGCGGCGGCGGCAATCGCCAAGAAGTGGCTGCGCCAGAAGTATGGCGTGATCGTGCACGGTCATCTCGTCCAGCTCGGCCCCCTGAAAATCCCATTCAAGTCCTGGGACGCCGTCCATGACAACCCGTTCTTCGTGGCCAACGCGGAAATCGTGCCGCAGCTCGAGGAATTCATGGACCGGCTCCGCAAGTCCGGCGATTCCTGCGGCGCCCTGATCGCGACCGTGGCGCAAAACGTGCCGGTTGGCTGGGGCGAGCCGGTGTACGACAAGCTCGACGCGGACCTGGCCTACAACATGATGAGTATCAACGCGGTGAAGGGCGTCGAGATCGGCGCCGGTTTCCGCGCGGTGGAGCAGAAGGGCACCGAGCATTCCGACGAGATGACGCCGGAAGGTTTTCTCTCGAACAACGCCGGCGGCATACTCGGCGGCATCTCCACCGGGCAGAACATCGTGGTGCGTGTAGCGATCAAGCCCACCTCCAGTATCCGGCTGCCGCGGCGCACGATAGATGTGAAAGGCCGGCCGACCGTGATCGAGACCCACGGCCGGCACGATCCGTGCGTCGGCATCCGCGCGACGCCGATTTGCGAAGCGATGATGGCGCTGACGCTGATGGACCACGCGTTGCGCCACCGCGCGCAGAACGCAGACGTAGAGTGCGCCACGCCGCGCATACCTGCCCAGGCGCCGGACGCGGTGATCGAAAAGCTTCGCTCCGCAGCCGCGGTCGAGAACCCCGACCCCGACGAGGCGTGAGAATCAATGCAACCGCAGACAAGTCTTTTGAGCCGCCGATGAACGCCAATGGCGCCATGCGCAAGTCCACCAGCCACAGGGGGAGCGCAGACGCGATCTACGAACTCAGGATTGCACTCCCGTACATCGTGCCGACAATCTGGCGGCGGCTGGAGGTCCTGGGTACGATGACTTTCGATGAACTCCACGACGCGATTCAGGTGGCGATGGGATGGGAGGACTGTCACCTGTGGATGTTTGACGTGGAAAAGACCGAGATCAGCCCGAAGTCGGAACAGTTAGATTTCCCAGGGCAGCCGCGAGCCCGATCGGCGGATTCGACCACGCTCGATGAGATGCTTGCGGGGCGGTGCATGAAGTTCCGCTATGAATACGACATGGGCGATAGTTGGACGCATGAGATCAAGGTCGAGAAGGTGCTGGCGCCCGATCCGGATATGGCGTATCCGCGCTGCACCGGCGGCGCACGTGCCGGTCCTCCTGAGGATTGCGGTGGATTTCCCGGCTACCAGAACATCCTGAAGGCAGTGAAGAACCCGAAGCATCCGGAGCACGAGGAAACACTGGAATGGATCGGCGACGAGTGGGATCCTGAAGCTTTCGACATGGACGCGGTGAATGCAAGGCTCCAGCCCCGTAAACGTAGACCTGCGCGACGCCCGAAAAAGCTGTGAAACTGTTCGAATGATTCGGGCCTGACTTGGACCCGCTGGCGTTCGATCTTGTCGTGATCAATAAAGCGTTTGCCGCATTGTCCGCATTGCGCAGGGTGCATTAAGACGCTGCAGAACAGGTCATGCAGAGTCTTCCTTACCGGCAACTCGCCGGTTTCTACTTTTTTTATTTCGCGTATATCGGCGCCTTCGCGCCATTCTTCGGTGTTTACCTGGCCGCGGCCGGTCTCTCGCCGGTGGAAATCGGCGTGGTGATGGCGCTGCCCCAGGTCACGCGCATCTTCGCGCCGCACCTGTGGGGCTGGCTGGCGGACGCCAGCGGCCGGCACGTGCGCATGGTGCGAGTCACCGCGTTGGCCGGACTGCTGTGCTGGCTGGGCCTGTTCGCGTCCACTGCGTTCCTGTGGATCTGCGCGATAATCCTGGCGACGGGCTTCTTCCTCAGTTCAGCTCTGCCGCTGGTGGAGGCGACGACGCTGACGCACCTCGGGGAGAACACCGGCCGTTACGGCGCGATCCGGCTGTGGGGGTCTATCGGCTACATCGTCGCGGTGGTCGGGGTTGGTTATGCCCTCGATTTCTTCGTGGTGGACACGCTGCTGTGGATCGTGCTCGCGTCGCTGCTCGGCACGCTCGCATTTGCGTGGTGGGTGCCGGAAGCCGCATCGGCGCCCCATGCATCCGACCGGCAACCGATCACAGGCGTACTGAAACGGCCGGAGGTGCTTGCATTGATCGTGGCGTGTGCCCTGATGGCAGTGGCGCACGGACCGTACTACGCCTTCTTCTCCATCCACCTCGTCGATCACGGCTACAGCAAGGGCGTGACCGGTTGGTTGTGGGCGCTGGGCGTGGTCTGCGAGATAGCGATATTCCTGTGGCTGCCGCGGCTATACGGGGCATTCTCCCTGCGGCGGATCCTGATCGCGAGCTTCGCGCTGGCGACGATCCGCTTTCTGCTCATCGGCTGGTGCGCCGACAGCCTCGGCCTGCTGCTGCTTGCCCAGGCGCTCCACGCGGCAAGCTTTGGCTCCTTTCATGCCGCGGCGATCGGCATCGTGCACCGGCTCTTCCGCGGCCGCCATCAGGCGCGCGGCCAGGCGATCTATGGCAGTCTGACGTTCGGTGTAGGCGGCACGGTGGGCAGTCTCGCGAGCGGCTACGCTTGGGAGCCGCTCGGCGCGGCCCTCACGTTCTCGGCCGCGTCAGCCTGCGCACTCGCGGGCATGCTCCTGTTGTGGTGGAAGCCTGCAATTCCAGAACGTTGATCACCCGCCCGATGTCTTAAGCAGAATCCGTGGTCCAGATTGTGGCGTGATGCCATGCCAACTGACACGAGCCGCGCGATTGTGCAATAATTCAACGATTCCATGAGGTTACGCAACAGATGACAGCCGGGACAACTGCGCGAACGCTCTACGACAAGTTGTGGGACAGCCACGTCGCGCATCAGGAGAAAGATGGCACGACGTTGCTCTACATCGACCGCCATCTCATTCACGAGGTCACCAGTCCGCAGGCCTACGAGGGGCTGAAGCTCGCCGGGCGCAAGCAATGGCGCGTGGATTCCGTGGTCGCGACCGCCGACCACAACACGCCAACCCGCAACTGGGAAAAAGGTCTGGCGGGCATCGCGGACCCGGTGTCGCGGCTGCAGGTCGAAACGCTGGACCAGAACATCAGGGAGTTCGGCGCCAAGGTCTATTTCCCGTTTCTCGACCGCAAGCAGGGCATCGTTCACGTCATCGGGCCGGAGCAGGGCGCGACGCTGCCCGGGATGACGCTGGTGTGCGGAGATTCGCATACGAGCACCCACGGCGCGTTCGGCTGCCTCGCCTTCGGCATCGGCACGAGCGAGGTCGAGCACGTCCTTGCCACGCAGTGCATGGTGATGAAGAAGTCGAAGTGCATGCAGATCGTGGTCGAAGGGAAGCTCGGGCGCGGCATCACCGCCAAGGACGTGATCCTCGCGATCATCGGGAAAATCGGCAGCGGCGGCGGCACCGGCTATACCATCGAGTTCACCGGGGAAGCGATCCGCTCGCTCTCGATGGAGGGACGCATGACCCTGTGCAACATGTCGATCGAGGCGGGCGCACGCGCCGGCATGGTGGCGGTGGACGACAAGACCGTTGAGTACGTCAAAGGCCGACCGCTGGCACCCAGGGGAGCGAATTGGGACAAGGCGGTCGCGTACTGGCGCACGCTGGTGAGCGATCCCGGTGCAAAGTTCGACAAGGTGGTGACGCTGGATGCGGCGAAAATCCGGCCGCAGGTCACCTGGGGTACCAATCCGCAAATGGTGACGACCGTCGACGGCAAAGTGCCCGATCCGGCGCAGGAGAAGGATCCGGTGCAGCGTGAGTGGATGGAACGGGCGCTCAAGTACATGGACCTCAGGCCCAACACCCCGATCATCGACATCCGACCCGACAAGGTGTTCATCGGCGCCTGCACCAACTCGCGCATCGAGGACCTGCGCGCGGCTGCCGCGGTGGTCAAGGGCAAACGCGTGGCCGCCAGCATCAAGCTGGCAATCGTCGTTCCCGGCTCGGGCCTGGTGAAGGAACAGGCCGAGAAAGAAGGGCTCGACCAGGTTTTCACCGCGGCCGGCTTCGAATGGCGCCAGCCCGGCTGCTCGATGTGTCTCGGCATGAACGATGACTTGCTCTCGCCCGGCGATCGCTGCGCCTCGACCTCGAACCGCAATTTCGAGGGGCGGCAGGGCCCCGGGGGCAGGACCCACCTGGTAAGCCCCGCGATGGCGGCCGCCGCGGCGATCGTGGGACATTTTGTGGATGTCCGCACGTTTAGCTGAGAATCCGCTACAGAATACACAGGGGATGAAACTTCATATGAGGCAACAGGCTGATCGTGGCCAACATTGCTCCGCGCTCTCCGTGATCTCTGCGGCACGAGAGTTTCGAGGTTGACATGGAAAAATTCGTACGACGCGAAGGACTGGTGGCGCCGATGGACCGTGCCAACGTCGACACCGACGCGGTCATCCCCAAGCAGTACCTGAAGTCGATCAAGCGCACCGGCTACGGCCCGAACCTGTTCGACGAGTGGCGCTATCTCGACCACGGCGAGCCGGGCATGGACCATTCCAAGCGACCGCTCAACCCGGATTTCGTGCTCAACCAGCCGCGCTACCGCGGGGCTACCGTGCTCCTGGCGCGCGAAAACTTCGGCTGCGGCTCCTCCCGCGAGCATGCGCCGTGGGCGCTGCTGCAATACGGGTTCCAGACGGTGATCGCGCCGAGCTTCGCCGATATTTTTTACAACAACAGCCTCAAGAACGGGCTGCTGCTGATCAAGTTTGACGCCAGTATCGTGGATCGCCTGTTCAGGGAGGCGCAGGGCGTGGAGGGCTACCGGCTGGCGGTAGACCTCGAAGCTCAAACCGTGGCCACACCGGGCGGCGAGAGCTTCAAGTTCGATATCGATCCGTTCGCGAAGAACTGTCTGCTGAACGGGCTCGACGAGATCGGCTTGACGCTCAAGCATGCCGCCAGCATCAAGGCATTCGAGGCCAAGCACCGCGAACGCCAGCCGTGGCTCTTCGGGTAGATGGGAAATAGGGAATAGGAAATGGCTGCGGCAGCTCCGCGGCCTGACAACAAGCATGCTTTTTCCATTCACCATTCACCATTCACCATTCACTCAGCGATGAAAATCGCGGTATTGGCTGGCGACGGCATCGGCCCGGAAATCATCGCGCAGGCGGTGAAGGTGCTGAAAGCGCTGGCGCGCAACGGGCTCAAGCTCGAAATGGAGGAAGCGCCGTTCGGCGGAGCCGGCGTGGATGCGCACGGCGATCCGTTGCCGGAGGCTACGCTCAAGCTCGCGCGCGCGGCGGACGCCGTGATGTGCGGGGCGGTAGGCGGGCCGCAGTATGACGCGCTGCCGCGGCCGCAGCGGCCGGAGCAGGGCATCCTGCGCATACGCAAGGAGCTGGGATTGTTTGCCAACCTGCGTCCCGCGCTGATGTTCCCGGAACTGGTCGGCGCATCGAGCCTGAAGCCGGACGTGGTATCCGGCCTCGATCTCATGATCGTGCGCGAACTGACCGGCGATATCTATTTTGGCGAGCCGCGCGGGCGGCGCACGAACGCGCGCGGCGAGCGCGAGGGTTACGACACCATGCTCTATTCGGAGCCGGAGATCCGGCGCATCGCCGCGGTCGGCTTCCAGGCGGCGCTGAAACGCGGCCGGAAGCTGTGCTCGGTCGACAAGGAGAACGTGCTGGAGACCAGCCGTTTCTGGCGCGAAATCGTGAACGCCGTCGCGAAGGAATATCCCCAGGTCGCGGTTTCGCACATGTATGTGGACAACGCGGCGATGCAACTGGTGCGTAACCCGAAGCAGTTCGACGTTATCGTCACCGGCAACATGTTCGGCGACATCCTGTCGGACGAGGCTTCGATGCTGACCGGGTCAATCGGCATGCTGCCGTCAGCTTCGCTCGACGCCGCGGGCAAGGGGCTCTACGAACCCAGCCATGGCTCGGCGCCGGACATCGCGGGCAAGAACCTGGCGAACCCGCTGGCGACCATACTGTCGTCGGCCATGATGCTGCGCTATACGTTCAACCAGGATGAGTGGGCCTACCGCATCGAGGCGGCGGTGAAGCAGGTGCTGGCCCAGGGTTACCGGACCGCCGACATCCACGAGGCGGGGACACGCAAAATCGGCACTCGGGAAATGGGTGATGCAGTGGTTGCAGCGCTTTGATCCGTGAGGCGTTGGGTGCCAGGCCAGGGGGGTAGCGCCAGGGAACGCGGATTTCCACCCCACGCCTTACCCCTAACGCCTCACCAGCTTGATAGAATTGGAGAAGTCGAATCAGGAAGATGACAATGAAGAAGGTAGGTCTTATCGGATGGCGCGGCATGGTCGGCTCGGTGCTGATGGAGCGCATGCGCGCCGAGCGCGACTTCGACCTGATCGAGCCGGCATTCTTCTCCACGTCCCAGGTCGGGGGCAAAGGTCCGCAGATTGGCAGGGAGATGCCGCCGGTCGGCGATGCACACGACCTGAAGGCGCTGGCCGCCAACGACATACTCCTGACCTGCCAGGGCAGCGATTACACCACCGCAATCTATCCCAAACTGCGTGCCGCCGGCTGGAGCGGCTACTGGATAGATGCCGCCAAGACGCTGCGCATGAACGACGATGCGGTCATCGTGCTCGACCCGGTGAACCTGCCGGTGATCCAGAACGCCCTGGCAAAAGGTGTCAAGAACTACATCGGCGGCAATTGTACCGTGAGCTGCATGCTGATGGGCCTCCACGGCCTGTTCCAGCATGATCTCGTCGAGTGGATGACTTGCATGACCTACCAGGCGGCCTCGGGCGGCGGCGCGCAGCACATGCGCGAGTTGCTGGCGCAATTCGGGCTCATCAATGCCGAAGTCAGGGATTTGCTGGCCAACCCGTCGTCCGCGATCCTCGAGATCGATCGCAAGGTGCTGGGCAAGCAGACCGACGGCACGCTGCCCATGGAAAATTTCGGCGGAGTACCGCTGGCGGGCAACCTGATCCCGTGGATCGACAAGGACATGGGCAACGGCGTGTCGCTCGAGGAATGGAAGGGCGGCGCCGAGGCCAACAAGATCCTGGGCCGCGGCGCACCGTTCGGTGTTCCCGCGACGCCGATCGACAGCCTTTGCGTGCGCGTCGGCGCGATGCGTTGCCACAGCCAGGGGTTGACGATCAAGCTGAAAAAGAATTTGCCGCTCGACGAGTTGACCGGGATCATCGAGTCGGCCAACGAATGGGTGCGCGTTGTTCCCAACGAACGCGAGCGCTCGATGCGCGAACTCACGCCGGCCGCTGTCACCGGGCGCATGCATATTGCGGTCGGCCGGTTGCGCAAGCTGGCGATGGGCGGCGAATACCTTGCCGCGTTTACGGTCGGCGACCAGCTTCTGTGGGGGGCGGCAGAACCGCTCCGCCGCACGCTGCGCATCCTGCTCGAAGCTGGAGCGGCTGCGCGTCACTCCCCAGCCGAAGTGACTGGGCGCAAGACGGCGGTGGGCGCCTGAATCGTGCCCCGGCCCCGCCATCACCTGCCGCGTACTAGTACATTGTCATGTGCCGCGAATCGTGAGAAGCTGGGCGGGCTATCTTGCTGAAATTTGATTTAAAATAGGTTCATCAGACGGAACACTGATGCCCTATCTGAGCTTGCATGGCTAACTGATTGATGTTAGCCTGTTTACCCCTGAAAAATCCTATGGGTGCCGCTGTGCGCATACTCAAGGTGAAGGCGTGGCTGATAGCGCTTCTGTTCGCGCTGCTGCCGGGTGTTGCAGGCGCCGCCGGTATGGGAAAGATCAGCGTACTTTCCACGATCGGCCAGCCGCTGATTGCGGAGATCGATCTTTCGGTGAGCGCCGAGGAATTGTCTTCGCTCGACGTGCGACTCGCGGTGCCCGACGCTTATCAGCAGGCGAACCTGCAATACAACACCGCGCTGACGGGCGCGCGCGCGACAATCGAGAAGCGCCCCAACGGGACGCACTTTATCAGGATCGTGACCAAGCGCCCCGTTACCGAGCCCTTCATCGATTTGCTGGTTCAGCTGACGTGGACGGCTGGACGCCTGTCGCGCGAATACACCGCGCTGCTCGATCCACCCAGCATTGCGCCAGCGCGAGCCCCGGTTCCGGCCCCGGTAATTTCTGCGATACCGGAATCGCGCCCGGCGCCGGCGGCAGAGAAACCGGCCCCCGCCTCCGTCGCAATCCCGGTCCCTGCGCCTGCCGCCCCTGCCGTAGCGCCCATCGCGCCGATGGTTTCGACGCCCGTAACGCCCGTAACGCCCGTGACGCCCGCCGCTGTCCCCGCGCCCGCTCCAGCCACGACTACGAGCCGGGAGTATGGACCGATAGAACGCGGCGAGACGCTGGGAAAGATCGCACTAAACGTAAAACCGGATGGCGTCACGCTGGAGCAGATGCTGATTGCGCTCTATCGCAGCAATCCCGACGCGTTCATACAGAACAACCTCAACCTGATGCGCACCGGCAAGATTCTGCGCGTGCCTGACACGGAGGCAGTGGAAGCGACTTCTCGCATTGATGCCGTCCAGGAATATCGCACCCACGTCGCCGACTGGAACACCTATCGCGAGAAAGTTGCCGATGCGGCGGGGACGATTCCTGCCGAGGGGCGCACTGGGGTCAGCGGCAAGATTGCGACCAAGGTCGAGGACAAGGCCGCGGCAGGCGCGCCCAAGGACGTCGTCAAGCTGTCGAAAGGCGAGCCTCCTGCCGGTGCTGCGGCAGACAAGGGCAAGCCGCGCACCGGCGCCGAGCGCATCCGCATGCTGGAGGAGGAGGTGGTGGCACGGGGGAAGGCGCTGTCCGAGGCCAACTCGCGTATCACTCAGCTCGAAAAGACCATCAAGGACATGCAGAAGCTGTTCGAGCTGAAAAGCCCGGGAACGGCTGCTGCCTCGAAGCCGGAGTCCACGAAACCGGTCCCGGCGATTGCCGAGGTCCCGGCTCCGTCCGAAAAACCCGCAGTGCAGCCCGAACCGGCGAAACCGGCTATGGTGGCCGAACCGAAGCCCAAGCCAAGACCTGCCGCAGCCCCCCAGCAGCCCGAGCCCGATTTGATGGACCAGATCATGGAGGCGGCGGCTGATCCGCTCTACCTTGGGGCGGGCGGTGGCGTCGTCCTGCTCGGGCTGGCGTTCTGGATGGCGCGCCGACGACGATCGCGGGTCGCTGAGTATGGCCCGCCCATCGCTCCGACACTGAGCGAGGCGGCTGCCGCTGCGGCGGAGGCAGCCGCCATAACCGGAGACGCAGCCGCCGCATCGCAGACCTCCACGGCAAGGGCCGCGGACGAAGTCGACCCGCTGGCCGAGGCGGAGGTCTACATACAGTACGGACGTGACGGCCAGGCGGAAGAGATATTGAAGGAGGCGCTGGCCGCCAATCCCAGGCGCGGGGACGTGCAGTTCAAGCTGCTCGAGATCTATGCTGCGCGCAAGGACAAGGCGGCCTTCGGCAAGCTTGCCGGCGACTTCAACAAGCTCACCGGGGGCACCGGGGACAACTGGCTCAAGGCCGCGGCTTTGGGCTACGCGCTCGATCCTGGCAATGCCCTCTACAGGGCGGGT